>Ga0123341_1000032_pt1 | contig 62527 bp, 62 predicted proteins | sample Turbeapinknodule_FD_89959 | JGI IMG/M metagenome (GOLD analysis project Ga0123341, IMG submission 89959) | Root nodule microbial communities of legume samples collected from Mexico - Turtle bean Mexico pink nodule | ecosystem: Host-associated > Plants > Roots > Nodule | place: Mexico: Nepantla...
CAGTAACGCCATGTCGATCACTCCAGAGCCCCCGCTGAAACATGCGAGGGACGGTTGAAACATGGGTCAATTCTCAATGGAAATATCTGGCTGCGCCGGGTCAGCTCTCAGTGGAAATCAACACGCAGAAAGACGAGCTGGTCGATTCAAGGTGCTTCCTTACAGCGTCGTAGCGACCGACCGCCTTGTCATGAAGCGATGGCGGCAGCTGTACGCTGAATGCGATCTCCGCCCGGCTGTGTCGGGGCGTTGGTTTATAGCGATACCTCTCCTCGGCAATGGGGAATACTCTACGACAAGGGCCAGCCGGTAACCCGCCGTGCCTTCACCGTTGCCCACGAATTCGGTCACTACGTTCTCCACAGGAGACTGGTTGAAGAGGACGAGCGCTTTGAAGGCGGCATTTACTGTGACGAGAATAGCGTTGATCGACGCGCGGGCGAGGGGATCGAAAAAGAGGCCGATCAGTTTGCCGCCGCGCTACTGATGCCGTTTCACGATTTCAGAAAGCAAATTCCATCGAAAGAGCGGCCGAGCCTGGAACGACTGGGGGCGGTCGCTAAGCGATACGGCGTGTCCCTTACGGCAGCGACATTGCGGTGGCTGGAATACACGGAATCACGCTCGATGTTGATCCTGTCCAATGAGGGGTTCGCGCTTTGGGCAAAATCAAGCGAGCCAGCATTGAAGTCCGGTCGTTATATTCGCACGAAAAATGACATGTTCGAACTGCCGCAGCTATCGGCCACCGTCCGCCAGGTTTTCGATGCCAGCACAGGCGTCAAGCATCCTGGCGGTGTCTGGTTTGATGAGCCCGCAACAGAGATGTGCTTTCGGTCAGATCGCTACGATCAGGAAATCACCTTGCTGCATTTCGACAGCCTGGGCCCGCGTGAGCAGTCGGAGGAACTGGTGGAAGATGTCTTCGACCGGTTCCAATCGCGTCAATGACGGTCCATTAGCGATGACGAAAGCAAAAAGACTCACCCCCAAACCGGATACGCTGCGCCAAATTTTCCTGAAATCCGGCAACCTTTGTGCGTTCCCTAAGTGCGCTTGCCTTTATGATGAACGCCGACGGCGTTTTTATCGGTCAGATTTGTCACATCGAGGCAGCTGAAGAAGGTGGTGAACGATTCAACCCAAATATGACGAACGAGCAACGACGTGCGGCCTCTAACCTCATGCTCATGTGCTACGAACATCATCAAGTCACCAACGACACCGTGAAATACACGGTCAAGAAGCTTCAGCAAATGAAGCAGGATCATGAAAAGCGCTTCTCGGACCCCGAGAGGGCTATCCTGAAGGCAATCGTTGACCATACGGAAGCCGACATACCAACTGTGGTTAAGTCTCTCTCTCGGTTCTTCAGTGTGGTCGGCGAGAAGTCTCAATTTCTTGATACAGCTGAGTGCATTGAGGAACTGAACGCCCATATCGCCTTCATAAAGAACGTGCCAATCGAGGTTCGCACTATGATCGGCGCGGTATCGATGCGCATGGCCAAAATGAGAGACACGGCGGCCGTTCGCGCCCCGTCCTTCGGGATGGGAGATACGCGTATTCTTGTTTCCGACTTGCAGGCGCTAAAAATTGGCTCCTCCAGAGCGCAGAGATTTGCAAATCAACTCGAATCTTACAGTCTCGGCGACATGGATGAGATCGACACCCAAACCGGCATGCAGCCAGCAGTGCGTATTCGCGACCTCAAGAGTGGTTGGTCGTTCTGGTTTCAATTGGCGATATTCTGCGAGATCGCGGGCGAACGAATGGAGGCCTTTTCGCAGGACCTCGACTTCGCTCGACTGGATGAGTAACGCCTGGCGTCTATCGGCTCGGAAATTTCCATGGAGCGTAGAGGGGAAATGCGGGCTATATTCTTGATGATCGCCCTTACCGCGACTTTTGCTCCCGCATATGCCGAGCAAGAGGTTTCGCTATTCAACTCATCGGGCGAAGCGGTCGCCTACGTTGGCGTGGACGATGACCTCACCATCTATCTCTGGGAGGGCAAGCCAGTTGCCTACCTCGTTCCCATCAATGATACAGAGTTCAATGTTTTCAGCTTCGAGGGCACGCATCTTGGCTGGTTTGTTTCCGGGCTCCTTCGGGATCACGAGGGTAACGCGGTTTGCGCGGTAAAGGGTGCGATTTCTATGACAAGCCTGGAGGGGCTCAAAGGCCTTAAAGAACTGAAGCCGCTCAAGAGACTCAAGGAGCTTACGCCCTTGCGTCCACTATTTTCATCGACTTGGAGCCGGGTTCCCTGTGAGGAGCTTTTGCAGCAGTAGGAACGCGAGGCATGGTCGCGAGGCATCAGAGTCAAACGATGAAGCAACCGAGGTTGCGGGTCAGGAAGATGAGACGGCACGGAAGAGTATGTCCATTGCTCCACTAATTGGGTAGGCGACATATGCCAAAACGTGTACTTTCTGCTAATCGCGCCGGGTTCAACCGTCAGTTATTCTGACATGGAGTGTGCCGACAAGCCCCTACAATACGAGTCGCTCATTGCCATCTCGACCTGGTAGAGGGAAGCGAGCAGCCAGCCGAGGTTTGAATGTTCTTGCCATCTGCCAGAGCGCGAGAGCCTTCTGACCTAACGGCAAGAGGGGTGCTGTAATGGGCGACAATCGTCCTGCCGAAGGTTCAACCAAAGCTTCCATGGTTAGACGTGAAGCTCACCTCTTCACTCATACCATTGTGAAGCCGATATTGGATTTTTTCGAGAAGCCAATCCGGCTGTTATATTCGGTCGGCTTCTTCTTGCTTAGCCCAGTGTTCTTTTTTCGGGTTTATGTGCGCTGCTATTTAAGCGGCGAAACGGATGCTGCACCGCTCAAATTTAAGAAACTCAATCCTCTTGAGAAACACGAATTGGCCGCGCTTTTCGCCTGGACGTGGGTCACGATCAGCGCTGTTGGGACCTTCTTTGGTGGTATCGATTTAAGTGTGGCGATCACTAAGTGGCCGCTTATTGGGTCACTGGTTACTTCGCTGGTTTTCCAGATCGCCTATTTCCTGACCGTGATAGTTGCGACACAAATTATCAGGTTGGTCGGCGGCGGTTGGATAAGTAGGGACTTTGCTCTTGCCCACGCAGCGTATTACTCGTTTGTTCTCATATTCCCCCTAATGACCATCACCCTTGGTGTCTGGCTTTTCTATACGGTTAGCGGAACCGCAACCGAGATAGTTGGAGAACTTCCAGAACCTGGGACCGCATACCCGGGTGCTTGGGGTGATCCACTTAAATGGGCGCTGCTGTTCATAGCCATTATAGGTCTAGCGTTTGGAGATATCATAGTTTTCTCGGCGCAGTCCGTCCTGATATTTCTCGTAATTATCACATTTGTCCATCCATGGTACCTGTTTAGAAGGGTATATGGAGTGTCGTTGCTCAGATATACGGCATTCTATATGTTAGTAATTGCAATCTATTTTCTTGTAACTGGGTTATTGGTTAAGGCGTTTGATACAGACTGGCTAATAGCTGCGTTTTTATTTCCATTCTTCCTTCTACAATTCGCAGGCATCCCCTTGGACTAGAACTAGAATCGCTCAGTCGTCGTGGATCGGTTGTCCTCGTCGAATTCAAGTCGATCAGCCTTACTCCAAATCCGGCCAACCTTCCTTCACCTGCTGCTCGATGCGATCAAGATCGATTATCACCGCGACCTCTGCAGGACCGGTGTTGTTTTCCGAGTTATATCGACTTGCTTCTTCGCTATACCCGTCCATGAGAACTTTTGGGATGTGACACCCGCTGGCAAGAAAGGTCCCGATCTCCCGTTTGCGAACGATGTCATGCGACCACCCAATCATAGGTTCTGTCCTGAAACCCACGAAGAAGGCCCCGTCGTCCGTAAAGCCGTGCACACCCGTCTGCGTTAATCGTCCAGCCTCCGTGGGCTGCAAGCCCACTTCGTCAACGAGTTTGACAAATACAGCCAGGCGGATGACTTCCGCCTGGTCCCATTCACGCTTCTTGCCTTTAACAAACCTCACTTTTGGCAAGAACTGTTCCCGTGAAATCCACTGCTCGATCCGGCTTTTGTGTAGGTCTAGAATTTGGGCAACGGCATCAATTGCAATAACGCTCACGGGCGGGCTCCGACAATCTGTCAGAGCATTACCTCATGCTTCTGACGGATTGTCAAAGGTGCTTTCATAAGCGGAGAAGTGGAAACGTTAATCCACTATTGCGTGGTCCGGCTTGGGCAGGGTGTCTTCGAACCGCGCGTGCTGCGGACCTTCCAGAACAACTGCGTCTATGTTCTCGCATGACATGACCTGAAGACGTAACGGGATGTTGTTGCCAGACCCGATCTGGTTCATGAGCCAGCCGACACAGTGCGCTTCCTCCCCAGGCGGATGCTCATGGCAGGCCATGACGTCACCCGTCCCGTCGAGCGCTCCCGGCTCCGCTATGGTGCACTCAAGAGCCCGATGCAGTTCCTCGCTATAGCCCTTCGGGATATCATGAGGGTTCGTGGATACCTTCCAAGGGCACTTGTCACACTGCCTAACCCGCTTCAGTTTCCAGCTCATTCCGAATCCTGTCCATGCCGTCAGCTCAAAGGTCGATGACGAAGCCCGGCCGAAATCCAGCAGTGCCGCGTTCCCCTCCATAGCCCCTTGGATTGCAAATTATCCTGGTCTTGTCAGCCATATAGTCGCGAAATTTATGGATATGGCCATGTATCCAAACCGACGGTCGCCGCCGCGCGATCAGATCAGATAGGTCACTTCCAAACGCCGCATTGGTTATGTCGCCATAGAACCGGGGATCGAAGCTCTGAATGAGCGGCGCGTGATGCGTCACGACGAGCGTGCGGCCATCGAACGGCTTTTCCAGTTCGCGGTCAATAAATCTTCGGCTTGTGATGTGGCGCTCAAAGATTTCCTGGACTGTGATCAGCCCGTTTTCTCCCGAACGTCGTGCGTCGGATCGAAAAATACATTCGAAGTCTGCCATCAGGTGCGGCACTAGGGCGAAGGCTTTCGTCCTCCGTTCCTCAGGCGGAATATGCTCGTCGTCACCAATGGTGACGGCAAAATCCGTCCAAAGGGTCGCGCCGACAAAGCGGCAACCGGCCATCTCGATGCTTTGGTTTTCAAGGAGATGGATACGGGTACCCTCCATCTCGCAGCGTGCTCGTTGCAGCGCAAACGCGATGCTGCTGTTGTAATAATCGTGATTTCCCAGGACCAAGACGACGGGCATATGCGGCTCGATGTCTCGCCGCAGGTAACCGATGCTCATCGAGATGTTTTCCGAGATGTCTCCCGCGCAGATGCAGATGTCCGCATCCGGAACCCGAAAGGGAACACCCATGAGGGCATCCGTCGGGGAGTAGTGAAGGTCGCTGATGATCCATGCTCGCATTCGGCCGATCCTTTCCTGAAGGCAAAGGGGTGGAGATGACGCGCCGGGCTATCCGTCGCTGTCTATTTCATTGAGGTTTTCGGAGTGCTGGGCCTTAGTCGGGTTTCACGGGTGCGCGAACCGGACGCGACGCTTAGGTCCAACTGGCTGAAGCAAGCCAACACGGGTTTCGCATCGAGGCGACCAGGTTCCGCTAATTCATGTCGAGCGCCATGGGCCACCGCACCGCCGGGCGCGAGGAAGTGTTCGGTCTCCAAGGAAATGCGGACTTAATGGCGATCAGCATTTCGATGCCTCCGTATCGCCCGGCGCAGATGGCTCCGGCCAAAGTCTTTCCAGTTGATCTCCTTGCAGGCGTTTGTGTCTGGCAAGTTCGGTCGCGAACGCTATCAGCGTCTGCTTCAGACCGGTGAGCATGTCCGTTGCCCGAGCATATTCCGTCTGAAGGATTTCGTTGACTTCAGCCCTCAATCGATGATCGCGCCAAAGCTCGGCCGGACTGCTCATGTTTACGGAGCCTGGAAGATAATAGGGCGATTTCCCGAACCCCCATTTGGTGACCATTTCGACAGCTATTTCCGTTGCCCTCGCAAAATCGCTTTGTCCTGCCCCTGATGCTGTGGTCGACCGGTCGCCGTAGAAGACCTCTTCCGCCGCCGCGCCAGCCAAGTGGAAAGTGATCCGGTTCAGCATTTCCCATCTGGTTTGAAAGGGCACTGCCGGGGACCGCATCACGGTGACCCCGTGAGCGTCAATGTCCGTTGCGAAGTTCTCGCTGTTGTCGAAAATCTCCACTCGCTCGACGTGGCCAACCAGCAACGCTTGGGCAATCAGCGCGTGACCTGCCTCGTGGATGCCGACCCGCAACTGATAGCCCTCGTTCAAAACAGGAAGCGGCTCGATCTTCCCACGAACGTCGTCAATCGTTACGGATCGGCGCTCCCGCCGAGCAACGCGCCGGGCATCCCGGGACAGGCGTTCCAGATCAGCCCCACTTTTGCCAGGCAATTTGGCGGCGATTTCCCCCAGTGAAGGATGTTCCGCGAGCGAAGGTAGATGGAATGAGAGGATTTGGGCGCGACCCTGTGCATCCGGCAATGGGAAGTGGATATGTTTCTCTAGCCGCCCACTCCTGATAAGGGCAGGGTCGATCCGTTCGGGATGATTGCAAGCGCCGACGACAACCACGCCCTCTCGTCCCTCGATGCCGTCGAGGCATTCCAGGAGGCCGTTCACTATCTGGATGCTGTAGTCCGCGTAGCTGGAAACGAACTTCGAACGGTCACCAATCGAGTCGAATTCATCGAGAAATAGCAGGCATGGCGTATTTTCCCTGGCGGCTGCAAATGCCTTATACATCGCCTTCAGCATATCGCCGAGGTGGCCATCTTTGCTGCTTTGCCACCTCGAAATGCTAGTCGCTTCCAAATGCATGTCGCATTCCGCCGCGAGGGCCGCTGCAAACCTGGTCTTCCCAGTCCCAGGTGGGCCATAGAGGAGGCATCCCTTGTCAACCTCAGACCAAGGTAGCTTTCCATCTCGCCAGTCTTGCAGGTCCTTTTTCAGCTCCTTTGCCCAATCACCAGCCGCACCGAAGCCTTTGGAGAGGTCTAGGTGCTTAGCTTCCTCGGCGACCGGCCGTTGTGGACCAAGCTCAGTCAGCCTATGTGCTGCCCTGCGAGCCGGGTGGCCGATCCGGAAAATGGCTTCCATTCTCTCGGATGGTTGCTCGGCAATCAATGCTGCCTGGTCGTCGGAGATGTCGCCGCAGCCTCTAAGCTTGGCTAGCGCTCGGAGGTGGCGCACATCGCACGTTCGGAGGCGGTCGCGCATCGTTGCAGCAAGCTCGAAATCTTCGTGAACCGGCGATCCCTCGGTCGCAAAGATGATCAGCTTACCGAATATCAGCTCTTCAGCAGGGTCGATATCCCAGCCGCGTCTGCTCTTAGTTTCAGGATGAATATAAAAGCGGACTTTCTCATCTTTGAAGATGATTTTCGCCGCCTCCTTGACGTCAGTCAGTTGCCATCCAACCGGTACGATGACCAGCGCTACGCAAAATGGCTCCGAGACCAGCTCGATGTTTCGCCGAAACAGGTTCACCAGCGCACAATATGATAAAAAAAGGCGGGTAGACCGCATTGCGATTGCTGCACCTTCGCGCCCTATTCTCAGCGGATGAGCACCTCGCACCCCGTTCAGCCGGATCGCGATCCGCTGAAGTTTATTGATGTATTGGTCGAGGTTGTCCTTGAAGGCCGTATCCATGGATTTTCTCCGCTTCCGCGTCAGATGAGGCCTTCGTCGAACCTGTACCAACGGCTCAGTGTCCTTCCGAGCCGCCGCTTCTGATCGAGATAAAACAGCTCGCTCGTGATGCCGGGGCCATCTTTGATAGTCGGATGACCGCTCATCATGCCCATCAGGCACGGAACCGAACGGCTCGCGAGAACACAGTTTCGAATAATCACTGCGTCATCCAGGGCCGGATGATCGCCGGGCAGGGTGAGTTGTTCGAGATCAGCGAGGAGCGATCTCAGTCGCGGAAGGATCACGGAGGGCGGAGTTCCGAGCCATTTGTCGTTCATCGAGCGGGACCTTTTGATTCGAGTGCCGGTTGCTGGCGAGCAAGGAAATAGTCTGATTCGTGAGACATACGCAAAGAAAATAAGCTAAAAACAACAAATGAGAGACAATGGCTCAATATGTTGACATTTTGCCAATGAGAGCCGCTCTTCCGCCAAATGGAGATTTTGGCGAGCCAGTTCCGGGCGGCACGAGCACTTCTTGGTAAGGATCAAGAGGATGTGGCGGCGTGGGTGGGATTGGATCGCCGCGAAGTCAGTCGCTGGGAAGCAGCCAAATACAAACTGTTCTCTTCCGATGCCGAGGACCTGCAAAAGGCGTTTGAAAAAAACGGTATCGAATTTCTGTCAGCGACGGGTGGATTGGGGGCAGGGGTGCGCTGGCGCAATCCGGGCCAAAAAGATCGATTTCGTGGAGCACAATTTCGCGCAGCTCGGGCGATGGCTAATCTGTCGATGCGCGAGATTCAAACAATGTCCGACGTGAACCGAAACTTCATCACACGGCTGGAAACAGGGCTAGTCGTAGGATTGAACCTGGAGACGGTGAAGAAGCTGGAGCAGGCTCTCGCCCGCTTGAATATCGAACTCACGCCGGAGAGCGAAAGCTGGGGCGCGGGAGTTCGGTGGACTGTTCACGATCCCTTCAGCCAGCCAGCGGCGAGCGAGCAAACATCAAAATCGTCTTGACGAAATAGGGATCGCTAAATCGACTTCAGCGCCGCTATAAAGGAGCGCTCCAAATCATCTGGCGGGACATCGTGGCGTGACTGAAAATGTTGAATCGGTATTCGTCGCGGAGTTGATCCGTGCAGCCAACCAGATCGACAAGCTGACCAACCACGAGGTCAAATCGCTCCTGTTTCGGGCGATTGTGACAGCCCGAGACCTACGCGAGGCCGTCGGCATTCCGGGTAGCGGGACCCCGGAGGATGCCGTCGTTCGGCTTTATGATGTTGCCATAGATATTGAACTGGTCGTTCTGGCAGATCGGGCCAGCGCACTACTTGAGGCGGCCGGATTGATACGTGATTTGAGGATCGTCGTGGAAAGCGGCACGAAACTTGCGCTGTGGCACCCTGTATCTGACCCAGTCACCTGGTGGTGACGTTTACCATTCACACCGGAGAACGAAGATTGGGACGCGGGGAGTTCCGATGGACGGTCAGCGTACAGCAATTGTGCAGAAGCCCTTTGAGAGGTCTGGTCAATCCGATCCCTGTGAACAAGCCCAGAGGGTCCAAACCGGCTAGTCGCCGGAAACGGACGTCCTTCGGACGGATTCTTCCGAAGAAAGCCTGAATTCTGGCTTTAGCGGAAATCAACGCCAGTTCAGGCTTTCTTCCAAAACGGAATCCGCCGATGGCGGATGCTTATTCGTTTGGTGGCTTCTGAGGTTGGGGACGATCTCAAATGTTGAAATCGAATTGCGCGAATTGACTATCGTCAACGGAAGCCGACAATAGGAAATGACTCGTTTTGTGGTACCAATCATGAAAAAAACTGATGATGTCGGAAAACCCTTCAACATCGCCTCCTATGCGCTTCTGACGATGATGGTGGCTCAGGTGACAGGGTTGAAACCCGGCGATTTCGTCCACACGCTGGGCGACGCCCATCTCTATCACAACCATTTCGACCAGGCGAAGCTGCAATTGGCGCGCCGACCGAAGCCACTGCCCTTCATGCGCATCAACCCCGATGTGAAGGATATCTTCGGGTTCACCTTCGACGATTTCGAGCTGATCGGCTACGAGGCGGATGCCAGCATCAAGGCGCCGATCGCCGTCTGATCCGGGATATTCCATGGCCGACATTCTGAAGACCATCATCGTCGCCGTTGCCCGTAACGGCATCATCGGCCGCGACGGCGATATGCCCTGGCGGCTGTCGAGCGATCTCAAGCGCTTCAAGGCGCTGACATTGGGCAAGCCCGTGGTGATGGGCCGCAAAACCTACAACTCAATCGGCAAGCCGCTGCCGGGGCGGCCGAATGTCGTAATCTCCAGGCAGGCGACGATAGACCATCCAGATGTGCAGACGGCACATTCGCTGTCCGAGGCGATGACGGCGGCCGAAAAGCTGGCGCGCGAAAGCGGCGCCGACGAGATTTGTATTATCGGCGGCGGGCAGGTCTACGCCCAGGCGATCGGCCATGCCGACCGGATGTGCATTACCCATGTCGAGGCCGATCTCGCCGGGGATGCGTCGTTTCCTGCGATCGATGCCGATATCTGGCAGGCCGGGGAGGCGATCGCGGTTCCTGCCGGCGAGAAGGATACATATCCCACGCACTTCGTTGTCTATGAACGCCGACGCGCCTGAAAATGAACTATTTTCCAATTAAATTGACCAAGTTTCTCACGTTGCGTTGAAAGCCGATGCGGCGATACCTATAACGGTCACCAACGCACCCGCCGGTCAGCCCCCACGGTTCCGGATGCGTGGAAGACTTAACGAACAACGAGGTTTTGATGCCCTGGAGCAATCAGAATGGCGGCGGCGGCCCTTGGGGCGGCGGCGGCGGTAATAATCAGGGACCATGGGGCCAGGGGCCGAACCGCCCGCGTGGCGGCGGCAAGGGCGGACCGCCTGACCTGGAAGACATTATCCGGCGCGGACAGGACCAACTGCGCAATATCGTGCCCGGCGGTTTCAACGGCGGCGTGGCGGTGATCGTCGCGGCGGTCGTTGCCATCTTCTGGCTGATCCAGTGCGTCTACGTGGTGCAGCCGGACGAACGCGGCGTCGAACTGCGGTTCGGCAAGCCGAAGGAAGAGATCTCGATGCCCGGCCTGCATTTCCATTTCTGGCCGATGGAAAGCGTCGAGACGGTCAAGGTGACCGTGCAACAGCTGAATATCGGGGCGACCTCGGCATCCTCTTCGAACGGCCTGATGCTCTCCAGCGACAAGAGCGTCATCAACGTGCAATTCGCCGTCTTCTACACGGTCAGTGATCCGAAGGCCTATCTCTTCAACGTCGAAAATCCGGCAGAGACCCTGCAGCAGGTTTCCGACAGCGCCATGCGCGAAATTGTCGGGCGTCGTCCGGCGCAGGATGCCTTCCGCAGCAATCGCCAGCCGATCGAAGTGGATGTGCTCAATATCGTGCAGGATACGATGAACCGCTATGGCGCCGGTGTGACCGTGACCGGCGTGACGATCCAGAACGTGGCGCCGCCGCGCGAAGTCGCCGGTGCCTTCGAAGAAGTACAGCGTGCCGGCCGCGACCGCGACAGCACGATCGAAGACGCCAACCGCTACACGAACCAGAAGCTCGGCCAGGCGCGAGGCGATGCGGCGCGAATTCGTGAAGATGCAGCCGCCTACAAGAACCGTGTCGTGAAGGAGGCCGAAGGTGAGGCACAGCGCTTCAGCGCGATCAACGACGAATATTCGAAGGCTCCCGAAGTGACCCGCAAGCGGCTGTTCATCGAAACGATGGAACAGGTACTAAAGAGCTCGAAGAAGGTCATCATCGACGAGAAGCAGGGTGTGTTGCCTTATCTGCCGCTCAATGAGCTCAGCAAGCCGGCTCAGCAGGGAGGTTGAACCATGACATCGAACAGACTTCCCATCATTCTCCTCATCCTCGCCATCGTGCTGGTCGGGCTCTATTCGTCGATCTTCGTGGTGAATGCACGCGAGCAGGCGATCGTCGTCCGCTTCGGCCAGATTCAGTCGGTCAAGACCGAGCCCGGCATCTATTTCAAGCTGCCCTTCGGCTTCATGGATGCCGACCGCGTCCAGCTGGTCGAAAAACAGGCGCTGAGGCTCGATCTCGACAATATCCGCGTTCAGGTTCAGGACGGCCAGACCTTCGACGTCGATGCCTTCGTGATCTACAACATCTCGGATGTTCGCCGCTTCCGCGAAACGGTATCGGGCGATCGCGAGGCTGCGGAAGCGCGGCTGAGGGCGCAGCTCGATTCATCGCTTCGCCGCGTCTACGGTCTGCGCGACTATAATGCAGCGCTCTCGGAAGAGCGTGTCGCGATGATGCTGGAGATCCGGGACGACCTGCGCACGGATGCCGAAAATCTCGGCCTGCATATCGACGATGTTCGCATCCGCCGCACCGACCTTTCTCCCGAGGTAGCGCCCAACACTTACAACGCCATGCGCTCGGAACGCCTGGCCGAAGCCGAGCGCATCCGCGCGGAGGGCAATGAAGAAGGCCAGCGGCGCCGGGCCGTCGCCGACCGCCAGGTCGTCGAGTTTACCGCGGGTGCCCAGCGCGACGCGGAAATCCTGCGCGGTCAAGGCGATGCGGAACGCAACCGTGTCTTCGCGGACGCCTTCAGCAAGGATCCGGCTTTCTTCGAGTTCTATCGCTCGATGGCCGCCTACTCCTCAGCGCTATCATCGCAGGACACGACGCTGGTGTTGTCGCCGAATACGGAATTCTTCCGTTATTTCGACAATGCCGCCGGCACCCTGAAAGCGCCGACAAATCCGGCTGCGGCAGCTCCCGGCGCGGCTGCTCCGCCAGCACCCCCCCAGCCGGCGAACTAACGGCAAGGGGCGCCACCCGCATCCCCGACGATTCCGAAGGGCCGGCCCGAGAGCCGGCCCTTTTTTCGTGGAATGATTGAGACAATCGGGCTTTTGCGAGGCGACGTCACATTGCACGGGGATTTCGCGAAAAGGTGATTTCGCCCTCCATCATTCCGCCTTATGCTGGTGCTCAATGTGCGCATTTACCCCCTATGAGGATGCTTAATGGCCCCCACGAATCGCTCGCCCTTCAGACGAACGCTCGCGCTTATGGCCAGCGCTGCAATTCTTGCGCATGCCGGCATGAATGGGGTGGCCTATGGGCAAATCGCGCCTGAGACGACAGCGCCCGGCGTTGCTACACCCGCTCCGGCTACTCCTGTGCCCACGCCGCCTGCAACAGCTGCACCACAGCCGGCCCCCTCAATTCAGGCCGGTGCGCCGAACAACGGTCCGGCTTCGGTCGCCGATCTCGCCGAAGGGCTGCTCGACGCCGTGGTCAACATCTCGACCTCGCAGAACGTGAAGGACGACGAGGGCGTCGGCCCGGCGCCGCGCGCGCCCGACGGCTCGCCTTTCCAGGAATTCTTCAACGACTTCTTCGACAAGAAGCAGGGCAACAAGGGCGGCAACCATAATGTCAGCTCGCTCGGCTCTGGCTTCGTCATTGATCCCACAGGCTATATCGTCACCAACAACCACGTGATCGAGGGCGCCGACGATATTGAAGTCAACTTCGCCAATGGTTCGAAGCTCAAGGCGAAGTTGATCGGCACGGATACCAAGACCGATCTTTCGGTGTTGAAGGTCGAGCCAAAGTCGCCGCTGAAATCGGTGAAATTCGGCGATTCCAGCACAATGCGCATCGGCGACTGGGTGATGGCGATCGGCAATCCCTTCGGCTTCGGCGGTTCGGTGACGGTCGGCATCATTTCCGGGCGCGGCCGCAATATCAATGCCGGCCCCTATGACAACTTCATCCAGACGGATGCGGCGATCAACAAAGGCAATTCCGGCGGGCCGCTCTTCAACATGAAGGGTGAGGTGATCGGCATCAATACGGCGATCATTTCGCCGAGCGGCGGTTCGATCGGCATCGGCTTTTCCGTACCCTCCGAACTTGCCTCCGGCGTCGTCGATCAATTGCGCGAATATGGTGAGACGCGGCGCGGTTGGCTCGGCGTGCGCATCCAGCCGGTCACCGACGATATTGCCGACAGCCTCGGCCTCGACACCGCCAAGGGTGCGCTGGTCGCCGGCGTCATCAAGGGCGGCCCGGTCGATGATGGCTCGATCAAAGCGGGCGACGTCATTTTGAAGTTCGACGGCAAGACCGTCAGCGAAATGCGCGACCTGCCGCGCGTCGTGGCGGAAAGCACGGTCGGCAAGGAAGTCGACGTGGTGGTGCTGCGCGACGGCAAGGAGCAGACCGTCAAGGTGAAGCTCGGCCGGCTCGAGGACAGCGATCAGGCGGCAGCATCCGGCGACGCGGCGCCAGACGGTTCGCAGGATGACGGTGTGATTACCCCGGATCCCGGCGAAAATAATGACATGGACGAGCCGGATTCCGGCGATCAGGCCCAGCCCGCACCGGGGGCGCCCGCGCCGGACCAACACCAGGGCCAGGTGTCACCGGATGCGGCCACGCCGAAGAACGTGCTCGGCCTGTCGCTGTCGCTTTTGAGCGCCGAAACGCGCAAGGCTTTCGGCATTGCGGAAAGCGTCGACGGTGTCGTCGTGACGGAGGTGACGCCCGGCTCCGCTTCGGCCGAAAAGGGTCTGAAGCCCGGCGACGTGATCGTCGAGGTGGCTCAGGAGTTCATGAAGTCGCCGGACGCGGTCGCCGCCAAGGTGAAGTCGCTGAAGCAGGAAGGCCGCCGCAACGCCCAACTGATGATCGCATCGGCGAATGGCGATCTGCGGTTTGTGGCGGTGCCGATGGAATAGGAGGTAGGGCGGCAACTAGCCGCCGCCTTCCTGTTCTCGCTCAACCTCTCCTCCGTCATTCCTGCGCTTGTCACAGGAAGCCAGCCACAGCGAGTCCGCGCGGTGAACGAGTTTCGAGAGCTACCGGATCTTCTCCGCCCAAGGACTTGGGCGCGCTGGATCTCTGTGACGAGCACAGGGATGAGGAGATTGGGGCGAGCGTTTGCGCCATATTTCATGCCGACGCATTCGACAGTGTGCCGGTGGACCGCAATCGACCGGGTTTCTGATTTAGTAACCGCGCAGAGATGATGAGCGGAGCTTTCAAAGTGTCACAAAATCCGTCTTCCGATAGCCCTGGATATAGAGCAGCGCGGTGAGATCTCCGTGGTTGATGCGCATCTGCGCCTCGGCGGCAACGGCGGGCTTGGCGTGCAGGGCGACGCCGGCGCCGGCAAGGTGCAGCATGCCGAGGTCGTTGGCGCCGTCGCCGACGGCGATCGCGTCTTCAGGCGAAATGCCGAGGTGAGCCGAAATCTCGTTCAGCGCATCGACCTTGGCCTGCTTGCCAAGGATCGGTTCGGCGACGAAGCCGGAGAGGATGCCGCCATCTTCGAGCAGGGTGTTGGCGCGGTTCTCATCGAAACCGAGGGTGGCGGCGATGCGGCTGGTGAAGACGGTGAAGCCGCCGGAGACCAGGGCGGTATAATGACCTTTCGATTTCATGGTGGCGATCAGTTCCGGGCCGCCCGGTGTCAGCGTGATGCGCTTGGCGATCACTTCATCGACGACGGATATCGGCAAGCCCTTCAAGAGGGCGACACGTTCGCGCAAAGCGGGCTCGAAAGCGATCTCGCCGTTCATGGCGCGGGCGGTAATGGTCGCGACCTTCTCCTTCAGGCCGACTTCGGCGGCCAGTTCGTCGATGCATTCCTGGCCAATCATGGTCGAATCCATGTCGGCGATCAGCAGCTTCTTGCGGCGGGTCTCCTGCTCCTGGATGACGAGGTCGATCGGCGCGCTCGCTATGACGGCAAGAATATTGGCCTCGGCCGCTTGCGCATCCGTGCCGTCACGCAAGGCGATATCGCAGGCGATACCGTCGGCCAGCCAGTAGAGGCCGGAAGCGTCGACCGCCTCGGCCGCCTGTTCGGCGATCTTGGGTGTCAGCACGGGATTTGACGGATTGGCAACAAGCGTGGCAACGAGGGCCATGATGGAAAACCTTCTGAGCACAGTGAACGCGATCCTGATAACCGGGCCGACCGCCAGCGGCAAGTCCGCGCTCGCCGTCGAATTGGCCAAGCGCCACGATGGCGTGGTCGTCAACGCCGACAGCATGCAGGTCTACGGTACGCTGCGGGTGCTGACCGCGCGCCCGTCGAAAGACGAGATGCAGGGTGTGCCGCATCATCTCTACGGCCATGTGCCGGCGGGTGCGGCCTATTCCACCGGCGCTTGGCTGCGCGATGTCTCGGCGCTCTTGCCGACGCTGAGGGCGGCCGGACAGTTGCCGGTCTTCGTCGGCGGCACCGGGCTTTATTTCAAGGCGCTGACTGGCGGTCTCTCCGATATGCCCGAGATACCGGAGGCGCTGCGGGAGGAGCTGCGGACCCGGCTGCTGGAGGAGCGGCCGGAGGGTCTCCATGCGGAACTCGCCGAGGCTGATCCCGCCATGGCGGCCAGTCTCAACCGCCAGGACGGGCAGCGCATCGTCCGGGCGCTTGAAGTGGTGAAGGCGACGGGACGGTCGATCGCCGATTTCCAGGGCCGGTCGGGACCGGTGGTGATCGACGGTGCTGAGGCCCGCAAGATCGTCGTGCTGCCGGACCGGGCAGTGCTGCATCAGCGCATCAATGGGCGATTCGAACAGATGCTGCAGCAGGGCGCGGAAGACGAGGTGAGGGCGCTGCTTGCGCTCGACCTGCCGGCCACGGCGCCGGTTATGAAGGCGATCGGGGTATCGCAGATTGCGGCGATGCTGAATGGCGGGATAACGCGCGACGAGGTGCTGGAGAAGGGTGCTGCGGCGACGCGGCAATATGCCAAGCGGCAAATGACATGGTTCCGCAACCAAATGGACGACAGCTGGGAACGGCTGGCGGTTTAGAATGAGGAGCGCCGCGCCCCCGCTTTCCGGCGCCGGATCGCGCCTGCTGTTTTCACATTGACTGCCTTTCAGAGGACCACATCATGACTTCAGCTTCGCCGTTTCATGGTCTTTCAGCCTTTCCGCCAACGCCGGCCGATATGGATGGCCGCGTGGACACCGATTCCCTCTGCCGTCTGCTGGAACCGCTGTGTGACGCCGGCGTCGCCTCCATAGGCCTTCTCGGCAGCACCGGGATCTACGCCTTTCTCACGCAAGCGGAGCGACTGCGCGCCGTTCAAGCTGCGGTCGAATGCGTTAGAGGTCGTGTTCCCATCGTCGTCGGCGTCGGAGCTCTCAGGACGGACCATGCCGTCGATCTCGCCAGGGATGCCGCGACCGCTGGTGCAGACGCGCTTCTGCTTGCGCCCGTGTCCTATACGCCGCTGACCCAGGAAGAAGCCTACCAGCACTTCCTTGCGGTCACCAAGGCGGTGACGCTGCCGCTTTGTATCTACAACAATCCCGGTACGACGCATTTCACCTTCAGCCGGGACCTTCTGCAGCGTCTCTCCGATATCGAGACGATCAAGGCGGTGAAGATGCCCTTGCCGGCCGACGGCGATGTGCGGGGGGAACTCGCGGTATTACGTGAGAAGTCCGGTCTCGCGATCGGCTATAGCGGCGACTGGGGCGCGGCCGAAGCGCTGCTTTCGGGCGCCGACGCCTGGTACAGCGTCATCGCCGGTCTGCTGCCGCGTACTGCCCTTGCCTTGACCAAGGCGGCGATTGCAGGCGACGACAATGAGACGCGCAGGCTCGATGGGCTGCTGGAGCCGCTTTGGAAGTTGTTCAAGGAATTCGGAAGCGTCCGTGTAGTCTATACGCTGGTCGAGTACCTTTTGCTGGCCGCAGCAGAGCTGCCGCGGCCTCTCTTGCCGCTTGGGCCGACGGAGCGGCAACGCGTACTCGACGTCGCCGAGCCGCTCGCAGCTCTGGAGCGTCAATCCTTGGTGTAAAGGCCGCTCAGCGGTTTTTTCAGAATGCTTTCGCGCAGCGACGTGCCGGGCTCCCTGCGGGTGACCGCGGGCTGGTCGGCTGGAGGTGCGGGCCGGGGAAAGACCGGCTCTTCGCGGCGCATCTCGCGGCGGAGCGCGTCCAGCCGGGGATCGATCGCTGGCGGTGCGGCGGGGTCGAGCCGCGGCGTCTGCGGCAGCAGTTCCCGCCGGTAGGATTCGAGCGGCGCGGCCGACGGGGCAGGCGGAGTGTAGGGCTTGGCGTCGATATCCTCGTCGGCCGCCTCAACCTCGTCGGGGACTGCGGCGGACGCAGCGTAACTCTGCTGGAAATTCGAAATGTCGGGCCCGACGCTCACCGCGCGCATGCGGGTGACGATCTTGCGCAGATCGACCGTATCCGGATCTTCCTCGCTGTGCTTGCTGTTGGCGCTGGCAGCCTTCGGCAGGAGGCTTTCGTCGACGCGGGAAAAGCGCATGCGCATTGGCACACTGATTGCCTCGCCGAAGGCAATCGCCTCGCCGTTGCCGATCGAGGAGATGAAGCTCGTCGTCGAGATCGACGAATTCGGGATCGCCGAGCGGATGATTTCCTGGTCGCGGTCGTTGGCGAGGCGCATGGCAAAGAGCGTCGAGCACTGCGAAAGGATCGTCTGATCGAGTTCGCCCGGCCGCTGGGTGATGATCCCGAGCGAGACGCCGTATTTGCGGCCCTCCTTGGCGATGCGGGCGATCGCCTGGCGCGTCGGCACGAAGCCGAGCGTTGGATCGGAGGGGATGTAGCGGTGAGCTTCCTCGCAGACGACGAGCATGTGGATGGCGCCTTCGCTCCACAGCGCCACCTCGAAGGCCATGCGGCAGAGCACGGAGGCGACGGAGTTGACCACCTCGGAGGGAATGCCGGCCAGTTGGAAGGTGCAGATCGGCCGATTCTCGCCGGGAATGCGGAAGATCTGCGCGATCGTCTCGGTGATCGTGTCGCTGATCGTGTTGTTGGAGAACATGAAGTGATAGCGCGGATCGTTGATCGCTGCGATGAGGCGCATCTTCAGCGAGCGCAGGAAGGGTTTTTCCGAGCGCCCCTCCAGGCGGCCGATGCGCTCGTCAATCAGCGCCAGCAGATCGGCCATGCGGTAGGGAACCGGCGTATCCGCGGTGATCGAGCTCTTTTCCGTCGTGCGACGCACCAGCGAATTGTCGCTGCCGCGGAAGGCGCGTTTGGCCTCCGGCAAGATATCGCGCAGCATGTCGAGCTCTTCCGGCACCGGAGGGCGGCCGCGAAAGACGACTTCGGCGAATTCTTCCAGCCGCATCAGCCAGAAGGGCAGGTCGAGTGTATCGGTGTCGATCGTGACGGCGTGCTTTGGAAATGCGGCGGCAAATTCGTTATGCGGATCGAGGATCAGCACCCGCAGCTTTGGGTTGGCCGCGATCGCCTTGTGCAGCAGCAGCGACACGGCCGTCGATTTGCCGACGCCGGTGGAGCCGACGACGGCGAAATGCTTGGAGAGCATCGAGGGGATGTGGATCGCCGCGTCGATGCTTTCGTCCTGGGTCAGCTTGCCGATGATGGCGGTCGTACCCTCGCCGGCATCGTAGATGCGCATCAGGTCGGCGGAGCGGATGCGGTGGGCGATGGCGCCGAGATAGGGATAGCGCGAAATGCCGGTGGAGAATTCCTCACGCCCGTCCTCATCGACACGGACTTCGCCGAGCAGTTCGGTCTCGATCTTGAAATTGTTGTCCTGGCCTTCGCCCCAGGCATGGCCGCCGGTGTTCATCTGATAGACGAGGGCAACGACACGGTTGCGGCCGACGCTGATCGAAATCAGCCGGCCGACGGACCAAAGTTCGGTGAGATCGGTGCCGCCTTGTTCGGCGACGGCGGCAATCGTTGCCCGCGAGCCGCTGCACGCAACGACGCGGCCGAGAAAGCGATTTCCCGGCGCATGGCCATCGCGGCGATCGTGATCGCCTGCCGTGGCTGACATGCGCAAGTCGTTGTTGAGCAAAGGGCTACTCCTTGCAATGGGGCCTAAGGATAAAGCCCATCCTTTAACAAATCCTTCATCCTATCGATTTGTCGGGACGCCAGCGGGGGGTAGTTTTTTATCGCGTCATGCGTTGACGCTGCGAAATTTTCTGTCTATCACTTCCGACCATGAAAATCGCAACGGCTCTTATCGTGGTGGGAAAGCGCATGGGCAGGATGGTGTAACCATCCGGCGGTAGCCACCCATGCGCTAGATGACAGGCTCCTTCGGGGCCTTTTTTTATGCCCGAAATTCGGGCTTCCGGCCACAAACGCAAATCCCAGCATCAAACGGAACAGACAGATGAGCACGGACAACCAGGCGGCAGGCAATCGGATGACGGGAGCGGAGATCGTTCTCAAGGCGCTGAAGGACAATGGCGTCGAACATATCTTCGGCTATCCCGGCGGCGCGGTCCTGCCGATCTATGACGAGATCTTCCAGCAAGACGAGGTCAAGCACATCCTCGTCCGCCACGAGCAGGGGGCAGGCCACGCGGCCGAAGGTTATGCCCGCTCCACCGGCAAGGTCGGCGTCATGCTGGTCACCTCGGGTCCGGGCGCTACCAATGCGGTCACCCCGTTGCAGGATGCGCTGATGGATTCGGTCCCGCTCGTCTGCCTGACCGGTCAGGTCCCGACCCCGCTGATCGGCTCCGACGCCTTCCAGGAATGCGATACGGTCGGCATCACCCGGCCCTGCACCAAGCACAACTGGCTGGTCAAGGACGTCAACCAGCTCGCCGCCGTCATTCACGAGGCCTTCCGCATCGCCCAGTCCGGCCGTCCGGGCCCGGTGGTCGTCGATATTCCGAAAGACGTACAGTTTGCCACCGGCACCTACACACCGCCCGCGGATTACACGATTCAGAAGAGCTATCAGCCGAAGATCCAGGGCGACCTCAACCAGATCCATGCGGCGATCGAACTGATGGCGAATGCGCGCCGTCCGATCATCTACTCCGGCGGCGGCGTCATCAATTCCGGCCCCGAGGCCTCCAAGCTGCTGCGCGAGCTGGTCGAGCTCACCGATTTCCCGATCACCTCGACGCTGATGGGCCTCGGCGCTTATCCTGCTTCGGGCAAGAACTGGCTGAAAATGCTCGGCATGCACGGCTCTTACGAAGCCAACATGGCGATGCACGACTGCGATGTCATGGTTTGCATCGGCGCGCGCTTCGACGACCGCATCACCGGCCGCCTCAACGCCTTTTCGCCGAACTCGAAGAAGATCCATATCGACATCGATCCTTCCTCGATCAACAAGAACGTCCGCGTCGATATCGGCATCCGCGGGGATGTCGGCCACGTTCTCGAAGATATGGTTCGCTTGTGGCGGGCGCTGCCGAAGAAACCGGAGAAGGGTCGTATCGAGGAATGGTGGACCGATATCGCCCGCTGGCGGGCGCGTAACTCCTTCGCCTATACGAAAAGCAGCGATGTCATCATGCCGCAATATGCGCTGGAGCGGCTCTATGCCCACACTAAGGACCGCGATACCTACATCACCACCGAAGTCGGCCAGCACCAGATGTGGGCGGCGCAGTTCTTCGGGTTCGAGCAGCCGAACCGTTGGATGACCTCGGGCGGCCTCGGCACGATGGGCTACGGCCTGCCCGCTGCACTCGGCGTGCAGATCGCCCATCCCGAAAGCCTGGTCATCGATATTGCCGGCGACGCGTCGATCCAGATGTGCATCCAGGAAATGTCGGCAGCGATCCAGCACGACGCGCCGATCAAGATCTTCATCATGAACAACCAATATATGGGCATGGTGCGCCAGTGGCAGCAACTGCTGCACGGCAACCGTCTGTCGAACTCCTATACCGAGGCGATGCCCGATTTCGTCAAGCTGGCGGAAGCCTATGGTGCCGTCGGCCTGCGCTGTGAAAAGCCGGAGCATCTCGACGACACGATTCTGGAGATGATCGAAGTCAGAAAGCCGGTCATTTTCGATTGCCGTGTTGCCAATCTCGCCAATTGCTTCCCGATGATTCCCTCGGGCAAGGCCCATAACGAAATGCTGCTGCCGGACGAAGCCACCGACGAAGCGGTCGCCAATGCGATCGACGCCAAGGGCCGCGCGCTCGTCTGATAAAGGAAAGAACCATCGCCATGAACGCACACCTACAGCCCACGGGCTCCGCCTATTTCATCTCGCCCGAAACGGCGGCGATCGAAAGTCACACGCTTTCCATTCTCGTCGACAACGAGCCGGGCGTTCTTGCCCGGGTCATCGGTCTGTTCTCCGGCCGCGGCTACAATATCGAGAGCCTGACGGTCTCCGAAACCGAACACCAAGCGCATCTTTCCCGTATCACCATCGTCACGCGCGGCACGCCGCACGTGCTGGAGCAGATCAAGGCGCAGCTCGAGCGCATCGTGCCGGTGCATCGCGTCGTCGACCTGACGGTGCGCGCCCGCGAACTCGGTCAGGAACGGCCGATCGAGCGCGAAGTGGCGCTGGTCAAGGTGATCGGCGAAGGCGAGATGCGCGCCGAGACGCTGCGTCTTGCCGATGCATTCCATGCCAAGGTGGTCGACGCGACGATCGATCACTTCATTCTGGAGATCACCGGCAAGTCGTCGAAGATCGACCAGTTCGTGGCAATCATGAAGCCGCTCGGCCTGATCGAGGTCTGCCGCACGGGTATTGCCGCGATGAACCGTGGCGCGCAGGGGATGTGAGTCCCCAATATTGACTCGACGTTGTCCTCGGCCTTGTGCCGACGATCTGCTGCGTATGGAACGGCGCAGATCCTCGACACAAGCTCGAGCATGACGGAAGAGGAGTTGGCGGGCTTTGGGAAACAGTTCGAGCCGCTGGCGATCAAAGCATCTCCAGCGGCTTTTTCCTTGCCGGCGGCGGGAAGGCGGCGTCCAGCGCTTCCCAATCCTCGTTGGTGATCTCAAGCGAGACGCAGTCGCGGTTTTCGCGAACGCGTTCGGCATTCGAGGTCTTCGGGATGACGATGACGCCGTCGCGTTCGAGCAGGAAGGCCAGCGCCAACTGCGCTGGCGTTGCCTGATAGGCCTTAGCGATGCGGATCAGCTCCGCATTATGCAGTATGTTTCCTTGCTCGATTGGCGAATAGGCCATGACGGGAATGCCGCGGCTCTGGCACCAGGGCAGCAGATCGAATTCGATGCCGCGGCGGGCGAGATTGTAGAGCACCTGGTTGGCGGCGACATTGGCGCCGTCGGGCACGCCGAGCAGTTCCTCCATGTCGTCGGTGTCGAAATTGGAGACGCCCCAGGCGCCGATTTTGCCGGATGCCTTGAGCCTTTCAAAGGCCGCGACGGTCTCGGCGAGCGGATAGTTGCCGCGCCAGTGCAGGAGATAGAGATCGATGCGGTCGGTGCCCAGTCGTTCGAGGCTGTGCTCGCAGGCTTCGATCGTGCCTTTCAGGCTGGCATTCCATGGATAGACCTTGCTGACGATAAACACCTCGTCGCGCCGCCCGCTGATCGCCTGGCCGACGATCTCCTCGGCGTCGCCGTCGCCGTACATTTCGGCGGTGTCGATCAGCGTCATGCCGAGATCGATGCCGGTCCTCAGGCTTTCGACCTCGGCGCCTGCATGACCGGCATCCTCGCCCATGGCCCAAGTTCCCTGGCCGAGCGCCGGCACTTGCGCGCCGTTCGGGAAGGTGATTGTCGGGATCGGGTCGTCTTGCATGATCTTTTCCATTTTGCAGGAGATTGCGGCCAATTCCTATCTTTCAAGTAATCCTGTCACCATGACAATGATGGAATGGCATCGGCACTTTAGGACAGCTAGATTGACCTAAATAAAACCGGCTCCGAAGAATGGCCGGTCCCCGGGAGGTTTCATGCCGCTGGATACGTTTTTCGCCCTCGTCCTCTTTGCCTTCACGACGTCGATCACGCCGGGGCCGAACAATATGATGCTCTTTGCATCGGGCGTGAATTTCGGCTTCCGCAGGACCGTCCCGCATATGTTCGGCATCGGTGTCGGCTTCTTCTCGCTGCTCATCGGCGTCGGCTTGGGGCTCGGCGCGCTGCTGCACGCGGTGCCTGTCGCCTATACGGTGCTGAAATTTGCCGGCGGCGCCTATCTCGTCTGGATTGCCTGGAAGATTGCCTCATCGCGGTCGCTGAGTGAAGGCAAGAGCGGCGTAAAACCGATGTCTTTTTTCGCGGCAGCCGCCTTCCAGTGGGTCAATCCGAAAGCCTGGGTGATGGCGGTCACGGCGATGGCGACCTATACCAATCCTCAGCTCTATCTCGTCAGCGTGCTGATCGTCGGCCTGGCCTTCGCGGCGGTCAATATTCCCAGCGTTTCGACATGGGCGGGCTTCGGCTCGGCGCTCAGGGAATGGCTTTCCGACCCGGTGCGGCTGAAATGGTTCAATATCAGCATGGCGGTACTCTTGGTGGCGAGCCTCTGGCCGATGCTAAATAGAGCGATCGCCGGTTTCGTCAGCATCAGCCAGAGAATGCCGAGGACGGCTGCGAAGGCCGGAAAGCCGCAGGCAAACCAGATGCGGTAGAGGCTGAAATAGGCAGGCGGCAAGGGGCTTGCGGAAGCCGAGGCGGCGCGGGCGAGATCGCGAAGCTGGATCTGGATCCAGACGACCGCAGCCAGAACAGGCCAGTGACGACGTAAAGGGTCAGCGAAAGCGCAATCCAGCCTTCCGAAAGCTCCCAACCGATCGAGCGCGCCAGCAGATAGCCGGTCACCGGCTGGAGTACGGCGGCTGTGGCGGTGAAGACGGTGTCGGCGACGACGACGGTCGCGGCGACATGGGCGATCAGGACGGGATTCGCGTCCGGTGTGCCATCACCATGAAGAAAGCGATGCCGGCGCCGGTGCCGAAGAGCGCGGTCGCGCCGATGACATGGGCAAGCAGCAGCCATTGTTCCAGCATCAGCGTTCATCCAGCGTGGCAAGCGCCGTCAGCGTCAGCAGGATCGACGGCAGCACCTTGACGAGGACGCCGAGCGGATCGAGCCAAAGCGCCGGTTCGAGCAGGCTGGCGCCGATGAGGTAAGCAAAGAGACGGCCAGCATGCCGAGGAGGGCGCGTTTGGCGAGCGGACGGACAAGCACGGCGGCGCCAAGTGCGATGTCGATGAGGCAGGTCGCAAGCGTCAGAGCCGTGGCCGTCGCGTCCGGCATGAACGGCAGGAAGTGGGCCGATGTCTTCTCCAGCGCCAGCAGCGGGATCAGGCCGGAGAGCAGCCAGAAGACGGAGAGGCCTGCTATAGTCAGCGGCTTCAGGAGATAGAGCCGAGCGAACCAGAGGTCCTGCACGCCGGAGGGATTGGCCGAGAGCGCTGCGGCCGCGGATGTCGTGGTGAGGCCGCTTTCTGCCTTGGCGCTTCGTATGCCCTCCGACATGACCGTCATCGCCGTCGAGCGCAGCGGCGAACGCCAGCCGAGCAGCCCGGCCATATCGGCAAGCCACGTCACGGGCCTCGCAAGCCACGGGGCAAGGGAAAAGACGCGGGCAGCCGGCAGGCCCAGCCATTGCCGGTGCAGGCGGACGAGCTCGGCGAGCGTTAGGATTTCATCGGCGGCGAGATCGATATTCCCACGGAGGTCACCTGTGACCGCCCGCGATACGGCTTCCGCCACATCGTCCACAGCAAGCGTTTCGACCGGACTGTCGGCATGGATGAGCGGAAGCACCAGGGGACTGGCGGCGAGCGCCCTGAGCAGCGACGAGCCGCCATGGGCATTGCGGCCGAGAACCAGGGCAGGGCGCAGGATGAGATAAGGCAGACCGCTTGCCGCCAGCGCCTCATCGGCCCGCCGCTTGGTGGCGAGAAAAGGCAGATTGCCCGCCGCGCCCGTCGTCCTTGCGGAGATTTGGACGATCAGAGGCCGCGACGTCCGTTTGGCCGCGGAATAGAGCGCCAGCATTGCATCGGCCTGCGTCGCCGCCACGTCATCGGAAAGACCGTCCTGCAGCGCACCGGCGCAATTGACGACGACGTGCTGGCCCTCAAGGAGATCGCCCCAGTCCTCGGGTTTGGCCATACGGGACAGATCGGCCCGCCGCCAATCGATCGCCGGCTGTTTCAGGCGGGCACGCGCGGGATTGCGGCCGAGCCCGGTGACGGCATGCCCATCGGCCGCAAGCCGGGCAGCGACGACGGAGCCTATGAAGCCGGTTGCGCCGAGAATCAGGATGTTCATGGCAGGAGATTAGCGGAAAAGCTTGAGGCGGATAGGAGGGCTTGGCGGAGTTGTGGTGTATGGTAGAAAGAGGGGCGACGGTTTAAAAAAGGGCGAGACGTTTCCGCGATTCCCCTTCTCCCCAGCTGGGAGAAGATGCCGGCAGGCAGATGAGGGGGTGAGCGACAATAGGAGCGAATGCGCTGAGCGTAAGCGAAGGGCAACAATGAATGGCGTGCCGTGCGGCCCCCTCATCCGACCCTTCGGGCCACCTTCTCCCCGCTGGGGAGAAGAGGGAGCAAGACGCGGACTTCGCTCACTTTTCAGTCGCCGTTTCGGGAGGACATTGCCTTGCACGACCATGACGAACATCATCACGATCACGACAACCACTACTCCGACATGCAGGCCCGCGTAAAAGCGCTGGAAACGCTGCTGACGGAGAAGAGGTTGATCGATCCGGCGGCGATCGATGCGATCGTCGAGACCTATGAGACGAAGGTGGGGCCGCGCAATGGTGCGCATGTCGTCGCCAAAGCCTGGAGCGATGCCGATTTCGCCGACTGGCTGAAGCGCGATGCGACGGCGGCGATTGCGAGCCTCGGTTATGCCGGCCGGCAGGGCGAGCATATGCGCGCCGTTTTCAATACGCCCGAGACCCATAACCTCATCGTCTGCACGCTCTGCTCCTGTTATCCCTGGTCGGTGCTCGGCCTTCCGCCGGTGTGGTACAAGGCGCCGGCCTATCGCTCGCGCGCCGTCATCGATCCGCGCGGCGTGCTGGCCGAATTCGGGCTGACGCTGCCTGAGGGCAAGAAGATCCGGGTCTGGGATTCGACGGCGGAGTTGCGTTATCTCGTGATCCCCGAGCGGCCGGCAGGCACGGAAGGCATGGATGAGCAATCGCTTGCCGGTCTAGTCAGCCGCGATGCGATGATCGGCACGGCGGTTGCAGGCAGCTCGAAGATTTCAGCAGCCGGCAGCCCGGAGGTTCTGCCATGAACGGACCGCATGATCTCGGCGGTCAGATGGGCTTTGGGCTTGTCGCGCCCGAAAAGGACGAGCCCTATTTCCATGCCGAATGGGAAAAGCGGGCGCTCGGCATCACGCTTTCCTGCGGCGCTTTCGGCGCCTGGACGATCGATGAAAGCCGGCATGCGCGCGAGAATATTCCGCCGGCTGCCTATCTCGCGGCGAGCTATTATGAGATCTGGATGCGCGGCGTCGAGACGCTGCTGGAACGGCACGGCTTTGCGACGCGCGAGGAGCTCTCGTCCGGGCGAAAATTGAGGGAGGGGACGGCGCCGAAGCGGGTGCTGAAGGCGGATATGGTGTCGGCGGCTCTGGCGAAAGGCGGTCCTTGCGATCGTCCTGTCGAGGTCGCGCCGCTCTTTGCGGTGGGTGAGGCGGTGCGGACGAAAAATTTCAATCCGGCGACCCATACGCGGCTGCCGCGCTATGCGCGCGCCAGGACAGGTGTCGTCGAGGCTGTGCAGGGCTCTTTCGTTTTCCCCGATGATAATGCCCATGGCAAAGGCGAGAACCCGCAATGGCTCTATACCGTCGTCTTCGACGGCGTGGAGATTTGGGGCGAGGGGGCCGACCCATTGCTGACGGTCTCGATCGATGCGTGGGAGAGCTATCTTGAGCGTGTGTGAAACGCGGTCTCAGCTGGCGCAATCGCCAGGTTTGCCGAGGTCGCCGGAGGGTGATCCGGTTTTTCCCGAGCCTTGGGCTGCCGACGCTTTCGCCATGACGGTGCATCTGCATGAGAAGGGGCTGTTCGCCTGGGGCGAATGGGCCGAGGCCCTGTCTAAGGAGTTGCATGAGCCCGGCCGCGCGGAGGATGGCAGCGACTATTTCGACTGCTGGGTGGCGGCCCTTTGCGAACTGCTGGTCAGCCGCGGCATAGCGGATGCATCCGTCATTCTCGACCTGCAGCAGAGCTGGCAGCGGGCCGCGGAAGCGACGCCGCATGGGCAGCGGATCGAACTCATCAACGATCCGTTGCGCTGATCTTCACGACGGAAACTGCCTGTAGCACTCCTCGGCTATACCGCGCAGGGTCTCACGCGTGATCTCGCCGGTGACGGCATAACCGAGTTCGCCGTCGATCCAGTAGAAGGTTTCGAGATTGCCCGAGGAGGCGAAGCGGAAGCTCGTCGTGCGGTTTTCCTTGTTGCGGCCGACCATGACGGTCAGGCGTTCGCCCCCTTGGTTCTCGTACATGAACATGGCGCCGGGCCTGCCATCGACCGGCAGCAGGCGGCCGCCGACCAGCTTGAAGCCGAGCGGCTGCAGGTTCGGGATCTTCAGGTTCTGGATCGCCAGGCGCTTGCCGAGCCAGGTGGCGAGATGGGCCTCCTCGTCGGCGAAGACCTCGACCGGGTGGCGAACCTCGGCGGCGTAGACCATGAAGGCGGTCTCCGCCTGTTTCGGCAAGGTTTCGGAGCTGGCAAGCTGCAGGTCCGGCCTTGTTAGAAGTGCCGGGCCATAGTGGCCGCTGACGGTCCCGAGCGCGAAGACGACGAGAGCCGCGGCGGCGATCGCCCAGCGTTTCGGCGGAGAGGAGACGGCGCGTGTGTGGGCGACGAGCAGGGGGTCGGTGTCCTTTGCCTTCTCGTAGACTGAGAACAGTGATCGGATGCCGCTATTCTGCGCCTGCCATTCGGCGACCATCGCCGCCTCGCCGGGATTATCCGCAAGGAATGCTTCGATCCGGGCACGCGCGGTTTCCGGCAGCTGGCCGTCGGCATAGGCGTGGAGATCGGCTTCGGTGACGATCGGGTTGGCTTCGTTCATTTCGGTCTCCGAAGCGTAATGACGTTGTCGGCCTTCAGCCGCTCGGCAACGCGCCGGCGGGCGCGCGACAGCCGGGACATGACGGTGCCGATGGGAATGTCGAGGGAAGCGGCAACCTCGCTGTAAGTGTATCCTTCGATGACCACGAGCATCAGCACGGCGCGGTGTTCCTCCGAAAGGCTGTTCAATGCATTATCGAGCCGTGCGCGCTCCAGCGGATCGGCCGGGGGTTCGGGAGCGGCCATATCCCCGGCGGCATCAAGCTCGACCAGGCCGTCGCGCGCCTTGCCGCGCCGGCCGTTGCGGTAGAGATTGGTCATGATGGTCAGGACCCAGCCGCGCAGGTTGAGGCCGCGCCATTGGCCACGGCGCGCCAGCACTTTCTCGACGCAGTCCTGGAGCAGATCCTCGCCATCGGCGTCCGAACGCGTCAGGCTGCGCGAATAGCGCCTGAGCGAGGGCAGGAGGGCCAGGATCTCGCCCTCGAATGTTTCGGGTGCGGGTATCTTCACTCCGGCTTCCTTGGCTTCAAGGCCCAGACTATCAAGGTTTGGCGAGATCCCAATTGCCGCCGACACCGTCGCCGGTGATGTCGCCGGCCTTCTTGTCCTTGACCCAGTAATAGAGCGGCATGCCGTCCTTGGCCCATTGCTTCGTGCCGTCCTTGCGTTCGATGATCGAATATGCACCATCGGCCTTGGCACCGGAAGCGGCCATCAGCGGCGGCCAGTTCTTGGCGCAATCGTCGTTGCAGTTGGAAACGCCCTTGGCGTCCTTCTTGAAGGTGTAGAGGGTCATGTCGTTTTCGCCGGCAAGCACCTTGCCCTTGGCCGATTCGACTTCCTTGACGGGAGGGGCGGCGAAGGCGGCGGTCGCGGCAAGGGCGGCTGCCGCCACGACGGACAGGAATTTCACGGATGTCATGATGTCTCTCCTTGAGGTTGGGCACGCAATTCTGCGATACCTGAGATGAGACACCGGACGAGGCGGTTTTATTCCCCATCCAGCGAAAATAGTCGTGGCAGGGGAAGCGCGCCCCCAGTTCAACGCTACAGTCTGCCCCGTCAGATCATTTACATCATGCTGTTTTGCGGATATTCTATATCCTTAATTCGGTTCGCAGAACCAGCCATGACGAGTTGCTGAATGATCCTGAAAAGCCAGGTCGAGTGGGCGCTGCACTGCTGCGCCATTCTCGCGGGCCTGCCCGAGGGCAGGTATCTCTCCACCAAGGCGCTCGCCGAGCTTCATGGTCTGCCGAAGGAATATCTCTCCAAGGCGCTGCAAAGCCTTTCGCAAGCCTCCCTCGTCGATACCACGCTCGGCCCGAGCGGCGGCTACAGACTTGCGAGATCCGCCTCCGAGATAAACTTCCTCGACATCGTCGAAGCGGTCGAGGGAAAGGCGCGCAGCTTCACCTGCACGAACATCCGGGAGAACAACCCGTGCCGGCCGGCCGGCTATTGCGATAGCAAGCCTTGTGCGGTCGCGCGCATCATGTGGGAAGCCGACGAGGCCTGGCGCGATACGCTGAGGCGCGTCCGGCTCTCCGATCTAGTCGGCATCCTATCCGAGGAGGTGCGACCCGACCTCTGGCAGAGCACCTTCGAATGGGTGCTGAAGCGCGCCGGCTGAGGGCGCCGTCTAAATTTGGGTCCGGTTGACAAATAGGGATGACCGCTTTTTTGAATGACGAAGATGTGTGATTTTCTAGAAACTTTCCTCATGCAAGTCTCGGGAGCTCTGGCGGAGGTCCGTATTGCTGATAGCGATATAAGAAAATGGGCTGGCTTTATGGCCAATTGGGAGTTTTACAATTCCACGGCTCTTCGGATTGCGCAAAAATATCAAGATCGAGAGCTGTCTTATGAAGTCTGTGATCGACTCATGAACGACCTATGGTCTGGCGTGCTGACGGGCTTGGGAGAATCCAATGCGACAGAGCTACCGGAACCATTTTACGGGATATATGAGGCGTTTGATGCAGGTGAGTATCATCGAAAAACAGACATCAGTGACGATCCTATTGCGAATTTCACCGATCCTATGATCTTCGAGTTATTGCGTCGTCATCGACTGTAAAGCCAATAGCTACGCCCTGGAGATGGTCCTGATGGTCTTCAGGATGGCGTGGGCGTTGCGGGCCTGTTCAGTAGGCAGGGCGGCGCCATCGCGGAAGCGTTCGGCGCGGCCGGCGAGGGCTTCGGCGATCTCTTCGGCCAATGCGGGGCGTTCGGCGAGCAGCGGCGCGAAGGCCTCCTGGTCGATTTCATAGACGGTCACTGGGGTCAGGGCCTCCAGGGCGCAGACTTCCTGCATGCCGGCAAGCAGGCCGGTCTCGCCGAAGAAATCGCCCGGCGCAAACCGTCCGCGCTCTTCGCCTTCGCGCCGCGCCACGATGATGCCGGCGCGCACCATCATCAGCGAGGGCAGCATTTCGCCCTCCCGCGCGATCACATCGCCCTTGCGGAATTGTCGCACGGCGGTGGTTTCGGCGAGTTTCTGCTTTTCATCGGATGTCAGCGTTGCAAACACCGGAATAGCTTCGATCAGCGCGAGCGGCGTCACGCTCGGCGGCTTGGCGTTTTCTTCCGTCGGCAGATCGGCGGTCAGGACACTGGCTGCGGGCGGAACGGCCAGAAGCAGGCCGGCGGATTTGCAATGGCGATAGACGAGATCGAGCACCTCGTTTCGCGCCGGCACGCGCTGGCTGGGGCTCGTTACCCGGAATTGCAGCTCGACTTCGAGCGCGGTGGCATCCAGCCCCTTCAAGGCGACGACCGGCGGCGGATCGCGCACGATCGTATTGCAGCTCGTGAGAGCAGAGAGCATGATCTTGCGGACCGATGCCGGCATCCGCGTCGGGGCGATACGGATTGTGAGGATCAGGAGATGGGTCTCGTCCGGCCGGCTGACATTGGTCAGGCCGAGCTTCGCGAGAAAACTGTTCGGCAGGACGACGATATTGTTTGCGCTGGTCAGGATGTGCGTCGCGCGCCAGTTGCTTTCGACGACGCGCCCTTCCGTGCCGTCGCTCAACAGGATCCAGTCGCCGATGACATAGGGCCGGCCGAGCGTCAGCGCGATGCCGGAAAAGACGTCGGCGAGCGTGTTCTGCAGCGCCAGACCCAGAATAATGGCGACCACGCCTGAGGTCGCGACGAGGGTTCCGATCGGCACGCCGAAGACGAAGGCGAGGATCGAGAGCGCCATGCCGATATAGACGACGCCGATGACCAGATCCTGCAGCAGGCGCGCCTCGCGCGGACTGCCCTCCAGCACCAGATAAAGCCTGATGAAACCGATGACGGCCCATGCTAGGTGGACCCACCAAAGCGATTTGGCGACAATGACGAGCAGGGCCTGCGGGTCTTCGGACTGATAGCCCTGAAAGCGGTGGGGTTCCATGCCGCTACCGACGAGGATCAGCGTCATCACGGCAAAGAAGAGGATCTGCACCACCAGACGCGTCGTCGGCCGCTGGCTGGAGAGGAAGTACCAGACGAGGATGCCGGCAAAGCCTACCACGATGAGGGATATTAGCGGCTTGCCGAAGAGCGCGTCGTAGATCATCTCTGTCTGTCTCCGGAAGGGGGCGGGCGGCACATGATTCAGCATGTCGGCCAGCCGCGCAAGCATCGACTTGCGCGGGGGACCATCAGTTCTGCAGCGGGAATGTCAGTTCTTTCTGGTCGGTGTCGACGACGAAGACGGCGAGCAGGCGGGCGGGTTTCGTCTCGCTGCCGTTGGCGCTGACGCCATGGCGGTCGCCCGGCATTTCCGAGAAGCTCTCTCCGGCCTGAAAGACCTTGACCGGGCCGTCATTGACCTGGCTGCGGATCGATCCCTCGAGCACAGTGGCGTAGATGAAGGCCGAGTCCGGGTGGGTATGGCCTTCGGAGAAGCCGCCCGGGCCGTATTCGACCAGCACGCCCTTGATGCTTTTGCCCGGTACGTTCGGCAGTTCGTGCTCATAGACGAGCGTCACCTTCGCGGATTTGCCGCTGTCGTGGGCGGCAGCGCCGGTGGCTGTGAGAAAGGCGAGGGCGGCGACGATGACTGATGCTCTGATCATGGGAATCTCCTTTGTTGCTGGGATGGAGAGGACGCGCCCGAGCGGCCGCGTCCTGAGGCAAGGCAATCACTTCGACTGGGCTGATCTGGCGAACCACTCTTCGAAGGTGATCGTACCGAGCCGCGGATTGTCGTCGGAGACGAGCGACCGATCGTTCAGCCTTGCGCCGAAATATCGCGCCTCGGCGTCGGCCTCGACGGTCCTCGGGTCTTTCGTCGCCTTCAGGTAGCGGGCAACGAGTTCGCTCAGGCGGGCCCGTTCCGGACCTGCTATCTCGACCGCCGTATTGGCTGGGGCGGAGAGCGCCACGTCGGCCATGGCGTCGGCAACGTCGTCGGAAGCGATCGGCTGCACATAGGCCGGCGACAGGCGGACCGTCTCGCCGACCGTGCCGGATTGGGCGATGCCGTTCAGGAATTCCATGAACTGCGTCGAATGCACGATGGTATAGGGAATGCCCGAGGCTTCAATCAGCTTTTCCTGGGCGAGCCTGCCGCGGAAATAACCGCTTTCCTGCAGGCGGTCGGTGCCGACGACCGAAAGCGCGATATGGTGCTTGACGCCCGCGACCTTCTCGGCGGCGAGAAGATTGCGCCCCGAGGTTTCGAAGAATTCGAGCACGGCCTTGTCTTCGAAGGACGGCGAATTGGCGAGGTCGAGCACGACTTGGGCGCCCGCAAGCGCTTCTGCCAGCCCTTCGCCGGTGATCGTGTTGACGCCTGAGTTCGGCGAGGCGGCAATCACCTCATGCCCGCGCTTGCGCAGGCGTTCGACAGTCTTCGAACCGATGAGGCCGGTTCCGCCGATGACGACGATTTTCATAACGGATCTCCGTTCGCTGCCGGGATGCGGCAGCGTCAAAGGTGAATCTTCTCAATGAATTGTAAGGTTTAGTTCAGGCCCGCTTTATCGAGGCCGTAGGCTTTGTCGGCAGAACCGGGAACGGTCTTGAAGCCGACATTGACGCGGTTCCAGGCATTGATGGCCATGACGACGAAGGTCAGGTCGGAGATTTCCTTTTCTGAAAGCTGGCCGCGAACCCGTTCATAGACCTCGTCGGGAATGCCGCCCTCGGGAAGTTTCGTCAGCGCTTCGGTCCAGGCAAGCGCTGCGCGCTCGCGGGGAACGAACAGGTTCGATTCCCGCCAGATGGCGACGTGATGGAGACGCAGCTCGCTCTCACCATGGATTTTTGCCTGCTTCACATGCATGTCGAGGCAAAAGCCGCATCCGTTGATCTGCGAGGCGCGGATCTCGATGAGGGCCTGCAGCTTTTCGTCGATCACGCTGCTACGCAGCGCCATGCTGAATTCCATGAACTTCTTGAAAAGCTCGGGGGACTGCTGGGCGTAGTTCAATCGCTGGGTCATGTCTTTCTCCTCTAATTAAGGATATTCAATATCCTTATGGATAAAAGATATCCTTAATTGCTGGACTGTAAAGCCATTCTCGCTTAGTTTGGCGACATAAAGCCTATGTGCAAAAGTATGAGGGGGCAGGGATGGATATCGTTTCGGCATTGCGGACCTTTCAGCGCGTCGTGGAGACGGGCTCGTTTTCGGCGGCGGCGCACGATCTCGACGTGACCCAGCCGGCGGTGTCGCGGCAGGTGGCAGCCCTCGAGGGCCATTTCAACACCCGCTTCCTGCACCGCACGACGAGCGGCCTGTCACTGACGGCGGAGGGGGAGCGCATGCTGCCGATGGCCCTAAGGATACTCGAAGCAGTAGAGGAACTCGGCGATGCGGCCGGATCGGAGGGCGCCATGGCTTCCGGAAAGGTCAGGCTCAGCGTTCCGGCACCACTCGGCCTCTATCTCAGCGATCTGCTGGGCGATCTTCTATCCGCCCATCCGAAGCTCTCGGTGGAACTGCTCTTAAGGGAGCAGAGCTCCGATATGATCGAGGAGCGCTTGGACCTCGAAGTGCGCCTCGGCTCCGTCGCCGACAGCAGCCTCGTCTGCCGGCGGCTCGGCTGGACGACGGCCTTCCTCGTAGCGTCTCCCGCCTATCTCGCCCGCAGGGCGGCGCCGCTCGCTCCGAAGGACATCAAGGACCATGAATGCCTGTGCTACAGCAGGGCAGGCGGGGCCAACATATGGTCGTTCTCGAACGGCTCGGAAGACATTTCGGTTCGGATCTCGCCGCGGCTGACCGCCTGCAACGCCGTCGCCATTCACAGGGCGGCGCTTGCCGGCGCCGGACTGGCGGTGCTCTCCCATATCATCGCTATGCCCGATATCGCCGCCGGCCGGCTGATCCCGGTGATGGAGGATTTTCGGCCGAGCCGCCTGCCGATCACCGTCGTCTATCCCTCGAGACGGAACATGCCGCTGCGCGTCAAGACGGTTCTGGATTTTCTGACCGATGCCATCGGGCGGGACCCGTCGATGGCCACGAGCGGCGCGGACCGAGGCTGGAACGGCTGAGCGCCGGGATCTGCCATCATCGGCTCTGCCGCATCAGTTTCCGCCTTGCCTAACGGCTGCGAATCCTGCCAAGTCGTCCGATCATGCAATTTGCGCCGCAACAAGACGAAGCCCTCAAGGCTGTTTCGAAATGGCTGAATGAAGGGCGTTCGCCACTCTTTCGCCTGTTCGGCTATGCCGGAACGGGCAAGACGACGCTTGCCCGGCATTTCGCCGAGAATGTCGATGGCGACGTATTGTTTGCCGCCTTCACCGGCAAGGCGGCGCAAGTGCTGCGTTCGCGCGGCGCCTCCAACGCCAAGACCATTCATTCGCTGATCTATCGCCCGCGCGGCGAGGAAGCGGTGGAGGACGAGGAAACCGGCAAGACCTCGATCGCGCCGATGTTTTCGATTAACCGGCAGAGCCCGGTCGCGAAAGCCGCGCTGATCATCGTCGACGAATGCTCGATGGTGGACGAGGCGCTCGGCAAGGATTTGATGAGCTTCGGCACCCCGATCCTGGTGCTCGGTGATCCCGGCCAGCTGCCGCCGGTCAGCGGCGGCGGTTACTTCACCAATCAGGACCCGGATTACCTGCTCACCGATATCCACCGCCAGGCGCGCGACAATCCGATCATCAAGCTTGCCATGCAGGTGCGCGAAGGCAACGAGGTGATGTACGGCGATTACGGCACGGCCAAGGTGATCTCGAAGCACGAGGTTACCCAGGATCTCGTGATGAAAGCCGACCAGGTGCTTGTCGGCACCAACAGGACGCGGCGGCGCTACAATCAGCGCCTGCGCGAGTTGAAAGGCTTCAATGCCGAGTATCCGCAGACCGGCGACAAGCTCGTCTGCCTCCGCAACGATCCCGCCAAGGGCCTGCTCAACGGCTCACTCTGGCAGGTGATGACCTCGTCCAAGGAAACGACCAAACCCGGCATCAATCTGCTGGTCCGTCCCGAAGACGACGACATGGACCGCGGGGCAGCGAAGATCAAGCTCCTGAAGCAGGCCTTTGAAGATGTCGAGGGCGAGATCCCCTGGAACACCCGCAAGCGCTACGACGAGTTCGACTACGGTTATGCGCTGACCGTTCACAAGGCGCAGGGTTCGCAGTGGAACGACGTCGTGTTGTTCGACGAGAGCTGGGCCTTTCGCGATACACGGGAACGCTGGCTCTATACCGCGATCACCCGCGCGGCGGAGACGCTGACGATCGTTCGCTGAGCGGATTGGAGGGGAAGCGACGGTGGCGGCCGTCGGGGACGTCCAGGCTTGTATGCGGCGCGTCAGGCCTGCACGATGCCGAGCAGCACTGCCTTGGCGATCGCCTGGAAGCGGTTGTTGGCGCGGAATTTCAAGATGATTCCGGCTTCGAGATCCCGGGTCTCGTCATGCTTGAGGTCGAGCGCCCGGGCGATCCGCTGGGTGGAATAGCCTTCCGCCATCAGTTCCAGGCAGCCCCGCTCCTGTGGGGTCAGGCCGGCGCTGTCCTGGTTGTCGTTCAGCGGCGGCTCTTCGATGCTGCCGTCGAAATCCAGGAGGTCGCCGACCTGCTGGAGCTGGCGGTGCAGCGTCGACATCTCGGCCGTCAGCTCGCGCTTGCGCACCTGCAAGGCCTCGCGGAACATCACCTCGGCCCTTTCCTGCGAATCGGCCTTGCGAAGCTCGTCCATCAGTTCCTGGATAACGGCAATCGGCATGCCCGTCTCCCGGCAGACGGTGATGACCGCCATGCGCATCACGTCGTCCTGACCGTAGACCCGCATCAGGCCGATGCGATTGGCCGAAATCAATCCCTTTTCTTCGTAAAAATGCAGTGTCCGGTGCGTAACGCCGAATGCGTTGGCCATATCGGCGATTGGCACCGGACCGTCCGGTAGATCCGGCGGCAGCGCGGCCGAAGGCAGAAACCGGTATTTCGACCGGGCCTCCGACGCAATACCGGCGGTAGCAAACAGGCGTTTGGAACCGTCTGGCATGAACCCTCCTAGGGCATCGTGTTGCACCTCATGCGGATTTGCCAGTTGCTTCCCGGGCGCGGCGAGTGGGGTTTTCCTCTAGGCATTTCTTATCGTGGGAAAGAAGCAGTACGCGGCTTACGTTTACGCGACACAATGTCCACGTTATGCGTGAACGATCTTTTTTATAAGTGCTAAAAATAATCTCTTTTAAATGGGATAGCAACGCGACGGCATATTTTGCACCGGTTGCCTTGTGTGTTTGCAGCAAAACATCTGCTGCGCTGCAGTATTTTCCGGTCGTTTTCAAAGGCGACGGGAATTGCTGTTTGCAGTACGCGCGCGGGGTGGACGCCACGTTCCATGAGCGATCTGCATCGCATCCATCTGCGAATCTCGTTGGCCATCGCGCGGCACTTGGCTTAAAAGCAGGGCCTCTTATTCCCGTGACCGATGGATATAAATCATGCCCGCCAAGCTATCCGTGAACCTCAACGCCATCGCCATGCTGCGCAACCGACGCGACCTGCCCTGGCCGAGCGTCGAAGCGCTCGGGCGTATCGCGCTGAAGTCCGGCGCCAGCGGGTTGACCGTGCACCCGCGCCCCGACCAGCGGCACATCCGTTTTTCCGACTTAGCCGTCATCCGCAACCTGATCGACGATGAATTCCCCGCGGCCGAGTTCAACATCGAGGGTTACCCCACCGAGGAATTCTTCGAGCTCTGCGCCGGCGCCGCGCCAGAGCAGGTGACGCTGGTGCCCGACGATCCCGCGCAGGCAACCTCCGATCACGGCTGGGATTTCCGCAAATACCAGGCCTTCCTGACCGATGCCGTTGCGCGGCTGAAGGCGATGGGATGCCGGGTCTCGCTGTTTGCCGATGGCGATGGCGATGCGCAGGCGGTCGAGATCGCCAAGGCGGTCGGCGCCGACCGGATCGAACTCTACACCGGCCCCTATGGCGGCTGCTACGACGCGCCGGAACGGGCGGGCCCGATTCTCGAAGCGCTGGGGAAGACGGCGGATGCGGCTCTGGCGATCGGCCTTGCCGTCAATGCCGGGCATGATCTGACGGTCGCAAACCTGCCTGAGCTGGTGAAGCGCATTCCTGATCTGGCTGAGGTTTCGATCGGCCACGGACTGACCGCCGATGCACTGGAATATGGCATGGCGGAAACGGTTCGGCGGTTCCGCCGTGCTTGTGGGCAGGTGGTTTGACAGTATCGTCCAGCAGTGCCTGGGGTTACCCCCTCTGCCCAGCCGATCTCCCCCACAGGTGGGGAGATCGGCTGGGCGCGATGGTTTCCCCAAATAACTACCGTATAGCTGCTGCGCTACGGCAGTGGGGGAACGAAGGTCCAACCTCTTGCCAATCTCCACCCTTGTGGGGGAGATGCCCGGCAGGGCAGAGGGGGGCCTACACGGCACTTCCTCTCCTCCGTCATTTCTGTCCTCAGGGCTTGGCCCGCGCGATTTTACAGGAATTCACGCACGGCGCGTCCGTGCCGTGCGTAACTTATTTGACGTGAAGCTTCCTCACTCGCACTGCATCCCTGCGATGTTGCGCGGGGATGTATGAGAGATCAATGGCTGCCGGCCGCCGTCAGCGCAGCCTTATGCGCCACGAAGAAATCCTTCAGCGTCTGCGGCTGTTTGCCCGTCAGCTTGGTGAAGTCCCCGGTGACGATGTCGAACTTGCCGGCGCGGATATTGGCGTCGGCTGACACCAGCATGTCGGCGACGAAGCCGGGGAGACCGGCGCCGCGGATACCCTGGCCGAGCTGTTCGTCATTGACGTCGATCACGTCGAGTGGCTTGCCGGCGGCTTCGGAAACGATGGCGGCGATCTGCCGGTTGTTCAGCGATGCCGTGCCCGTCAGCGTATAGGTGGCGCTCTCGGATGTGCGGGAGGCAAGAGCTGCGGCGATAGCCAGGGCGCAGTCGTCTCGCGCGATGGTCGAGACCTTGCCGTCGCCCGTGGCGCTGTACCATTTGCCGCCCTGCAGGTTGTGCGGCATGCCGTGCAGGTAATTGTCGTGATACCAGGCGTTGCGGAAGATCGTATAGGCGATGCCGCTTGCCTTAACGGTGTTTTCGCTGCCGAGGTGATCGGGTGCGAAGGTGACGAGCGAATCGTCTGGCGCCGGCATCGAGGTATAGGCGATGTGCTTAACGCCTGCCTTGGCGGCAGCAGTGACGGCGGCCTTGTGCTGGGTGAGGCGTTTGCCGGGGGTATCAAGCGCATCGGTGCTGATGATCAGCAGCCGGTCGACGCCCGAAAAAGCCTTCTCCAGGCCGGCTTGATCATCGAAATCGGCCTTGCGGGTAACGACGCCCTTGTCTTCGAGAGCGGAGAGCTTCTCGGGGCTGCGCGTTGCCGCGACGATCCTGCCCGGGGCGACATTGTAGGTTTCGATGAGGTGGTGGATGACACGCTGGCCGAGCTGTCCGGCAGCACCGGTGACCAGGATGGTTTCGCTCATACGTCATTTCCTTCTGCGTTTGACGGCGGTCTCAAAAAGAGACTAACACTAGAATAGGAATTGACTTCGCGGTGTAAAGGAGGCAGTTTTTGGGCTGCAAGTTACCAAAAGGGAACCAGCAGATGAGCGGCGAGGTCTTCAGCCTCAAGAACAGGATGCCGGGGATGCGGCGCGAGATCGATCTCGCCGGCCTCGATTTTTCTAACTGCCCGGTCAGGGACATGATGCAGCACATCGGCGGCAAATGGTCGACGCTGCTGCTCGAAGTGCTGGCAGCCGAGCCCCGCCGCTTCGGCGAACTGCGGCGCATGCTTCCCGATATTTCGCAGCGCATGCTGACGCAGACGCTGCGCGACCTTCAGAGGGATGGTTATGTCAATCGCGAAGTCTTCCCGACCAAGCCGCCCAGCGTCGAATACTCGATGACGGAACTCGGCCGTTCGCTCTACCAACCGCTGTCGCAACTGTTGAACTGGGCGGAGGCGAATCATGATGCCGTTCGCGCCGCCCGTTCGCGTTTCGATTCTGCCGACATCTAGGCCGATTTGCCGCGGCCCTCCGTCAGGAACAGCAGGAAGGCGAGGGCCGGGAAGGCGAAGCCGATCCAGGCGGTCATCGTCCAGCCGCCGGTCGCATAGGCCCAGCCGCCGAGCGCCGAGCCGATCGCGCCGCCGGCAAAGAAGGTGGCCATGAAGAGGCCGTTCAGCCGGCTGCGGTGTTCCGGGTTCAAGCCGTAAATGGCGCGCTGGCCGCAGACGAGATTAGTCGTGACCCCGAAATCGAGCGTGATCGCGGCCACGGTCAAAAGGATCAGGGCGGTGAGCGAGCCGTCGTTTGCGAAATGACTGATCAGGAAGGACGCCATGCCGAGCAGCATGGCGATGGTCGAGGCGATCTTCGTCATGCCGCGGTCGGCAAGTCGGCCGGCGATCGGTGAGGCGATGGCGCCGGCGGCGCCGGCGAGCGCGAAGAGGGCGATGCCGTTCTGCGTCAGGCCGAAAGCCGGGCTTGCGAGCAGCAGCGGCGTCGTCGTCCAGAACAGGCTGAAGGCGCCGAACATGCCGGCCTGGTAGAGGGCGCGGCGCTGCAGCACACGCGAGGTGAGCGCCAGATGGGCCATAGAGGCGAGCAGCTCGCCGTAGCGCAGTTTCGTCTTCGGCCGCCGGACCGGCAAGTTGGCGCGCAGGACGATGGCGAGCACGAGCATCAGCACCGCGGTGATGTAATAGACCATGTGCCAGGAGGAGGCCTCGGCAACGAAGCTGGCGAAGGGGCGGGCGAGCATGATGCCGCAGAGCAGGCCGCTCATGACATTGCCGACGACCTGGCCGCGCGTTGCATCCGGCGCCATGTTCGCGGCGAAGGGAACCAAAACCTGAACGGCGACCGATGACAGGCCGATGCAGAGCGAGGCGACGAGGAAGGCCGTGGGCGTCGACGACAGTGCTGCGCCGATCAATGCAACGGCAGAGACGGCGATCAGCATAAGCACCAGACGGCGGTTTTCCGTGAGGTCGCCGAGCGGCACGATCAGCAGCAGGCCGAGGCCGTAGCCGATCTGCGTCAGCGTGACGATCAGGCCGGTGGCGGCCGGCGTGAAGCCGAGTTCGGCGCTGATTAAGCCGGCAAGCGGCTGGCCGTAATAGAGATTGGCGGCCACCAGCCCGCAGGCGGCGGCGAAAAGAAAGGTGAGCCAGGGAGATAGCGCCCGTGGAATGGCCTTATCCGGCGTGGTGGCTGAAACGCTCATTGGAAACTCCGGTATGAATGAAAAATGTAGTCGCAAATCGTCTTGCCGCCGGCCACCCATTTCCCGCCGGGGAATGCCGGGCATTTCTCCGGGAAGTATCAGGTCACCAGCTTCATCGCGGCTTCGGCAGCCGCCGCCATTTGCTCGCCGCTGCGTCCCGCCTTGCCGATAACGCGCATGCCCTTGGTGAGGCAGAGCAGGGCAAGTGCTACCCCCGAGACATCGAGATCCGCCGAAATCGAGCCGTCGGACTGGCCGAGGCGGATGAGGTCGGCGAGAAGCGTCTCGTCGGTCGTGAAGGCGGTGGCGACCCGCTCGGCCGCCTCTTCGTCGAAGAGCGCGAGATCGCCGGCGCTGCCGACGACGAGGCACCCCTGCCTGCCGATTTCACCGTGCGAAGAGCCGGCAAAGAAGGTGATCAGCTCATGGAGCTTTTCGCGGCCGGTCTCGACGCCGGCGAGTTTCGCGCCGAGCAGGCCGCGGCGTACGGCGCGGTAGCGATCGAAGGCGGCCAGGAAGATGCCGCGCTTGTCGCCGAAGGCCTTGTAGACGCTGCCTGATGCAAGCCCCATGGCGTCGGTAAGTTCGCTGATCGATGCGGCGTTGTAGCCACGCTCAGAAAAGACGCGGAGGGCGGCGTCGAGGGCGGCCTCCGCATCGAATTCCCGCGGACGGCCGCGGCCCCGGGACTTCGCTTGATGGTCGAGGGTCATTGTGTTCATGCCCCTAATTAGGAAACGATCGTTTCCAAATCAAGCAAAATTTTGCGCCGCGGCAAGCGGGAGGTGAATCACAAGATCAGAACCCAGTTTTGGCCGTTGGCTTCCGGACCGAACATTCGATGTCTCTCCTCGGAGACAAGGCGGAAGCCTGTTTTGACGTAGATGGCGCGGGCGGTTTCCAGCATGTCGTTGGTCCAGAGCTGGAGCTCGCTGTAGCCCTTCTGCCTGCAAAAGCGGATGCATTCGTCGACCAGCAGCTTGCCAAGCCCGAGGCCGCGGGCTGATTTGTCGACATAGAGCAGTCGCAGCTTGGCGATGCCGTCGCCGCCATTGGTGACGAGGACGGAGCCGACATTGACGCCGCCGCGTTCGGCGATCCAGCAATATTCGAGCGCAGGATCGAAATTGGCGAGGAATTTTCCGGCGACCTCGGCGACCAGCGCCTCGAAGCGCAGATCCCAGCCATATTCCGCGGTATAGAAGCGGCTCTGGCTCTGGACGATCCAGCCGATATCACCGGCGCGATGGGCGCGGATGATGGCGGGTGCGGGCTTGGCCGCCGGGTCGAGCAGGGCGCGGATCGTGTCCATGGCGGAAACGACGGCTTGCGGCTCGCCGATCGCGAGATTGTCAAAACGGGCGGCGATCTGGGCATTGGCGCGCCGACCGAGTTCCTCGAACTCCTCGCGTCCCCGGTCGGTGACATTGATGATTAGGCTGCGCAGATCGGCCGGATCGGGATCGGTCCTGATCAGCCCTTCGGCGCGGAAACGCTTGAGGATGCGGCTGAGATAGGCGGCGTCGAGATGCAGGTCGCGGACAAGTGCTGCGGCACTGACGCCGTCATGCGAGCCGATCTCGAAGAGGATGCGGGCATCCGTCAGCGTATAGGGCGAGTCGAGATAGGCCTTGTTCAGGAGGCCAAGGAAATTCGTATAGAAGCGGTTGAAATCGCGGGCTGTTTCGATGAGGGCGATGTCGGACATGGTGATCTCCAAAGGGAGATCTTGTCAGGTTGGTGACAAGCCCCGCTCCTTGCTCGCCGTCATCCTCGCCTTGTGCCGAGGATCTGCTGCACGATCAACCGGAAGCAGAGGCTCGGTGCAAGCCCGAGCATGACGAAAGAAGGGTTGGCCGACGGTGTCAACAAACTGACAAAAGTCTCCGAATGAAGACCTTTGTCATGCATTTAGTTGACTGAGTCAACTAAATTGTCAGCCACCTCAGGCGGCTTCCTCTTCCACTTCTTCCTCTGCCCCAAGAGCGAATTCCACCGCTGCCCGGGCATGGATCGCAGTCGTATCGAAGCCCGGCAGCGGCAGGCGGTTGGGGTCGAGGATCAGGCAGATCTCGGTGCACCCGAGGATGATGCTGTCGGCGCCGTTGTCGACAGCGCGGTCGATGATGTCGATCAGCTTTTCGCGCGAGCTGTCGTGTACCCTACCGGCGCAGAGCTCATTGAAGATGATGTCGTGTACTGTGGTGCGGTCGGCGGCGTCGGGCACCATGATGTCGATGCCAAGGCCCTTCATGCGCTCGGCGTAGAAGCCGTGCTCCATCGTGTAGCGGGTGGCAAGCAGCAGCGGGCGCTTGCGGCCGGCCGCATGCAGCGATTTCGCCGTCTCGTCGATGATGTGGATCAGCGGCACGGAAATCTTCGCCGCGACTTCATCGGCGATCAGGTGCATGGTGTTGGTGCAGATCAGGACGCAGCCGGCGCCGCCTACCTGAAGGCGCAGAGCCACGTCGGCGAGGCGGCGGGCGGCCATATCCCAGTCGCCGGCCTTCTGAAGAGCGACGATCGCTTCGAAATTGACCGAATGCAGGATGAGCTCGGCCGAGGCGAGGCCGCCCTTGCGGGCGCGCACCATCTCGTTGACCAGGCGGTAGTAGACCGCCGAACTTTCGAAACTCATGCCGCCGATCAGGCCGATCGTATCCATCTCTTCATGCTCCTCATGCTTCGAGTTGCGAAAATAATGCCGCAATGCCCGCGCGGTGTGTTTGCTTTATTTGTCCTGCGCGTCCAATACATGCTATTATTTTGCGCGATTTGGAGAGAACGCGCAAAATTGGGGCGGGAGGTGATTTACGCATGCTTGACGATCGCGACAGACGCATTCTCGACATGCTGCAGAAAGATGCAGGCATATCCGTGACCGATCTGGCCGAGCGCGTGGCGCTTTCGGTGTCGGCCTGCTCACGGCGGATCCAGCGGTTGGAAGACAGCGGCCATATCGCCAGACGCATCGTCGTGCTCGATCGGGAGAAAATGGGTGTGCCGACCACGGTCTTCGCGCTGGTAAAGACGGCGCACCATTCCGATGAATGGACGGAAACCTTCCGCCGGATCATCGCCGACATTCCCGAGATCGTCGAGGCGCACCGGCTGACCGGCAATCACGACTACATCCTGAAGATCGTGCTGCCGCGCGTCGAGCATTACGACGTGATCTATAAGCAGATCGTGCGCAAGCTCGAACTCTTCGACGTCTCGGCGTCGATCTCGATGGAAGAATTGAAACATGGAATGGCGATACCGGTGGGCTACGCTAGGTGAAGGTGTCATGCTGGAAAAAACAAGGTTCGATTGCGGGAAAAGCCGATAGTACTCGGCCCTATCGATAGCGATTTATTTGTCTCGATACGGAACGTTTTTCGATATATTATGTTCACCTTTGGTTCAGGAGGAGGGGAGGATATTTCCTTCTCTTGGAGGAGCAGAGGAGAACAGTCATGAGAAAGCTAAGCGTCGCCGCGTTATGCTTGATCATAGGTGTCCCCGGCATCACGCCGGCTCAGGCATTTCCGGCTATCAACCCACCCAGGATCGAAGCACAGCAGCAGATAGAACATGTGCAATGGCGTGGCCGTGGTGGGCACTGGGGTGGCGGCTACCACGGAGGCGGCGGCTACTACCGCGGAGGTGGGTATTACGGCCATCATCACAATGGATCAGGCTGGGGCTGGGCCCTGGGCGGCCTCGCCGTCGGCACCATCATCGGTGGCGCACTGGCGCAGCCCTATTACGGTTCGTATTACGGGTCGCCTTACGGCTATTATGGCTCGCCCTACGGCTACCGCCGGCCTTACGGTTATTACGGCGGCTACTATGGCAGGCCCTATCGGGCCTATGCGTCGTCCGCCTATTATGGAGGGGGCGGCAGCCACGAGAGCTGGTGCTATGCCCGTTATCGTTCGTACAGGGCGTACGACAATAGCTTCCAGCCCTATCACGGACCCCGTCGCCAGTGCGTCGGTCCCTATTGATTTGGCACGTTAAGCATATGCCGCTGTGAACGGGCTGCAGGCCGTCTTGCGACCCCATTCACAGGGGCATATCTGCGTCGCACCCAAGCCGAAGCTCGCTCTGGGCAGCTATGACGCCGCCGGACTTCCGCTCCATAAGCCCACAATCTCAGCGCCGTCGACTGCGATCGGCGCAGGGGAGACATGCCGAAACGGCGGTTGCAACCATTGGGCCGATGGCCACATTTGGTTTTGAGCAAAATGGCGCAAAGGGGCATGTCATGAGCGATCATCACGTCGTCGTTGTCGGCGGCGGTTTCGGTGGGCTGCAACTGGTCAACGGGTTAAAAGGGGCGGGTGTGAAGATCACGCTCGTCGACCGGCGCAACCATCATCTCTTCCAGCCGCTGCTCTATCAGGTGGCGACGACCATCCTCTCCACCTCGGAGATCGCCTGGCCGATCCGCCGCCTGTATGCCGACCGGCCTGATGTGACGGTGTTGCTCGGCGAAGTCACCGGCGTCGACAGCGGCGCGAAAACGGTATCCCTCCGCAACGGCATAACTCTGGGTTACGACACGCTGGTGCTGGCGACCGGGGCGACGCATGCCTATTTCGGCCATGACGAATGGGAGCCGGTGGCGCCGGGCCTGAAGACGCTGGAGGATGCGACGACGATCCGCCGGCGCGTGCTGCTCGCCTTCGAGAAGGCGGAGATGGAGAGCGATCCTGCCGTGCGCGACGCGCTTTTGACCTTCACCATCGTCGGGGCCGGGCCGACCGGCGTCGAGCTTGCCGGCATCATCGCCGAGCTCGCGCATTTCACCCTGCCGAAGGAATTCCGCAACATCGATACGCGCAAGACCCGCGTCGTGCTGGTCGAGGCCGGCCCGCGGGCGCTGCCCAGCTTCGCCGAGGAGCTTTCGGCCTATGCCGAGAAGGCGCTGGAGAAACTCGGAGTTGAGATTCATCTCGGCAGGGCGGTGACCGAGTGCAGCGCCGACGGTGTGAAAATCGGCGAGACCTTCGTTGCCAGCCGGACGATCGTCTGGGCTGCGGGCGTCACCGCCTCGCCGGCGGCCCGATGGCTTAACGTGCCGGCCGACCGGGCGGGGCGCGTCGCCGTCGAAAAGGGTCTGAGCGCGCCTGGCTTGCCCGATGTCTTCGTCATCGGCGACACCGCCTCCGTCATGGGCGAGGACGGCAAGCCGGTGCCGGGCATCGCGCCCGCCGCCAAGCAGCAGGGCGGCTACGTCGCCAAGGTCATCCGCGCGCGTCTCTCGGGTAAACCGGCGCCGGGGCCCTTCCGCTACCGGCATCAGGGCAGCCTGGCGACGATCGGCCAGAGTGCGGCAATCATCGATTTCGGCCGGATCAAGCTGAAGGGCTGGATCGCCTGGTGGATATGGGGCCTTGCCCGCATCTACTTCCTGATCGGAACCCGCTCCCGCTTCTCCGTCGCCTGGAGTTGGTTGTGGATCTATCTCAGCGGCCAGCACAGCGCTCGGCTGATCACTCAGCGGGAGACGATGCGGGAGGAGGCGTAGGCGGGAGACTAAAGGCTGTGCCCCTAATCGGCTCGTGGAACGATGCTGTCTGATGTGCCGCGGGTGAGCGGCATGGATAGCGTTAGCAGTATTGCCATTGATCGGTGAGGTTTGCTGTCAGCAGGGCATCCCCACGGATCCTTGTTGCAGTGCTCCACCTTTCCTCCCTCATTCCTGTGCCTGTCACAGGAATCCAGTGCGCCCAAGTCCTTGGGCGCGGGAGACTCTCTTCCCGAACACGGTGAGTTATTCACCGCGCGGACGCGCGGTGGCTGGATCCCTGTGACGAGCACAGGGATGAGGTGGGTGGGGTGACGTCTCCACGCTAGATTTTCTGCCACAGGCCTGAGCTGGTTTTCGCCATACGACGGAAGGGTAACATGGCCCTGCTTGACTTATCTTTATACACGCCCTTAGGTTTGGCCCGCGTTTCCCAAAACCACTGGGGTGACGCAGCCGTCGTTTTTAGCCGACAGAGGTTCCAATGCGCCAACGCACTTCTCACGAAAATCACATCCGAATTTCTGAGAAGTTGGTGGTTCATGCGCACATTGAATCTGGGCATCCTCGCCCATGTGGATGCAGGCAAGACTAGCCTTACCGAAAGACTGCTTTTCAACGCCGGCGTCATCGACCAGCTCGGCAGCGTCGATACCGGCAATACACAGACGGACAATCTCGAACTCGAACGGCAGCGCGGCATCACGATCCGGGCCGCGGTGGTGTCGTTTGCGATCGGCGACAGGATCGTCAATCTGATCGATACACCCGGCCACCCCGATTTCATCGCCGAGGTCGAGCGGGTGCTGGGATTGCTGGATGCCGCGGTCGTCGTCGTTTCGGCGGTCGAAGGCGTGCAGGCGCAGACTCGCGTGCTGGTGCGGGCGTTGCGGCGGCTGAAGATTCCCTTCGTCTTCTTCGTCAATAAGATCGATCGCCGCGGTGCCCGATATCTGGGGGTACTGGAGGCGCTTGCCGCGCAGCTCTCGGTCCGGCCGATTGCCATGTCGTCCGTCGTCGATGCCGGCAGCAAATCTGCCCGGGTGGAAGCGCTCGTTGCGAGAGACGAGCCGCTTTTTTCGGTGCTCTGCGAGGTGCTCGGCGAAAATGATGAGGCACTGCTTGATGATTATGTGCTCGCGTCCGATCGGCTGACTGGGGAAAGGCTCAGGCGCTCTCTGGCGGATCAGGTGGCGCGCGGTCTCGTCCATCCCGTCTTTGCGGGGGCCGCGATGACCGGCGTCGGCATACCTGCCCTGGCATCGGCCATTGCGACGATCCTGCCCGAGCGCTGCCCCGACCCGGATGGGCCGATTGCCGGCAGAATCTTCAAGATCGAGCACGGCTGGGGCGGGGAAAAACTCTGTTATCTCTCCCTGGCCTCGGGCACTGTCCGGCTCCGGCAATATCTGGATCTGCCGAAAGGCCCGGAACGGGTAACCGGGATCCAGGTCTTCGAGGACGGCCGGGTCCATGGCGCCGATGGCCTCCGCGCCGGGCAGATCGCACGCGTCAGCGGTCTCGCCAGCGCCCGCATCGGCGACGTGGTGGGCGGCGATCCCGTTGGCCCACAGGCTCACTTCGCGCCGCCGACGCTCGAAACCCGCGTCCTTGCCCGCCGCCCTTCCGAGAAGGCGGCGCTGTGGCTGGCGCTGAACCAGATGGCCGAACAGGATCCGCTGATCAATCTGCGCCGCAACGAGGAGACGGACGATGTCTTCGTCTCGCTCTATGGCGAGGTGCAGAAGGAGGTGATCCAATCGACGTTGCTGACGGATTTCGGCCTCGAGGCTGGGTTCGAGGAGAGCACCGTCATTTTGGCCGAGAGGCCTGTGGGGATCGGAACCGGCCTGCAGATCCTCTTCAAGGAACCCAATCCGTTTTTCGCCACCATCGGCCTGCGTGTCGAGCCGCGTCCTGCCGGGGCGGGCAACAGCTTCGCGCTCGAAGTGGATGTCGGCCAGATGCCGGTCGCCTTTTACCGGGCGGTCGAGGAAACCGTCTTCGAAACGCTGAAACAGGGTATTTCAGGCTGGCAGGTCATCGATTGCCACGTAGCGATGACGGCGGCCCGGCATAGCTCGCCGGCAAGCACCGCCGCCGATTTCCGCCAGCTGACGCCCTGGGTGCTGGCCACGGCGCTATCGGCGGCGCAGACCGGGCTCTGTGAGCCGGTCGACCACTTTCATATCGAGGCGCCGGCGGAAAGTTTGAGCCGTGTTCTCACATTGCTTGCGAAAGCGGCCGCGACGACGACGGATTCGGTGATCGCCGACGGCGTCGCCCGACTGGACGGCACCCTGGCCTCTCAAATGGTGCGGGGCGTCCAGCAGCAATTGCCAGGCCTGACGAGCGGGGCGGGAACGATGGAAACCGCTTTCGATCATTACGCTTCGGCGGCGGGTCCGCCGCGCTTGCGTGGGCGTTCGGGGCCTAATCCGTTTAACGGGGCGGAATATCTGCTGCGGTTGCGGAGGAGTGTGTGAAACGTGATTTTGATCTGGGCGTGCCGGATCCCGGTGCCGAGCGCAATTGAGGAGAGGGCATGCAGTGTGGTCACCCCCTCTGGTCGGCAGGGCAGAAGGGTGACCCCACGGCATGCAGGCTCGAATCCGGCTGCGGCGTTCCGGGGGGGGGCGGGCGAGATTGGCGCTTGCGGGTGACGCTTTGAGTCCCTTCGGATCGCACCTCAGCATGAGGGTGGTGAGTCCGCCTAAAAGGCGGCTCTTTCGAGCCACCTTCTTACTATCCTCAGGCCGCCAGCGAGGCGATGTCGATGACGAAGCGGTAGCGGACGTCGCTCTTCAGGACGCGTTCATAGGCTTCGTTGACCTGATCGATGTTGATCTTCTCGATCTCGGAGACGATGTTGTGCTTGCCGCAGAAATCCAGCATTTCCTGGGTTTCCTTGATCGAGCCGATCATCGAGCCGGAGATGCTCCTGCGGCCAGGAACGATCGAGAAGGCATGCACCGGGATCGGGTTCTCAGGCACGCCGACGACCACGAAGGAGCCATCCACCTTCAGGAGGCCGAGGTAGGCGTTCCAGTCGATTTCGGCGCTGACGGTGCAGATGATGAGATCGAACGTGCCGGCGAGCTTGGTGAAGGTTTCCGGATCGTTGGTGGCGTAATATTCCTTGGCGCCGAGCTTCAGCCCGTCTTCCTTCTTGGAAAGGCTCTGGGAGAGAACGGTGATATCGGCGCCCATGGCCGAACCCAGCTTGACGCCCATGTGGCCGAGGCCGCCCATGCCAACGATCGCGACCTTCTTGCCGGGGCCGGCATTCCAGTGGCGCAGCGGCGAATAGAGCGTGATGCCGGCGCAAAGCAGCGGCGCGGAGGCGTCGAGCGGCAGATTGTCAGGGATGGACATGACATAGCCCTCCTTGACGACGATCGAGTCGGAATAGCCGCCTTGGGTGCGCGTCTTGCCGTCAGCTTCGAAGTCATTGTAGGTGCCGCTGAGACCCGGCATGTACTGTTCGCGATCGAGGTCGCGCTCGGCGCAGCCGATACAGGAATCGACGAAGCAGCCGACGCCGACGCGGTCGCCGACCTTGAATTTGGTGACGGAGGAGCCGACGGCCGAGACGATGCCGGCGATTTCATGTCCGGGAACGATGGGATAGACGGCGTTCTTCCATTCGTTGCGGACAGTGTGGATGTCCGAATGGCAGATGCCGGCGAACTTGATGTCGATGACGACGTCATCGGGGTTCGGGTTGCGGCGCTCGAAGGTGAAAGGGGTCAGCGGCTTGGAAGCGTCGGTGGCAGCGTAGCCTCTTGCAATAGGCATGGGAACCTTCCTTTTCGTTTTGCGAGGGGTTGAGCGGGATGGCGGACTATTGCCCGGATGTTGGCAAGGGCGTTAGAGCGATCCTCTCAGCTTCTTGCACGATCCTCCAAAAGTGAGGCGCCCGCCTGTTTGCGAAATGGCAAAGACACTCTAAATAGGGGCGTATCGCCCGCGTCAGACAGCTGACAGTCAGACAGCTGAAAGAAAGAGTTGCCGCATGACTTTGCCCTTCAGCCCCTATCAGGAAATCGTCGACATCGCGATGCGCTTTGCACCTGGCGACGGTGAGTTCTCGACTGCCATCGGCAATCTTCATGTCAGCCGCCGGTCCAAGCCCAGCGATCCCTTGCACAGTAGCTACCGCCCGTGTTTCGCCTTCGTGCTGCAGGGGGCCAAGAGCCTGCAGCTCGGTACGGAGCAGATCAGCTACGGCACCGGCGACTATCTTTTGACCTCGCTCGACCTGCCTGTCGCTTGGCGGGTCACCGAGGCAAGCCCCGAAGTGCCGCATCTCTGTCTCGGGCTGGCAATCGATTCCGAGAAGCTGTTGGAGTTGCTCAGCCGCATCGACATTCCACGCCCGGCCGCGCATACCGACGGGCAGCGCGGGATGGTGGTGAACGTCGCGCCGCCGGAGCTGATGGATGCCGCTGTCCGCCTGCTGCGCTTGCTCGATCGTCCGGGCGATATTCCCGCTATGGCGCCGCTGATCGAGCAGGAAATCCTTTACCGGGTGCTGACCGGCCCGCACGGCGCCCGGCTGATCAATATCGCCACGGCAGACAGCCACAGCAACAGGATTGCGCGCGCCGTCGCCTGGCTGAAGGAGAATTTCGCGCGGCCGCTGCGCATCGAAGACCTTGCCGAGCGCGTAAACATGAGCGTGTCGTCCTTCCATCACCATTTCAAGTCGGTCACAGCGATGACGCCGGTCCAGTACCAGAAGCAGCTTCGTCTGCACGAGGCGCGCCGGCTGATGTTCGTCGAGCGCCTTGATGCGGGCACGGCCGGCCACCGCGTCGGCTATCAGAGCCCGTCGCAATTCAGCCGCGAATACAGCCGCCTCTACGGCGCGTCGCCGGCCCGCGATGTCGACGGCGGGCGTGAGATCATGGCGGCGGAATAGAGTTCACGGACGCGCGGCGGCGACCAACCGGCCATTAAAGGATGTTTGACGTTTCCCGGCTAGGCTGGCGCTATCAATCAAGCAGGCACCGCCGTCCGCATGACGCAAGCACCGTCTCTTTCCATCGTCGCGCCTTGTCACAACGAGGAAGAGGGGCTGCGCGAGTTTTGTCGCCGCGCTGCCGCTGCCGCGCAGAGCGTTGCTGGCGACGCCTTTGAACTCATCCTCGTCGATGACGGCTCGTCCGACGGCACCTGGGAGATCATTTCGGATCTGGCGGCAAAAGTGCCGCAGGTGCTCGGCGTCCGTCTCCTGCGCAATCACGGCCACCAGCTGGCATCAACGGCGGGTCTTTCGGCGTCGCGGGGCGAGCGTGTGCTCCTGATCGACGCCGATCTTCAGGATCCGCCCGAACTGCTTTTGATGATGATGCCGATCATGGAACGTGGCGCCGACGTCGTCTACGGCCAACGCACGCGCCGCGAGGGTGAAAGCTGGTTCAAACTCGCCTCAGCTTCGCTTTTCTATCGCGCTCTCTCCAGGCTCGCTTCCGTGACCATTCCGCGCGATACCGGCGATTTCCGGCTGATGCGCCGGCGCGTCGTCGATATTCTGCTGGCGATGCCGGAGCGTGATCGTTTCATTCGCGGCATGGTCAGCTGGATCGGCGGCAGGCAGGTGGCTCTGCCTTACGAGCGGGACGCCCGTTTTGCCGGCACGACGAAATATCCGCTGCGCAAGATGATCAATTTCGCGCTCGATGCGATCACCAGTTTTTCCACGACGCCGCTGCGCATCGCCACATGGCTCGGCATGATCAGCGCCGGAGTCGCGATGGCGTTGCTCGTTTTTACCTTCGTTCGCTGGCTCCAGAACGAGACGGTCACCGGCTGGTCATCGATCATGGCCGCCGTCAGCGCCTTCAGCGCCATCCAACTGATTTGCATCGGTATCATCGGCGAATATCTCGGCCGTCTCGTGCAGGAGAGCAAGCGGCGGCCGATGTTCATGATCGAGACGATCCTGCGGGGCGGCGATCAGGCCGAACTGCCGACGGCTTTCTCGGAGATGAGCGCCGGCGACAAGCGCTCCGCGCTGGATGCGGCCTTTGCATCCGGCGAGCCGCGCTCGCAAAAGAACAGCCGGATCGGATGATGGACCGGATTACTGCGCCTGTTCACGCGGCAGCCGGGCCCGAAGAACTGGTTGCCAGGCAGGATTCCACGATTGCGATCATTGCTTTCGTCGCGCTTGCCACGGCCCTGGTGGTGCTGTTCCGCTTTCCGCCGGTTCTCGACTATGCAAATCACTACGCCCGTATCTGGCTTCTTTCGGGCGGGATCGGCGAGCAGCCGTTTCCTGAAATCTACGCGATCGATTGGAACCGCACCTTCACCAATGTCGGGATCGATCTTCTGGCGACTTCGGTAGGGCCGCTGGTCGGCGCCGACAGGCTGGCGCGGGCTTTGCTTTTCCTGGCGATCGTGTTGCCGCCGCTCGGCGCGATCAGTCTGCACCGCGCGCTTTTCGGCGGCCGGTACTATTGGCAGATCGCCATGCTGTCGCTTGGCTGGTGCGCGACGATGATCGGCGGCTTCATCAACTTTCAGATCGGCCTCGGCATGGCCTTGTTCTTCGCCTGCGCCGACCTGCGGCTGCAGCGCCGAAATCCGGTTCTGCTCTTTGCCTGGCGGCTTGCCGCCGCGCTGCTGCTGACGGCGATGCACATCTTCTCGCTCGGCTTCTATATGGCGATCGTCTGCGGCCTCGAATTTTCCTGGCGTTTCGACATAGTGCGATCGAAGGCAGGGCTGCTGAGGCTCGCCGGCCGTTTGGCGATGGCGATTGGCGCCTGCGCCCTGCCGCCGCTCGCACTTTATCTGCGCACGACCGCCTTGCCGAACGCCGGCGGCGATGGTCTCGGCCTTGTCTGGAACGACGGCGTCGTCCCGATCGTCATGAACCTGCTTTCCGCCATTACCACCTACGTCCCGGTGGTGGATGTCCTGCTGGTTCTGCCGCTGATCCTCATCTGCACCCGCGCCGTTCGCGCAGGCGATATCCGCATGCATGCGGGCCTTGCCGTCGCCGCCTGCGGTTTGCTGCTGCTCTCTTGTGTCGCACCGCTCCACATGCTCGGTACCGGCTGGATCAGCTGGCGTTTTCCGATCATGACGGCGCTCGTCTCCATGGCGATGGCGTGCCCCTTCGCCAATCTGACGCGCCGGCAGGCGCTCTTGTTGGCGCTTGTCGTCAATCTCGCGGTTTTTGGCCGGACCGGCTGGATCGGCTGGAATTGGTGGCTGGCACAGAAGGATGCCGCTGCCGTCGAGGCCGTGCTGAAAAATGTGCCGGCCGGCGCGGCCGTTCTGCCTCTGGGGCACGAACCCGAGATGGTCAGCGATTTTGCCCGCTCCAACCGGCATTTTGCCTGGGGACTGGATAGCTTCCGGCACCTGCCGACGCTTGCCGTACCCTTCTCGCATGCTTTCGTGCCGACGCTCTTCACGGCCAAAGGCAAGCAGCCGCTCTCCGTTCTGCCGCCCTGGTCGGAGATCGCGGTTCCCGAGGGCGATCTGGTGCCGATCAGCGTGCTTTCATGCCCTGCCATGATGCGGGAATATCAAAGCTATGCGCCTTATCTCTTGGACTGGCGCAGGCGTTTCGATTTCATCCTCGTTGCCAATGCCGATATTCCCGACCGCTATGTCGGCGCCTTGATGCCGGCGGGGCTGACGCTGATTGAGGATGCCGGCTTCGCGAAGCTCTACGCAATCGACAAGGCGGCGCCGGCAGAGCCTCCCTCGGTGCCTGCCGGTTGCGCCACGGCTCTATGAACCGCTGCGCGCCCGGAGATCGAGCGCAAGCCGTCGCGCTTGCCGGGCCGTTTCTTCGTCGCAGATCAACACGTTCCCCAGACCGGACAGCAATACGGCGGCAATAGCCTGCGCCTTGTTCAGGCCGCCGGATGCGAAGATGACGTTCGGAATGGCGCGCAGAGCTTCGAGCTCGGGAGCGATCGCGCATCTGTTTATCGCGTGTTCGATCGGCCGCCCGGTTTTGTCGACGAACTGGCCGAGCACGTCACCACAGGCGCCGGCTGCGATCAGTTCCTCTATGTTGATGCTGCTCGGCAAGCCGTAGCGCATCAGCAGCGAACGTTCGGTCATGTCACCGATGCTGAGCACGATGACGTCATTGGCTTCGATCTGCCGAAAGGCCGTCTCGAAGACATCCTGCCTGATAATCGCCATCCGCGACTCGGGGCTGCCGGCATAGATCGGCGCAGCAAGATAGGAGCATTCGGCATTGAGCTGGCGGGCAAGATCGCTGGCAATGTCGAAGGTATTGATTTCAATGCCGTGGGTCAGCCCGCCCATGACAGAGTTGACGCAGATATCGGGCCGTCTCAGCGACGGCATGTGACGCACCATCTCGCGAAGCGTCGCTCCCCATCCGACGCCGACGCCGCTTATCTCGCCGCCGTTCAGCAATTGGACGAGATAGTCGGCCGCCGCCTGGCCGAGCAGAACGGGGATCAGCTCCTCGTCTTCGGGGGTCGGCACGATGATCGCCCGGTTGAGCGAGAACTCCGCCGCCAGCTGCTGCTCCAGGGCGACGCAGGAGGTCAGTCGAGAATTGAGGGTGATTGTCACCAGGCCCGATCGGCGCGCCTCGGCGATGATCTTGTTGACACGAAGCCTGTTGGTCGAAAGCGCTTCTGCAATCTCACCCTGGGTGCGTCCCTCCATGTAATAGAGCCAGACCACGCGCACCTGCATCTGCTCATCGGGGAGCGCTATGGGCTGGAAAGAAGCACCTCGGTTCTGTGACATGCAATAATCTGCGCCTCCAATTCGATGGCCATGGATCTCAAATCCCTGACGCTTGTCAATCGCAAGGGTCAGTCGTCCTCTGCTTCCTCCTCCTTAATCGGTTCGCCGGCCTGTCGTGCTGTTGAACGGATGCAAACCGCCCCTTTTTACATGGCACGAAATGCGATCGCCTTCCTGCAGACGCCGATCGGTGGGGACGCTCGCCACGATGCGCTTGTCGCTGCCATCGATGCGCAGATGCACGTTGTTCTCGTCGCCAACGGTTTCGATCAATTCGACATTGGCGTCGAACCGGAGATCCTGGGTTGACCCGTCGCCGAGGCTGATCGCACTCGGCCGGATACCGATAAGATCCGTGCTCTTGGGTAGCGCGAGGTCACAAGGTCCCAACTCGTCGAGATCGATCAGGTTCATCGGCGGAGAGCCGATGAAGCCGGCAACGAAAACGGTCTCGGGGCGACGATAGACCTCGATCGGTGTGCCGACCTGCTCGATCCGGCCGCCGTTCATGACGACCAGCCTGTCGGCGAGCGTCATGGCCTCGAGCTGGTCGTGCGTGACATAGAGGCTCGTGGTCTTCAGCTGCCGCTGCAGCCTGCGGATTTCGACGCGCATTTGCACGCGCAGCTTCGCATCGAGGTTGGATAAGGGTTCGTCGAACAGAAAGGCGGCGGGATCGCGGACGATGGCGCGGCCCATGGCAACGCGTTGGCGCTGTCCGCCCGAAAGCTGGCGGGGGCGGCGCTCGAGGAAGTCGCCGATTTCCAGGATGCCGGCGGCATTGGCAATCCGTCGGTCGATCTCGTCGCGCGGCACGCGGCGGTTCTTGAGCCCGTATTCGAGATTCTGCCGAACGGTCATGTGTGGATAGAGCGCGTAATTCTGGAACACCATGGCGATGTTGCGGTCGGCCGGATCGATATGGCTGACATCGCTGCCCGATATCCTGAGGTGCCCGGAGCTTATGGCTTCGAGGCCGGCAATCATCCGCAGCAAAGTCGATTTTCCGCAGCCGGAAGGCCCGACAAGCACGATCATCTCGCCGTTTGCGACGGTCAGATTGATCCCTTTTACCGCCGGAACCGCTCCGTAGTTCTTCTTGAGATCGATCAGTTCAATAGCTGCCATGGCATCCTCCTCTGGCATCGTCATACATTTGTAACACGCTATTGACATTTGTAACAAGTAACCCCAACCTTGTTTTATCGCCACTCTGGGAGGGGTTGATCGGCGCTTAACATGCCGGTCGGCGAACAATGGCAATGGAGAGGAAAACGACAATGACGGCAAAGTCTTCAATAGGCGTCCGCGTGGGGCGGAGGATCCGGTCGTTCGCGGCAGGTGCTGCACTGGTGACGCTCGGATTGGCCAATTCCGGCGACGCCAGCGCGGCTAATCGCGTCAAGATCGAATGGTGGAATGCGGCCGGCGGCCGCCTCGCCGAGATCACCAACAAGCTGATTGCCGACTTCAACGCCTCGCAGGACAAATACGAGGTCGTCGGCATCGGCAAAGGCAATTACGAGGAGACCATGGCGGCGATGGTGGCCGCCTACCGCGTGCACCAGCAGCCGGTGCTGATCCAGGCGGCCGAGCGGGGCTTCCTGACCATGTACAATTCCGGCGCCATCATTCCGGTGCCGGAGCTGATGGAGAAGGAAGGTTACAAGATCGACTGGAACGATTTCCTCGCCCCGGTGGCCGGCTTCTATCTCGTCGACGGCAAGCCGGCGGCGATGCCGTTCAACAGCTCGACGCCGATTTTCTGGTACAATGCCGATCACTTCAAGGCGGCCGGCTTCGACAAGCCGGGCGAGACCTGGCAGGAGCTCGACAAGCAGCTCGGCGCCATGAAGGAGAAGGGCGTTTCGAAGTGCCAGATGGCGCTCGCAAACGACTTCTATTGGAGCCTCATCGAAAACTATGCGGCGATCCAGGACCAGCCTTACGGCACCAAGGCGAATGGTTTCGGCGGTCTCGATACCGAGTTCACCTTCAACAAGAGCCCGCTCGTCGTCAGTCAGGTGGCACGCCTCAAGACGTGGCTCGACGCCGGCATTCTGCAGATCGCCGGCCAGGGCCTCTCGCCCGACCAGTTGTTCACCTCTGGAACCTGCTCGACCTATGTCGCTTCCACCGCGGCCCATGCCGCCGTCGAGAGCGGCGCAAAATTCAATTGGAGCGCGACGTTCCTGCCGCATGAGGAGGGCATCGAGCCGAAGAACAGCACCATCGGCGGCGGCGCGCTGTGGGTTCTGAAAGGCAAATCGGAGGAAGAATATGCGGGTGCCGCCGCCTTCCTGAATTTCCTCGCTTCGCCGAAGACGCAGGTCTGGTGGAGCAAGCAGACCGGCTATGTTCCGGTCACGAACGCCGCCTATGAACAAGCCAAGTCCGAGGGCTATTTCAAGGATCATCCGACCCGCGAGATCGCCATTCTTCAGCTCACGCGGGGAACGCCGACGGACAATTCGCGCGGCTTCCGCTTCGGCAATCATAATCAGTCGATGGCGCTTCTGGTGGAAGAGATCCAGGCTGTGTGGACCGGCCAGAAGACACCGCAGCAGGCGCTGGATGCGGCGGCGGCGCGCGGAAACCAGATCCTTCGCCAGTACGAGCAGCTTCATGCAGCAAAGTAGAACCTTCGGAAAGATGGAGGGCGCCGCCAGGCGCCTTCGCATCCCGGATATTCTGTCGACAGGCCGGAGGAGCGCGCAGCCCTCGGAGGCCGGGTTGAAGTCGGCTCATTTCAACAAGCCCTGGCTCGCTTTCGGCCTGGTCGCGCCGCAGCTGCTGATCCTCCTGTTCTTCTTTTTCATCCCTTCCTACAAGGCGCTGTCGCTGGCCTTCGTTCAGGTCGATCCCTTCGGCGGCACCGAGATTTTCGTCGGTGTGAAGAATTTCTCCAATCTGTTCGCAAGTCCGGAATATCGCGGAAGCGCGCTGTTCACGCTGTGGTTCACCATTGCCCAGAACGCCGCGACGCTTCTGCTTGCCGGCCTGTTTGCCTTCGCGACCGATTTCGTGATCAGGGGCAGGGGGATTTATAAGAGCATCATTCTGCTGCCCTATGCGATCGCCCCCGTCATATCAGGGGTGATCTGGGCCTTCCTGTTCAATCCGGCCGTTGGGCCGATTGCGCAGTTCCTACATGGGCTCGGAGTCGAATGGGATCCGAACCGGCGTCCGTTGGATGCGCAGCTGCTGGTCACCATCGCGTCGGTCTGGAAGAACGTCTGCTACGACTATATCTTCCTCGTCGCCGCATTGCTGGCCGTGCCAGTCTCGCTGCTGGAGGCGGCAAAGCTCGACGGCGCAAGGCCTGTCCGGCGCTTTTTCACGATTTCGCTTCCCCTGATCTCGCCGACGATCTTCTTCCTCGTGGTGATGAACTTCGTCTACGGGCTGTTCGAGACCTTCGGCATCATCGACGCGGTCACCCGCGGCGGCCCGGCGGGGGCGACGAATAGCCTGGTCTACAAAGTCTATCAGGATGGCTTCGTGCAACTGGACCTCGGTTCGTCGGCCGCTCAGTCCGTGCTGCTGATGCTGATCGCCATCCTGTTCACCATCGTCCAGTTCCGCGCCCTCGAGCGCAGGGTCAATTATCAGGTGTAGTCATGCCCGAACGCCATCTCGGTCTTTCGATTTTCTGCCATGCGGTCTTGCTCATCGGCGCGGTCTTCGTCTGCCTGCCGCTCTATTTCGCATTCGTCGCCGGCTCGCTCACCTTGCAAGAGGTTCAGCAGGCGCCGTTCCCGGTGATGCCGGGTTCGCATTTCTTCGAAAACCTCGCCGCCGCCTGGCAGCAGGGCGAGTTCTCCCAGCTGTTCCTGAACTCGATCATCGTCACCGCCGGCATCGTCATCGGGAAGCTGGCGATCTCGCTGATCGCCGCATTCGGCGTGACCTATTTCCGCTTCCCGCTTCGCATGACGGCGTTCTGGCTGATCTTCGTGTCGCTGATGCTCCCGGTCGAGGTCCGCATCATTCCGACCTATGAAGCAGTCGCCGATGCCGCCGGGCCGGTTCGCTGGCTCGCCGGGATAATCGGTCTGTCCGGCGTCATCGAACAGCTGACGGGATACAGCATCGAAGCCTCGTTGAAATGGAACATGGTCAACAGCTACGCCGGCCTGATCCTGCCGCTGATCGCCTCTGCCTCGGCAACCTTCCTGTTCCGGCAATTCTTCCTGACCGTTCCCGACGAACTCTGCGAGGCGGCCAAACTCGACGGTGCCGGCCCGCTGAAATTTTTCAAGGATATCCTCCTGCCGCTGTCGAGCGCCAACATCGCCGCCCTGTCGATCATCCTGTTTCTCTACGGTTGGAACCAGTATTTGTGGCCGCTGCTCTTTACGACCGACAAGGAGATGGGAACCGCGGTGCTCGGGTTGAAGCAACTCGTCCCCGTCTCGGACTCCGCCCCTGCCTGGAACATTGCGATGAGCGCTGCGCTGCTCGTCATGCTTCCGCCTGCGGCCGTCATCCTCTTCATGCAACGCTGGTTCACCAAGGGGCTGGTGGACTCCGGAAAGTAACACGCCGAATCTCAAGGAAATTCAGACGATGGTGCATATTATCGGCCACCGCGGTGGCCGCAATCTCTGGCCCGAAAACAGTCTTTCGGGCTTCCGCAAACTCGCGCAAATGCCAGTCGACGGCGTGGAGTTCGACATCCACCTGACGCGTTCGGGCGAGATGCTGGTTATTCACGACCCGACGCTCGAGCGTACCACGGATGCGCAAGGGTCGGTCGCCGATCTCGGCCCCGGAAAACATCGTGAAATCAGGCTCAAGGAGAGCGATGGGGAGACGATCCCGACGCTGGAAGAGGTGTTTGCCGTCTTCAAGGATACCATGCTCGAGCTTCATATCGAACTGAAGACCCATGCCGATGGAACGCCTTATGAGGGGCTTGCCGCCAGGGCATTTGCCGCGGTCGAGCGGCTTGGTCTACCTGAGCGCTCGATCCTGACGAGCTTTCATCCTGATGTGCTTGTCGATATTCGCAAGGCCGCCCCTGGAATTCGCACCTTGTCGTCCGTCGATGCCAAGTCGGCCGCGCGTCTCGGCCTGGCGAGCGGTCTCAGCCTGATGAAGCAATGCTCGGATATTATCGCCGTCGAAAAGTCGCTGCTTCTGGCGCAGTGGGATGAGATCACTCAACTCGTGCCGCTCGACAGTCTCGGCGCCTGGGTACCGAACGAATTGAGCGATCTCGAATACTGGCTTGCCAAACCGATCCGGCAGATCACCACCGACCGGCCGGACCTCGCCTTGCAAGCGCGGGGTGAGCATGCTCAATAGCCGCATCGATTATTCCGGCATGCCCGGGGCCATGGATAATATCGACCTCGTGATCTTCGATTGCGATGGCGTGCTAATCGACAGCGAGCCGATCGCCAGCCGCACTCTGGCGGAAACCTTGCAAGGCGCTGGCATCGCAATCAGCGCAGCGGAGGCCCATGTCAAATTCACCGGCAATTCGGAGAGCATCATCGCCGAGATGTGCCGGCGCGATTACGGCATCATCGATATAGCCGCGCTGTTTCAGACCTGGCATCTGCACCTGTTCGACGAATTCGCGCGCTCGCTGACGCCCATTCCAGGTATCTCCGCCATCGTCCACAATCTCAACCGGCCGAAATGTGTCGCATCGAACAGCACGATGCAGCGGCTGCGCAACAGCCTGGGCAAACTCGATCTGTGGAACGCCTTCGGCGAGGGCGTCTTTAGCGCCGAAGTCGTCCCCCGGCCGAAGCCGGCGCCGGATCTGCTGCTGCATTGCGCCGAGCGTTTCCGAGCCCGGCCGGCCAAATGCGTCATGATCGACGACAGCCCTCATGGCGTGGCGGCAGCGGTAGCCGCAGGCATGATAGCGGTTGGATTCGTCGACCCGACCGATCCGAGAGCTGGCCGCCGGGCGGTGCTGGATGCTGCCGGAGCGGTCGCCATTGCGACCGGAGCAGATGAGCTCGCCGCCATTCTGGAAAATGTCGGAGAGAGGCTGTGACGGCGATCGTCCCGAAAAGAGGCCGGGCTTGGCCTGGCCCACGCCTCGCCCTCCTTGTCATGTCATCGCGACCGCGTAATGTCAGCCTCCCTGGACGACCTTGAAAACCGGCCGCAGCTGCCAATCACCCGATCCCTGGCGATCTGAAACGAGAGACCATGAGCGACACATCTCATACCCCGCAAGCCGGCGCCAAATATGTCATCGGCGTCGATGTCGGCACCGGCAGCGCCCGGGCGGGCCTGTTCGATATGGCCGGCAGCATGCTTGCCTCTGCCAAGCGGAATATCAGCCTGTTTCATGAACCGGGTTCCATCGTCGAGCAATCGAGCAGAGAAATCTGGAGCGCCGTGTGCGCGGCGGTGCGGGAGGCGGTTGCCGCAGCCGGCGTCGATCCGGCTTCGGTGGTCGGCTTGGGGTTCGACGCCACCTGCTCGCTCGTCGTCCTCGGCGAAGGCGGCAAGCCGCTCCCCGTCGGGCCTTCGGACGATCCGGACCGGGATATCATCGTGTGGATGGACCATCGCGCCGTCCCGCAGGCGGAGCGCATCAATGCGTTCGGGCATGACGTGCTGCGTTACGTCGGCGGCCGCATTTCGCCCGAGATGGAAACGCCCAAGCTTCTCTGGCTCAAGGAAAACCGTCCTCAGGTGTTCGATGCCGCCTGGCAATTCTTCGATCTTGCGGATTTCCTGACCTGGCGGGCGACCGGCGATCTATCGCGTTCGACCTGCACGGTCACCTGCAAGTGGACTTATCTCGCCCATGAAAAGCGTTGGGACAGCAGCTATTTCCACCAGATCGGCCTCGGCGTGCTGGCGGAGGAAGGTTTTGCCCGCATCGGCAAGTCTATCGTCGAGCCCGGTTCGGCGCTCGGTGAGGGACTGACCGCCAATGCGGCAGAGCAGCTCGGCCTGACGCCCGGAACGGCCGTCGCTGCCGGGTTGATCGATGCCCATGCCGGGGGTGTCGGAACTGTCGGCGCCGATCCGCAGGCCAACCTTGCCTATGTCTTCGGGACCTCGTCCTGCACGATGACCTCGACGGCAGAACCGTCTTTCGTTCC
>Ga0123341_1000033_pt1 | contig 62433 bp, 65 predicted proteins | sample Turbeapinknodule_FD_89959 | JGI IMG/M metagenome (GOLD analysis project Ga0123341, IMG submission 89959) | Root nodule microbial communities of legume samples collected from Mexico - Turtle bean Mexico pink nodule | ecosystem: Host-associated > Plants > Roots > Nodule | place: Mexico: Nepantla...
AGCGCGTCGTGGCGGGCGGCGTCGGACGACGAATATGCGCTCGGTCGTGGAGGCGATCCTCTATATCGCCTCGAGCGGCTGCCAATGGCGCATGCTGCCGGGCGATTTTCCGCCGGTTTCGACAGTGCGCGGTTATTTTTATGCTTGGCGCGCGATCGGACTGTGGCAGAGCATCAACCAGCTTCTGGTGATGGCGGCGCGGGAAATCGAGGGACGGGAGGCGCAACCGACGGCGGGGATTATCGACAGCCAAAGCGTCAAGACCACGGAAAGCGGCGGAATATCCGGCTATGATGCAAGAAGATTAAGGGCCGCAAGCGTCAGATTGTCACCGATACGCTTGGATTTCTGATCTTCGTGTTCATCCATGCTGCCGACATACAGGATCGCGACGGCGCACCCCATGTCCTCAAGGCGATCCGCCGCCGTTTTCCGTGGCTGCGCCACATGTCACTGGCGGCGTGACTGCAACACCAAGTGCGACCAGTCCACCGGGCCCTTAAAGTGCATCCTTGACCGGAAACGTGTCTTAACCGTAGTGGTGAAGCCGCGCCTGATGCCGCCGGCTGTTCAAAAAGGGAAAGCACCAGCCCTACCGAAACCCTCTTCTGGTATCTACTGCAATGGACTTGTAATCGACAACGGGCAGGCCTTTTAAACTATGTTCGACACGCCCGGACTAACGACTTTCAGCGGATCGTTGCCATGTATATCTATGACAATTTCGTCATCGATATAGATATCGATATCGCATAACTCAATGCGCGAGCAGGATGAGTTGGAAATGTTTAGCTAACTGACTGAAGCGTTACGTGCCGCATCCCTCGAATTACATGGCACGGGTTCCAATGAACGTGCCCGGCCAGCCACATAACTGCTCGTCCGAAGGTTTCGACAGCTCGCCGGACGTTAGCGTTGGTCAGGATGAGAAGCCCATGTGGGGTTCTCTTGAAAATGAAAATTGCCACCGGACTGTCCGGAAAACGGCGCATGGGTCGCTATAATCGCAGGGCGCTGATCGGACAGTAATGCAACTTCCAGCGTGGAGAAGCGTGTTGCCTGCAGCCAAACGTCATAATCCGGCTTCCCTTCGGAATATGACCTTTCCCGCGAACGCTCGGCAAGATAGTACTCGACAAAGTACCCGTCGGCATTCTACTTAGTGACTGGCACGGTTGTTGCGTCGTCTCACGAAAGACAGCCGTTAACGAGAGGTCACGATGATTGACGTATGCCCGATGGGGATCGTGTTGTGCGGTGGGTACCTTCTTGCTGCATCCGCAGGCAGACTCGGCGGCGCTGAGAATGTTTTATCTGACTCGCCATTGTCCGCGGCTGATGTATCGAGTTTCGAGACTTTCATAGTTCGCAGCCCACCGACATCACTCAATCTGGATCCATTTTATGCCAAATATGCTGACGCAGCGGGCATACCTATTATTTCGTCTAACAAGGTTCCAGACACGGCACTATTGATCTCACGTGACATTGTCCTCTACATGTTGTCAGAACGCCGTGATGTCCGCGATGCTTTAATCCAGGCTGGAGCGCGGGTGGGCGTCATGGCAATTGACGAGACGACGACTGATATTCCCGAGCAGCGGGATTGGAAGAAGCCTCTTCCCGATGATCCACGTCTCACCCCTGACGAGCGGCGGGATTACGCCAACACGATCGGCAAGATGACTGCCCGAGACTACTGGGCACAAAGGGCGCGCGGCATGGGCGGGCTCTACACTACGGGAGCTGTGGAGAATTTGATGGGCGTGCCGGGCACGCGGTATTACGGCGGGAACATTCTTGTTCACGAATTCTCACATAATATTTTCTACGCGCTGCGCACGGTAGATCCTGATCTCGTTGCACGAGTTGAACGTGCCTATTCGCACGCCTACGAGAAAGGCCTCTGGGCGTGTTCCTATATGGAGAACAACGTCGATGAGTATTGGGCCGAGGGCACGCGATTTTGGTTCAATACGAACTTGGCTTACAGCCGAGGCAATCTCACCATTGCCACATCAGAAGATTTCGAGGCTCACGATCCAAGCCTCTATAATATCATGGCCGAAGTCTACCGCCATGACCACCACATTCTGGCGGATGTCTATTACCGGCATTCGGCGAAGTCGCAGTAATGTCCTTTGGTATTGACTGCCGGCCTCATGCTGCAATCCCGCTGGAGACCCGAACTATCGCTGATCGTCCGTGATTTGTCAGAGCCAGCCATAAATTTGAGTTTCCGTTCAATTGAAGCGCCCATGTTGTTCCCACGGGTGCATACCAAGTACTTCGTGACCGCTGGAATTGGCTCCTTGTGCAACATCGAGACCAAAGGCGTAAACTTCTCCCCATGACGTCTGTCCCCTTGCTGGCGACACTCGGCCGCGGCGCAAAGGGCGATGTCACCGGCTTGAACATGCCACGCCGAACCCATCCTGGTTTAGCGGTGCTGGAGATGATCAGTGTTGTTAAGCCGTTGAACGTTTCGTGGGCCTATTCTGGCGCATCTTCGAGGAGGCCGTCATAGACTTCCATGAGCGCGTTGTTGATAGCCCGTCCAAGAGCATGCTTCCCGGACTGCGTCTTCGGTTCCATCACACGCGGCCTTGGCTAGATCAAAACCCTGTTCGCCGACAATGTGCTTGGCGACCTCGATCGCCCAGTTACCAAAGTCATCCCGATTGTCTATATTGATGCATTCTTCCATTGTTCGTCTCATCTATCTATGCGGACCTATTTTGGTTCGGCCTGATCCTATGGGCTGCTTTTCTCTTGAGGGCGCGGATGGTTAGGGAAAACAACTGGATCAGCTCCGATCCGCTCCTTAACCGTCTGCAAATACCTAAACCCTCTGCTTTTCTGAAAATGTCTATTATTCTTTTTGGAATTGCTGCTGTCTCGCTTTTCGCGATTGTGGGAATTCTATTGCTCACAGTCGACGAGAAATGTCCTTACCTGCAGAGCAGTCTCGACACCTGCATGCCTCTTATGAAAGATTTCGCATTAAGATTTTTCCCGAAAGAGATATTGAAGCTATTCTCAATTCTCGTAACGACGGTCGTTTTTCTAGCGCTTACGGAGAGGATTTCTACCAAGATCTCCCTGTTTGCTTTGGTGTTCAAAAGCTTAGAGTCTGTCAGCGCTAATCGGAATCGTGCGGAGATTCCCTTGTCTTTGATTTTGTGATTCAAGGTCATTGCTGGTGTGGAGGCCAGCGATGATGGTGCGACCTCTTTCTCTGGATTTGCGAACGCGCATTGCTACAGCGTTGAATGATGGCATGACGGTTCGCGCCGCAGCGGAGCGGTTCGGCATATCGGCTGCGACAGCGGTACGGATCGGACAGCTCGATCGTTCAGGTAAAGGCCTGGCGCCGGCGAAGATCGGCGGCTATGTCAAACCGACACTGAGGGGTGCGGCCGCCGACGCCGTGCGTCAGCGGCTACAAGTCAAGTCCGACTGGACGGTGCGCGCACTGTCGGCGGACCTGAAGGCTGCGGGGATCAACGTGTCTCACGACACCGTCTGGCGCTTTCTGCGCAGCGAAGGCAAGACCTTCAAAAAAAACGCTGGTGGCAAGCGAGCAAGACCGCCCGAAGGTGGCCCGGTTCCGGATGCGGTGGAAGACCCATCAGCATCGGCTTGATCCGGACCGTCTCGTCTTCATCGACGAGACCTGGGTCAAGACCAATATGACACGCACCTGCGGATGGTGTCAGCGGGGAGAGCCCCTCATTGCAGAAGTCCCTCATGGTCATTGGAAGACACTGACCTTCCTGGCCGGCTTACGCCGCGATAGCATCGTTGCCCCCTTCGTCCTCGATGGTCCCATCAATGGCATCGCTTTCACCGCATGGGTTCGGCAATGTCTGGTCCCGACACTCAAAGCCGGTGACATCGTCATCCTCGACAATCTCGGAAGCCACAAAGGAAAGCCGGCCCGCGATGCGATCCGAGATGTCGGTGCACATCTCTTCTTCCTGCCGCCCTACAGCCCCGACCTCAATCCCATCGAGATGATGTTCGCAAAGCTCAAGACACTCGTCAGAAAGGCAGACGAACGAACCGTTGAAACAACATGGAGACGCATTGGAGAACTCTTGAAGACGTTCAGTCCCCAAGAGTGCTCCAACTACCTCAGACATGCAGGGTATGGTTCACAATAAACCTGACAGACTCTAGCGGTGGTCGCGCTGTCATCCTTTTTGTTTGCGCTTTACACGGTAGTCAACGACACATCAATTCCTTACGGAGCCACTAAAGCTCCGCCGCTGCCTGTCAGAACGGGCTTTCTGGCTACAGTGATCGCAGCGATAACTATATTTTGGCTAGTATTCATTCCATACTCAGCGCTGCGACAGCGAAAGCTCCTTTCACGCCGAAAGGGTGCCGCCACTCTGTAATTGTCTAAGCATTATTGATCAATGCCATCCGAATATGCTGATCACCTCTTACACCTTGATCACAACGCCTTCGACACACATCGCAAACTTTGGCATCGACAGTGCAGCTTTTTCTGACGTCGGTCGTGTGCCCGAAACCTGACCGCCTTGAACCAGTTCGAACTACCGACCCGTTGATTCTCAGCATCGAGAGCAAAGCCTGGCTCGTTGGCAAAGTGTCTGGCCATTCCTGCGCGCCATGGAGGTAAAATCTCCTGTTTCTGCAAAGTTGGAATGTCACACTCCCCGCGTCTGACTGGCGCCAGGGAGATGCAGATGGGATTGATTGCGATGAGCGAACGTGATCTGCAGCGGATCGAGGTTCTGTCGAAGGTGATCGCCGACCGGATGACGCTGGTGTCGGCGGCGCATGTGCTTAATCTGAGCGAGCGCTAGGTGCGGCGGCTGCTGGACCGGATCAGCACTGACGGTGCGGCGTCGATCCGGCACATGGCGATCGGCCGACCGCCGAACAACCGGATCAGCGATGGTGTTCGGGATCATGCGGCGACGCTTCAGCTTGGTGGATACCATGAGCGTTTGGAGTCGTGAAAATGCCGCCTGCAAAGGCGTCTGCCTATTTCGAACCTCTGGACGAGGGGTCTTATTACCGAGTCTTCCTAAGGCTTTGGAAAAGACAGGAGATCTTCGGACGATTGGAACGGAAAATTTCGCCCTCGTAATCTCGGCGCCTCCACACGATCAGCCTTGGACCTGACCGTATCTTCAGCGGAGCAGGTGACCAAAATCTCGCCGATCAGTTTCCATTGTGCTATGCGGCTTTCGCCGCCGCCTTGGCCTTTATGGATCGAGGCGGCCACCGGTAGACCTACTTGCGCAGATAGCTCTTCCTCCCACTGTCGGTCAGGCAATAGCGCCCTCCCCTCGGTCCCGTGCAATAGCTCCCTCCACGGCAGGAGCATTCTCGGGAGACGCTCGGCTCCATCTCCTCTGTGTCAGAACTCAACAGTCCGGCGGGGCCCATCGTCGCTTCGCAGGACTTCTTGCTGGCACTGACGGAGCCATCACGGCAAATGAAGGTCTCACCTTGGCAGTGATCGACGCCTCCCTTTCGTCCGCTGCAAGGAGTATTCCCGTGTGACGCCTGCACCGCCACGGACGCGACGAGAAAAAGGCTCGTGGTCGCGATCTTGGTCGCGCGGGTCCAGAACAATCCAACGTTTTGAAAACGATATTTTTGCGAAATCATATTAAAGTTACCCGCACCAAGGCCTTGGAGTTGGGGGGCAACCGGTCGCTCCGCATACAAAGGGAACGGCGAGGCCCTCACTGATCAAGATTTGCCCGACGTCGCGACCGTCAACCTCAAGCTTGCCGCAACTCCGACCGTAATTGCATTTCTTGGTCCCTTGGGTGCCGGGCTTACACGAACACGCGACCAAGCTAACGTTGGTCGACGCCGCGTGGCCTACCAGTTCCCGCAGCCGCTCAGAGGCACGGTTCCCTAGCTTGGCCTCGTTTGAACACATCGGCTCGAACTTCTCCGGCGTATTGAAGCCAACTAACCTCACTCGTGTCCCATTGTTCAAACGTATTGTGTCTCCGTCGGTGATCGTGAAATTCGCTCTACCTTTTGAAGTCGGAGATGGCACATTGGTCACGGTACTTGGTTCACTTGGAGTCTGAATATTGCCGACGTTGCCGCCGAAAAAGCTGGCGATCAAGCCGACGACGAGGATGCATCCGATTACAATCAGCAAGCTGTCTCGCCCCGCACCAGAGACTGAGCGAAAAGGATAGCGTGGGCGAAAGGGATTCCGGCTCCGGAAAGGATTTCTCGGGCGGAGCGGATTGCCGAGAGGGAAAGGATTGCGTCGGCGTGATGTTCGAAGGAGCGGCGCCCGTGGTGAATTTATTTCGCTCACAGGCTCTTGGCGCGGCTGACGTGGAAGTGTTCCGGCTTGAGAGATCACTTCGAATTTCGGCGACTGCTCGTGCGTGAGACGTTTCAGTATCGCGAATTGTTTTTCACTCACCTTTGTCCGGACCCCATAGCGGCCCAACTTCTCGCGCATGTCGCTTAGAAACTGTCGCTGCCATTCTGCTGCACGTCCATCCTGGAGTACCTCGCCAATGCGCCGCCGGAGGTAGGCAATATCTTGCTCGCTCAGCATATCCTGCCCTGATGCGACCTAAACAGAGCAACTACGCTAAGTTGCAATGCTTAAAATTTGCCCAACCGCCTGGCCCAAAACGGCGGGGCGCATACGGCAGGCACAATCAAGGCTCACTGAGCACACGGGGCCCTCGACCCGTCGATCCCGGACGACTGCGCACGTTCGACAGAGGGGATCGTCGCGGCGTGGTCATCGATACGGGGTGTGAATGGTATGTGATGACGGACACCGGTCGCTCCGATAGGTATCAAGGATCAAACGAACCTTGACCGTCGGCCAGCGTGCGCTCGAGCGCACCAACACGATCGCGCAAGAAGCAGCAGACGAGGAACGTCGCCGCCGCGAGGAGAAGACCGACGGCTGCGCAGGCTTAGGCTCGCAGCGGCCGGGGCGACGCCGCAGAAGTAAACAGAGGGAATCCCAATCGCGATTCCACCTAAAATCATCCCGCTCTAGCGTTTTCGCGCATAATTCGCAGTTCAGCCTGACTCGCAATATCTGTTCTCCATTGCGAGGGTCATACCTCGATGCAATCGTCAAGCAGCCCGATCTGTCAAAGCCGCGACTATCTCTTCCAGCGCAAATCTCAGGCCATCACTCAGCTTTCGATCTTTTTGCCAGATGACGACGTAGTGATATATTGCCCCTGGCTGAAATCGGCGGAACGCGACGCCGAAGTCAGCATATTCTCTCGCGATGATCTCGTTCGTAATCGAAACGCCGATCCCTGCCATGACATAGCCAATGTCGTGGCCATTGGCGTCATATTCCACGGCGATGTCAGGAGGGGTTCCCATATATCGAAGGGCATTGACGCTCATTTGGTGAGAGGCAAATTGCGGGTCGATGTCGATGATCGCCTCACTAGCAAGATCTTCCGCAGTGACAAGCTGCTGTGCCGCAAATCGATGGTTGGCCGGAAAAAGACATACGTTGGTGGCCGAGCCGACCGGCATCCAATCAAGGATGCGCTCGTCAAGAGGCAATCGGGAGATGCCAAGATCCGAGCGGCCGCTTAACACGTGATCTGCGATCTGCTGATACGTTCCTGCTTTCACCTGGACAGCGTAAGAGCGGCTCCTCTCCCGGATCCCTTTGACCACCTTCGGCAAAGTCGCAAAGGAGAAAGCACTTGGCGCTGCGATGCCGATCATTCGAGTATCATTGTTCCGCAGGAAGTCGATTGAGGGCCCAATCCGATCAAGTCCGGCGAACGCCGCATCGATTGTGCGTAGAAATTCCCATGCCTTGACGGTTGGTATCAACCTGTTGTTTTCCCGGCGGAAGAGCGCGAAGCCGACAGTCTCCTCTAGCTGCTTGATGTTCTGGCTGACCGCCGGCTGGGTTATTCGCAACATCTGCGCTGCAAGCCTTTCCGAGCCGGCGCGCATGACCTCCCGCAATATTTGAAGGTGGCGGATCTTCACTCCGGAGTCGGTGATGTCCATGGCCGAAATCTCAATAGTGATAGAGCGACGCGCCTCATAAGTAGCGCTTATTGAAACTTCCTGAATCTTATAAATTGACGACGGCAAGTCAAAGTATATTTTTGAAATACGGTGAACTGATAGCGCCGGTTAAACCGATATATCCAATCTACCCCCGGTTAAATTCTGGCAACGCCATAGTATATGTTGGGATAGTACCTTTCATGATTTAGGTGCGCTCGCGAGCATATTGGAGAACTGCAGTGTATGCATTTGCGGATCAATTTTTATTCGGCTTGAGAAACACACTTTTAGTGTTTGCCTTGAGCTGCGTTCTCGGGACCCTATTAGGTTTGCTTATTGCCGTTTTCCGCAACTCAACCCGCAAGTCGGTTTCATCGTGCATGCGTGCCTACACGGGCATCATCCGGGGTGTTCCGGAACTTCTGATCATCCTCCTGACTTATTTCGGCGGAACCGCCTTTTTGAGCGCGATTGCCGGTGGCTACATCGAAATCAATGCATTTGCGGCCGGTGTCGCGGCATTGACCGTCGTGTTCAGTGGGTACGCAGCGGAAATATTCCGTGGTGCGATCAACGCGGTTGCACCAGGCCAACGCGAGGCTGCAGCGGCGCTCGGGCTTTCGAACTCGCAGATTTGGTTTCTGATCATCATTCCCCAGATGATCCCGATTGCTCTGCCGGCATTCTGTAACCTTTGCATCTCCTTGATAAAGGATACATCGCTGATTTCTGTCGTCGGGCTGACGGACGTCATGCGCGTCGCCTATATTGGGGCGGGCTCACTGCGCGCTCCGCTCTCCTTCTATCTCGCAGCGTCGGCAATCTACCTCGCCCTCACAAGCCTGTCGCTTCTTTCGTTCCGGCTATTGGAGCGCCGCTACTCGCTCTCAGCAATGAAAGGCTGAGGCGATGAGCATAACCATCGCGCTCGAAGCGTTTCTCACCCTTCCCCGCGGCCTTCTTCTCACTTTGGTTCTGACATTCGCATCGCTTGCCGCAGGCTTCGTCGTCTCGGTCCCGCTCGCCTTCCTACGGGCATCATCAAATCCGTGGGCTTCCGCGCCCGTGCTGGCATATACCTATGCGTTCCGCGGCACGCCGCTGCTGGTTCAGCTTTTCCTGATTTACTATGGGATTGGCCAGCTTTCCCTCGTCCGCCAAAGCTTTCTATGGGCCGTGATGCGAGAGCCATTCTGGTGCGCCTTCATTGCTTTCACCCTGAACAGCGCCGCCCATACGACAGAAGTTCTGCGCGGCGGGATCCAGGCGGTCCCGCGTGGGCAGATTGAAGCGGCCAAAGCCTTGGGCCTTTCCCGTTTCCACACTGCCCGTCTTATCGTGTTCCCTTTGACCCTCAGGATCGCTCTTCCCGCCTACGCAAATGAGGTGGTTGGAATGCTGAAGGCAAGCTCCCTCGCAAGCACCATCACACTGCTTGAGGTGACAGGGCTGGCCCGGCAGCTGGTGTCGGAGACATTCGCCCCATACGAGGTCTTCATTGCCGCGGGGGCTTTCTACCTGCTGCTTACCCTCTTGATCACGCAAGGGTTCCAGATCCTGGAGACGCGTTGGACGCCGACGGCAAACCGTCCACCGCCGGCGCAACCTATACCTCGAAGAGCGAACGGAAAGCCGCCTCTCGCCTCGGCTGAAACTTGACGCCAGCCCACATCCCGGACGCCAACAATCAAACTCAGCAATGAAAGGAACATCGTCGTGAAACGAACACTTCTGCTTGCCCTGTCTCTTGTCGTCTGCGCCAACAACGCGGGAGCAATGGACAGGAAGACACTGACAATCGCCTCTGAAGGTGCTTCGCCGCCCTGGAATGCCATCACCCCCCAAGGGGAGCTCGCCGGCTTTGACATCGACGTCGGCCGCGATCTTTGCCGGAGGATGAAGTTCGAGTGCACTTTCGTGCCTCAGGACTGGGACGGAATCATACCGGCGCTCACCGTTGGAAAGTTCGATGCCATCATGTCGGGGATGGCGATAACTGAGAAGCGGAAGAAATCGATCGCTTTTTCCAAGCCCTACGCCGGAGGTTTCAACCAACTCGTCATACGTAAAGATCTCAATCTTCCGCCCACGGATACGTCGGCCGAGCTCGACCTCACAACTATCGACCCTGAAAAGCAGGCAAAGATCGAGGAGCTTCGAGCCGCTCTCAACGGCAGAACTTTAGGCGTATTGCGATCATCGAATTCGGAAGCGGTGCTCAATGAACTGTTCGGAAAGGTCGCGACGATCAGGAGCTACGATTCCCAGGACAACATGCATCTCGATCTCGTAGCTGAGCGCATCGATGGCGGCCTTGCCGACTATTTCACCTGGAAGGCCTTTCTCGACAGCATGGATGGCGGGATTGCAACGCTCTACGGCCCGCAGCTCTCCGGTGGCCTGTGGGGCCCGGGGGTCGGGGTCGGACTTCGGCAAGACGACGGCGAACTCGTTGCGGCATTCGATAGTGCCATCGAGGCGGCGACGAGCGACGGAACCTTGAAGCAGCTGAGCGAGCAATGGTTCAAGATCGATGTTTCGCCGCAGACATCGCACTAGACACTGGCTCTACGACACGCATTCCCCCGAAGCCATAGCGCGTGAGCAGTCGGCAGTCCCAAAGATCGAAGGTAGACCACATGTCCGCACCCTTTTCCATTGCTGTCACCGGCCAGTCGCTCATCCGTCATGATCTTCGAGCGATCGGCGATCCACGGCTCGCTGAGATCGCCGAGATCCTCAAAGCAAGCGATGTTGCCTTCACCAATCTCGAGACGACTATCTATGGTCGTCATGGTGGATGGCCGCTGAAAGGCGGCTATTTCGGCGCTGCAACGCCGGATGTCTTGGCCGCGTTGAAGGAGCTCGGTTTCAATAGCCTGGCTCTGGCAAACAACCATGCTTTCGATCTTGGACCGCCGGGGATCCTCTCGACGCTGGAGGAGGTTGCGGCACACAATTTCCTGCATGCCGGCATCGGCCACAACAAGCATCACGCTTCCACGGCACAGAGAATGACGTTCGGATCCCGAAATGTTGCGCTGATTGCCATGGATGCCGGGCCAGGCCCGTCTTTCATGTACGCCGAGGACGCAACTGAGGGCAGGATAGCAAGGCCCGGCATCAATAGTCTGAAGGTCTCCAGGGTATTCGACCTGGAAGCGGGAACATTCAACTTGCTTCGCTCCATTCAGGACCGTCTTCTAAGTTCGCCCTTGGAGCGCGCGAATTATGCCCAGCCGGAGGATCCGCCTGATCTTCATGGCCAAGACGAAATTGATTTCTATGGAACCGTGTTTCGCAGATCAGATGAGACGGCTCGCCGCATCGTCATGGACCGGCACAGCGCCTCGGCTCACCTTTCGGCGATCGCGGAAGAAGCGGGCCGCGACACACTCGTCATCGTGTATTTGCATCATCACCATTGGGAGCCGAACTGGCAGCAAGTCCCCGCCTGGGTCCGAGAATTTGCGCACGATTGCGTGAACGCGGGCGCGGGCCTCTTTGTCAGCCATGGCGCTCCGGTCCTTCAAGCGGTCGAGATATATCGGAATACGCCGATTTTCTACGGCCTTGGCAACTTCCTCTTCCATACGGAAAAGGACGAACAGGAATGGAGCCCGCCGGAGGTGTGGAGGAGCGTCATCGCGACCTGCAATTTTGAATCTAGCGGACGGCTGGAAAATGTGCGCTTGCGTCCCATTGTGATCGGTGGAACCGAGGCATTATCGAATCCTGCACGCGATCGCCTCCCCTTCCCTGTGCTTGCCGATGGCGGAACGGCGGCAGATATCCTTGACGATCTTGCCGACCGCAGTGCCGGTTTTGGCACTGTGCTTGACCGAGAGAAGAACGTCGGCCAGATCGTTTTTTAGATGCGGAATAAACCTGCAGTGCGCGACGAGAACTTTACGAACGCTGACCAATTTGCGGCCGCGCTCTTGTTGTCTTTTCATGGGGAAACGTCCTTGTGTTCTTCCATCTCTTCATCGACAATCGAGCTGACGAGGGCAACGACCCGGCTGCGCACACGCGGAGAAAGGAGCAAAACGTCGTCTATCAGACGCCGTCCCTCCGCCGTGGAAATGTAGGCAATCTTCTCATCGATCTCTGTTATGAATTGCTGGCCCTGAGTGGTTTCGGGATCTGGAAGGCCTTCGAAAAATCTCGAAACAGGGATCTTGAGGCAATTGGCAAGCTCGTAGAGCATCGAAGCGCTGACGCGGTTCTTGCCGCTTTCATATTTTTGCACCTGCTGTAAGCTGACCCCGATGCCGGCGCCAAGATCCCCCAGGGACACATTCGACTGCATTCGGCGGATACGGATTTGCTGTCCGACATGCCGATCGACCGGATGCACCAACTCGCGCGCTACATTCGACTGTTCGGCTTGCGCAGGCCTCGAAGTCCGGACCTGTGCTGCTGCATAGCGCTTCATGGTGAACACCCCGATGGAGAGTTTCACGCGGTGCGCCCCCGCGGAATAACTCGCTCAACCCACTGATCGGGGAGTTAGAACACCGTACGAGACGGCCCTATGGCCTTTAGTTCCGAGGAACCTGGACATACGCCACAGGCTCCTCGACCGAAGGTCAAGGAGTGTGGTGCCGAATCGGCCGGCACCAACCGCTCGTAGGGGGTTCTAATCCCCAAGGCAGCGCGTACTGCCTCGCTGCGAAACCTAGTTGAAATCCGCCCGCCGCGCAACCGAATTCTTTACAAAATTCAATAGCTTCGCTTTACGCGCGGACACTTGTCTCAAGAGCGAGAGGTCACGCTTCGGGCGGTAAAGTGGTCAGAAAACCAAAGGAGGTGCGATCAGCGGAACGCCCATTGCCAGGATTGTCTGCCCACTCTCCCTGAGGAATAGGCCACCGCAAGCTCCGCCCATAGGAGGTCCTGGGTGAAGCTGGAAAGGGGCCCGCAAGCGTCGATAATGCTCATCTTGCCGAACTGCTCGAGAAGCGTTTCAATTCCCCCACGGCTAAAAGCATTCAACAGCGAAAACGGCTCGCACGGAGAGGAGATGATGCGATGGCCCCAAACCCCCGGCCGTTCGTCCTTTGACAGTGCGTTGAGAAGCTGTGTGTCATAACGGTTGCTCCTCAACGCCTCGCAGAATGCCCGGCGCATCAACGGATAATAGATCGTATGCCGGCTTCCACCCAGGACACGCACGCCAGGCAGGATCGAAGTTACGATGAACATCAGCAGAAGATTCGGAACGATCCGGCCAGTTTTCAAGGCCTCGACAAGACTTGCTGGCGAGAATTCAACAAGGACATCTTCGGTCGCCTTCGACCGGAGGACTTGGCCATCCAGCCAAAGCGGAACAAGCCGCCCTTCAATGCAGCCCCAGAAAAAATGCGTAGAGTTTTTCAGCCAGCCTCGCCAAGCCGTGTCAGCGAGTTGATCGATGCAATGGATGAGGCGCATCGCGAATGATCGGTCCTCGATCAACGAGACTCGCAGCCAGGACCGGCCATCGGAAAGGTGATCCGCGACCAGATCGGCAACGTCGGTATCGTCAAGCTGAAGAAAATCGACCTGGCTGTCAGAATACCGCTTCCAGAGGCAAAGATTTGCCGCTTTGATCGCCTCTGCCGCCGACTGGAATTCGCCGCGAGGCAAAAGGTCTCGCAAGCACGAAATTGCCTCCGAGTCGTGACCGGGCCTGTCGACGTTTTGAAGATGGAACCTGTAGCAGCCGTTTCTGCCAAGAATGCTGTAGGGGATCATTTTGCTGCGCGACAGGCCGAAGACATTGACTGCATCGCCATCGACGTGGAGCCAGGCCGGACCCTTGCGACCGCGTTCTACGAACTTCACTGTCGAGCAAGCGTAGGAGATATAGGATGTCCTGCCATGCGCGCGAAGTCCCATCAGGGAGAACAGATGGGTGTAAAATGCGTCAGGCTCGATCAACAGGTGGAGGTGGGGGCCACACTGCAGCACCGGAGCGACTTCGATTTCGGTTTGAAAGCGCGATGCGGCTTCTGCTGAATAACCCTGACGTTGCGCGACGGCCGCCACGCGTGACCGCAATAAAGACATTGCCTGGCTTCGCGCGACGCACCCCGATCGATCCGATCCAACCGAGAAGGCCGCCTTTGCGTAGTCGTTCAGCGTTGCCTGCTCAAACTGACGCAACCAAGGGAATAATTCAAAAATGAGGGCCAACACCTCACCTTTTGAAACCAGGTCACTATTGGGCGACGTCTCCATTCTCAGACGAACCGCCTTTCCACCGGCGCTCCCCGATCCATGTTAAAGTGAAAGAAGAGCGCGACGGTCACCATCAGCGCCCCGAAGAGGCCGAAAATCCCCGAAGGTGGAATTGCGTCTCCGATCGTCCCGATGGTGCCATATGCAAGAAGCCCTATCGAAACACAGATCGTGTGGATCTGGCTTCGCGCCCGCCCCAACATGTCAATCGAAACAGTCGATTGAACCCGTACATCGATCAGGATCCGCGTGACATTGTAGCAGAAGCCGAGCAACACCAGTTGAACGAGCGCGGACAAAAAGCTCTGGAAAACCGGAAAGCCCAACAGAACAATGCCAGCGAGCGCCGACTGGAAGAGGATGCTTTGTCGTCGCAAACGCGCCCTTCGGAGAAGAAGGGTTGAACAGCCCGCAATCGAACCGAGGGCCCAACCTGCCTCGAGATAACCGAACTCTAGCGCCGACCCCTTGAGTTCACGGGTGACATATGCGGCGCCCAACACACTCACAAGCATGCCCATCGCATAGGTCAGCGCATACATGACGGCGATGGTCTTCAGTGTGTGAACGGCGAAGGTCGTCGGCAACAGATCCATCCGACGAATGCTCTTTGCCTGCAAATCCGATCGAGAACGAGAAAGCGGCTGTCGGCCGAGCAGTGCCAGCAGCCCCAACAGTGATAGGCCGAAAAAGGCGCTGTGCAGGATCGACGTCAGATTCATCCCGATGGCGGTTAAGCTGTACCCGGTGACGATGGCGGCGATGAGATTGCCCGCCTGCATCGCAATATAAGACGCCGAGTTGAATGGAGTGAGGTTCTTAGGACGCACGATGTCTGGAATGATGGCCTGCAGCGCAGTCGAATAGGTTCTGTCGATGAACGCGAAGATGGTCCACGATAGGCAAAGAACACTAAGTGGGTCACCGAACGACAGACCAATGCCCGTTGAAAATATGAGGATCAACCTTGATAAATCGCAAGCGATACAGACGAAGCGACGATCAAATCGATCAACTAGAACGCCGCCAACGTTGCTGGTGAGCAACTCGGCGGCACTGCCGAGCGCCAAAAGGATAGCAAGAGCGCTCGCGCTCTTGCTGACATCTGTCGCAACCCATGCCGCCAGCACGAAGTAGACATTCCGGCCAGTGGCCGACGCCAGAACACAGAAGAGATAGATGCCGCGAGAGGCATAACACCCTATGCCGCTGCTTTTTGTTGCGCCCACTTCATCCACACTCCCTACTGGCAGGTTCATGGGGACATGCTATTCTTCTGAAGAGCTGGCGGCTTTCACGAATTTGATATTATCTCTAGTTCAGAACCAGGCTACTCCTTCCAGAGCGCCCGGTACTCGGCAGGGGAAAATCCCGTCTCTCGGCGAAATCTGGTCGAGAGGTGGCTCCCGCTGGAGTAGCCACAGGCGATGGCGATCTCGGTCACGCTGATCGCAGTCGTGCGGAGAAGGTCGGTCACGCGTTCAAGACGGCGTTGGTTATAGAAGCCATAGGGCGTCGAGCCTTGCGACTGCTTGAAAGCGCGGGAAAAATGCTCGTAGGTCAATCCCGCCTCTTCAGCCAGAGCGCGCACGCTTGGAGGTCGATCGATGTGAGCTTCAATCCGCCCTATCACGCGCTTGAGAACGGTAGGCGACAATCCTCCTCGAGACAATCTGCCAGATGTGCCGGAGCGGCGCTGCAGAAGTCCGAAGATAGCCGCGAGATGCCCTTCCACGATCACACTCCCCATGGAATCGTCGTGTGAAAGTTCTCCGGCAATCTGCCGCGCCAAGCATTGGATCGGCAGATCTCTAAATCCAAGCTCCGGACGCAAGGTGCCGACGCGCGGCAGCTTAGTCGTGAGGTTTGAAAAAAAATCCTGCGTCATGGTTATCATAAGATAACAACCCTCAGCATCCCCTTCATCCCAACCGCTCCAATGGCAACCGGGCGGAATGTAAACAAGCGAGCCGTCTGGACGCGGACTGAACTCGACTCTTCGTCCGTCCAGAAAGTTTTCGCCGGATGCCGCCGTACCCCTTATGTTGAGGAAGATCAGGTGGTCATCCGCGACAACGTCGATAACCTGTCGCCCGAGACTGCGCCGGCGAACGACATCTGCGCGGGCATGGCTCCAATGGCCTTGCTGGTGAAGGATGATCTCCCCTTGTGACTTCTTCATCCTCTCGGGGTGAATTGATGGAATGATCCCCACTCGACAGCTGCTCCCTTGAAAAACCGGCGTGGTAGCGACCCTACCTCACCCCAAGTTGTCAACAAGCCAGGCTTTAACCTCAGGTCGAATTTCATGTCAATTTCATGAAAACCAATCAAAATCGTGGATGCGAAAACATGATGTTCGCGATCATCTTCTGCCGACATCATCGCTGACGGCACAATCTTTTCGGGATGCGCGATTTCCTCCTGAATCCCAAAAACGCGATGGTGCGAGAGAAAGGCAGGCTTTCGCATGCGTGAATTTGCCGACTTCATTGAGGAGTGCGACCGCGCCCCTCGTCTTAACGAGCTTACTGAGTTTTTTTCGACGACCGCATCCGGTGAGGCCGGAATGCCTATCCGTCCGCCTGAGCTCGATCGCCGCTTGTTCCCAGTGGACATGACGTTCAGGCGCTTTTCAGCCCTTCATCCGCTGCGCCAAGGTCCGTTTGATAAGCACTACTTGAGCAGCATACCCTACCGGCTCGAAGAAGAGTGCCGTTTAGGCAGCGCGATCCTCAAATACGCGCGGGCCAGAAAGGGTCAACTGCAGCTCTACACGCTAGGTACAGCCGAAGGGACGATGGCTCGTGTGATCGGCGAACTTGGTAATGGCAGGATAGAAACACTGTCCTGCAGTCCCAACGTCGAGAACCTCAGAAGCTTCTATGCCTATGGCGTTCCTCCTCACGCCATGTTTTTTCACGGACCATTTCATCATTTGACATCGCAAAGGGTCCAAGAAGACGTGGAGCTCCGAAAGTTTGGCAGCGGTTTCGATATCATCCTCGAGGACACGACTTTCCAGATGTATTCGCCAAATCGCTTCGATCAGATCCGTTTCGTCTCGCAGCATCTCAAGACCAACGGGCTCTTCATGTTCGTCGAGAAGTTCAGGCATGAAGACGACGAGGAATATCGGCGGCGGGAACGCCAGAAGGACCATAGCTTCAAAGCTCGCTTCTTCAGCGCGTCAGATATTCGCGCGAAGGAAGACACGGTGCTGACGCGAATGGATCGAAACGAAGTCACCCTTTCGGAGATGAGCGAAACACTACGCCGGTTCTTTGGACACTCATTCGTCACCTGGAACAGCGGCAATTTCTACACGCTTGTCTCCAGCAACAGTCAGCAGAATCTCGACCTGTTCCTATCGAAGCTGTCCCCACCCGCGATTCCGGCAGAATATGTCTATGCGGACCTTCCTTACCGCCTTTACCCGGAATCCGAAGCACGGCGGCTATCGGGGCGATCCTGGACCCTTTAGCGGCTCCTCATCTTCACCGTCGCGTGAGCGCAACTGCGTCACGTCTTCACGAGCCTCAACTGGAACAACGTTCGCGTCAGCAGAAAGCGCTCCATCACGTTGAGCAGCCCTCAGCGCTTTGCCATCTCGAAAAGCCTTTTTTCTCCAAACAGGCAGGAACAGCATGAAGAAATCGATTGGCGAAGTCCGTCACTTCGTTGAGCTGAGCCCGCCGGGCAACGCGCATCTGGTCCTGCCACGAGCGCCATCATTCGCGGGTGAGGAAGATGTTCCAAAGTGCGTACACGTCGCCGAAGCGTGTGTCGCTATCTCGCGCACGCAGCACGTTGCCGACAAGATCTGCACGCAAATCGAGGACTTCTACCAATCCCTCGTCTCCGTGGGACCTGACAGGTTTCTAGCTTTCGAAGGTGGAGGCGCGATCATAAGGCCGACTAGTGAAAGCTTGTTCTTCAGGGTCTCAGCGCGAGACCACGTCACCTTCTGTGGCATCCGCGCGCTGTTGGAAGCAGGCTTGTTTCTGGCCACGTCCGTGTCCGAGGGGGCTATAGAGTGGCGTCACGCAGACGACACGCGATCTGGTGAGACCTGCAATCGCCTCCACAACGACCGCTGCGGAAGCGACGAACAATAGCTTCGTCCAACTTCGCCACCCAAAGGAAAATCGATCTCGGGACAATCAGGTCGTAGTGCTTTTCCAATCTACCAACCATTTCGTCACCCCGCTTTTCTTCGAGTCTCAGAGGTTGATGCCGCGAGCGCGGCTAGCAGCCCTTTGGCGCCGCTCCGCTATGATCTGCTCACTGCTCTGCAGACGGACAGTCTGCTGCAGGACCTTCAACCGCTCCTGCATCGCCGCGAAAGCTCGGCGCTGCGGTGGCGGCACGCGGTTGACAAGATCCTTGTCACCTCGGACGAGGGCATTGCGACCAAAGCGCTCGTCGAGCGCCCGGCTGACGGCCGCAAACTCCCGGCCAATGCCCTGCTCGAGGGAAGCGGCGGAAACACTCAGCTTCCTGCTGTCCTTCCTCACCTCGACCGTCAGGTGCGCCAACGCCTCTTCCGCAGCTTTCGAAAGAGCTGGAATGGCAACCGCCATGCGCCGCCGTTCGTCCGTGATAGCCTGGCGTTCGGAATCGAGGGCATTGAGGTAGGCCGCACCGAGCGCGCGCAGACGCGCTGCAGCTTCCGGCACGGTCCGCGTCGCCTCTTTCCGCTCTCGGCCAGAGGCCAGCATCCGGTCTACGAGACGGTCGGAACCGCGCAAGGCCGCGTAGGCCGCCGGGTCATTGGCCATAGCGGCAGCGATGCGATCGGCGGCAAAACCTTTCCCGAGCAAATCTTCGACCTTATCGACGGCGCCGGCCGGATCGCGCCATATCATGTATGCCGCTTCGGCCAGTACCGCGCGCCGCTGGCGATAGAGAGGCGAAGCAAGAGCACGAGATCGGGCCTCGTCGTCGACAGGAACCTTGAACTCGGTGACGGCGGCAAACATGGGCGGCATGATGATTTTCTCCTTCCCTGGCTCGTTGCTCAAATCGGCACTCGCGCCGGCGATGACCTTCGAACGATCCCGACGCTCGGCGAGGTGCTGCTCTTCCGCAAAGCGCCGCACGGCTTCGAACAGCCGCATTAGCTTTCCGTGCCGTTTGTCCGTGAGATCCTCCGGCATACGCTCGGCGATGTTGCGTTCCACGATATCATCCGCCTTCGAGGTGAAGGCGCTCCAGCCGAAACGGGCGGTCAGCGCTTCGCTGACGGCCTTAATCTCCTGCACGACCGAGCGATCCTTGGCGGCAAGCGCGAAAGCCGTCTTGTAGGCATCGTCACCGCCGTGTGCGCGCACCGCCTCGATCTCGAGGAGGCGCGCCATCGCTCGTTCGGATAGCGCCGGGATCGACAATGACATATGCGCACGCCGCCGATGCTCCCGGTCGCGGAACCGTTCGGGTCCCTTGCGAAACTCCGCCGCGTGGGCGCGGGCCAGCGGCAGCAGTTCCACCAGGGCCGCCATCGCCACGCTGCGCTCGTTGCGGGCGGCTCGCCCATCGACAATCAGTTCGGAACCACGCAGCCGGCCAAGCCGATTCGGTGCTGCGGCAAGGTCGTCGGCGAACTCGCGCGGTGCGATGCCGGGATTCGATGCTAGCGCATTGAGAGCAACAAGCGCGGCATCCGGGTCGCGATAGACCTTCTCGAGCAGCGGCCGCAGGACCGCTTCCCGCTCCTTCCAGGCCGGGGATGACAGTTGCGCCAGCCGCACATCCTCGTCAACGCTCCGGAATAAGGCGGTGGCCGGCGGGATCAGATAGCGTGTTTCAGCAGCACTTGCGCCCGAGACGGAGTGGGATGCAGTTCGCGCGTCACTGGATGTCGCTTCGACCATCGTCTGGCTCCGTTCTTCATTGTAGGCGACCCGCCGTTCCCGCTCGATGGCAAAGCCGAGCGCCACGCTTGCCCTCTCCCAGAGCTTCGCCACCTGCTCCCTCTTCTCGGCAATCCACGCCCAGCGCCGGGACAGGCTTTCCTCCATCTCGGCTGCGGCAAGCGAGAGATGATCGAGCCCGCGGCGCCGGGCGAAGTCGTTCGCGTGTGCGCGGTAACTGGCCTCGCTCTCAAAATCGAGCGTCGTCGTCTTGGCACCGGAGCGCGACAAGCGTTCGACGAGCGGATTGAAGAGTTCCGGCCGATGACTTTCCCGCTCGATGCGCTCCTGTCGTGCGCTAGCGGTCTCGACCTGGCTGGCTGTCCAGACGTTGCGATCGACCTCCCTCTCCTCGTAATGCTTGTGACCTGTCTTCTCGTCGACAACGGCAATCTGGACCTTGACCCGCTCGACACCATCCTTTCTGAGCATCACGGTGTCGCCTTCCTGGATGCCGGCCTCCTCGAGTGCCTTCGGCAGGCTCACGCCCCAAAGCCGATGGACGGTTCCGTCGTCCGCCCTGACGTCGGCATAAGGGCTGTCGTCGGCATCCTCGTCATCAGGCCGGAATTTGGCTTGGCCGGTTTCGACAAGCTCGCCGGTGACACCCGCGGCGTGATCGACACGCGCCTTGCGTCCCCATTCAGGTTTTGCCGCAAAATCTTCTTTGGCCGCATAAAGATCGACGCGGTCGCGATGCCTCGTCATCGACACATAGGTCAGATGCTGGTCCATCATCCCGGTTGCCAGCACGAAGGTGCGATCGACGGTAGCACCCTGCGACTTGTGGATCGTTGCGGCATAGCCGTGATCGACATGGCGATAGCTGTCTTCGCTGAAGACGAGCTTGCGGCCGTTGTCGAGCAGAACCGAAAGCAGCGGATCTCCACGCTTGTCGCCGGTGGAGACGACGGTGCCGAGCATGCCGTTCTTCACATACTGCGGCCCGGAGTGCTTGGCGCGCGGCTCAAGGAAGCGGGCGTTCTCCAGGAAGATGATGCGGTCGCCGGCGGCAAATTCCCGTGCGCCCCGCTCGCTCCGGAAGCTTCGGCTTTCACTGAGCGCTCCCTCCTGCGTCATCACCGATCGCAGCGCCTCGTTCAACTTGCGAACATCGTCGTTGGTGTGGGCGAGCACCAGCAGTTCATCACCGCGAAGGTGGCCATCCCCGCCCTCAGACGTTGATCGCTCTACTGCCTCTCTGCGCGCAACCGCCCAGTCGGAGACGATCCGATCGATCGTTTCCTCGCGTGACCCTGCCTCGACCAGATGGCCATGGCGGGCATAGGCGTCTAGGCCCTTCTCGACTTCGCCGCGGGCAAACAGCCGCGAGGCGCTACGTGCCCAGGCCTCACGCTGGCGGCGCACGCCGGCAAGCTCGGCAAAGCCGATGCGTTCGGTAATTGCCCGGAAGGCGGCACCGGCCTGGATCGGCTGCAGCTGCATCGCATCGCCGACCAGCACGACCTTTACCTCAGCCTCCTCGGCAATCTTCAGCACACGGGCCATCTGCTGCGAGGCCACCATGCCGGCCTCGTCGATCACCAGCACATCACCGCGATGGAGCGTGTCGCGCCCATTGGCCCAGGCCAGTTCCCAGGAGGCAAGTGTCCGCGACGTGATGCCGGAACTGTCTTGCAGCCCTTCTGCGGCCTTGCCGGCAAGGGCTGCACCGATCACCCTGTGTCCCTCGCCCTCCCAGGCAAGACGCGCGGCAGCAAGCAGCGTCGATTTGCCGGCGCCGGCAAGGCCTACAATAGCGGCAATGCCATCATCACCGGTGACATGACGGACAGCATCGACCTGCTCTGCATCGAGCCGAAACGGATTCTTAGGATCGCCGCTCTCGATGCTCTCCACGCGTTCGATCGCCACCGTCACATTCCGCTCGGAAACGCCGAAGCCGCGACGCTCCGACAAAACCCGCGCCGACTGCGCCATGTCGTATTCGATGCGCAGCATCTCCCGCGTCGTAAACATCGCGGACTCCGACACCTTTCCTGTCTCTGCCTCGATCTCCTGCGGCTTCAGCATGACCAGCTGGTCCGACGCCATCAGCCTGGCGCGGATGTTGGCAAAATCGGTGGGATCGTCGACATAACGGTGCAGCGCCCTGGCGATATCCCTCTCGTCGAAGGTAGAGCGTTCATTGCCGAGCTGCTTCAGCAAAAGCTCCGGCTCTGCCAGCAGCCGGTCGGCCATCTCCTGGCGGCGGGCGAGATCAGCCGGCGCGAAGTGGAGTTCCCTGCCCTTCCTCGCCAGGGCCGCCTTCTCCGGCCCGAGATGTTTTTGCGCGATGCCGTCGAGGCCCTGTTCGGCATAGGAGCGACCGTCGAGGCGGATGTCATGTCCGGCAAGGGCCAGGTGCCGATTGGCCGTTTCCGCCCAGGCGATCTTCCAGGCGTTCAATGTTTCTTTGTCGCCGGCCCAGACTTTGTAGATGATCTTGCCGTTCGGGCGATCTGGCGTGACGACGCGCAGCGGCTTGCCATCCTCACCAAGCACTGGAATTTTCTTCGCCCCGAGCCCCTCCTCCGTCAGCGGCCGCAGCGTCGTCATCAGATGGATGTGCGGGTTACCGTCCTTGTCGTGATAAACCCAATCGGCGATCATCCCTCTCGACGTCAGAGTGTCGCGAACGAACTCGCGCACCAGCGCGATATTCTCCGCCCGCGTCAGCTCCTCCGGCAGTGCGATGATCAGCTCGCGGGCGAGCTGTGCATCTCCCCGCTTCTCGAAGGCGTCGACGGCATTCCAAAACACTTCGCTGGCCTTGCTGACGGACTGACCTGATATCGCCGACCGCAGCCAATCCGGGATTTCATCCGGCAGCGCCAGTTCCTCATGCATCAGTTCACCCGCTCCGCCGCGATAGCTGAACGACGTTCCCGCCTGCTCGTCCATCATCCGGGCCCGGTGACGATAGGCCGCCGCCGAGACGATGCTGCGTCCCGCTCCCCTGCTAATCACCTGCGCTCTGACGAACATGATCGCCACTGGCGTCTCCAGACTGGCCCAAGCACGTCGCGACAGCGACGTATATTGCGCCCTCAAACAGATCGGACCGAAGGGCCGATGCCGCTTTTCTGGTTGCACGGTAGCGCATTTTACTATTTTATTCTAGTTAGTATAATCGCACCTTCGACATCAAAGCAGAAAAGGAACCAGGAATGGCGACAAAATCATCGATTTCCGATCTCGACGCCCAGATCGAAAAGCTGCGCGAACGCAAACGATTGTTGATAGTTAAATCGGCCGAGCGGTTTGCCCGCGCCGCGACCAGAACCGGGCTGGCGGAGATGGAGATCGCCGACGAGGAGGTCGATCGGATCATCGAGGAAATCGCCGCGCGATTTCGGAAGGGGGAAAGGAAAGGCGCCGCTGGCCCCACTCCTCAAACGCGTCGACCAGCAGATAGCGGCGCTGGAGCGCAGGGGCAGGTTCCAAATGACGGCTGACCGCAAGCGCGACACGCGCGAAAAGATCCTGCTCGGCGGGATCGTCGTCAAAGCCGGGCTATCGAAGGCGGATCGGGCGTTCCTGCTCGGCGGCCTCATAGAAATGGCAAGGCTCGTCCCAGGCTCCATCGAGCATCGGCGGCTGCGCGATATCGGCGAAGAGGCTTTCAAGGTCCCCTCGCTGAGGAACGGTTCATCGCATCTCGAGGAGAAAGTAAGATGGGCCTAAGAGGGAAACCGCATCCGAGCCTGTTACTCGTTTTGGTACCGATCGCCGTCACCACGATCACAATCTACATTGTTGGCTGGCGATGGCCGGGACTCGCCGCCGGCATGTCCGGGAAGATAGAACACTGGTTCCTGCGCGCAGCACCTGTGCCGCCTCTACTGTTCGGACCTCTTGCCGGACTTCTGACAGTTTGGGCCTTGCCGCTGCATCGGCGAAGGCCGGTCGCCATGGCAAGCCTTTTGTGTTTTCTCGGTGTTGCCGCGTTCTATGCGCTGCGCGAATTCGGCCGGCTTGCACCTGCTGTCCAGGCCGAAGTGATCACATGGGATCGAGCGCTGTCCTATCTTGATATGGTCGCAGTCATCGCCGCCGTCGCCGGCTTCATGGCAGTGGCGATGTCGGCCCGCATCTCCGTCGTCGTCCCAGATGAAATAAAACGTGCCCGGCGTGGAATATTTGGAGATGCCGATTGGCTGCCCATGACGGCACCAGGAAAACTGTTTCCGCCGGAAGGGGAAATCGTCGTCGGTGAGCGCTATCGGGTCGACAAGGAAATCGTCCATGCGCTTCCCTTCGATGCAAACGATCGTAGCACCTGGGGACAGGGCGGGAAGGCGCCATTGCTCACCTACAGACAGGACTTCGATTCCACCCATATGCTGTTTTTCGCGGGATCGGGCGGATACAAGACCACCAGCAACGTCGTCCCGACGGCGCTGCGCTATAGCGGGCCGTTGATCTGCCTCGATCCCTCCACCGAGGTCGCACCAATGGTGGCCGAACACCGAGCCCGCGCCCTCAAGCGCGAGGTCATGGTGCTCGATCCGACGAACCCGATCATGGGCTTCAACGTGCTCGACGGGATCGAAGCATCCAAGCAAAAGGAAGAGGACATCGTCGGCATTGCCCATATGCTGCTGTCGGAAAGCCTTCGCTTCGAAAGCTCGACGGGATCCTACTTCCAGAACCAGGCGCACAACCTCCTGACCGGTCTGCTCGCCCATGTGATGCTCTCGCCCGAATATGAGGGCCGGCGAAGCTTGCGCAGTCTCCGCCAGATCGTTTCCGAACCGGAGCCCTCGGTGCTCGCTATGCTGCGCGACATTCAGGAGCATTCCGGTTCGGCCTTCATCCGCGAAACGCTCGGCGTCTTCACCAACATGACGGAGCAGACGTTTTCGGGCGTCTATTCCACAGCATCGAAGGATACCCAGTGGCTGTCGCTCGACAGCTATGCCGCGCTCGTCTGCGGCAATGCCTTCAAATCGAGTGATATCGTTTCGGGCAAGAAGGACGTCTTCCTCAACATCTCCGCATCGATCCTGCGCTCCTATCCGGGCATCGCTCGTGTGATCATCGGCTCGCTCATCAACGCCATGGTGCAGGCCGACGGCGCCTTCCAGCGCCGGGCGCTGTTCATGCTCGATGAGGTCGATCTTCTTGGCTACATGAGGGTGCTCGAGGAGGCGCGCGACCGCGGCCGCAAGTACGGCATCTCGATGATGTTGATGTACCAGTCGGTCGGGCAGTTGGAGCGGCATTTCGGGAAGGATGGCGCGACGTCATGGATCGATGGCTGCGCTTTCGCCTCCTACGCAGCGATCAAGGCGCTCGACACGGCGCGCAACGTCTCTGCGCAATGTGGCGAGATGACGGTGGAGGTGAAGGGCAGTTCCCGCAACATCGGCTGGGACACGAAGAACAATGCATCCAGGAGATCCGAGAACGTCAACTTGCAGCGCCGGCCGCTGATCATGCCGCACGAGATCACCCAGTCGATGAGGAAGGACGAGCAGATCATCATCGTCCAGGGGCATAGTCCGATCCGCTGCGGCCGGGCGATCTACTTCCGGCGAAAGGAGATGGATCAGGCAGCGAAGGTCAATCGTTTCGTCAAACCGGTGCTATGATCGTGGTTTTATGAGCGGCCCACCTCGTCCTCGCCGGCATAGGCGTCGACGGTGTTTTCGAGTTCGGCAAAAAGCTCGTCGGGCATCGTTTCGATAGTGCCGACGGTGCGTCGGTCTGCCTGCCTGATCAGTTGCTGATAATCTTCGATATTGAGGAGAACCAGCCGGGGTTTGTTCCGCTGGGTGATCGTCACCGGATGACGCAGCGCCTCGGCGATGATGTCGCCGGATTTACGTGAGAGGTCACTGGTTGAATACGTCCCGCTTGGCTTCGGCATATGGGCTTCCTTGTTGCTATCGCTGGGATTTACAGCGCTTACAACATTACTGCGATTGTTGTGAAACTTCGCAGCCGTCCTTCCTCGGCTCACTTGAGGGCCATCGGCAACTGAGAGGCAACCTCGTCTGTCGCCTCTCAGTATGTGAGATGGTGCTGCTACCACCATGACCAAACGGCGCGCCCCGCATAGACCGGGATGCGAGTTGCCAACGTGATATCCTTGATGATCGGCGCCAGCGAGCCGAGTTCGTCCGCAATCAGCGCAACGAGCTCAGGATAGTTGATATCGACGCCAGTGTCGTCGGCAGCCCAAGCGGTCATCCAATCGCCGCCGTTGACGCGGAATTCACGCGTGTCGTAATCAAATTCGAGTTCGTCCAGCAGATTGATAGTGAAGCGCCCGAAAATCTCGATCTCGCCCTCCAGCTGATATTCGGCGAATTCATCCTCCCCGATGAGAACACTTCGTTCCAATTCCATGATGACGCGGATCCGATCGATTGCCGCGTCGAGCCCCTCAACCAGGCGATCGTGAAGCTCTCGCGAAAAATCGCTGTCGCAGCCGAAGCGGTTTGCCAGGACGACGAGCCGGAAGCCGGCAAGCTTGGTGTAGAGCATGAGGTTCTGATCGGTTGTCACAATGTGATCTCCTTCATCTTGATGACGGAGTTCGGCCACTCTGTTGCAAAGAGGGGTCAAGGACCGCGGAACGCGGCTCGCAAGCGGGGGAACCGATTTTTCCAGAGCGCAGTGAAACGCAGCAGCGGAAAAATTGGGGGAGACGCGCCGTCCTTGACGCCGGATTTGCTGGAGTAAAATTGGACGTCAGAGAGAGAAGAGACCCGCGGACCCGAAGGGGACGCGACCGTTTCCGGCGTGAGCCGGCAGCAGGTGTCGAGGATAGAACCCCGCCCTGCGGCTGGGCAATTCGCTCACGTCATTCCGCGAGAGGGGGCGTGACCGGAGGCGCAGACGGTGTTCGGGCTCCGTGAGCGGAGCGAATAGCACCCGGCCGGCGATTGGCCGGCTCGCCCAAATCCATGATCTTCGGCTTCGACGATCATCACAAAAATGAATCGGTGTGGGCCGATCGATTCATAAGTGTCGTTAGACGCAAAAGCTGGAAGAGGCGACTCTCCGTCATGCTCACTCAACCCTATCAGCTCTACATCGAACGCACGGACGCGACGAAAAACATGGCGCGCTTCTACGCGCTCGCAATCGAACCGACGTTGTTCGGTACACCTTGCCTGACGCGGCGATGGGGACGCATCGGAACGATCGGACAAGCCATGGTGCATCACTTCGACAGAGAGGAGGATGCAGTCCGTATGTTCCTCGAACTTCTCCGATCAAAACGGGCGCGCGGCTATAGGCCGAACACAAATGCCGGACGGGAACCCATGGTCCGGGCTGTCCGCGGAAGTCTTCCTGGTCCTTGCCGGTGATTATCGGAGTGAAGCGCAGCTTCGGGTCGACGCGCCGGCCCAGGCGAGGAGGCAAACGCCGCCCTCAGAAGGGTGGCGCGGCGTCGATGGCGCCCTCCTGCTCGGCGATCGCTACCCTCAGTTCGGCCCGAGCGATCTCCAGCTCCGCTTCGATCTGGCGGCGCTCAGCCGGATCGGCGTTCCTGAGCTCGGCCCGCAGTTCCTCAACCTGAATTTCGAGTGCAATCGTCATCGTCGTCATCTCCTGAAATGTGAAAGATGACGCCCGGGGTCGTGAGGATCGGGCCGGGTCAAGGATCGCGTCAGCGACCGGAGGAGCCGGCGAGCGGAGGAACCGATTTTCTGACGGTGCCCTTCAGGGCGCCGGCTGAAAATTGGAGGGGCCGCGAAGTCCTTGAGGCGGCACGAGCCTCACGGCAGACTTCAAGTATCTGAGCAGACAGGGTCCTTGGTCTCGCGTGGCACGACAGGAGGATTGAAAGCGGGCTCGATGCCCGCTTTCAATCCCGCTATTGCGCGCAAAACTTGAGATACGGCGAAGCCGGCCCCGATTGCTCGGGGCCGCTCGCTTTGTTCTTCAGTTCGGGCTGTTCCAGAGGATCACCTTCTTGCTCGGATCGCCGCCGGGTGCCGGTGCGAGATTGCCGAAGATCACACCGATCTCGGGGGCCTCAAGCTTCACTGAGAGGTATTCCTCGCCGGTCTGCCGCGCGATGCGGTTCCAGGCGGCGCCGATCTCGAAGCCCGTCTTGCGGTGGATGACGCGGTAGTCGGGCGCTTCTTCGCTTGCCTTGCTGGCATTTGGGACGATGGCGATCGGGGCGTTGACCCGGATGGTGGCGAAGACGCCTTCGAGGATGCCGTCGGTCTTCTGCGTGAGCGTTGCGATCGTGGTGGCCATGGTTGTTGTCTCCTTCGGTTGCTCGGGACCATTCCCGATGGCGCACGAAGAGACGGCCGACCTGCTGCGGTCAGCTCGCCTGAAAATTTTGCAAAATTCTATTTTCCACCAGGACAAACGAACCGAAATCGAATTTTGCAAAAATTTCGGGCGAGTCTTACCCCTTCAGGGGTTGGCCGCAAAAGCAGGCGGTCGTCTATACGAGCGACATAAAACGGGAATGGTTCGGGGCAATCGAAGGCTGCGACAAACCATCATGGCCCCCCGGTCCAAGCACTGGGGGATATTGACCGCGCACTCCACGGACGCTTCGCCCGCATGTCGATCAACATAATACCCTCGCCCGCTCCCGGCTGCGGCAGGCTGTGAGCACCTCGATAGCATTTCTGCTGATCGGCGAGGTCGCCGCAGCACCGCATTGCCGTCTGCAGACGCTCCAATCCCGGGTGAAGCTGTTCACGCGGGCGTCGAATGAGTGATCTTCCCCAAACGTGCCCGCTCCCAAGCACCTGAGCCGCCGATGGGTCGCCAGGTACATCGCCATTGGCAAACACGCAACCGGAACGGTCTGAGCCGGCTTCATCCGCGGAGCCAAGCTCGGTGAGATCACCAGGCAACAGGATCGGAGCAAGTCACAAACGGAATGCCATAAAGCGCGACATTTTGATCGTCCGAAACCAAATACGCTCCCTCCGCCACGGCTTGCGCCATGAGCAGATGATCGAAAGGATCGCGGTGATGAAGTGGAAGAGCAGCGAGAACGATAAGATGCGCGTCCGAGATATCCAGCCGGTCGAAACCTTGATCCGGCAAAATCGCAACAATCTCTTCGATATCGGCATCAAGTTTGCCGATGCGCAGCTTCACAGTGATTTCCCAAAGGGAGACAGCACTGACGAGGACATCATTCTCGGGATCGCCGATAAGGCGACGCGCATGGTTCCCTAGCTTCTCGTCGTCGTTCAGCCACCACAGCAAGGCATGTGTATCGAGCAGCAGCCTCACGTCCCGTCTTCCATGGACTTCAGAACATCCGCCGGCAGACCATCGAAGTCATCGGCAACTTTGATCTTTCCGCGCAACGCGCCTGGTTTCCGCATGACGACGCCGGCTGACGGCGGGCCGATTTCGGCGACAACCTTGTGATGCGACGTCAGGACGAACCGCTGGCCGTCTTCGACCTGCTTGAGGAAAGACGTCAGGTTGCCGCGAAATTCCCGCACGCCGACACGGCGGGGAGATGGTATCTGCTGCCGAGATTGGGTCATGGCGAAGCTCCGTTTCAACGGCAAATGTGTACACAATTTTTACGAAATGCAAGCATCTCCTTCAGCCGTATGGACAGATGGCGCTTACGCGCCATCTCCCGCCGCTTGCCAAACGGAGATGCCAAGTCGGCGGGCCTTGTCGGCCAGATTGCCGGGGAAGATGACGACGCCAGCCGGCATGACCGAGAGCATGTCGTCATTTGCGGCGGAACGGTGCGGCCTTGGCGTGCTTCGTCCAGTTCGGCTTGAAGGCGATCTGTATCACCTTGCGCGCTTCTGCCCAGCAGGCAGCGATACGTTCGGCGCCCTTCGGCGAGCCGCCGTGCAGCAGCACCATGTCGGGATATTTAGCGAGGGCTTGATCGAGTTTCGCCCAGATTCGTTCGTGATCATTGTAGTCGATGCCGCCGCCGGAGGCGATCTTGGTGCCTGCCGGGATCAGCACTTCGGTCTCGGCGCGCCGGCGGGCGGATAGAAAGTCTCTGGAGTCGATCATCGCCGCGGTCATGTTGGCGTGGCTGACCTTGGAGCCCGTCCGCGGCCGCTATGCCGAGCCGCATTGGCTTCGAAGAGGTCGCCCGCATAGGCGTGCATGAACTCGAAGGCATTGCGGCGCTCAAGCAGCGTGATGCCTTCGGCAACGAGGCGCTCCAACTCGACACTCTTGACCTCCGAGCCGTCCTGCTCGCGCTGACCGTTGCGTTGGCTATCCTCATTACGCTGAAGCTCACGCTGGATGCGCTCGCCGGCGCGGTGGAAGAGATTGACCGTCGACCACAGGAGGTCTTCGAGATCGGGCTCCAGGCGGGTATCGCCGAGCATTTCGAATAGAGCATCGAACATGGCGGTCAGCGCCGACTGGACGACCGGCTCCTCCGGCAGCGGACGCGGGTCCGGTTCATCCTGGAAGGGGCGATGGCCGTAGATCTGCATCTCGTAGATGAAACGGTCGGTTGGGGACGAGGCGGGGCGGGGCTCGAAGGCGTCGTCGATGGGAAGACTTAGGTTCATGATGGTCTCCGTCGGATTTGGGCCGCGCCTCTCGCGGCCTGACGGCGATCCCTGTCCACGCGGCAGACGGGCCGGAACCGCGGCGCCTGACGCCGCGGCCCAGCGAAGCGCCGGGCGGCGGAAGGAAGGTTTCTTGCTGTGCCAGGAATGGCGGGCCGCACGCGGCCTAAGCCAGGGGAAGAAACCTGAGCGACCCGCTGAAGGCCCGCCCGCCGCATGGTAAGGGTCGCCTCTCGGCAGGCCCGCGGGCGGGCGCCCACCCGTGCGGCGACCGGCAGAGACCGGCCATCCTGTAGGCCCTCACGCCCTCACCTTCCCCGTCCGGCTCGATCATGCGGGCAGAAAGGCCAGAGCGTTTTCCAGAACGAGCTGCGCCCTGAGATTAGCGATGAGCCGTTCCGGACTGAGCCGGCGCAGATCCTCGTTGAAGTCGCCGAGCTCCGGGGCAAGCACTAGCGGCAGGATCCCCAGCGCCTGGGCGCGGCAGCTCAATCCCTCGATACGTGCCGGCCGGCCGCATCGGCGTCAGCTGCGATGTAGAGACGCCGGCAGCCATTGGGCAGTCGGAAGGCGGCAAGGTGATTGGCGGTTCAGCGCCGGCCGGCTCGAAGGGCTGGGTAGCACGCGATTAGAACTCACTTTATGCTGGCGCAGCCTCTACATTTTGACGGGCTGACTTCTAATCAACGCACCGTTGACTTCTAATTATCATGATCGTTAATTTTAATTTTTGGAGGCTGGAATGCACGTTCCTGCCTATGGCGTTGAAATCGGCCCCAGCGGCCGTAACATTTACATACTAACTATTTTGCGCTAGTAAAGTCCGCGAAGCTCATGCTACGCCTTCCTTTTACGGTTCGATCAGCCTTTGGTCAGGCAAGGGAGGAACGACGTGCGACAGTTTTTGATCGGCAACCAGGCGTTCGACGACAGTTCTCCAGAGTTTCTGCCGCAGCTCGAACGCGCTTACGAACAGAAGCTCAGGCCACTTTGCCAGTGCCGGCAACCGCCGGTGCCGATGTACATTGCCCGGATGGATGGCCAATTCCTGATCAAACGCATGCCGCTCTCAGGCCGGCAGCATGATCCCGGCTGCTCGTCTTACGACCCGCCGTATGAGCTATCCGGCCTCGGGCCGTTGATCGGCAACGCCATCCAAATCGACGCGGCGACCGGTGCGGCAACGCTGAAACTCGATTTTTCGCTGTCGAAACGAGGGGGCCGATCGACGTCGACATCGCCTTCGGAGCCGTCGGAGACTGTGCGAAGCGAGCCCAAGAAGCTCTCGCTCAGGGCGATGCTCCATTATCTCTGGGACATGGGGGAGCTGACGGAATGGACCTCGCTATGGGCCGGGAAACGCGGCTGGGGGCGCGTGCGCAGCAGTCTGGTGAACGCGGCAAAGCAGATGATCGTCCGCGGCGGCCCTCTCAGCGATATCTTGTTTGTCCCGGAAGTGTTTCATCAGGACGACAAAGAGGGGATTTCAGCGCGGCGTGCGGCTATGTTGGCCGGCGCCCAGTTAACCGGTCCCGGTCCGCGGAAACTGATGATGACCGTCGGAGAGGTAAAGGAATTTTCCTCAGCGCGCGATGGCCAGAAGATGCTGGTGCGCCACCTGCCTTTCCCCTTCATGCTCGATGAGGGTGCGTGGAAACGGTTGAATGCCCGATATGAAACCGAACTGGAACTGTGGCGATCCAACGAGGGGTTTCATCTCATCGTCATCGCCACGTTCGGCATTTCGGGAGCGGGGATAGCTTCGGTCGAGGAAGTGGCGCTGATGGTGGTCAACGAGAACTGGATCCCGTTCGAAACCATCCATGAACAGCGTCTCCTGGAGCGGCTCTCAAGCCTGAAGCGAAGGAGCGTGAAAGGACTCCGGTTCGATCTTTCGCGCGACCAGCCGATTGCCTCCGTGACCTTACCGGAGGCAAAGCCAGCGCCGATCGCCATGTTCATCGTTCCGACGAAGGCCGACGAAGACTATGACGTTGCACTGAATGAGATGATCGCCGCGAGAGCCGAGATGACGCCGTGGATCTGGCGTGTGGCCGAAGGCGAAATGCCGCGGCTGCCATGATCCACACCAGCCTCCTTGGTCAGCGACGTAGACGCCCTAAAAGGAAGCCATCGCCCGGGCGATCTCGACTGCGTGAAGCTATATCCCGGTCAAATCGGCCCAGAGAACTCTCTGCCATTTCTGCATAGCTGCACTGCACAAAAAATGTTTTACCAGGCGGTCAAAATATGAGCATATTGCCTCCAGTTGATGCAGTCGATGGTTTTCCTCCCAGTGCCATCGTATCAGCTGTTCCCCTCTGGAGGTTATTGACCTTCACACCTTAAAGGGCCCTGGTTTTCCAGCGGCCCTATTTTTCTGCATAGTTGGTGAGGCGGCCCCTTTGCATTGCACGATCACATCGGAAGCGGAGCGCTTGCCGTTGGCGGTAACCCACGCTTCAAGTTGGCGGGTCGAGCTCGTTCGCCGCGCGCTCCTATGGCACCCGGAAATCGGAGATGGAAAGCGGAAGATATTTCAGTTATTGCAGTTATGAGCGACTTGCCCTATATACATGGTCAGAGGTGTTCGCCATGACCAGCCATGTTCTTCAATTTACCAAGTTGTCGGATCGCGACCGCAAGGCCGTCGCGCCTATGCCAAATCTGGCGGAGGGCGACCAACTGGAACTACGGATTCGCCGTGAAGGTGGACAACTTCAAACCCTTTCTCTCCCAGCCTCGGCTCTCGCGCCTGTCGAGGCACTCCTCGATCATCTGTTGCGCGGCAAGCGTGTTGCCGTGCTCACGGAAGATCAGGAATTGAGCCCGACCGACGCCTCCACCATCCTCGGCATCTCACGTCCTCTCGTGGTGCTGCGCATGGATCGCGGCGATCTGCCCTTCCGCTATGTCGGCAAGCACCGCCGAGCCAAGTTGAAGGATGTTCTCGCGCTCAAGGCCAAGCTCGATGCTCGCCAGAAAAGCCTCGACGCGCTGGCCGAGGACACAGAGGATCTGACCGTCAATCATGGCCTCTAAGCCGCCTGTCGCGGTCTATGATGCCTGCGTCCTCTACCCTTTCCATTTGCGTAATGTCTTGGTCCAGTGTGCTTTCGACGGTCTCGTCGACGCACGCTGGACCGACGACATCCACGCCGAGTGGATTCGCAATCTGGCCATCGGCTCACCCGAGATACCCTTCTCCCGTCTGGAAGCGACCCGTGATCGGATCAAGGAAGTTTTGCCCGATGCCGATGTCGGCAACCACCGAATTCTCATCCCCGACCTCTCGCTACCGGATCCGGATGATCGTCATGTTTTAGCTGCAGCCATCGCCGGAAAGGCTTCTGTGATTGTCACGTGGAATCTAAAGGATTTCCCAGCCGCGGACCTTCGGCCTCATGGGGTGGCCTGCGCATCGCCAGACAATTTCCTCGTGGGCCTCCATTCCACCTTTTCGAGCGCATTGATCGACAGCATCAGGCGCGCCCGGTTGAATTTGCGGAAGACGGTGCCGGCGGTTCACGAATTCATTGATGCACTGGACCATCAGGGGCTCCGCGCGTTTTCAGTGGTCCTGCGTGACAAGGCCGCACAATTGGACTGACGGTCGAGACCAACAGAATTGTTAGAGGCCCGGACGCAACCTGTTAAGCTCGATCCGACGAAGAGCGGCCGAGGTCAGTCGCGGCGTCTCGATAGTAGATCTCGCTCACCCGAAACCGGCCGTCGATCCGCTTGCATTGGATGATGATGTCGACCGCGATCGTCAGCATCTCGCGGATGTCGTGCCGTTCGAGGTCCCCACCACCCTCCGACTCCTTGACCAGCAAAGTCAGCTGCTCAAAAGCGAGGCGGGCCGAGTCGGCATGGACCGTGGTGATGGAGCCAGGATGGCCGGAGTTGACATTGCGGATGTAGTAGAATGCCGTCCCGTCCCGCAGCTCCTGCAGCAAAATGCGGTCGGGCCGCATGCGCAGGCAGGATTCGAGCAGGTCCTTCGCGCCGACCTTGGCGAGCCCCTGCCCGCCTTTGGAGTAAAGGAGCCGAACATGGTTGGGCTGCGGGACCACCAGCTCGGGAGTGTCTTCGATCGAAATAATCCGCTCGCTTTGCGGAATGTGGCGGATCAGCGCTTTTGATAGAGTTGTTTTTCCCGACCCGGTGGCGCCGGAGATGATGATGTTCTTTCTTGCAAACACCGCCTCCCGGAGAAACGCTTTGTAGGCGCCAATGCGATAGTATTCCAACAGCCTTTGGTCCGATCGGCTCCCGTCGCCGTCGACCCGCAAAACGTCGGCGAACAATCCTCCATGATCGAGATCCTCAAGGGTCAGCGACACGAAGGACGGCTTGCGGATGGTGATGCTGACGGTTCCCTTCGTCGTTGCCGGCGGGATGACGATCTGGATCCGCTCATCATCCGGCAGGGTCGCCGACAGGATCGGCCGCGTCTCGTCGATCGATTGATCGGAGAAGCTCGCGACGGCGCGGGCGAGACGCATCAGCCGGTCGAACGAAAGTTCGGGCATCTCATAGGTCTGCCATCCGTCCCTACCCTCCGTGACGACCTGTCCCGGCCGGTTGACGATGACCTCATAGAGCGTCTTGTCGCGTAGGAAGCGTGATAGTGGCGAAAGCAGTTCGCGCACGACGCCGGAGTCGGCAGCTTCAGTCATTGCCGAACCTATTTTGTCACGAGCTTCGAGGAGGGGCTGAAATCCCCAAGGACAGCACGGTCATAGACACGATTGCGGGGCTCAGTCACACGAAGCCGGTAGACGCTGGAGAAATCGAGATCGCGTGCGACGAAGATCGAAACCAGCTGGCCCTGATGTTTCAAGAGCGTCGGCGGAATGTTGATCGATTGCTCGACGGCGATCGCCGCGGCCTGCTGACCGGCACTGGTGGTGTTTCGCGCTTCGACATCGCTGTCCTGCAGCCGGCTGCTGGCATAGGAACTGGCATCACCGACGATCGACAGGAGCACTGCGCTGCCAAACCGCTCCCACCAATGGGTGTCGACATAACCATCGATGCCGGCCCGGCCAAGCGCATCGGTTGCCGGCGATGCCAAAGTGATGATCACGCCTTTCGGCGTCTTCGCCCGGTTCCAAAGGGCAAACAGACGCTTTTGTCCGCGCCGAATGCCGCCGCGATATTCACCGACGATCTGCGTGCCTTTTTCCATCAGCACCACGCGGCCGTTATCTGAAAGAACGTCCCGGTTGATGACGCAGCTCGTGAACCCCGGCTGATCGGAGGAGAGCGCGGTCTCGAGAACGCAAGGAATGGACGTCCCCATTGCGACGATGAAATCGCGATTGCCCAACGTCCCTGCACGCGATCCCTGCAATTGCGTCGGCGTCAGCAAGCGGTCGAAGCGCTGGTCCTCGTTTTCGCCCTGCGAGGCGAAGCCGCCGGGATTGGCGCCGAGCGGCACGTAATTCGAGGCCTGATCCGCCGCCTCGCCCTGATCCTGCCGCCGCGTTGCCGGCGATTTCTCGCCGCCATAGGCGATGACCGGCGCACGGCGGGCAGCGTCGAGCAGCTTGTCGCCGTCGGTCGGCGCCTGCTCGGCGGCGACAGGCGTCGGGAGCTGGACCTGCGGCGGTGTCGCCACCGGCTGTGGCTCCTTCGCCGGTTCGAAATCCGATGTCTGCCGGATGACAACACGCTGCTGCTCGGCACCGTCTGACGGCTTGTCCTGCCCTCGCATCGACCAGAGAGCGAAGGCGACAAAGACGACGATCGCCAAGGCGACAGCGCCGCGTTTGAGGATCGGGTTATTGTCGAGCCGGCCGCCGGCCGACGTCTCGGCGCGCTCGCCCGGAATCTGGGTAATCTCTTCCTCGGCCATGTCACCTCCTATTGCGCCGCGCCGGGCGGCACTTTGACGACGCGCTCGACCGATGGTGACGTCGTGTTGGTCTCGGGGTTGGTGCCGACGCGATCGTAGGCTTCGTTGAAGACGCAAAGCACGTCGCCGCCACGGCGCAGGATGAACTTGCGGCTGATCGCGTGAACGAGGACGAGATTGCCGTCGACTGACTTCGGAACCAGGCTTTCGCTGCCGTCGGAGTTTTCCATATAGATCGCCGGCATTTCCTGGTTGCCGGCAAAGGCGAAGGTGGTGACCTTGCCGTTGTCATAGACCGCTTGCGGTTCGAGCGCCTGGGACCCTTGCACCGAGTAACGCCAGTTGCGCGGTCCATAGGTTTCGTGAAGGGCAAGCACGCGATCTGCCTCGCCGGCCTGTGCCGCCTGCGCGCGCGCAGCCGCTTCCTGCCGGCGCCGCTCCGCCTCATCAGCGGGATAGCGGTATTTTACATAGAAATAGGTGTTCTGACCGGCTTCGACGCTGCCGTCGCGGACGGTGAGTTCCATCTGATAGCTGCGGGTCGAGCCGTCCCGTCGTGTCGTCACGACCGAGATATTCGTCACCGGCTGATTTTCCCTGGGCTTCAGGAACAGGATGTTGCCGGCCGGCGCCACCTCCCAGGCGACGCTGTTGCCAAGCGCCACATGAGCGATTTCCTCGTCGGCGGCGAATTCGATCTGCACCGAAGACCGCAGCGTGCCGACGACTTTGGTGATGTTATAGGGCTGGTAGTCGACGAAACGGATGCGGCTGTCCTGCGCGGCGCCGCGCGGCGTCTCGAGGGCGAGCGCTGCAGACGAAAACCCGCCGGCCAGGATGAGCGGAAGGAGAAAGTGCGGTCTCAATTGATGGCCTCCGGATCGGCGCGATATTCGCTGACGACGAAGCCGAGCGGATTGGTCAGCCGGTCGGTCGAGGACATCGGAGCGTTGGCATAGGAGAAGGTCAGGGTCGCAACCCAGTGCGTGGTGCGCACCTCGTCACCGCGGGTCACGGTCCTCATATAGCGGACGGATGCCACATTGGCGTTGATCAGCGAGATGGAAACAATGTTGATCCGCGACGTGGCGCTGCGGCCATAAATGTTCTGCGGGGACTCGGGATTGCTGCCGCGGTAGACAGCGGCAAATCGAGTCTGCTCCGGCTGCGTCGACAGCAAGGCGACGGTGCGGAAATTCTCCTCGCCCTCGCTCCAAACGTAACCTTCGCGGGCGCGGACATATTTGGCCGCGAAATATTTGGTGACGGCCTCGTCGTAGGTGCCGGCGGTCGATGTCAGCGCCGAGACCACGTCAACAATGCCTGTGGAATTGTCGACCCGCACGACGAAGGGCTGGACGGTTTTCAAAGGCGTGAGGCCGGCAATGGCAAAGACGGAAACGGCAGCAAGCGTGCCGGCGCAAACAGCGACGAACCAGGCGATGCGGGCGGAGCGCTCGACCTGGATCATCCGATCCTGATCGAACCGGCGGGCCTTGTCGAAGTAACTTTTGAGGTTATCGGTGGTCACCATGTCACTCGCCCTCGCATGGACGGTAGGAGCCCGCGACATGGAAATGCGCGAAAGCGGCTGGTCTGGCTGAAGATGGTTCCGCCACATAGGAGGCAGCGTGACTGGTCGGCTCTGCGGGAACAGCCCCGGTCGCCGGCTGCTCGCCTCCACTGCCCTGCCATTGCCACATGGCGCGGTTCAGCGGCCGGCGGGAATAACCATCACATTTGGGCAACGAGTGGGAAATCGAACCGCAGCCTACGAGACCGGCGGTCAGCAAAAACGATAAAACGATACGGAGCATCCCAAAAAAACCTGTTCAATTGTCTGAAGCGTTGGTGGCCGTCATTCGGTCCGGCCTGGAGTCAGGCGGCGGCCAACGGAACGCGCGCCTCGGCCGACCGCTCTGACTGTGTGGGATGTCGCCCAGGCGAGCGTGCTTTCATGCGCATCGCGGGCCGCGCCGTAGCCATAGGTGAGCGACGCCCCGCCCGCCGCAAGAGCCGAAGCAATGCCGGGCAGTTGGTAGAAGACGTAGAGTGCGGCGACGCAAATGGCGCAGAGCGCGATCGGCCGCATCAGCACGTCGCTATAACCTTCGATCGCCGTAAACGTCGTATCGATGCAGGTGATCAGCAGCGAGCCGATGGCAACGACCAGCACCTGAAGGATGACGAAATTGACGAGCTGGCCGATCCAGGATTCGGTGAACCGGCGGGTCGACTGGAACATGGCGAGCGCGATGAAGATCGGACCTATTGCCAGCACGATGGCAAGCGCCAGCCGGGCATAGAGGGAAACGATATAACCGATCGCCGCGACAAGAAAGCTTGCGCCGATAACCAGTAGGCCGCCCACGCCGGTGACGATATCGATAGGCCAGGAACCCCGCGACCATATCTCTTTGGCGCATTTCTGGCCCTTATCGAGCAGGCTGTCGAAGGTCGACGCGCTCGGCGCCGTGCCCGAATTCAGCGCCTGCGAGATTTCGCGCGGCAGCGCATCGAAAAAGATATTGGTGACGTAGGTTTGATACTCGCCGGCATTCCTCACCAGCATGACGATGATGGCGAGCTTCATCGCTCGGAAAGCGAATTCGAGGATCGGTTCCTGCACGGAGCCGCGCAGAACGAGATAACCGTAGAGCACGACATAGAGCGTGAGTGCCGCCGTCAGCGGGCCGCTGACCCAGTTGGCGATATTCGAGGTGCCGGAGGAAATGAAGTTTTCCAGCGGTGTCTTGAACTGTCCGTCGACGAAGCTGAAGACCTGATACATCGTCAGCCTCCCAACGATTTGCCCATCCGCTCCAGCCGCAGCTTGCCGTCGGCCGCCTCGGCGTTGCGGCAATTGGGCGTATCGCGGAGTGCTCCGGGATTGTTACGGCATTCGCCGATAATCCTGGCGAGCAGAGCATCGTCCCCCATGAACTCATCGACCGTGTAAATCTTCTCCGCCTGCGGGGAGCAGGCCGCCAGAAAAAGCATGGCCGTGCCGGAAAGAAACCACCTCATTTGAGCGCCGCTCCCATCGTGTCCATGCGCTTGCGCCAGTCCTCGGCCTTGCGTTGGTCGTCGACCTGCACCTGGGCCTGCTGGACCATCTGGAGGCCCTGCATGCGCAGGACATCGGTTTGCAGGAAGGCGGTCTCGGCCTGGAGGCGGGCCTGCAGATCGGCGATGTCCTTGGCGTCGGCAGCACTGGAGATTTTCTGGCGAAGCTCATCGATGCCGTCGATGCGCTTGGTCGCCGCATCGTAGATCTGCTGGCCGAGGCTCATCTGCCCGGCATTCTGGTTCTGGATGCGCGACAGCTCCTGTGCATAGAAATCGTCGGCATCTGTGCGGTAGGTGGAATTGTCCTGAAGGAATTTCGAAGCGGAACTACCGAAGACGCCGCCGCCGGAACCTTTGAACAGCTCCTTGATCGCGTTGAAGTCCTGCGGAAGCGCCTTGCGGATCGACGGATCGTTCAAAAGGTTGGCGACGTCGGCCATATTGGTGATCTTGTTCAGCGAGCCATAGAGCTGCTGGGCTTGCTGGAGCTGCTGGTTCAAGGTGTCAAGCTGGGACTTCAGCTGCGTGATGCTCTCAATCTGCTTGGCGATCGATGTTTGATCGATGACGGGGATTCCCTGGCCCGATGCCAGCACCGCCGGCGCCAAAAGAGCGGCCGATACAAACAAGGACCGAGTCGTTCCTGTGCGGATCATGCTGTCTTCCTCCTCTGGTGAAACAAGGTGAGCCAGTCCTCCCGTCCCTCGCCGATCTCCGCGCGAATTGCATCGGCAAGCTCGACATTGGCCGTCCGGCCGGAGAGTATGGCGAGTTCGTCGTCGAAGCCGTTGAGGTTCAGCTCGGCGACGACGCTATTGTGCCCCTGCCTTACGATAAACCGGCGGCTCTCGACGGAGAGCTCGCGCGAGACGAGCTCGAATTCGCGCTCGGTCAGCTTGAAGCCGTCGACATAGTCGGCGCGGTCGCCGCGCGGGTTCGGAAGAAAGATCTGGGTCGGGCACTGCTCGATGATCGTGTGGGCGATCGGCGATACAATGGCATCGCGCGGGCTCTGGGTCGCAAACAGCATGAGGCCGTTCTGCTTGCGGATCGTCTTGAGCTTGTTCTGGGCGAGATCGCGAAAGCCTTCATCCTGCAGCGCCTTCCAGAACTCGTCGATGACAATGATGATGCGACGCCCGTCGATCAGCTGCTCGATGCGATAGAACAGGTAGGCCATCAACGGCGTGCGGATCTCCTCATTGTCGAGGAAATCGGTCATGTCGTAGCCGATGAACCTGGCGCCGATGCCGATATCGTCAGCCTCGTTGTCGAAAGACCCAGCCAAGCGGCTCGCCCTTTTCCCATCGTCGGAGACGTGCGGCAATGCCCTCGGGATCGGTGTTGTTGAGGAAGGTGCGCAGGGCGCCGATGGAGCGACGCTCCACCGGCAGGTCCGCCACCCCGTCGACCGCCGAGGTGATGTCGCGCAACTCGGTGATCGACAATTCGCCAGATCCGGATCGGACCAGCTTGGCGATCCAACCGGTGAGGAATACTTTGTTTTCCGCAGTGAATTCCAGTGCTTTCAACGGCGCGCAGCCGGTGGCTACACCATTCTTCAGCGGCAGGTAGGTGCCGCCGGCCGCCCGCACGAAGAGATCGGCGCCACGGTCCTTGTCGAAGAATACCATATGCGGGTCATGCTTTTCGAGCTGGGACAGCATGAAATTCAAGAGCACCGTCTTGCCGGCGCCCGACGGGCCGCAGACGAAACTGTTGCCGAGGTCGCCGTGGTGGAAATTGAAATAGAAGGGTGAACCGGATGCGGTCTTGAGCATGGCGACGGCCGGTCCCCACTCGTTGCCGTCCTTCTGACCTGTCGGATAGGAGTGATAGGGAGCAAGGGCTGCGAAGTTGCGCGACGTTATCGCTCCCGCGCGCGCCCGATAGCGAAAATTGCCCGGCAATTGCGCCCACCAGGCAGCCTCAAGCCCGAGGTCCTCGCGTGCGACGACGGCGCCGCCGCTGGTGAGATAGGCGCGCGCCTTGGCCATGTGATCGGTCAGTTCCTTTACCGAGGGCGCGAAGACGGCGAGCGCAAGGTGATGCTCTCCGAGAACGAAGCGATTGGATTCAAGGTCGTCCATCGCCTCGCCGAGTTCCTCGATCTGCGAAGCCGCCTTGTCGCCGGCGCTGACCATCTGGTTCTGCTTGCGGCCCATGATCGTTCGGGCATCGGCCTTTGAGGTGAAGGCAAAGGACTGCGTCAGTATGAGTTCGAAAGGTGCGGTTAGGATAGCGTCGAGCATGCCGCTGCGCGTGGTCGCCGGATATTCCTTGAAACCGAACATGCCGGCATAGCGGCTGTCGGCCTCGTGACGGATCTCGACGGTCTCGCGCCCGAATATCACCCGATCGGAATAGATCGCCGAGGAAATTCGTCCCTCCGTCAACGGAATCGGTTCCCGCCGCCCGCCGACGATCTGGTGGAGCACTTCGCTCGGGCCGGAGAACAGGATGCCGTCCTGTTCGTCCAGAGTGAGCAGCCTCGGCTCGAACCGCTGCAGGCCGGCGACGACATCCGCCACCCGGTCGCGCAGATGCTTCAAGGCGTGCTCGTCAAGCTCGATACCGGAGCGGCGCGCCTTGCCGAGCCGGGAGAGAAGCCTGGCGGCCTGTTCGGCGGGATCCCGGCCGGGATGCCAGACGAGGGTGAGATAGAGATCGTTGCGAAACAGATCTTCGCCAACCATCCGCTCGCGGTATTTGGCATTCAGACCGTCGGAGAAGGGATTGGCGAAGCGTCCGTCGGGATAGGCATTGTCGCGGCGGCGCACGACATGCGTCCAGAGCGCCAGCCGCTCGTCGGCGATATTGCGATAGAGCGTGTTCAGGCTGCGATGCAGGCCATTGAGGTCCCTGATGTCCGATGTTTCGAAGGAAACTCCGTCGAGGGCGATCATCGCCATCAAAGCTCGGGTTTCGAGCGCAATGGTCGTCTCGTCGACATGCCTGATATAGGGAATGAAGGTCTCCGGCCCGAGCTCGCGCGACCGGAGCGTCGCAATGTTAAACAAAGCTGAGATCCCTTTCGTCATAACGCCGGGTGAGCGTCAGAGGCGAGAGTGTGGCGCCGCCCCAATAGGCGGCATTGCGGGAGCGGCCACGGGTTTCGATCCAAGCGATCAGGATCCGAAACATATTGTGGTCGTGCTTGACGAGCGCGCGAAACAGGACATGGAAGACGATCCCGGTGAGCGCGTAGGCGATCGATCCCGCTGTGATGTAGAAGACGGTCGTCAGCATGATATTGACGCCCATCGCCTCCATCGTCACGCCGGCGATCATCGCCGGGCGGGTGCAGGCCAGAAACAGCGTGTCGTCTTCGAGGCTCGGAATGTTCGCCATCGCGCTCAATTCCCGACGATGGTGTTGACCAGTTCGGTGGCGCCAAAAATGCCGCCGATCCCGATAATCCAGAAGCCGGCCCGCCTCAAATCCATGTAGCCAAACATCCAAGCGATGCAGATGATGATGACGGCGATCACTGCCAGCAGACGGGCGATATTGCCGGTCAGCATGTCGACGATGTTCTGCAAGACGGTTTCGATACCGGCGGCCTGGGCGAAGGCCGGCTCGACCATGCAGACGACAATGGCGGCCGCCATCAGCGTGGATGCGGCAAGGGGGCGAAGTCTGGCTTTGGAGATCATTCACTCTGCTCCGATCGATCATTCTGGAAAACGAGAACCGAAGATTGCCGCCCTGAGCTGAACACTTCCCAGGATGGGGCCTCGACGGTTTGGGAGGGTTGTAAAGGCGGTTCGGGAAGTGCCGGTATCACCTCATCCTGTGGCTGCCCGCCAGACCCGGCGTGGTCACCGCGTTCGCCAATGGTGAGCGAGGCAAGCGTCGGCGATAGCCGCGTTGCTTCCTGACGCACCTGCCTGTCATATTTGACTATGGCGCCGATGGATGGATCATCGCGGCCATAATAGGACTGGAGCATCACCCTTTCGGCCTGAGCCGGATCCCCCGCGCGCAATGCGGCGCGGTAGTATCCGTCGAGAAGCGTGGCCGTCGCCTTGAGGTTCAGGCAGGGATCAAAGGCGTCGGCGACGGATAGCTTCAATTTTTGAAGCGCCTCTATCGCAATACCGCCGAGCCCGATCTGAATATCCTGGTGATCGGCAATCAGAGACGTCGTGACCTCGATCGCCTCCGCCTTCGATGCGGGTTGAGCGGCGAGTGGCGGGGCGCTGTTGATGCGGATGGCGAAGGGCTGAAACCGGCTCTCAAGGCTGACAATGCCGGCCAGCGTCTCCACCTGAACCATCGGCGCACAGGTTTGCGCGATTTCGACGAATGCAGCACCCATCGTCAGTACCAAACGCGCTGTTTACCGGCGCCGTCGATGGTGACATCGACATAGTGCGGCTGCGATCGCACATTCGGACGACTTATCGGATAGCCCTTGCACTGGCGGTGCCCGTCCACGCGCTGCCAATGTGGCGACAGGACCGAATTGTCGCGGGACGTATAGTCGTTCCCATCCCAGCAGAGGCTGTTGCTCACCGGCTGCGGCGATGTCGACACACAGGTTGCTTGCCGACCGCCGCGACCGCTATCAGTCGTGAGCTTGTACCCCGCATCGCAATAGTAGGGTTCATAGCCCGGCCGCGAACTCTGAAAACCGACGCCGCTACAGGTCGGGAATGAGTGCCCCTCGGCAAGCTCCCGCCACAGCTTCTGGATCGGCGGCCGGCATTCGGCATATTGCGTCGGCCCGCCGGGATTGGAAAGGCATAGGATAACCTGGCATCCCCAATCCTCGGCCCGCGCTTTACTGCCGAAAATAAGATAGGTTGGCGCAACGAAGCAGACCGTAAGCAGTGAATTCAGGAGAAGGCTTTTCATGAACAGGATCCTTCGAGACGATGGCGCCCTATTGCGTTTCGGGAGACCCAATCTGCCTGCCCGCATTCATACTGCCGTATATAACACAGTTAAATGACATGACAAGCGCGATTAAAACGCAATGGCACAACCTTGCCTTCTCCGGACTCATTCTCCATGAGATCCTCGACCATCCGCTGGAGGACGAGACCCCGCAGGCGAGGCTGAAGCAGATCGGCATGATGACGATCCTCTATACGATGACTCAGGCCCATCAGAAGCTAACCCTCTCTAATATAATTGAGATTACCGAGCTAACACGCAGCGGTGTGAAGGAGACGGTCGACCTTTTGGTAAAGCGCGGAATGCTCGTTGAGACGATGGGGAAGAACTCCATGGGCCGGGGAACGGCGCGGCAATTCGAGATCTCTCAGGACCTCCTGAACAAACTAAGTTCTTTCCGCGCCAGCCAGGAGCGGGATTAAACTGACTGATTTTCGGCTTTAATGGAGTGAGATGCGAACCATCTGGCAGTCCCGATCGTATGGTTGCCGGCAGCGATCCGGGGGCAACCCGCCCGCAGGCGGGTTCCACTCAAACAATGAAGAGTATCGGAGAAATCAGCATAGCGGCGCCGTCAGGCGGATTTCGGGAATTCTCGACACGCTAAGGGCGGAACAAGGGCAGCCGCAGGAGCCTCAGCATAGCGGCCGTCAGGGAGGCGGGACCGACTGCCCCCGCCCGTGCGTTCCGCTTGTCTGCAAAGTGTTTCGCACGCGAGAATCTACGCCGCGCAAAGCACGCTTCCTGAAGACCGGCGTTAATGACGATTTTGACAAGGCTGGAGCCTTACCATTGCGGCTTGATGGACAGCCGCCATCTGCAGCTCGCGGGTTCGCCGATGAGACCACCCCCGGATCATAGATTCCGAGCCGGCCAGCCAGCCGAACGGCAAAGACTATGGGATTACATCGATAGCGACGAGCCATCGGCCGCCTGCTTTTTCTCCAATTCCCTATAGCCAAAGATGAGAGCGGCGATAATTTCAGGATTGCAAGCAGCGATAAATTCGCGGTTTGCAGCGGCTTGATCGTGGCTGATCTTAGACGTGTGTGATCTTATGTCGGCGATCCTTTTAAAGTTTTATGTCCTGATAGGTTGTTGTCGTCGCAACGCACCCCCCGCCATAACTTTCAGAACCTATCGGGCCACGACCGTACCATGGTCCTGGAGTCGCGCTTTCAATAGCGCGCTCTATTGCAGAGATGATCTCCGTAACATTCATTTGTATCAGCTCCATTTCCAAACCGTGAGCGCAGGCAGCCAATGATTGATTTATAGGCGATCACCGCTGAGCGGCAAGGCGCTCCGCTTCGGCTATCGCGGCGGCTTTGGTTTTGAAGGGACCGATATCATGCTCCTCAGTGTCGGGCAGCCATTCAGCAAGGAACCACCACCCGCCGGGGCGGTAGCTGACACTGCTTCTGACCGAGCCGACGCCCTTGGCCAAGAACCAGCCGGAGTCTATTCCATCCTGCTCCCACGAGATGCTCTGATCTGTCACCGCACACTCCAAGTTCATTCATTTATCGGGGATATTTTATCGGCTCGGTTTGACCAAGGCAATCCGCCATCGGCAATGTGCGCCGTGGCCCTCGATCGCAATGGGAACGGAACCGACTGTGGCCGGTTCGAAAAGAAGAGTATCGGAGGAATCAGCATACGGCGCCAGAGACGGATTTCGGGAATTCTCGACACTCTAAGGGCGGAACGAGGGCAGGCGCAGGGGCCTCAGCATGGCGGCCGGCAGGGAGGCCGAACCGACTGCCCAGCCCGCGTTTCTTTTCCCGCATAACGTTTTCTGCAGCGATCAACCTCGCGCGGAAGCTTGGGGCTGATCTGTATCGTGAGATAGGACCTCAGCAATTGCAGTCAACGAGCCTATCATCACATACGTGTTGAGTCGTCGATATGCGAGCGCTCTGCCAACGAAGATTGTTCCTCTTCGTCAAAGCATTGTTTTCGTCTATCGGAAATGAGTTGCCGGCTCTCCGCAACATTGGAATTCGGGGGCAGACGCGGCTGTCATTTGTTCTCCCGCTTTGCCCAGGTTGCGACGACTTCTGCCAGATCGTCATCAAGACCGCCGCGAAACCTCTCGCGACCTCGATGTTCCTTAACGCCGGAGTGGCGGGTGCACACTGGCCGGTCAGCGAGAGATAGACCACATCGCCGACAGGCGATGTGGCCGTTTGCCGAGCGCAGCCGGCCATGCAGGTTCGCCGTTTTCTGCGAGACCGAACGATCGCGTCGACGATGCGTCTGGCGCGAGATGGGGCGTCACCCGAACGGGCGGCGACAGCTTGCGGGCGTCGTGAGCGGCAGCTCATAGCACCGTCCGCCGTAGGCGGCTCGCCCGAACAGTCCTGCTCCGCAACGCATCACGGACATGAATCAATTGCGGCTGACTGATTCACATGTCTTGTTGGACGCGCCATCGGCAATCGGCGATTCTCTCACCATGATTGCGCAGCCTTATCAGCTTTATATCGAACGCACGGATCCCACGAAGAACATGGCCCGCTATTATGCCATGTCAATCGAGCCTACGCTGTTTGGGGAGGCATGCCTCATCCGTCGGTGGGGGCGCATTGGTGCTGGCGGTCAGAGGCTGGTGCATCATTTCGGGTACGAGGAGGAGGCCATCGGACTCTTCCTCCAGCTCTTGCGTCAGAAGCGGCTGCGTGGCTATCGCCCGAAATCCACTGCCTGACCTGATCGAGTGGATGAAGGCTTGCGAAGCAAAGCTTCGAGCCGGACACGCCGGTCGATCCCGGCGGACCGGCTCACCTGGTAACAGTGAGCCACCCTCAGAAGGGTGGCTCGGCGCCGATGCGACCGTCTTGCTCGGCCCAGATCACCTCGCGCCCAGCCAGCGCCAGTTCGGGTTCACCCTCGATCTGGCGACGCTCGGCAGGATCGGCATCTCGCGATGGCATCCCTGGGACTGAGCAGACAGCCCCTCTCGTGTGCCACTGATAGCTTGTGCGGTCGGTAAAGCCTGTCTGCGGCGTCGTAAGAAGGCTTTGGGTCAATGGGAAGCTGTGGAAATCCTGGGTTTTCGGATGTTCCTTCGGCATTGTGTCAATGACAGCGTCTCAATCCGATGTCAGGGATTTCGTATCGACACTGATGCGGAGACGAAAATGACCACGACCAACGAAATTGCCGACAAGATTGCAGGCGAGCACGGCCTGACCAAGGTGCAGGGCAAAGCCATCGTCGAGGCGGTGATCGCCTCCATTACCGAGGCTGCGGTTGCCGGCAACGAGACGTCGCTGCCTGGCTTCGGCAAGTTCAAGGTGAAGGCGACACCGGAGCGTGAGGCACGCAACCCTGCGACCGGTGCGACCATTAAGGTTGCCGCCGCCAAGAAGCTAGCTTTTACGCCAGCCAAGGCGCTGAAGGATGCGCTGAACAAGTAATCTTGTCAGCAATAAAAAAATAGCCCGGCGCCGTGCCGGGCTATTTTCGTTTTGGGTTTGCGTCAGCGGGCGGATGTCCCGTTGAGAACATCCTGGATGATCGAGTCGCTGACCGCCTGATGGGCTTCGCGAGCATGGTCGTCCAGCAGCTTGTGAAGAATGCCGGATGCCAAGGGTATGAAGTCGAAACCGAGCGCGATTGCTGCGGCACGCAGTTGCGACAGTGTTTCGAACGCCCGGAAATCCGTACCCAGCCAGAGTTCAAGATTGTCGCCACCGACGTCCGGAAAAGCCTGGAGGAAGAACGTCTGAAGCGGGCGGTCGTAGCCGATGATGGCATCTGTGATCGTAGTCGCGGGATGCGGTCCTGGTGACGGTTATTGTGTAGCGGCTCATGGCGGCCTCCTTTGAAAGGGGGACGCCGGCCCCGTCTGCGGGGCCGGCGATGCGGTTCAGGCCGGGCTGTTCCAGAGGATGACCTTCTTGCCGGGCTCGCCACCGGGGGCCGGGGCGACGTTGCCGAAGATCACGCCGATCTCTGGTGCTTCGATTTTCGTGGAGATGTATTCTTCGCCGGTCTGGCGAGAGATGCGGTTCCAGCCTGCGCCGATCTCAAAGCCGGTCTTGCGGTGGATGATGCGATAGTCCGGCGCCTCTTCGCTCGCCTTGCTGGCGTTCGGGACGAGGGCGATCGGGGCGTTGACCCGGATGGTGGCGAAGACGCCTTCGAGCGTGCCGTCGGTCTTTTCGGTGAGGGTTGCGATCGTGGTAGCCATGGGACTGTCTCCTTCGTTGCATCGGGACCATTCCCGATGGCGCCCGAAGAAGGGACCGCGCCGCAGGCGTCACCGCAGCTTAAGCGAAGGGAAACCCCTTGCGGGTTGACGCTGATGGCGGCCGGTCCCTTAGAAAGGCGACATGAAGAACGGGAATGGTCCTTGATTGCGACGTCGGCAGGAGACCTCGCCGTGGCTGCCCTTTGCGGACCATTCAAGAGCCGCGCTCGTGACATGCGTCGCTGGAGTTCGGGGTCAACGGACGGTAGCCGTCAACCACTCGCGACGCGATAGATCAGCACCGTTCTGATCCCAGCCTCATCATCAACGACGTGGCTTCAGGGCCTGACACTCGAATTGTCGGCCTCTCCCGACGCAACTGCAGTTCTGCGGAGGGGAAACGCGTGACAGACGTGATTTGAGGGATTGTCGTCCTGGTGTGCAGCGGTGGCTCGGCATCAATATCGATCGAGAAGAGCCCGCGACGGCCGGCCGACTACGCAATCGTGGCTGCATCGATTCGATAGCGCCGGGGATCCGCCACTGCGACGACGCGACGGGGATCAAGAGGGAAGAAGCGGCCTGAAGCCGCGGCAAGTCTCAATCGAGCCGGTTGACCCGACCGGTTCGTCCGCGCGCGTCGGCAAACAGTCTGGCAATCTTCACCATGAAGGATTTGCTGAAGCGGCCGAGGATGTCCTGATCGGGCTCGATGTACCGGGAGCGTTCGACGATATCGTAATTGTACTCGTCGGCCATAATCCAGCACTGCTTCAGATCACTTAAGCCCGCACGCTTGCGCTCGATTTCGGGAATCTCCAGACCGATCCGGTCAGCCTGCGGCGGTTGGGTGGTGATGGCGAGAAGCGCCAGATGGGTATTGCCGTCTTTTGCACTGTGGATCGCGATGACGACGCAGACGGGGCGCTGCTTGCGACCCTCGGTTTCGCCGCGCTGCTGCTGCCAGGCCCACAGGTACGGATAGGAGATGACTTCACCGGGGCGGAATTCACGGCTCATCGTCATAGCCTTCGCCGCGCGCCAGCCGATCGATCGCCTCGTCGAACAGTGCTGCATGCTCGTCGGGCATCTCCGAAATATGATAGGCACGGCGGGGGTCGCCGCCGGTGCGCATGCGCTCATAGTGCTCGTAGCTCATCAGCACGAAACGCGGCTTCTTGTGCCGGGTGAGCATGACCGGCTCGCGGCTTGCCGCATCGGTGATATCGCCGATCTGTTTGTTCAAGTCGCCTGTCGTGAACTGCTTCATGGCTATAGTCTCCGGTACGGTCTCCATATAATACATTTTTCCAACTTTTCCATCTTTTCCATGTTTTCAGGAAAACGGCGCTCATGCGCCGTCTCCTGAAGCCTGCCAGACCGGGATGCCGAGCCGGCGCGCCTTATCGAAAAGATTGCCCGTGATCCCGTTTCCGGGAAAAACGATCAATCCGGCGGGCATGACCGACAGCATCTCGTCATTGCGCCGGAAGGGGGCGGCCTTCGCATGCTTGGTCCAGTTGGGCTTGAAGGTGATCTGCGTGACCTTTCGGGCTTCAGCCCAGCAGGCGGCGATCCGTTCGGCGCCTTTGGGCGAGCCGCCGTGTAACAGCACCATGTCGGGATGCTTGGCATGGGCCTGATCGAGCCTCGCCCAGATCCACTCATGATCATTGTAGTCCATACCGCCGGCGAAGGCGATCTTGGTGCCGGCCGGTATCAGCACCTCGGTTTCGGCGCGGCGGCGGGCGGAGAGGAAGTCTCGGCTGTCGATCATCGCCGCCGTCATATTGGCGTGGTTGACCTTCGAGCCGGTGCGTGGCCGCCAGGACGAACCGGTCTGCGCCTCGAACAGGTCGGCCGCGTAGTCGCGCATGAACTCGAAGGCGTTGCGGCGCTCCAGCAAAGTGATGCCTTCGGCAATGAGGCGTTCGAGTTCGACACTCTTCACCTCCGAGCCGTCCTGCTCGCCCTGTCCGGTGCGCTGCGCCTCCTCATTGCGGTCGAGTTCGCGCTGAATGCGCTCGCCGGCGCGATGGAAGAGATTGGGGATCGACCAGAATAGGTCTTCGAGATCGGGCTCCAGGCGTGTGTCACCGAGCATCTCGGCGAAGGCACCGAAGATCGCGGTGATCGATGACTGGACCTGTGGCTCTTCCGGCAATGGCCGCGGATCGGGCTCGTCCTGGAAGGGACGATAGCCGAAGATTTGCATCTCGTAGATGAAGCGATCGGTCGGGGAGGATGCATGGTGGGGCTCGATGCCGTCGTCGGGGTGAAGGATCAGGTCCATGGTGGTCTCCGTTCATGGGCCGCGCCTCTCGCGGCCTGACGGCGAACCCGGTCACGCGGGCCGAGGCCGGAACCGCAAGCAGAGCGAAGCGGCCCAGCGAAGCGCCGGGCGGCGGAAGAAGGGTTTCTTGGTCCGCGAGGAATGACGGGCCATCGCATCGGCCCGAAAAATGGGAACCGTTTTCGGAAGAGCCGATGCATAAAATGGCCCGGCAGGGGAGGAAACCCGACTGACCCGCTGAAGGCCCGGAGGCCCGCGTGGTAAGGGTCGCCTCTCGGCAGGCCCGCGGGCGGGCGCCCACACGGGAGCCACGCTCCGTGGACCGTCCATCGCCCACGCCGCAGCAATCCCGCCTACCCCTTCCGACAGCCTCATCAGGGCAGGAAGGCCGTCGCATCTTCCGGAGTGAGTTGAGCCCTGAGGCTTGCGGTCAGCCGGTCGGGACCCAGCCAGCGCAGATCCTCGTTAAAGTCGCCGAGTTCCGGCGACAGCACCAGCGGCAGGATCCCGCATCCCTGTGCCCTGCGGCTCAGTCCCTCGATCCCGTGGCGGCCGGCCGCATCCGCGTCGGCGGCGATATAGATGCGCCGGCATCCGGGAGGGAAGTTGAAGGCCGCGAGGTGATTGGCCGTCAGGGCGGCGACCATCGGCATGGCGGGCATCACATGCGAGAGCGACAGCATGGTTTCGAGCCCCTCGCCCGCCGCCAGGACCGGCACAGGATCGTTGATCGGAAAGCCGAAGCGGACCGCATTGCCGAGCAGGCCGCCGAGCGCACGGCGGGGATCGTCTACCCTGGCCTTGCCGTCGCCATCCGCATCGAGCCAGGTGCGGTGGACGCCGGTAATCGCTCCGGCCGCATCGGTGACGGCTGCGATCAGTGCCGGATAGCTTGTCGCCCGGCCGGTGACGAGATCACGGTAGTAGCAGGACGGATGGAAGCGGAGCGCTGTATGCGTGGATGCCCGCAGGATTCCTCGCTCGCGCAAATATGCGTCTGCTAAAGTGAGGGCCAGCGGTACGGTCATCCGAAACAGGCGGCGCGCCCGTTCTGCGGCTGGCCTATCGAAAGGCCGATTGTCATCGCCATAAGCGCAGTTGGACGAAACAGGCCCGGGTCGCGGCAGGCTCAGGAAATGCCGTACCTCCTCCGCGACGTGGCGGAAGTCGACCAGGCCACAGGTCTCACGAACGAGATCGAGCAGATCGCCGAACTGCCCGGTCGCGGCATCCGTCCATCGGCCGGCCCGTGGACCGACCAGATGCACGTAGAGCGACTGGCCCTTGTTGTTGCCGACATCGCCGACAAGCCAGTAGTTGCCGGCCCGGCGACCGGCGGAGAGATAGTGGCGGCAGACCCCCTCCGCGTTTTCCGCGAGACGGCCCGCCAGATCGGCGGCGGACAGCATGACAGACCTCCATCACGACCGGCGCACAATGTCGATGAGGCGATGACGCTGCATCAGCTTCGACAGGATCTCCGGCCCTTGGTCTGTGACAGGCACGAAGAAGCGCAGCTTCCAGTTGATCATCTCGGGGAACAGGCCGATCGACCGCAGCCAGTCGCGCATGCCGTCGGTAAAGCCAGTCAGTTCGACGCGGTAGTCGTTCATGACACGCGCCCGCCGCAGCGTCATGTCGCCGGCGAGCCCGATGATCGAGGATCCGACGACCAGCGATGCCCAGGCCTGGTCCGGCGCGATCACCATGGTCTGGTCGATCCCGAAGTTGCGGCAAAGCCCGGCCAGCCGATCGGGAGCGATGACACGGCCGACGATCCGTTCGCCGTCGTCCGTCTGCAGACGCCGCACGCGGCAGAAATCCTGGGGCAGCAATTTCCAGATCGGCAGCAACAAACCGCTGACGATATGCATTGTCGACGTCGAAAATTCCGGCACTGCCGCGACTTCGGCATCCCAGGCAATTGCGAAAGCCTGTTCATCAGCCTCCTGCCAATTCGTCTCTTCGAGCTGACGGACTTCGAAGCGGAGCTCGTCCATCGGCCGGATCAGCGACACGCGCGGTTGAATGGAGCCGTCGTCCAGCATGATCGAGCGAGTCGGCACCATCACCGCTGGTCGGCCAGACTTGCCGTTGATCATCAGCCTGGCGCGCGGATCCTGCTTCAGCATGCTATGAACGTCCTTAAGCTGCATGGGTGCGTTGCGGTCCCGGCGCTCGATGGTCAAGAGATGCGATTGGGCGCCGGTGACCGGATGCGTATAGATCAGCCGCCGGTCGGTGACCGTCATGCTGTCGGCGGTGATCGTCTCAAGCCCCTTGTCATAGATGCCGGCGGCAATCGCCCCTTCGATACGAGCGGCCAGCAGCTGCTCGAAGGCTTCGAACAACACGTTCTGCATGACGATCGTCAGTGCCAGCATGCGGTTGAGGAAGGTCTGGATCGGCGGCAGCTCATCCTTCAATCCACCTTCCTCCGAGGTGAGCGACAGGCCGGTGATGCTTTCGAACTTGTCGAGCGAGCAGCCTTCGATCCTGCCGGCGTGCAGCAGTCCGTAGAGTTGCCGCAGCGCGTCGCGAGCATATTGCGATTCGAGATTGTCCTCGGACCGGAACATGCCCTGCCCGCCGGTTTGGCGCTGACCGCGTGTGATGGCGCCAAGCGTGTCGAGACGCCGGGCGATCGTCGAGAGGAAGCGCCGCTCCGCCTTGACGTTGGTAGCGATCATCCGAAACCGCGGTGGCTGTTTCTGGTTGGTGCGATGACTGCGCCCAAGCCCCTGGATCGCCACATCGGCGCGCCAGCCCGCTTCCAGAAGGTTGTGAAGACGCAGGCGCTGATTTTTGGCGGCAAGATCCGCGTGGTAGGATCTGCCGGTTCCGCCGGCGTCGCTGAAGACAAGAATGCCCCTTTCGTCATCCATGAAGGCGCGGGCCTCATCGAGATTGGCGCTGCCCGGCCGGTTTTGCACGGCATAGCGCGCGATGGAGCTGCTGTCCTCCCGGCGAATGATGCGGCGGGAGCGGCCGGTGATCTCGGCGACCTTGCTGATGCCGAAATGCTGGACGATCTGGTCAAGGGCGGTCGGGATCGCCGGCAGGCTGCCCAAGGTTTCGATCAGTTCGTCGCGACGCCGTTCGGCCTCCCGGCAAATGACTGGGTTGCCGTCCACGTCATGGACCGGCCGGGAACTCAGATTTCCATCAGCATCGGAAAATTCCTCGAAGAGCTGCACCGGGAAGGAGTGCATCAGGTATTCGATGACATATTCCCGCGGCGTGACGTCGACCTGCAGATCGCTCCATTCCTCGGTCGGGATCTGCGCCAACCGGCGCTCGGTCAGAGCCGCTCCCGTCGAAACGAGCTGGACGATGGCAGCATGACCATCGTCCAAATCTGCAGCGGTCGCTTTGAGGAGGGCCGGCGTCTTCATCGAGGTCAGAAGATGGTTGAAGAAACGCTGCTTCGAGCTTTCAAAGGCCGAGCGCGCGGCTGCCTTGGCGTTTTTGTTCAACGTCCCAGTTTTGCCGGTTATTCCGGACGCCTCCATGGCAGCGTCGAGATGGTTGTGGATGACCTGGAACGCCTCGGCATAGGCGTCGTAGATGCGGACCTGTTCCTCGGTCAGCTCGTGTTCGAGGATTTCGTATTGCACGCCTTCGAAGGAGAGCGAACGCGAGGCATAAAGCCCCATTGCCTTGAGGTCGCGGGCCAGCACTTCCATCGCCGCGACACCGCCATCCTCGATCGCGGCGATGAACTCGGAACGGGTCGGGAAGGGAAAGTCGCTGCTGCCCCAAAGACCGAGCCGTTCGGCATAGCCAAGGGATTCGACGTCTGTTGCGCCAGTCGCAGAGACGTAGACGACGCGGGCGTCAGGAAGCGCGCGTTGCAGGCGAAGTCCCGCCCTGCCCTGTTGTGACGCCGCTTTATCACCGCGCTCCGTCTTGCCACCGGCCGCATTCGCCATGGCATGGCCTTCATCGAAGACGATAACACCATCGAAGTCGGCGCCGAGCCACTGGACGATTTGTTGCACGCGCGAGCGCTTGCCCTCACGCTCGTCAGTGCGCAGCGTGGCAAAGGTGGTGAAGAGGATGCCTTCGTCCAGCTTGACCGGCTTGCCCTGCCGGAAACGCGACAGGGGTGTCACAAGCAGCTTTTCTTGGCCCAGCGCGCTCCAGTCGCGCTGGGCATCCTCGATCAGCTTATCCGATTTTGAAATCCAGACATGGCGTCTGCGGCCTTTTAGCCAGTTGTCCAAAATGATGCCGGCGGCCTGGCGACCCTTGCCGGCGCCTGTTCCGTCGCCGAGAAACCAGCCGCGACGGAAGCGGACAGCATGTTCTGCATCCGATGCGACGGCCTTGAGATTGTCGAAGGAGGCATCGAGGCTCCAATGGCCGGCGAGATAGCCGGAATGGGCTTCGCCAGCATAGATGACGCTCTCGAGCTGGGCATTGGAGAGATCGCCGCCGGTGACGACGCGCTCCGGCAGGTGTGGACGATAACTCGGCTTTGGTGGCGCGACGGATGCCATCGCCACGGATTCGACCAACCTATCGGGATGCGGTTTTGCATTGGGGATGTGGATCGATTGCAGCCGGTAGGCCTCGTAGATGCCATCAGCGGCATTGGTCTCATCTTTGGGCTGAGCGTTTCGCAGCTCATAGGAAAGTTCGATGATTTCGCCATCGACAGGTATCGGACGGACCGTTGCTGCAGGCCCCGCCTGTCCTCCGACCGCGGGGCGATGCGACGTGGCGCTTGCTGCTGGACGCATTGTGTCCGCGCCCAGGATACCGCTGCGGAGTGCACCACTAGAGTTCGGCGTCGTCACGGACAAGCGCGTTGGAATGCCGCCGATCCAGGTCAGCAGTGTTTCCAGATCGTGCGCAGTGCCGCTCGACGTCATCAGCTTCGAAGGATCACGCGCCGGGATCTTGTCGATGACGATCAGGCGCGTTTCCGTCGTTGTGCCATGGCGGGCGTAGATGCTTCCGCCGATCGCCGCGGTGAACAGCACCGAGCCCTGCCCCTGAAGACGAACGAAAGCGTCGCGCCATGCCGAACTCTCCGGAGAAAGGCTGGCCCCAGTGATCGCGACCAACCGCCCGCCGGGGGCAAGGCGAGCGAATGCGGATGTGAGATGCCGCCAGGCAGCTTCGGTGACGCGACCTTCGACATGAACACCGGCGGAAAATGGCGGGTTCATCAGCACCACGGTCGGCTGAATGCGACGGTCGAGGTAATCGTCGATATGCGCGCCGTCGTGTTGCGATACCGGAACGCGGGGGAAAAGCTGCGCCAGCAGCGAGCACCGGACAGCCGCATATTCGTTGAGTGCCAGACGAGCATGTGCGAGTTTTGCAAAGATCGCCAGCAGGCCGGTTCCAGCCGACGGTTCGAGCACCACGTCAGCGGACGTGATGCCGGCAGCACGAGATGCGACGAAGGCAAGCGGGATCGGAGTCGAGAACTGCTGCAGGGCCTGGCTCTCTTCGGATCGGCGGCTGTGGGTCGGTAGAAGACGGACCGCCTTCGTCAGCATCGCGAGCGTCGATTGGGGCGAATGGTGGCAGGACACGATTGCGTGGAATTTGCGCAGGAAGAGAACCTGGGCGATCTCGGTCGCCTCATAGGCCTGCTTCCAGAGCCAGAGGCCCTCAGCGTCGCTGCCGCCGTAGACTTCGGTCATGATCTGCCGCAGGTTACCTGTAGCGAGGACTCTACCTTGCTCCAGCAGTGACGTGATTCGACCGGCAGCAACTATGAGTGCTTCAGCGCCGGCTTTGATATCAGGACGTGGAGAGGTGGAAACAGTTTGATGATGCGCGATAATATTCATCGAAGGATGCTCCAGGAGTGAGGAAAGAACAGCGGTCCCCAGCGTCCTGCCGAAGGTTCGCAGGAGCGATAATGGGGCAGCCACGGAAGGGTCGGGGATCGCCAGCTTGAACTGCCGGCGATCGTCAGCGTCATGTCATCGGGCTTGCGATGGCGCCAATCGGATCGTCAGGATCGGGTGGCAGGTAGGCGTCGTAGGGATTGCCGTCGCTGAGATGGCCAAATGGCGTGAAGACGAATTCACCGTCACTACGACCTACGGCGCAGAGTACGTAACGCGGCTCGCGTGTTGCGGCATCCAGGCATTCCATGAGGGCAAGATTGCCATCGGACGCGGCGCGCAGCAGCGTGTTGAAGTTCGTGCGGGCATAATCGGGTATAGCCATTGCAGTGCTCCATAAACAAAAATGCCCGGTACGGCGGCCGGGCTGATGGTGATTTCGAGTGTTGAGGTTCTATGGATCTCCTCGAAGCCGGATCAGGAGGCGCTCCCCAGCAGCTTTTTCGCTTTGCCTTCGAGTTCGAGCCGCGTGTCCTGATTGGTCTTGGTGCGCGCCAGCGCGGTGATGCCCTGCACGAAATCGAAGATCGATTCCGGCGGCCTTCCCTCCTCCGACAGCACCATCTCGATCACCTTGCCGGTCTCGCCTTTCGAAAAGCCGCGTCGGCGCAGGAAGGTTTCACGGTCGTCGTCCTTACGCGCGACGATCCGCTCGCGCGCCGCCTTGATGCCGGCGATGAAGGGCGCGGGCGACGAGTTGGCAAAGCTGGTCAGCGCGGGTGCTGCCTCATGCGCAAACCGCTGGGCCGCGAATTTAGAGTGACGAATGGTGATCTCCTCGAAGTTCTCCGTACCCCAGAGGTTCCTGTTCGCGCAGACCGCTCGGAGGTAGAACGAAGCGATGCCCAGTGTCTTCGATCCAACCTCCGAATTCCAGGCATAGAAGCCGCGGAAGTAGAGATCGGGCTCCCCGTTTGGCAGGCGTCCGGCTTCGATTGGATGGGTGTCGTCCACCAGGAAAAGGAAGACGTCGCGGTCGCTGGCATAAAGCGTCGTCGTGTCCTTGGTGATGTCGACGAAGGGATTGTGGGTCATCGTCGACCAATCGAGTACGCCCGGCACCTTCCACATCGTGTCGCCAGTACCGTTGCCGGCAATCTTCATCACAGCCGCAACCAGTTCGTGGTCCCAGATGCGGCCATATTCCGGCCCGGTAACGGCTCGCAATTCCATCCGTCCGTCTTCCATCTCGAGCGTCTTCACCAGTTCGGCACGGTGGTTGAGCAATCCATGTTGAAGATTGATGGCCGCGAGCGGCGCCGGCAGCTGGCGCATATAGGTGGCCGGCGCGCCGACCAGGCTGCAGAGTTGACCGTAGCTCCAGTGGGTGGGCGCGATCGGCTGGCGCTGGCCGGGAACAAGGAGCTCAAGCCGCTCGGCATTGTCGCGTGTCGCCTCCACCCGGATTGCCGCGCTCTCGATCGTTCGCGCATGTGCGCGATCGGCTCGGGACCGGACGGTATCGTAGAGTTCCGTCAGCGACAGGAATCGCTCGTCGTCAGGGCGCGAAAACCACTCCGACGAAACGCGGCCGATCCGTTCGCCACGGGAAATATCGACCTTGAAGCGGGACGATGTGCGCTGGGTGTTGGTGCTTAGGGTGTTCATTGGACTATCTCCTGAAAAGCAAGAACCCGGCGCAGTGGCCGGGCTGAGTTGAGGGATATGAAGGTGGTGATCGTAAAGTCGGGCATAGAACTGCTCTTGAAAACGGGGGCGGCCCAGTCTCCTTTCGGAGCCGGGCCGCTGGTTGAACTCTGAGAGAACAGTTATTCGGCGGCGTCGAGATGCCGTTCTTCGTCGACTTCGTCAGTCGCGGCGTCAGGATCCTCCTCACTATCAGTCAGGAACGCGGGGAGATCAGGCGCCGACGTCTCGACAGAGCTGTCGTCGGCGGTCTCCTGGGCTTCAGTTGTTGCCTGCTCCGCCGAAGCGCTGTCCGGCAGGAGCCGGAGCGGTTCAGGCAGCCAGCCGCTATCGGTCATCAGTCGTTCTGCTTCGCGCGCCATGTCCACTTTCTTGAGATGGCCGATGAGCTCGGCCGACTGATCGCCCTTCGCCTCCCGGACCGCCTGCAGGATGCGGGCCTTGGTGACGCGGCCGAGGTAATTTTCGACCGTCGGCACCCACCCCGCTTCGACCATGTCGAAGCCGATCGAGCCGGCGAGCTGATCGGCATGGGCGATGGTTCGGGTCCGCTTGTTCCAGGGCTCGATCACCGCGTTGACCGACAACGAAGCGCAATGGGCAAACAGCGCCTGCCGGCTGACGTCATCGAGCGCGATCAGGAAAGCCCAGAGATCGTTAGGAACCTTGGGGAGATCTTGGCCCCAAGCCTCGTGGCGTTGGTCGATTTCCTTCGCCCAGAGCGTGTCGCCAAGCCCCTGGGTCTGGCTGAACTTCCCGCTCTGCAGGGTGATTTCCAGGCACGAGTCCGAACCGTACAGATAGAAGCACTTCAGCACGAAAGCGTGCAGCACCGCGATAAAGGCTACGACCGGGTCGTTGGCGAGCGCGTTGCGTAGCGCGACCGTTCGGGCTGCGGTCAGGTCGAGGACCAGGCGGTCGGGGAGCGGCTTGATCGCCTCATCCTCGTCTTCGGCCTGATCGGACGCGACGCCAGAGGCCTCCGAGACCGACGAATGGCCGCCAGGAACGACTTTTTCATCCCTGTCAGGATCGGAGGCATCGTCCTCCGCCGTCGGCTCATCTTCGGGTCGCACGAAACCGCGTTCGATCTTAAGCTCGCCGCCGGCGCCCAGCGAAACGAAGACACCGCCGCGAGCCATCGCCTGCGGATCGAAGATGTAGGGCCGATCTTTGAGCCGGTCGAGTTCGGAGCCAAGCTCTTCCAGCTTCTGCTCAGCCGCCTCCGAATATTCACTGGCCTCGGCATATTCGGCGTCGAGCCTCTCATATTCGGCACGCGTTGCATCGTAGCGGGCAAGCTCCTCTTCGGTCATCTCGGCCTGCTCGCCATAGAAGCGGCGAAGACCCGAGGCGTGGCCGTACGGGAAATCGAAGGCAGCCTCGGCCCATTTCCAGCCCTCGCTCGTCTGGATCGCTTCGGCGTCGGCCTTGAGTTTTTCCAGCACGAGCTGCTCCAGCATTGCCGGATCTTGGAGCCATCCACCCTGATCCTGTTCGAATAGATCGCGCATCACGACACCGCCGGCGGCTTCATAGGCTTCGATGCCGACATAGACGGCACGGCGATCGCCGGCGCGGATCGCGGTTTCGGTCAGCAGGCGCCGGATGTAATACGGCTCACGGCTATGGGACCGCGAGATCGTATCCCAGACCTGTTCCTGGCGAACATGATCGTTGGTGATCGAGAAGGCCATGACCTGCTCGAGCGTCATTTGGTCCTCGGCATAGAAGTCGAGAAGGCGCGGTGAGACGGACGCAAGGCGCAGGCGCTGCTTCACCGTGGCGGCGGAGACGAAGAAGCGCGCAGCGATGTCTTCCTCGCCAAGCCCCTGCTCCCGCAGCATCTGGAAGGCTCGGAACTGATCGAGCGGATGCAGGCCGACGCGCTGGACGTTTTCGGCAAGCGAATCTTCGACTTCGGGGGTCTCGCCGTTGCTGACAATGCAGGGAACACCGGCCGTCTTGGCAAGCCGCTTTTGCGATACGAGCCGTTCAAGGGCGCGATACCGGCGGCCGCCGGCCGGGATCCGGTAGATACCGGTTTCCTTGCCCTCTGCATCGACTTCCGGACGCACGTTGAGGCTGGTCAGAAGACCGCGATGGGCGATGTCCTCCGCCAGCTCTTCGATCGACACACCCGCCTTGATCTTGCGGACGTTATCCTGGCTCAGCACGAGCTTGTTGAAGGGGATGTCCCGGCCTGAACTGAGGGTGATTTTCGGGGTGGCTTGTACCATGTCGTTTCTCCATGACGGACCGGGCGGAGGCTCTCTCCAACCCTCTCAATCCGTCACAGCTCCCCTTCCCTCCTCTTCCTCTCTGCAACCGCGCCGCCTGCGAACCCGCCCTTGATCCGCGCCGTGCCCTCCCCACATTGCGGCCGTCACTTGTGAAGGGGTCATTCGAGCATGCAGCAGTTTCTGGAAACGACGTTTGGGCCGGAGGAGCTGGACATCCTGGACAGTGTGCTCGAGGAGTGGAGGTCGCGGCGCGGTTTGCCTAAGGACAGTCCAGATGTCGAGCTTGCAGCAGCTGTCATGCTCAACCTGTTTCGCGAAGGAAACCGAACGGTCGAAACGTTGAAGGCAGCTGCGTCTGAGCACAGGGCGCTGTCGGATCTATGACGGCGATCATCTGGTGACGTGAAGCTAAACAGACCCGACGCGTCCAGAGACCTATGCACGGCATTGCAGGCCTAGTTGCAGGTGTCAGCGCAATTTATCCGTCGTCCCAGTCGGAGCTGCGGCACCCTCGGTCGGGATCAATGTGAGCAGATGAAGGGTATGGCGTCAACGCTTCCGTAAGCGCGGCACATTGCCCGGCCCAACGAGAAGTGCCAATTCGCCTTACAATTGATCGCAAAAGTCCGCTGCAAACGGACTTTTTATGCTTTTTTCAAAGTAAACTTGCTACCGGCTTTAATTAGTGCCATTTTTGTCCGTCATGGGCGATCAAAAACGCGATAAATTAAAGTCAATGCTGGATGAGGTTCCTGCCGGCTTCCTCGTGGATTCAGCATGGATGCGCAAAATGCAAATCCGCCGGAGCTCCACACATGACTATCTCCGCCGCGGTTGGCTGCAGCCGGTCATTCATGGCGTCTATCGACGCCCCTCAGGACGGGACGGTTCACCGAAAGAACACATCGACTGGCGCATCGCCGTCATGTCTGCACAGACAATCATGGATTACCCGTTCCATGTTGGCGCCCGCACGGCGCTGGCGCTTCGTGGTCATGTGCACTACCTGGCACTTGGGGCTGCCGAGAAGATCTTCATCTATGGCGATGCGCCGCGCTGGCTCGCGAACCTCCCTACCAATGGCCTCCCTCTCCTTCGCAGCACGCGTCTCTTCAAGACAGCGGGTCTCGGCATTGAACCACTGGCGGCGGAACCGGACGGCAATCACATCCTGTTTCTGCAGAGCTGGAAGATACGCGCCTCAACGCCGGAGCGGGCTATTATCGAGGCGCTGGACGAACTGCCCGAAAACGAGAGCTTTCACAACATCGATGCGATCTTCGAGGGTCTGACCACCCTTCGTCCGCGCCGTATAACCGAACTTCTCACAGACTGCACGAAAGTCCAGGTGAAACGGCTCTTCTTCGTCTTTGCCGACCGCCATGATCACGCCTGGCTCAAACATATCGACCGGTCGAACATCGATCTTGGGAGCGGCGACCGTTCATTCATCAAGGGCGGCAAGCTGCATCCCACATACCGCATCACCATCCCAGAAGAATACCTTCCAGGAAAGCCAGAGAGCGCCGATGGCCCGTGACCAGTATCTTTCCAGCTCGATCTCCTCGTCCAGGCCTTGCCGATAATTGCCGACGAGCCGGCTTTCGCATTGAAGGGTGGAACCGCCATCAATCTCTTCTACAGAGACTTCCCCCGCCTCTCAGTCGATATCGAC
>Ga0123341_1000034_pt1 | contig 62088 bp, 33 predicted proteins | sample Turbeapinknodule_FD_89959 | JGI IMG/M metagenome (GOLD analysis project Ga0123341, IMG submission 89959) | Root nodule microbial communities of legume samples collected from Mexico - Turtle bean Mexico pink nodule | ecosystem: Host-associated > Plants > Roots > Nodule | place: Mexico: Nepantla...
GTTATTGTACATGGAAAATAATGAAATAAAAATTATTTCATAAAAAAGTTGCCCTTACAAACACAATTTCAATTTAAATAATATAAAAAAAATCTAAACATGTTTTAAAGCATAACTTTTATTTGAATTTAAAAAAAAATAATCTCAAAGTCATAGTTAGAATCATAATTCTACATTGATTCAAAAAATAAACAGTAAATCACCTAAAGTCATCAAATAAAGCAGAACTTCTTCATCAAAATTATTAAAAAAATTGTATTTACAATAATAATTTCTTATTTGCGAAGTGACATTTTCAAGCTCAAGTTATCCATTTACATATTATTTTTAAAAGAAACTTACCTATATAAAAAAATGGAACATAAATTACATCATTTTAGTGATTGAACCTATTATTAGCTTTTGAAAAAAAAAATGAGTCTATTATTTGTTTTCATTTTTTTAAAAATCCGTTACTTTTCATCATTATTCACACATTTTAAATAGATTTCTATTGAATGAATGAAGATAGATCCAAACCCTAAATACATGCACTAATTATATTTATATTTTTTAAATTAAATACGTCGAATTTAATCTATTTAGCCATTAATAACTATAGTAATAACATCTCATTAACATGCGACATAATGTGTTAGTTTTGACAAATAAATACATTAATATGGCATCCTCACATGTGATGTGATGATATGTTGATGGCATACTAAAATTTAAAATTACACCACTGGGATGATTTATGAACCAACATTGTGAAAACAAAGTATTTTAAACATCAAAATTATGTACTTTTTACTGAATAGAAAAGATTCATAAATAAATACATCATATAAGTCAAAAGGATCAACATTGAGTGAAAAACACAACACAGGGGTACAGATAGAAACCCTTTCTTGTTACCTATTCGGTTTTCTAATTAGGGCAGTTTCTTCCTGCACCCCTACATTTTTCTTCCTGCACCCCCACAATGTTATGCAAAGACTAAATTATCCCTATTATTCTTTAAAAACCCTAAAATGCACTTGAACTATATTTATTTTTTGCATTATGGATTATGGAATCCGGAAAAATTTCGGATTGACACTTCCGGTAAAATTTCGAATCCACCAATCCGTAATTCAAAATATGCATCATTCAAAAAAGCATTCCGGATCCACCAATCCGTAACAGAATATGCATTCCGGATTCAAAAATCTGTAATTTAAAAAAAAAAAAGCATTCCAGATCCATAAATCCATAATAGAATTAGACTTCCGGATTCAACAATCCAGAAATCAATAATTTATGCAAAAATTGCTTCTGGAACACTCCCTCATCCAGAAAAAAATAAATTCAGTTCTGGATTGTTGAATCCGTAGCACACTCCCAGATTCCTATTTTCGGTAACCACGGTCTCCTTTTTCAAATAAAGTATTAAGGCCAATTTCGGGATTTAGAAAATTGTGGGGGTGCAGGAAGAAAAATGTAGGGGTGCAGGAAGAAGAAGCCTCTAATTAGGCCCAACCAATATTTCTTTATTTGGTAAAGAGTAAGTCCAGTGAAGTGAGTATCTTTTTGGTTTCTAATAATAAATCCAAATTTTTTTGAAATGAGGAATTGAACAAGAGAAAGGAGAGAAGGGTGTGAGGATAAGATTAATTAAGGTATTATATGATTTTTAAAAAATATTATTAATGTGAAAATTCAAAAGGGGGCTACAAATAGAAACCCCTTTTTAAATTTGAATGGGTATCATAAGGCTTCTATGGTCTCAAAGTTAGACCGTCCAGTTTTTGGGCTTGAGCCCAATTGAATCACAGCTGCAAGTATTTGTAGGCAAATTCTTCTTGCAACTCCATAATTTCTTGTGGCACCCCATATTTTCAAAAAATACCAAAATTGTCCAATTTGGAATACAAATTTTGTATTCTGAATTTTACAACCCATAATTAAATTTTGATATGTATTTCAGATTCTATAATTCAAAATACAATGTACCAACATGAATGATTGATTATTTAGACACATATCCTCTAGTTGTCAAGATGATCATTGTTCGTCTACTCATTGCTCTAGCTGTTTCTAAGAATTGATTTTTAGAACAACTTGAGGTAAATAACACATTTTTCCATGGTGATTTAAATGAAGAAGTTTACATGATCTTACCCCCAATGACTGAACACCAACAAGCCAAATAAAGTGTGTTAGTTTCTATGTCCTAAAACAAGCAAGCATGTAGTGGTATGCTAAGCTTTCTTCAACTCTACATAACCTCAAATTCATTCAATCTCCTTCCGATAACTTCTTATTCACTAATAAAAATGTCACTTACTTTCTTGCCTTACTCGTTTATGTGGACGACATCATTCTTGGTGGTGACAATCTCAACGACATGAACAAAGTCAACGAATTTCTAAATGAAAGTTTTAAAATGAAAGGTTTTGATCAACTGGAATTTTTTCTTGGGGTTGGAGATAGCTTGCTCAATCAAAGGGATACATGTTTGTCAAAGAAGTGTGCTCTTAACATTTTAGTAGACTTCAAAATGTGTGCAGCCAAACCATGTTTTACACCTATGACAACAAACGTAAAACAAATGTTCAATAAAGTTGAATCATATCTTCGAATGATTGGAAGGTTACTTTATTGACTAACACTAGACTTGACATCAAATTCGGTGTACAATTTTGGAGCCAATTCCTCCTATTTATCATCACAATGTTGTGGGTCGTATCCTAAGGTACATAAAGGGCTCTCCTGCATAGGGTGCTTTTTTTCCCTTGCTTATACAATTAAAGGTTTTCAACAATTCAAATTGAGAAGGGAAAACTACTTTAGATGATTCTAAGCTATCTCACCCAATGAATCAAGAATTCAATTTTTTTTTTTTTACATATTCTTGATAAACTAGTGTATATATACATATGTAAGAAGACCTGTTTGGAAAGTATAAAGCTCCCTTAACATCACACTGTAAAGATTTTTATTGCATATATCTTGGAAAACAAAAAAATTGAGCACCATATCTCGTTTTTCCTCCAATGTTGAGTATCGAGCTCTAGCTTACACTTCCTGTGAGTTACAATGACTAATGTTTCTTTAATGTGATCTCCAAATTTATCCTTATCATCCGACTAACCTTTATTGTTATAGCCTAACAACTAGGCTAATTGTTATGAATCTTATTTTTCACTAGCGTACAAAGCACAATGATGTAGATTGTCACGTGATTACGAAACTTCAAGCAAAATATTTTCATCTTCTTCCATCAAAACTTCTAAATAGCCAACATATATCTTTATCACAACTTTAGATCATCACATCAAAACTTATATGCCTTTTTGTTCCGATTTCTCTAACCATAGAAATGCAATATAATATCATAATCTATCTTACTGAACTTTGTTGGAATTATTCCGTCACTTGCTAACCATCCATAAATATCTAGTCTTACACACAAGATGTACAAGTCTTGCTATGAGAGAGTGTGTAAGATATCTCACATAAACTAGATATAAAACTGAATTATAGTATATAAACTATGACAAACTTCACTTCATAAGTCGATTTTGTGAAGACGAATTAAACTTAAATTTACTTTATACTAAATTACGTGTTGGTCTTAAATGTGTGTTCCAGTGTCATAACTTGGGCTTGTTTGTTTTTTTAAGAATATATCTTGGTGCCAAAATAGTATTGTTTTTTAAGATTTGAATTGTTTAAAGATTAAAGAAACTAAAAAAAAACAAACACATTTAGTAGTACTTTTATTTGAAGTGTAAATTAGCAGTGATTTTCTTGTCAAGTTAAAAACCAGAACATTGCATTGAGTACCAACTACCGAAAACCAATCAATGAGAATGACAGACTAAAGTTGTGGTGCCGCCATGGTTTACGCTTTTTGCTCAAACACTTGGAAACTATGGACAACCATCAAATTCTATGTTAAACACAAGTTGCACAACTTGTGCAACAAAAGCCAACCAATTATTGTGCCTCAAGGACCCACAAATTACACTTCTGGCAATTAAAATATTTGGCTACTTGCAAGGAATTGGGGCCCCAAAATGCTTTCAAACCCAAAAGTGAACTAGAAGTGTCTATCTGAATATCTGCTCTATTTTTTAGTTGAGAAATTGTTTTGTAATCTGCTCATGTTTCCATAGCATGTGGGGTCTCTCTGCACGTGATGTAGGGCCAATCCATTTATAGAATTAATGTCCACCACCTGCCATTTTCCTTTGCTTCAATTCATCTTTTCATTCATTCCACACGTTTTCATGATGTCAGGAAAATATCTTTTAAGGCCAGAGAGGAAGTGGAATGCACTCCACATCCTTGAATTGGACAATTTGTCAAATATCACTGAATAAGTTTCTGTTCTGTTGTGTTACCCTCCTTATCCTTTCTTTCCCTTGTCTACTTTAGGCTACACAAGAAGAATATTCCCTTCAAATCAAAGTGAACATTAAGAACTGTGTCTCAATTCTGAAACAAATGGTTAATATTGCACTTTTGAACTAAATATCTGAAAATGAAATAGTGGCAATTTGCACAAATGAAGAAGCTTAAACGATTCCTCAACTGATTTCAATTTAAATTACTAGCATGAAACTGCAACAGATTCAACAAGAGATTGAAGATGCCACTACCATAGTTTTTGTATGGCATGGCAGGAAGTTACAATGGCCTAGAACTAATTCTGTATAAACTATGCTCTTCCTTAATTCTTTTCCCCTCCTAAATTTTGAATTGTACAAGTTCATTACTCTGGAAACTCCTGCGTAGCTATTAGATTAAACATCATGTTCGTAGGACATTTTTTGCTCTCTGCCATTTCTATATCTTTTGCTACCTCCTCCTTCTGGAATTCCCTCCCTTTCCTCCTCTATATCTTGGAGTAGGTTCACCTGTCTTCACACCAAGATCAAGAAATACAAAGTCAGGTTAAGTCTCATCATAATGCATGAGGTATTATGCCATGTAATGTATATGAGGCACATGAATTTGGACTTACACAATTACCAGCCAAAAACCTGAGATAAACGAAATTGTATAAGCAGAAAACTAGAGGGAATCACTTACCACTTTTACATGCCTCACACATACTTCATTCTTTTGTATCCTCACTCACTGGTAATGATAGTTTACATGACCGACCTTGTGGACACGAACAACATAAAAGACTGAATGAAAGATTCAACTAAAAATAAACTATCTTTTCCCTTAACCAATACCCCCAACAGATCATGCAAATTCTTGTTGAGTTTAATTTCCATATACTGTCAGTCCAACACTTCATTTCTCATAATCATTATGTATGGCATGGATGGTATATGATGTATCAAATGAAAAATAAGAAAAATGCAGTATATACTGACCCCAAAACAGAAATTCTGGTAACTGGTATCAAAGACTGAGGAATCCTCTGCCTTCCCAAATTTCATCTCAGTGGAATTGCGTTTATTTGAACCAGAACTTTCACTGTAAGTCATGTAAGCAGATGAAGTAGAGCAATTGGCAGAAGAAAGAGAAGAGCTTCCATCCAATCCAATATCAGCTTGAAACATGTCTTCAAACAACTGCTGCAACTCCTCAAAGCTCTCCTCTCCATTTTCCTGTTATTTCACACATAAATTCATCAATTGTCTATGCCCAAATAAACTTAGCACCAACCTTTAGATGCTTTCAATTTTTTTCAAACTCTTACAAGATTATCATACCAAGGATGGTCCTTTCAAAACTAGCAAACTCAATGGAGTTCTCAGACCTATAGTTACAATTTAAAATATTCGAGAAGAGTTAATTTAGTTTTAATGGACACTTATTGAAAATTTTGATGATTATAATTTAGGCAAGAATGATAAAAAAAGGTGTTGGCTAACTGGCCTTCAACTAGTTGTTGATTTGGTCTGCGGCAAGAAACTTCAATATTAATCTTTTTTTTGGTCCAACGAGAAACTTCAATAATAGCCTTCCTATTTCATAGCATTTGGTTAGGTCCCAAGTCCAAAAAAGAAAAAAAGGTGGCTTGGTGACAATGGATTGGTCCATTCATGACAATCGAAAAACTATAAACTACATAGTATTTGACAAAAGCAAATACTATGTGTATGTCTAGCTTTATGCATCAAACAAAAAAAATATATAAAACAAACAACATTGAAATCGAATAGCTTTCTGACCCAACACCCCACTAGCTAGATGATGACTCACATTTGATTTGGTCTGACTCATCATTGTTAACATTTCGTCCAAAAAGTCCCCCATGCCCTGCAAAAGGAAATTCATTGTTTGATCAGCTCAAATAAATTATCGGATCACGAACAAGATTCAGTCCCCTCCACCAAAACCAAACTCGATTCGATGAATTATTCCCATCTCACTGAATTCTATAAGCAACATGCCCATGTGATTTGTGACAAACAAATTGACTTGTAGTATCAAAGCTTGTGCCTTTGTGGCAATCCCAATGAATACAGCCAAGTATTTGTAGGACTAATCGGATTCTTATTACTCCACAAGAAGATGCCCCTTCTAACACGAAAACAAAAACATGGACGGTGCAAAAAACAGAAACGTGACAAGACTCCAGGACAACAATAACACTCATGCATTCACACAATCTAATCATCACCGTTGAGTGAAAATCAGACCCTTCCTATCTCATGCATATTTTAAATATATAAGTCTTCTACTCTTCATTCACCTATTCTGATTACAAAATCGTAACAGTATAAAAACTAATAAAAAAATACGTGACTTCTAAAATGGTTATGTAAAATTAACAAACCTTAACAATTTAACTGTATATGATGATTGAATCTCAAATCTACACTATTTACTCTCCTTATTCCAATTTGGAAAGCCCCATGAAAAAACAAGTTTTACCCTTAAACACAAAGAAGAACAGAATTGAAAAAAGATAGAACCAAATTGGTTACTTTGAGAAAAAAGAGGGTCAAACTAAAATTGCTTCACTTCAAGGCAATGAAACATAGGGATGAGCAGAACTTAGGGCATGGTTACTGTAGAAGATGGCATGAGATGAGGTGAGTGACTTACGTTTTCGTCGTCATCACTATCGTAGACTCCAACGTCGTACATTAATCTTTTGTTGGCGTCAGATAAAACTGTCACAGAGGAAAAACACCATTTACATCAACCAAACAGCACAGAATGAAATTTCCAACAAGAACAAAAATTCCAACTTTGTTTCAATTTTTAGGAGAAAATGAACAAGTGAATCATGGGTCAATGTTCAATCGTGGAAACATCAAAAGGGCATTACCAGAATAGGCCTCCCCAATTTCCTGGAATTTCTTTTTAGCTTGTTCCACTAACTCTGAATTCCCAGATGCTGAACAACGATCCGGGTGCCATTTCTATCCAATCAAAAAACAAAACATCATTCATAACTGTTAATTTTGAAGAAACATGGTTCAGAAATGAGAAAAGCAGAACAGAGAAAGAAGCATTTGGGTTCAATTCCAACCTTTGCAAGTTTCTTATATGCATTCTTTAGCTCCAATTCAGTGCACTCCTTTTTCAACCCCAAGATCGTATAGAAGTCACTGCTTTTGTTTCCTTCATTAGCCATTGTTATTCCCACCACCAACAACAAACCAAACTTCCCACAAAAAAAAACCACACCAAAGCAAAACTCTCCACCGAACCAATCAAATATCAAACCAAGGTTTGTTGTCGACAAATTGAACTTACACACAACCTCAGTACAGCCATAACATTAAAAAAGGAACACCAAAATCACACACAATCACAACAATATTAATACCACTGTTAAGTAAATGGTATTATATATACACAAATATATTATAAAACTTTGATGGCAAGTTGGGTTTGGTGCTCTACATGTTTGTGAATAGGGACACGGAACTCAGCACTTGCTTTTGATTCCGTGGAGTGAAAGGTGAAGAGCAAATTAGGATCTCATGAACACTCCAGAACCTCGAATCCTGCCTTGCACCTTATATAGTTTTTTTTTTTTTTTATATATTTGGTTTTCATACTCTTTAAAGAAAAAAATAAAGTATGATAAAAACACCCTTTTAGTTTTATTCTAGTTTCCTCAATTTTTTATAAAATACCAATTACAATTTTGATGAAGTGCATATAAATTAGTGATTTTTTTGAAGAATATGTATAAAAAAGTGTTCTTTAAGAAAATGGATGGAAGTAAAAAATAATAAAAATTGATGAAAAGCAAGGTGGTTGATTTTGACTATGGTATGAGAATAGAGAGGGTGGTAACGTAGGGCTGAGAATCTGTGGTGGGTTAGATATTTCATGGGAGGGTGTGTCCAGAAGGTTCTTTCTTTGTGATTGTGAAACTCCATTTTTTCTTTGTGAATGTGAAAGTCCTTTTCTTTATGAGTTTGTGAATTTTAAGAGGAGAGAGATGAAAGTGTGGGTCCCACTGGTTTTTGGGGCTGTTTAACAGCTTGGAGAAATTGATTGCTGCTGCCTCGTCGCACTTGTCACTGTCCTATAACATACACAGAAAAAAGGTTAAAGACTCAACTCACTTTTCCAAAGTAGGTTATGTTTCTGCAAAATATATACAATAAATACTTCATTATAAAGCTTTTTTGTTATTAAATTTGTAATATTAAAGATCAACTTCACACTAAGAAAAGTTTATTATTATTCTGTCTCCCACGTTCATATACTTAATGGTCACGATCCAAAAATATAATATTTCAATTTCAGGAAAAAAAAAAAGAAAAAAAAGTGACACTATGGAATTTTGGAAGATGAGACTAGACATTAGGGAATGTCGTCAGCATTCATTGCATGTTTGCATGCAAGGTGAAAATAAGAGAAAACTAGGTTTACACACTTAATCCATAAAAATATTATTTCAAAAAGAATATAATTAAGAAAACTATTATTTTTCTTTTTTTATCAGTTGATTGTTTTTTGCCTTTTTTTTATTAAATATTTTGTTTTCACAAACTCTATATTTGTAAAAAATACTCTGATGTTGAAGTTAGATCCTGATATTTAGTGTTTGATACCATTAATGTGTGTATCTCTTTATATGATTATCACGGATTCTTTGTTATTGAACTGGATTAGAGTTTTGGATCATAATGAGAAATGTCTTACTTAATGTTGAATTACTTTAATGCATTTAATCTTATGTTGAACCTAATGAATTTTGTTCATGTCAACACTAACCAAATGCTGAGAGCTCTATTTATCGTCTAGTACAAACCGACACAGTTTATAATATAATTTCTCCAGAATCTGATACATGATTATCAATATATCATCATTCAATTACCATTTTCTATTTCTTTCTTCAAGTACTTGGTTTTCTACTAAAACAAAGACTTGATATATACAGTTTGGTAAATTTATGAAATGATTTCTTGCAAAAACCAGTCTTGATGCAGAAACACAGTAGTAGAGTGAAGAGAGAAGAGTGATATTTTGAAGTATTGGGTTATAGGGCAGTGATCTTTGATCTCATGTGATGCAATGAAGTAGACATGAGGTATGATCCCGTGGGACCAGAAAGTGCTGAACCACAAGAGTTATGGCAGTGACAAAGACAAATAGTCCTTTGGATGGTGGTCCCTGAAGGCCATGTAGGACTAGAAGTCCCTCGAAATCACGTGCCACATCGTGACACAATACCACACTAATATGTATGATACCACCATCTTCAATTCTTCATCACACGCATGCACTCAAAGGAGACATTGTCTTGCAAGTAGAAGGAAAAGAAGGGTATGTGGATCGTGGACCACTCATGGCCTTAGCTTGCATGAACACTCTAGCACCTATGTTCATGTAACCCTTTTTTTTTTTACCATTTTCAGTACTTCTTAATCTTCTACTTTTACATGCAAATTTCTCTCTTGTTTGAATTTGATTAGACTGATTTTGATAGGGTAAACTTTTGGAGTGTTTATGAAATCATTTTTTGTTTGAATTTCAACCTATAACGAGTTCAAATATAATTCAAATTGTTTTTTTGTTTTTGTTTACAGAAGATTGAAATGGGCAACAAGCATTTTTGTCCACATGATTCTCTTATAGAAACAGAACCATTCAGTCAAAATTATTGGGTCACTCCCTTATTCATAAGATGTAAGTTCTAAAAACAATAGAAAACAAACAATTGTATTGTACGTGAGTGATGAGAAGAGTTAACACCGACAACTTATGTGTGAAAAAAGTAGTTAAAATTTATTATTTTACATGTTTTTCTTATATAGATAAAACAAAACCCCCTTTCTATTATTTTCTTAGATAAATTTATTTCTTAACTATTTAACAATTTATAATTTATTAATAAAAAAAGACATTTAATTGCTATGTATATTCCCACCGATTTTTTTTTTATTGTTTTGTATTTCGCGAAGTTCCCTTTGTTTATTTAAATAAATGACGGATTGAAGTTCTTCAAACTAAGAAAAAAAAGTGAGTATCTAAGCTCTTTTTAGGATTTCTACTATCTTCCTAAAATTATACAATCATCGTATTTTGCAAACTAGTTTTATAAAATTAGATTAAAAATAATTTGTTTTCTTATATATCAAAATTTATCATTACAAAAAAATTGGTTGAAAGCTAATAAAAAACATATCTATGTCTAAATCAACTTCACAACATCAATTTATAAGATAATATACAATTCGTTCATATCCTAATTGATGTGACATTTCTAAAAATTTTAGTCCCTACTTTTAGAACTTAAGTGATAATAACAACATATGTTTATGAACAAAGTGAAAAAAAAAGTTAATTTAAGATATTTCAACAAAATACTAAAACCCTATTCAAGTTTTTCTTATTTTTAAAAATTAGTATTATAATAAAGAAAATAATTTTTTTAGTATAAATTGTTGGAAATATTTTTTCTAAAACAGGGCATCATGTTTAGGAGGAAAAGAAAAACCATATCCTTTCATTGGTTGTTGTCTTGTTGGAAGGCAATTGTCCACGAGTTCAAATTCCCATCTCATCATCTTAATCTTCAAAAAGTTTGTGGGGGCACTCCATTTTTGTTCAATATTTTCAGAAACTATTTTATTTCAGCTGCCTAAACTTGACCAATAACTCAGCAAAAACAAGGTTCATGGCATTGACTTCTTATGGCCATTTGCAACTAGTCTTTCACAACTTGCACACTGAAGAAAGACACCAATTTGCAGTAGTTTAATGCAGCCAAGAAGATACCCTTTTTGTTTAGTTACTTATGTTATGTGGCCCCATACACTCTAATCACACTTCCAATATTAGTAATAATTCAAAGAAAGGAGAAAAAGAGAACAATGCAAAATATAGCAAGTTGTTGCAAGAATAATAATTTAACTGTCAAGTGGCTTTACTGTGACATACAAGGACGTTTTATTATTATAAGAATTGATACTCTTAGTTTTGCTTTTTTTTACAGTAAATGCAACAAGTGGTGTTAGCTGGTTTCCTTTAATATACAAAGAGAGAAGAAGAGTTTATCCTAAGCTACAATTATTGTTGCATCACTCTATAATTTTCATTTTAAAATTCATCATTACATTAAGAAAAGTATCATGTAGTAAGTTTATCTATAAAATCATACATTAATTTGAATCAAGGTTTATTAAATACAAAATAACAAATATCAATAATTTTCTATGTCTGTTTATAAGCAAATTCTTCCTCCATCTCCATACATATTAATCGTGAAAAGTCAATTTTAATATTTCTTTTAAAAATTTTAAATAATCTTAATGAAACATAATTTCATCTATCTAAATAATCTCAATTGCACTCCTGTACCTGGTACTTCCCTTCCACTTGAGACACGTTCATTCAGCCACATCCTTTGATAGAGTAGTTCTTTATCATTTGCCATGTTTTAATTACTTCATAAGATAAATTCACACTTACTTGAAGACTTGAGTCTCTTGTAGTTAGAAATTTGTCCTCATGTAACATCGCAAAAAGTTCATCAAGAAAGAAAATAACTATTGTTGCACTTGTAATGATTTCATGAAATTTGATTTTATTATAATTTAAAGCAAATTATGAACTCTCAGAATCAAAAGTTTACTCTACAATGTGAAAATAATTTTTTTTTTAGTTTTGTATTCCTATTTTGCACCTCGTTTACTTTCTTTCTAAGTTTTGTGACTTCTAAATTGTAGAATAAGTGAGAATTTTACTTCAATATATGACCATATGCAAAGCATCTGAAACCCCTAGCCCAATTGAAGTGGATTGTCTTTGTGTATCCTTCTTCTAGTTACAATTCAAGAACAAAAAGATTTACACAGGCACTGTCCTTTCACAGAAACCTAATTTATTACTATTTTAATCACTGTAATGTAAGAACAGATGCTTATTTTACTAGTTTTTAATCACTGTAATGTAAGAACAGATGTTTATTTTGTCCAAGTTAAGAAGATATCTTTAAAATGCTTTAGTTTAAAAAAATCTAAAAATATTTTAGTGGGAAAACTAATACAAGTACTCTCATGAAAGATATTCATTCTAATTAATTCATTTACATGATTAAGTTAAGTAAGGTATACCAAAAACTATTTATATCCAAAGAGTAGATTTAACATAATAAGATGAAACAGTATGAAGCTTGTAGTTATAAGTTTATCTTATTAGGATCTTCAGTCATTGTGACTGATAGCACTGATAAGATAAGATATTTTCTGCAGAAAAATGCAGCAGATAACGAGGAGTGGGTAATGGCATATACTTCAAAAGGAAAAAGAAAAGTCTGCAAGCCCAATTATAGATCACATAATAAATCAAAGGAAACCTATGATATTTTCTTTATTGTGACATTAGTCCAAAAAGATCTATTATCTTGGTTACGACTAGTCTTTGTTCAAATACCACGTTGATCACATTTAATGAAATATTTATTTCCAATAACATATTCATTTCCTCTGCAGAATTCAAAAATGAGATTTTTCAGGAAAATATAATCCAGTTGCATTCATATTAATGATATATTAAAGTTATTGCAAGATACCTAACACAAAAAATCAAATAAGTTTCATTCAAAGCAATAAGTAATGAATACACAAATTCTCCCTCCACCTCCCTACCTACCTTTATACCTCCATATTAATTATAAAAAATTAATTTTAACCTTTTCAAAAATTTTAAATAATCCTAAATAAATAATAACCTTATTTTTTTTAAATAACATCAACTATAACACCACAATCCATACATTCCTTCCAGAACAATTTAATTTTTGTTTCCAGTATTTGAGAAAACAATTCCATCATTTGAACGTATGAAAATTAAAAAAAAATTCGTTATATATATATATATAATTTTGTACTTTATTTCTTGCATCTCCTTAATTTTTTTTTTTAATTTTGTAGCTTCCAAAGAATGAAAAAAAAAGCGAACGAAAACATAAAAACACCACAAATTTACCTCAATCACCAACACTATCAGCTACCACAAACAATAACGACCACCACCACTTAAAAATGAAAAAAAAAATGCTCTACATTCTCCACCATAACCAGAAGGAAATTGTTGAAAACACAAAAAAAAAGTATGAAGATGGAGGGAAAATATATGGAGGGAGAGGGAGAATTTATCGTACATCCATTATCACTCTTTTCAAAACATTCTCAATTATCTATTTTTAGCTTAAATTTATAAGAAAACACAATATAAAAATGAGCCTCGGCCCATTTGTTTTAAAGTTAAGCATACTTTATTTTAGTGAAATAATTTTGAATTAATAAACAGCTAAAATTTGCCTTTCTATTGAAAAGTGAATTAATAAGTGATAATAGATCATGAAACATGCATTATTTTGAGTTATAATGATTTTCAGTCATTGGTAAGGATACTATTTCAAAGAGTACATCAGGAAATATATTGCTATCATTTCACATTTAGAAACCCTTTCTTAGCAGAAGGCATCAGTTAGTTTGGCAAACTAGAGTAGTAAGCTACTAATATCCTATAGCATGAGAAGATCATAATTGCTGTCATCAGCTTTAATTTATGTATGGGTACAAGACCAGCTCATGATGAGATTTGGCCACTATTACTAGGTTAGTAGCATTGCACATTTCTATCAAATTCATTCACCACATTTAATTCATGACCGACAATCCAATTATGTCAGCAATATTTTCAAGGTGACAATAAGTCTTGATTCTTCTGCTATGAACATGATGAAAACAATGAATTTTGTTCTTTGCAAGTGCTTACATTATTGGACCTACTATAGCACTCAATAATACAGTCTTTGTATCGGTACTGTGATAACTACCAAATACATTTTTCCATTGAGAACCATAAAATGATACATTATTATTACAAAAAAGGGCTCCCTAAAAGAAGAGGAAAATTCTTGATTTTTATGTGTAACCTATACACTTCATTCTGTCCTCAAGGCTTTGATCCAATCAAGTTCAACTCTGAAATCACCTGGTCCAGATCTAGCACCTGGGACACCACCCTCAGCATTGATAGACAAAGACATGCCCAAAATACGAGATGGATTCATTTCCAATTGTGCATCTATAACATTCCCTCTCCATGTAGGTAAATACCGAGCTAGAGGAATCTGGTCAATCAATGAATTTAATATGCATGTGATACCCATCACTTGTTTTGATATAGAAAATCAACTAGGTACAAACAACACAAAGAAACTCTTATGTCACTTGGCAAGGCTCACTACTTAGATTACACGATGTCATTGGACTTGGATGACGAGCATGAGTGATCCGTGTTTAGTATATTGAAATTTTTTATGTTGGCTGCTGAGGATCTACACAACCCTCCTTTTATCAGGGCATGAGCTGATTATGAAGCCATAGACCGAGCTTAACCATGTACAAAACCTAGCAAAATTCTATCATATGTTGACATGTTATCCACTCAACTTCAAATAATAAGATTGGAGCACATCAAGACCTACTTTACTCACAAATAACAATGTTGATATTTGATACTTTTATGAGTAGCAGCCATGACGGCCTGAGTTGTTCCAAATATGAGCAGCACAGAAATTACAATGTTAAACATAAGATCCACAGAAACAATCAACATTTCTTATTCACAAAAGGTACCTCATAAAAACTACAACTATGATACCACTAGAAAATAGTATGGCAAATTTTGAAAATCACAAGACACGAATAAAAAGCCATAGTTTATCTAACTATTGTCATATTCACATCTTTATTGGTATTAAGTTTCAAAAGAATAAAAAAGAAAAAAACTCGTGAATGCATTTAGAAGTTGAAGTGCTTGTGAACAGTCTAAGATATATACGACTCTGATATGGTTATGACACAAACAACCATTATTTTGAAGTGTTTATACTTCCTTGGAAGCCTCCTGAAATGTATCAGAAGCTTTCCAACTTACAAATTCCATGATCCAGTGTTGTGTTAATGCTCTAGAGATTTATAATCAAAGCAAAACAGTACATTATTCCAAGAAATAGTGTACTGTTATAATTTGATTCCAGGAATAGTATTTCCTCATCACACCTAGACCTTTTATAAACATTGCAGTAGCAAGGCTTCTAAGGAAGTACATGAAAAGCTACAGAAGCAATGTGGTGATGTGCAACATCTTTCGTTGCATCTTATTGACTTGTCCAAGTCCTTATTTTCCCAAAGATAAACCTATAACTTTCGCCATTTAATTCGGCACAACTAGTAAAATAGTGTATGCAAGAGAAATTATCATAAGTTGTTGTAAGCAACAGGATATATACTTGAGCAGACATCCCACAAAAGAGAAGGTTTTAACAACACAGTGAAAGCCTGGTCAATCATGAGTAGGTTGCAAGCAGTGAGAAGCAAATAGAACTTACCTTTGTAATGTACCAGTTGCCTTCAGGCACATAAACAAAAGCCTGCCATGAGTTATCTTCCATCTGTCCCGGTGAATTGACCCAATTCTCTGTGTAGATCTGTACAAAAATCACCCCAGGCAGAATGCTCATAAAACCACCTCAGAAATGAAATTTTTAGATTTTCTAGCATAACATAATTGGCAATGAAAAAGTGCACTCACAGTAGATATATAACATCTTCCATCTCCTTTAAGTTTCATAGCAATAGTATCATATGAATCCAAATCAATAAAGCCATCAAACTGCAAAGACACAAAGAACTGTGTAAGAATAACATATTTAATATAGAATTTCTCTCCCGCTCACTGTCAGTGTAAAGATTTTTCCACTAACAACTAATCAGAAATCCTCTTAGATATGTTTTTTTAAAATAGTTAGTACAAAACTGAACAATATTATCATACTTCAAAGATGACAATATCAACGATTGAATAGCGAAAAAACCCTTTATAACTTACATTGTTAGTGCATTGTAATCAAATTTGTTTGTACAGAAAAAACAAAAATCAAGCACCAATAATCACATTAATTAAATATAACATGGTTTTGAAAAAATCAACCTTTTTTGAGCGCATTCCACAGAAGCCACTCCGACTGATGTTCCATTTAGAGCCCTCAGAGACATCTTGAGAGAGGTTCCCGGAGAAGATTCCAGAAGTTACCCCATTCTCCGACTCAGTTATCTGCAGAGACGCAGAGGACAAACCTGGGTAACAACGAATCATTAAAAACCCCGAAAACTAAAGGGATGAAAGATAAAAAATGCAAACTTCACTAGAATCAATGAAGTAGTGGCACGAAACGAGGCACCCCACCTCCAAATTCGGAATCTGAATACAAATGCCACTTGCTTAACTCTTGCTTGGAATTGAAGCTGAAGATGGGTCTCTCCGGTGGTGGCATCAAATCATCGAGATTACCGGATATAGCTTTTGTTCCAATGCAGAAAGGAGTTACAGAGAGCAAAGATTTAGAGTAACAGAGAATGAATTGAAGATTGAAAAGAAAAAGAACCTCTCTTGGTGGCATCAACCGAAGCTTGTATCAGTCTTCGCAATCTCGACATCTCTCCCTCTCTGCTTGGCACCGCCGCCACCACCAACAGTGGCGACAGCCCCAACCAACAGGCTTATCACTAAACGGGCCTTATTTTTTGGGCTTCTTCAGTTTTTGGCCCAACTAAGCAGCCCAAAATCTTGTGTCTGTAAGTGTAACAAGTTTAGGACTGTTTCTTCATGCACCTCCTTACCTTCTTCTCCCACCTCCATAAATTTTTTAATTTCCAAAAATGCCCATCTATAATATTCTGGATTACGTAATTCGGAATTCATTTTTCAAATTTGTAATTAGCTTCCAGATTACATAATCCGGAAGCCTTTTTTTTTCAGATGCATGATTACTTTCCGGATTATATAATCCAGAAGTCTTATTTAGCTTCCAGATTATGTAATTCAGAAGTCTTTTTTCAAATGAGTTTTCGAATTACATAATCCAGAAACTACTTTATGAGATGACACAAGAAGGATAAAAATGTATTTTCATGTTGTGTATGGAGGTGGCAGAAGAAGATATGCAGAAGACATGGAGGTGCAGGAAGAAACAGTCCAAGTTTAGGTGTTCCATTTGATGTTTTATCTTGTCTCTCTCTTAGTTCATACATCATAAAAAAATCTCGTAATTTCGGTTTCATTCGTAATTTGACATATATTAATATTAAGGTATTTTATTTTTTAATATTTTGATTAACTAAATCATTTCTTTATGGTACCTAAAATGAAAATGTTAGATCTATAGATTAATTGGATAAATTTTTTTTTAAACGTATGCATTATTTAAAATTTGAATAAAATTACTGTTTTTATAAAATTTAGAAACTAAAACTGCAATTTAATCAAAATTTAATGCTGTTGTTAACAAGAGAGGAAGGAAATAAACGAGGAGATGAAGGCACGTGAGAAAAGAAAAATAGATGAAAAATAAAATAAAAATTAGATTAGTTTGATTAAAGATAGAAAGAAAAGGAAAAAATTAAATAATTTTTTTTCCTTATTAAAGTATAGAGTTGCTGAATTGAGTTGGAGAAGAAAACTGACTCATTCTTAAGGTGATATCTGATTAGGAAGTCCAAGACCGAAACAAAAGATTCTTGGACACTTAATTAAGAGCTTTTAAAAGATTTTGTAATGGATGACCAAGTCACTGAAAAAAAGATTGATTTGTGTTATGTATGCCTTTAAGTATCCATTGGGATCAAATGATCTATTGTGCTTCTATATACTAGAACATTGGGTGGGAATGTAACGTTCATTATCTTAGAGGTAAATGGATGAAACCCCTCGAGACTTTGCTTGCAAAATTTATCATACGACTGAATGATAATGACTTTAAACTAATCTTACCTTGGTTGTGATGCTCGAAACAATGCCTTTGGTTACGTTTCTTAGTGTATTTTTCTACCTACAAGCTTCGGTATGTGATACATTCCTTTGTAGTTTGTTTCTGCATACGAGCTTCAATGTGTTTTTTCTCAGTACCAGTAACTTCTTGGACCTAAGATTCTGCAACTTGTTTGTTACAATCACAAACAAGTATGTCCAGCTGATAGCCAAGTCCTTGTAGTTCATTTTGATGCTTTTGTCCAACTATTCCCAAGTCTTTACCAAGTTGTACTTACAATTGTTCTTGTAGTTTCACTAAGACTTTGTGACTTTCTTCTACTTGTTGCTACATATGAGTAATCTTATTTTGAATGGTCTTCTCTGATGGAAAGAACGCACGCCAACTGCAACCTACATGCAACTATTAGGTTTTCATTATGTTCTGTTGCACACCAATTACAAGTACAATGATCTCTTTAAATAGAAATTATAAAAGACATAATGATTAAACCCACTCACTAAACATGTTGTCTAGTCAACCCAACCCAATTGATCTTGACTTCATACCCAACATCCTCATTCTTCTGAAGGAGTGTTTTAAGATGTTTACTAAGGGAAGATTCATCTTAGTTTTGGAAGAAGATGAGATGGTAGTATTAAATTGTAGAAGGAAATCATTTATCTTTCCCGAACTTATAGACATTATGAGTAGGAAACCAAAAATTGGATGAGAATAGATGATAATAAATGAGTACTCATTATATTCTTCTCTTTAAGGAGAGTTAAAGATAATGAAGATCAGTTAAATGATTTCAATATCAGTTGTGCCCTCCATATTGGTTGTTCTACGAAGTTTAGGTCAATGGCACGAAACAAATGAAAATTTTCTTTATCTTTGAAGTTCTCAAACCATAAGCACTAAAAGAATGTGACAAAGCTGCTAACACAACCAAAAACAAATAAACAAACCAGTTATACACCTACATTATAACTACCTCTGATCCCTCTTAATTGTTGTAAAGATAAACACAAACCAATCACTCAAGCATGCACCTTTTGTGCTTGTCAAAAACAGAAAAACATGCATCTTTTGTGACACGTTATATTTTCCTATGCAGTTCATTTTTCATGTCTTAAAATAAGGTGTTGAGAGGAACCTCGCATTAGTTGCTCCCTTAAGGGACCTATGAAACATGGGAGGTTTAGTAGTACTGATATGCATGGTTGTTTCATGGATGTTCATACATAGATGGAGTCAAAGAGACAAGAAAGGTCCCAAAACTTGGCCCTTTTTTGGAGCTGCCATTGAACAATTGATGAACTATGACAGGATGCATGATTGGCTAGTCAATTATCTGTCCATGTCAAAAACTGTTGTGGTTCCTATGCCTTTCACAACTTATACTTACATTGCTGTTCCTGCTAATGCAGAACATGTACTTAAGACCAACTTCAATAATTATCCAAAGGTAATCTACATCACCTCATTTCTAGTTTCAGTAATAAACCATATGTTGTGGCATCATGTTTGAGTCATATTATTGTTATTAAATATTGCATGCAATGATCAATACCTTTTTCACATGGTAAATTCTTAACTCTTACAATAAGTATTAAGAATTCTTTTTTATTGTTCGACTGTGTAAAAAGATTTTACTCTTAACTGCATAATTGAAAGCTTTTGAAGGAAAATTTTGTGGTTCTAATTGCAGGGTGAAGTGTACCATTCATATATGGAAGTGCTACTTGGTGATGGGATATTTAATGTTGATGGTGAGCCTTGGAAGAAACAAAGGAAAACTGCAAGCTTAGAGTTTGCATCCAGAAATTTAAGGGAATTTAGCACCAAAGTTTTCAGGGAATATGGCTTGAAACTTTCAGCCATTCTCAGTCAAGCATCTATCCTTAACCAAGAAATAGACATGCAGGTGCTGCAACCATTCCCCATGCTCATAAATTTTTTTTTTCAAACTTAAATTTTATTTTCATACATAGTAGTGGATTTTGCAGTTGATGATGGTTGAAATGTTAATTACCAGGAACTGTTGATGAGAATGACTTTGGACTCCATATGTAAAGTTGGATTTGGAGTGGAAATTGGATCACTATCTTCCAATTTACCAAAGAATAGTTTTGCTCATGCATTTGACACTGCAAATATCATAGTAACACTTCGCTTCATTGATCCACTTTGGAAGATTAAAAAAATGCTTAGTATAGGTTCTGAAGCACAACTTGAGAAGAGTATCAAAGTCGTTGATGATTTCACCTACTCAGTAATTCGGAAAAGAAAGGCAGAGATAGAAGATGTCAAAAGAAGTGGGCAAGAAAATCAGGTAGTTTTATATCCTAACCAAATATTAAAGATCAAACACATATTGATTTATCACCTACGTTAAAAAACAGATGAAGCATGATATATTATCAAGATTCATAGAACTGGGAGAAAGCAATGCAACAGACAAGAGTTTGAGAGATATTATGTTGAACTTTGTGATTGCTGGTAGAGACACAACTGCAACAACCCTATCATGGGCCATATACATGGTAATGACACATTCTCATGTTGCTGACAAACTTTACCTGGAGCTGAAACTTTTTGAGGAGAATCGTGCAAAAGAAGAGAACATTTCCTTGCCTGAATGTGACAAAGAGGACTCAGAATCATTCAATCAAAGAGTAGAGCAATTTTCAAGGTTATTGAATAAAGATTCACTAGAGAGATTGCACTATCTGCATGCTGTAATAACAGAGACCCTACGATTGTATCCAGCAGTTCCTCAGGTATGCATTTTCCTACATTGATTCTAGTTATGAAAATTCCATAAAAAGTGAGGCAATTTTTAATCATCCTAAAAAGGCAAATTGCATAGATTATATTAGTTCTAACTATGTCAATTGGTTTAAAGATAATAATACCTCATAGCTAATATCTTAGTTTCTGTTGAAGATCCACATATATACATTAAAAATAAGAACAACATATATTATGAGTCATTTGTTTTGTAAGGTTGAATATAATATCAGATCTTAAGTCAGAGTCTGTTTTTATAATTAACTAATTTAGTCTTTCTGCATGAAACTGAAGATATTAACAAAACTAAGTTCTGAAAATTAAGAAACCTATTAACAAAACACATTTTACCCTATTAACAAAACACATTTTACTCTTGGTTTTATGATAATCAAAGCACTTTCATTTACTTCTGAAAAGAGCCTCACTAAGGTTGTTGCTTTAAGTTCACTATATAGGATCTATGAATCAATTTTGTAAACATGGATGTTAAATTGTAGGATCCAAAGGGCATATTAGAGGATGATGTATTGCCAGATGGAACCAAAGTAAAGGCAGGGGGTATGGTAACTTATGTTCCATACTCTATGGGAAGGATGGAGTATAATTGGGGTCCTGATGCAGCTTCATTTGTCCCTGAGAGATGGTTCAAAGATGGTGTTCTAAAAAATGAATCTCCATTCAAATTCACTGCTTTTCAGGTAATTTGATCTCCTCTGAAATCTGTTATATGTGATAACAATCCAAAGTTGGTGTTGCAAGTTTGAATCAAGATGAACAAAAGACCTTAGTTTTATTGTTTTTCCTTTGGACCTTATAGGCAGGCCCTAGGATATGCCTTGGTAAGGACTCTGCATATCTACAGATGAGGATGGTGCTAGCTATTTTGTGCAGATTTTACAAGTTCAACTTGGTGCCAGGTCATACAGTGAAATATAGGATGATGACAATATTATCCATGGCTCATGGCTTGAAAGTTACCATACACAAACGTTCTTGACATGTTTGCAGCACTGCTTAATATGTGATTAATATCCATGTATAACATAACCACCATCACATATTTTGAGTGATTCAATAAATAAATAAACTGATAGATGAATATATTATATAAAAGAAATAGAGTAAATCTAAACTTTTAATTATTGATGAAAATAAATAATATTACAAATGAACATTTGTCTATGTAAATGATATTTATAGTTTCTAACCTTTGAAATCTGTTACTTTGTTTGGTGGGAAAATACTTATTGGCAAATTTTGATTATGAAAATAGGGTTGGATGGCTTTCTTACAGTCCTTTATAATTAACGAGTTTAGTGTTTATTAATGAACAGATCATAATTTGAAAAATGCTTAGTATTTTTATGAGATTGTACTATGTAGGATTGCAAATTAACAAATATTTCATGTATTATGTATACGAGTATTTAAGAAAATGATAGTATGGTTATGTTAATTTAATTAAAAAATTTAACTTATCAACAATAAAAAGGTTAAAAATATAAAAAAAAAATTGAACTTTCAATCTAAAAATATCAATAAGAAAATAATTTTTTAAAAATAGTTTAGAGATAAATGTTTAAAAACTAAAAAATACAAATAAGTTAAGTATATAAATAATAAAATTATACTCAGAAAATAAAATTTTAAAACATGAAATGAAACTAATTTAAAGATATAAGACCTAGAATTCGAGATGAAAAAATTAACAAAAAGTTGAAGGTATTTAATGTTTAAAAATATATAAAAAAATATAAATGATATTACTTGGTTAAAATGAGAAAAATACTGTCTTCAATTAATATAAATTTTGTGTTTCATTAAATAGATATGGATTAGGAACCATTTAATTTGTTATATATCTTATCAAACATTTATACCTCAATTCTATCATTTTACAATATTATTCACTCTAACATTTAGAAAACGTTTATTTATAAACATTTCACTGTTTTATATATATATAGAGAGAGAGAGTAGTGGTATGATATGAAATAAACATTTTTATATTTTATAAGAAGGAGCCAAAATTTCAGTCTTCTGCCAACTATACCAATTAAGTAAGTTTGGTTTAGACACTCAGAGTACTAGGTAAAATATATTTAAAAAATAATTAAATATTTGGATTGGATAGAATAATATATATCTATGTCTTCTAGTACTGTCAATATAGTCGCACATAATTTATAGTTGAGACTAAAAACAATTTATGTATTTCTTCTTCCTCCAACTCGTAAGTCATTAAAACGTTTTTTATGTACAAAATCGTGATGAAGTACCGATTAACCTAGTGAAGTAAAACTATTATATTATATTTAATGTAAGAAGAATTTAAACAATCATATTTTGTGTGAAATTAACCTCTTGCTACACTTGATTTTCTTAATAATTTATTTGGAATATATTAGAAATACTTATATAGATTGTATAAGATATGTTAGACTATTATTTAAAAAATGTATTTAAAACATTGTTGTTAGGACATTGAGTATCGAGGCAAAATACACAGAAAGTACAAAGGCATCAGCATCAATGTCAATATCATGGTCATAGTAAATAACAGAAGTTCTAAAACAAAGGATAATTTAAAGGAGATGGAATATGGAACATTGGAAGAAGATGATTAAGTAAAGGTTGAAGAAAATGGGAGGAAGAGAAAGCAAGTTAAGGAAAAGTGATTATGGAGGTAGTTTATTGGTACCTAAAGGTTATGTTCCAATATGGGTTGGGAAAAGTGAGGATGATTGGAAGTGGTTTATGGTTCACACCAAAGCACTTGGTGATGCTTATTTCCAAGAGCTGCTGGGTAGATCTGCTGAAGAATATGGATTTAGGAATCAAGGGATTCTCAGAATCCAATTTGAAGCTCAAGATTTTGAACAATGGTTGATTACAACATCCAACTCCAATCTCAAGATCACAAGTAAGAACAAGGTTAAACCAACTTGATGGGAGATACAACTTATCTTTCTTTTCAACATAATTTACATTCATATTCACATGCTCAATTACTCTTAATACAATAACATTTTATTAGATGATATTCTCATTTCATATAATATTTAAATTTTCAGTTATAACTATTATCAATTGTAACTCCTGTATATTAGTATTAAAGTGACAGATAAAATAGTTATAACTGAAAATTTACAATATTATTATTGTATAAGGTTTATTATCTAATACATTTCTCTTTACTGGGTTATGAATGCGTATATAATATTTTTTTTAATTCTTTACTTAGTGTTGACTAGCACATAAAATCAGAAAAGTGAGGTTGGGTATATGTCAATTAACTAAGCATTTTTTTATTTATATATATATTGGCAAAAGGAAACTATATGTAAAATAGAATTAATACTCGGGTGTTGTAACACATATAGTATAAAAGAAATATACATCTATAGTACCAATTTGAGTATGAAAACGAGCACTATAGGTACCTCATTAGTGGTGCAAGATCAATCTTTTCTTTGAGTTTCTGCTAATGTTTCTTCACCATATACGACTGCATTTCCAAAAATTACCATGTTTCTTTATTTTCAAATGCATCATATACAATTGTCCAAGTAAGGATAAGAAAGATGAATGGAGATGGAATGGTTAACCCAGATTTACTTCGTCAAATCAGCATACAATGAGTTTGGAAAGGAGGAAAATGCGAAAATTAGCAACACTTTCGATCAGTTTTGGAAATTAAAGGCACTACCATCAACAAAGGTTGTAGGATGGAAGTAATGATAAACAAGATTGCAATTAAAGTTAACCTATAGAAGGAAAATATTTTTCGATAATACTTTGTGTGTTTTATGCACCATGGACTTAGAAACTGTTAACCACTACTTGTTTTTTGATTGTTGTACGATCAGTTTGGAACTAGTGTTTCAGGTGGTTTGGCGGTTCAACATCATGATTTCAAATATTACTTTAATCAATTTAATAGTTTAAGACTAACAATAAAACTAGGAAATTTGTGTGTGACAGCATGTCGATAAGTATTGTGAGTGAATTTTGGAGACATATAAATAACATGGTGTTTAATAATACTGATGACTTATTAACAATAATTATATAGAGTTAGAAGTAATAAATTGTTCCTAAAGACGGATATTGAACCCACAAGGAACAATTCTAACATTTCAAGTATAATATTCACTAAATATGAATATGAAAAGATGTGTCAAAGGTTGTTTGTATCATGATTTGTAAGAAATTAAATAAAAACAAACAAAATAAATGTTGTAGAAAATTCAATTGAAAGAATGTGGATTGAGGTTCACCATTCTCACTCGTTTGTATTTTTAATGAATATAAATATATAACATTTCATCTTGATTGACATTAATGCATATATAAAAACAATTCATATTGATTCCTCTCATACAAAATTATTAAGAATGTCTCCAAAATATTGATTTCTCGCATATTTATAAAAATTTCTTATCATTGCGAGCAAATGTTATAAAAAAATTAACAATTCAAATATATTTCTAGCATTCAAATATGTTAAGCATTATCATTTAGGTCAGATGCTTATAAATACTTTTCAGTCAAATCTAAAGATCAAAATTATGAATAAAGATTCAAACTTTAAGAATAAAATGATAATACCAATTATCAATCAAGAACAAAAAATTATAAATAAATATCATCTCAATACATAAGAGTTTGAACAGATAACTCACAATCCCAAAGGAAATACTCAGCCACTAATATTGGTCATTACAAGCATGGAAAATAATAAAAGAATATCCATGGTGTTTCTTCTTGACGGTTGCATCCTCTAGAGTTTTCTATCTCTGATTATCCTCCGAACGATATCTAGAGTTTTGCACCACGCCTTCTATTTAACCTAATTGGGCTTAGGTTAAATGACATATCGCTCAAGCGAAATATTGTTTGCTTAAGTGAGTTTCACGACAAAAAGTCCAACTTCACTGGATAAGCCTTGGGCGAGTTCGGGCCAGATTTCAATGTTCCAACTTTGTCTTTCATCTTGTCTTTAACTTTTTCATTCTCCCTTAGCCCTTTTTTTATCTTCATCTTCCCCTATATTACTGAAATTAGCACAAACTTAAAAAAAATCGTTCATATTCATTTTATAATAAAAAATATGTAAAAAAAAAAACCAAATTCCTAAATTAGAGGTTGAATTATAACTTTATTATAACATATTATCAACAATTTAATTGACTTTAACACTTTTCCCCATTTTATTTTCTTATTCATGATTCAACATAAAAAAAATTATTTTCTTCTTTTTTTATCAATACTAGAAATAGATAATTCCCCTCTTTTAACCCAAAGAAAATATCTTCGTCATATCTTAGATCGATGTGATGTAAGATGTTTGAAGTTAAGTTCACTTCTCTTTGATCTCTAATTACAAATTATCAAAAGAAGGTTTTGAATTTTATCCCGATTCTTCTTCCTATAGATCAAATCTCATTGCATTGTGGTTTAAGAAATAAGTTGTGGTGAGGTAAAAGTGGGTATCACAATCTTGCTCAAACAACTGCTAAAATTCTATAGATTTAAACTCCTTTTAAAGAACTTGACATATCACATGGTTCTCCATAGTGATAACCGAAGTACAATAACTAAACACATAATCATGTTCTTAATGCAAGAACTAAGCACATGAAAAAGTATTATCCAAGAGTCTATATTTTCAACATATTACAACCCAAATACAATGAACTAATCTTATTACCAAACCTCTCTCTCCAAAGTTTTTTCAGGTTTATTTGGGACAAAATTAGTGTGGTTGCCTTACATTAATTATCACCCACCTTAAGTTTGCGGGCGGATGGTGTTAGTGTTGTATCAAATTTGTTATAGGCGTTTTATCATTCTGATATTTCACAACTTTATTTCTTTTCTTCCACCATACAAAGAGAACCATTGTTATTTTGGAAGAAACTTATTATCAATACAAATTACCCCTTTTTCCTCTTTCTCTCTTAAACTCTAATAATATGCAAATAAAAGACAACCAAACAGAGCGGAAAGGAGAACCAGGATGATATATATAAAAATAGTCTGATTTAAATAATACAAAACTATATACAAGGGGATTTTCTTTTAACGATTTAAGAACTAGGCTAAAATCACAATTCCCAATACACTTTGTTCGATAAGTCTCGAACCTAAAATATAGAATAATGGTAACAGCGAAGGCATACAATAGCAGCAGGCTTGAGTCCGGCCACTTTGTGCAATCAGCACCAGACACTTTTATCCTCGCCCTTTCTTCCAAAAGCAAATTAAAGACTACATAAACAAGAAAGTGTAAGCATTTAGAAGGCAATTCATCCTTTCAAAATTTGTAGCTCCAGAAGCACCGAAAAAGCTCTACTCAAGGGTCAGTAATCATTCCTCTGTAATCTCCATTTTGCAGATTGAGTATTCCCTCTCGAACAATAAAAACTCCTACAAGTGAAAAGATAAACATCCAGTCAGGCTTAAATTGACAAAATAAATGCTATTTTTAGTTGCAACTGACACACCCCTCTAATATTTTTCATGTACATATAATCCAGTGTCTCAATGACTTGAATATCTAAATTGAAATATACGGAACAGACAACTAGGTGTTATGTTGCTGTTATTTATATGCAACTTATCGCACCTTGTGATAATGAAATTGATAAAAAGTCAATAGGTCTTTTAGAAAGAACATCTTCATAACAAGTTTTATAAGCTAGAAGTCAATTTCATTTTTTCTCATACTTTTAATATTAAAATGGGTGTCTCAGTAGTAACATTAAAAATGTGGCAAAAAATGTCTTGTAACTTACTCCTGTGCGTTAAAGCCAATAATGAAAACAATACAACGAGGTCTCACATAAAAATAGGCTAATAGACAAAGGATGACGTTTAAAGCATAGAAACTAATGTTTCTTTGAGAAACATCAAACTATAATCTTGCCTGTAATTGTTGTTGACTAAACAAGTGAAGAAAGTCAGTTTCAGGACTGCCAACCAGCTCGATCAAAGTATCATGACAGTCAGGCAGGACTCCCGATCCCATTAGAGAAACAGAGACCTGTTGGTAAGACAGAAGTTGAACATAATAAATCTCTGAAAATTCCGAAAAAATAAATAAATCATTGTGAACATATTTTATTTAGAACCAGTTGAGTACTCAACTAATTAATGTTACCCCCTTGATTAACTACTCCTGAGTGATTCAATGAACTCCCATTGGAAACATTATCAACAGTTCAGCTTTAGTTTCAAAAATTGTAAATATATAGTGTCAATACAATCCCTTGACTTACTTGCATACAACGAAGAATGACTTCTGGAAGGCAGCACCTACGACAAAGTCCTTTCACTATGTAGGTTGCCGGGCACTCTAGGGGGCCATCTTTGTCAGAATACCAAGCATCCAAACGGGATATTTCCATGGTAACTCCAGCTTGAAACCGAGGAAGCTCACCTGTGACAAGGAAATAAAGTTACAAGATCTACACATTTGATATGATCCAGTATTATATTCCATGGAAGAAACAAATATATTAATGTCTTATAACAATAAATTTCAAAAATCAGAAAACACTTATATTTGAAATTTCTCTCAATAATGGTTTTTATATTTCTTACAAAACCTTTCACTGAACAGCTTCTTAAGCTTGGAACATAAAGAAAACAAAGACCCAGTGCACCATTCTTTGTGATTTAAGTCAACAGTGTAGAATGGAAGAAAGAGCCAAGCCAAGCTACTGATTATCTGGTCAACAAAAAGGCTTCAATATCATAATATGGAATGGCTCTTGATAAAAACGTAAGTATAGAGCAGACTAAGAAATGGTTTTATAATTTTTAACAATTCCAACTTCTCATTACAGGAAGGAGGTGAACTAAATTAGGTAAAGCCAATTTTATTAGGACAACAAAATTTGTATGTCACTGGAAGGGGTTCCCAACCAAAACACTACTGTTCCTTTTCAATTAACGTTTCGGAAGAAAAAATTTAATATTTCTATGTGGTTTTAAAGTCCCGGATAATATTAATCACTATTTTTTTCAATTATATTTTTATTAGTTATTTTACACACTGAAGAGTTTAGAGAAACTGAGAATTGAAAGAGAAGAAAGTTTTCCCTTATTTTATTTTATTTTCAGAATCTCTCTACAAAGTTTTCAAGTATTTATAGTAGAGATAGGAAGCAATTTTTTGTAATTTCCTGTAACAGATATAAGACTGCTAGGATAACTAACTATTGCTTCACAAATACTCCAACACACTTATCATAAACAATAAATTATAAACAAATCCAAAATTAAAACCAGACCAAATATATATTTTACCTATAATTAAGTATTTATAATCCCACACGCTTTGGATATTTCAATTTCAATGCACCGATAATAGCTATGATTAATAAGAGAAATGACATATTAATTAAAATAGGCATAGGAAATTTAAAAGATAATTTAATATAAATAAGGACATTAATTAAATTTCTAAATTTGTGCACAATAATGACACTTAAAAAAGGAATGAAGAGAAGAAAAAAAATAGTAAAACATGAGAAATCGCAAAGCATTAACTCAAGTTTAAGATAACGACTCCACAACGGAACATCAATAGATTAATCTAACTTAAATGTCTTCGCATATTTAATTGGAAAAGTCCCTTAGTTCACTGTATGATATCAAGATAGGGGAGGGATTTTAATGACAGGTGACACCTTATAATTCATGAAAGCTAGCCATTATTTAATAAAATTTATACCTTTAAAACCAGAAGCCAGGATGGTGCCAAGAATACCACCATCATTGAGCTCATGTGGTTCAAGTCCATCATCAGGAATTCCTAAGCAACGAAGAACAACATCAATGCAATAACTGTCCCTTGAAGATATGGAAACATTCACCTGCAAAAATAATAGATCGTAAACTCAGAAAAGCCACTCAATATAATTTATCCAAGAGAACAATGGAAGCTTGACAATGCCAGCCATATAACATCATTCACCAATTAGACACATACTAAGCAAATTAATTTTTGACCCAAGTAAATCTCTGAAATGAATGATTTGCTCTTCAGTAACTTTTTTCTGCTCTTGAAAAACAAGCATTTACTTTACTTTACTGAAATCATGAAGCAACAGTTTTAAGAAAAAGCATGGTAGCAATAGTTTTAAGCTCTATAAATAGATATTTCATCAAAAAAAATCAGGGACTGAACAACAAATAGGAATTGAGGACCTGATTGAAAGAGATTTCAAAACTATAGGGGCTCATTACACATTTTAAATCATATAGAAAAAATAAAGGGGCAAACATGTGACTTGTCTTTTGAAATAAACATCACTGAACAAGAATTTTTAAAATCATTCAAACAGGCATAAATAGTTTATGGAACATCAGTATATTTGCTAGCTTAAGCTGTCAATGGTTGAAAAAACATACCATTAGTTGTCGATTTAAGACAACCTCGTCACCAGCTGAAGAGTAGAGAGCACTTGTAAGTGTAGTACAAACAGTAGCATCTGGACACAAACATTCTCCAGATGGCAGGCAGAGCATTGCTGTTGCATGAAGTTCAAGGAAAACTGGTTCAGCTGACTCATACATACGACCAGTTGAAGCCAACCAAGGTGTCTCTTTTCCTACATAAAGGAGAATTACAAGTCTGTTAAAATGTCAATGTACTAATTAATTTTGAAACATGAACAGAAGTTTCACAATCAATATATTGCTAAAACATTAGATTTTTGAACAAGGTTGTCAACTAACTCACTTTGTAGCAGTGAAAGGGATGCCTTCAGTGTTTCCTTGGCAGCTGAAATGGACCTTTCCTTTTCCTCAAGTGAAATTTCAGTGACAGGAACCTCTGCATTCTCCACTTCAATTTTAAGCCAGTTGCGGTAGGTTGCATCACAAGAGTAATACTCACGCTAGTTGAATGCAGGACAAATATAAATGTTAAGTGTTACAGTCAAGCCAGATATTATGTGATTGAGGTTCCAAAATTAAACTAGGAAAAGCTTAGTTCAGAGTACCCAGTCTTGGAACTCCCTCAGATCCTCAAAAACATTATAATCCTCAGAGGTCTCAAGAGCTTCTGCAAACTGTTTTAAGGGTTCAGCGAGGAAACCAAGCACTGTGTGGGCACCTATAGGCATTGCTGGCACTCTCCACATAGAAATCAAAGCAAACTCCCTGAAGAGTATGTTGCTACAGAGGGAGGAAAAGTGTTATAAATTCAGAACGAGGGGCAAAATTAAATTGGAAGAGCAAATAATACAGGGACGGATTAAAATTCTGTGATGTAAAAGTTATATACAAAACAACCAACAGGAGGACCGGAAATATCAGGTTCTTATATAAATCTAGGAAATTCAAATAATAGTATTCCAACAAAAGCTTCTTTCCCACTGGGTAGGTTCAAGTGTTGAATACAAAATAAGAATAGGCACAAGATATTGCAAACATCTGTATAAAAATTGGGGGTGAAAGGTCAAACATCATTCCCAGGTTTCACTACTTTTAATTGCTTAACTTTCACCAATGCAGTTTGTCAGAGAAATCTCATGATGGGGCATTTAGTAGATGCCTTATTTACCTATGAACCAGTGCTCGAAGAAGAAGCTTTTTACTGACATCTTTGACATTTGTAATTGTTGATGGTGGTGTAAAGCAAAGCCATTGGATGACTTTAGCTTTTTGAAGACTCTGCAGTCTGTGCTGTTCTGCAACATCTGACAGGTTATCGTATTTGCCAACCTTGATCTCTCGGGATCTTGCCAAAATTCTGTTCCAAATGAATTTATCATGAAAAGAAAAAAACTTCCTATGTGCAAAAAAGATTAGATTATAAATCAACAGTTTATATACCTCTCAGTAATGTCTTCAAAATTTCCCTTGGAATCATCCACAGAAGAAAATGGTAAATATTCCATAGCAGAAAGGAATATCTTGTATTTGACATGTACACTATTTAATCAAAATATAGATCACAGTTGTTAGGAACCAAAAAGGAAATAGTGGGGAAAAACAATTTTAATGCTTGTCTGAAAATGAACACAAAAAGGAGAAAGATCTTTGCTTTAATACAAAAGCTTCCCCTCACAATTGTTCACCTGCTCGGTTCTCTTAACACAATTCCCTGAATAATCCCCATCCCAGATTTCCCCATATTTGTTTATTAGCTAACCAACTATTCTAATTCTAACAGCCAAGACTGACTACTTCACCCCTACATTCTTCCAAGCAGGTTAACTTTCTGTCTTGATAGAATATTAGAATTACAAACATTTTACAGGAACAATTGATGACTAGTGTTTGGTGTATTTGGATTGTCACCTATTTACCCAGCCCTTTTTTCCAATCACCTCTTTTATGTTACAGGTTTATTTCATAGTCCTCTCGAAGTTACCATGGCCTTATTTAAGTGGTTTCATTTAAGTATTATGAAAAGGACTGGTTAGCTTTTTGACTCAATGCTCTTCATTGTTGCTTTTTTCTGCTTTAGAAAAATATCTTCAACCCTCATCCTTTGTACTTCTTTTACCTTGTAATGAACCCTTTGTCTACAATTGCTTTAAAAAATAGATAAATCTGATGTCCAAAATCAGGAATGTACTTGCCAGTTATGAACTTTCATGTTATACTACATGTTCAAATGATCCTCTGACAAAATATAGTCTTACTTTGCACCAAAAAACCTAGTTCACTTGGGAGAATCGACATGACGCATATAACAAGAACGGAGATTGCAACCACATCAATAAAAACAAAATTAGATTAACAGGTGACATAATTATTGCAAAAAGAAAAGAAAACAGATAACAAGGAATAAGTCCATATTACCTGCTGTGCAGCCTAAGCTCCATCATGTGCACAAAGAGATCAATGCAACGGTGACATGCAAGCTGAGAAGCATATATGCCCACCAACTCTTCATGCTCCTTTGAAAAGAGAAATAGGGCATACCTGATGTTTTCCATTGCAATAAATGAATATAGCAGAGCAAATTGTCATTCAACACAATGCTTTTCTGCTTCCATCGTATACTTAAAATTATGTTAAAAGTCACAGACTAGGAAGTCATGCAACAAGCAGGAAAGCTAAGGTATTGTCTAAATATAGTGCGGCCATCTTCACTCTAATATTATTGAAGAGAAAAGGAGTGGAAAGAACATCACACAACATTACTTACAAGTGCAAAATATTATCACCAACACTGAGAATCTTGTCCTTGAAGGTGTCCTTCATTTCCTCAGCTAGTAAATATCGAAGCACAAGGACCAGATGTGCACCAAATCGTATCATTTGAGGATCTCCACACGGCCTGTAAGAGAGCACAAAAAATTTTGGTCAACAGTATCCCATCAACAGATTTACCGTGTATAACAAAAAAACTACCCTTATGAGTGCCCATCCAGCTGTGGCCCAACTACTTCCTCCTAAAATACACTTGCTTAATCACAGGACTGCCATCAGCAGGTTTATTGAAAAATGACCATGGTAGCACCATGATCAAAAGCGGTGGTGGATTTTTCATACGCAGCCATAATATGGTAGTCTCACCTACTTATATACTATGAAATGTCCTTATCTCTAGTCGATGTAGGATCTCCAATAGTTATAATACCTTGTCTCCAAATCCAATAAAAATATTCCCATTGTCACCTTCCTAAAATTCTCTTCTATAAATTCTCTAGACACTTCACACTACTAAAGTATCAAATGATGAAATTGAAATTTTCACTTGTGAGAGTTATACCTATAATATATCCATTATTCTATTACAAGCTCAAAGTAATCCCACATGTTATTATTGCAGCAATACTAGTATGAAAAAGAATTACTGTCATGCATGTCTCTAACAGGTTTTAGTGAGGGACCCATTTGGATAACAATAGGAAAGAACTTCTAAAAATTGTTTCATATAAAGATTTTAACAGGTTTCATCTGACGAGGAAAGAGCTGTAACAACACTTACCTAAATACATTCTGATTATCTTCAGTAGGTGCTATCCATGACCATATAAGGTCTAGTACACGTGGTATGTCCCCAAGCATTAAAGTCATCTGTGAAGCAATATATACCTCAGGACATCAGCAAAGAAAAACATAAAGTAAGTTAAAGAGAATTAAAAAGTATCATTGTTCTGTCTGCACCAAAGTGGTTGCACCATCGAGTTTCTTTTATGTAATTAAATTAAAATTAAAAAAGATGCTAAAGATTATCCTTCGAATAAAAGGCTCTATATCTTCTCATCAGCAGCTACACGTTTACAGATAGTTGGAATTAAAAAATCCCAACTTTGCATCACCCTTATTTCCTTTTCTTATGATAGCTGAAATGCTATAAACTTAAAAAATGTTTGAATATGAAATAGTTTAAAAAATGACAAACAAAAAATATGGTAATCACACATTTCTTAAAAAAATACCTGAATTTGTCGCTGTTGCTCCTTGCATTGTCTAGTAACAGATTCATGGATCATTTCCCTAAAATGGAAAGCAAACAGATTTGTAACATATAACAACCATAACAAAGACTACAAATGCAGAAAAAATTACACAACTACCCTGAATGAAGTTTTTGCAGAAGAGACGAGAGTTGTCGAGGTTGTTGATTCAAAACTTGAATTGGCCAATTTTCAGGTCCATTAGAAGGCTCAAAAGAACCGTCAGCGTGTCCAGGGCTTCCATCAATTACATCTCCAAAAGTTCTAAGTTGATCAACTCCCCCTGGCAGTGAACGAGTGATTTCCAAGTCCACCTGCACATCTAGCCAAGACTTTGCCATTGCCCAGCATGCTGACTGCAACATTAGGTGTTACACTGTAAATAAGGTTTCCAACTATGATAGTACAATGGAAAAACTAATAATGTTAGGCAAGTAGTTAGTTATGCTAGTCTAAGAAATACAATGGGATACGTTAATGTGCCGGCAACTGATTAGGCCCATTGAGGGTGGGTTTATGCTAGAAGACCTGCAGCTGTCTACAAATATAAGAGGGAATGAGAGCAATTTCATCTTGTCATTTTGAGATGATAGGGCCCTTAGGGCATATTGAGAGATGCAGAGCCTCAAGGGAATTTTTCCCATTTTACCTATAAATCTAATCCATTTCTATCAAATAAGTTAGAAATCTATTTAAAACTCGTAGAGCTTTGTAGTAGGCAGGCTAGTCAATAACTCCTTAAAGAACTGGAGTTAGAAGCCTGAGAGCTGAGATTATGTATCACATCATTGCATCACAGATGCTATAATGAGTTTTCCAACCCATTAAAATATTTTGTATATCTCCCCCATTTTAGGAAGCGGAAACATTATAGGGTTTTAAACCTTTTACCTCATCATTTGGGTTCTGTTTCAAAACAATCTGTGACTTGTTACTAATACTCCCCAGCTTGTTTCTAACCAAGCCAAGTGTCCTCCACACACACACTACTCATTGGGTCACTGCTCACCCATGAAGTCTCTATTCAATACTGGTTTCTGTAGTGCTTTACACACTAATACTATCTGTTCTGTTTGACATACATACAGATTCCATCACCCTCTTTAGGTGATTATTTGTCTTTGAGTCTAACTCAACCTCAAAAACCCACTTTGTGAGGTGAAGTTAACATCCGCTTACATACTATAATTTGGTCATATTTCTAATTGATGTAGGACTCCTAACACAAACACCTCACAACAAGGATTAGACATCTCAAACATTAAACTAGATATTCGTGAGTGGTCGCGATAATGGAAGATACGATAGGCCCAAAAAATCTTATTAAGATAGATTTTGATACCATCTTAAAAATTGAACACAACCTCGAAACCAGTTTTTGAAATGAGATTTTCACTCACTTATATACTATATTCAGTCATATATCTGACTATATTTTATTTTTATTAATTGTTGACGTTATTGATTTTACAAGAGTTACGAAAATTAGTTTTTTCATTATTGTTTTAGTGATGAACAATGTACCAAGGTGGGTATTGTTTTCATGTTTGATTGTATGTGTTTCATGCATTAGCTTAAGCATTCTAAGACGAATTCATGAGCTTGATTGATTACTTGATCCAAGAACACTCATTTTCGAAAAATATTTTGGAAAAATCGTTTAGGACCTTTTAATTGACTAAATTACATATTAACCAATTATCATACGAACTTCATGCTTGAGAAAAGCTTTAGGCTTGTAGATAATTGATTATCATCAATACATAGTTGATTATATCAGGATTCTTGAAACATAGCACGCACAAATAATCAATTATCATGGGACATAATCAATTAATTTGTTCCTAATGGATTTCCAAACCCCATCAACAACAATAACAACATAACTGACTATCAATAATAATCAATTTACTCTCCATTCAAAGGTTATATAAATTATCTTTTCAAAATCTATAAGATAATAAATTCTAGAAAATGCATACATAGGAAAACAAAGAGTTATTCAAGATTCTCCCTCTAATTAAAACCTTTCAGTTTCTACTGACAGACAAAAAGATAGGGTTCTTGGAACAAGTTGCATTAAAAATCTCAATAGAAGTCTTCCTTTCTTAGTTCATTCTTGGTTAGAAGTCAAACACATTGAAAGTAATATCATTGTAACCCATCTCATCATTTCTTCTAATGGTTATCACACCTAGGTTTAGTATGTTGGTGTAGTAGGTTTCTGTTCTTAGTCTTTTCTTGATAGGTTTCCAAAAGAGATCATATCCTCATGCGTGTTGCATACTCTGTGGTTGAGTGTATGTAACCGTGTTGAATTTGAAGAATAATAAAACAACTTATCTCAGGTTGGTTGTATTGAACTAGATGTAGACAAGGGAGAATCAAATCAATCTAAAATTTTGTGTTCCTGCTTGTCCCACATTTTCCTTATATTTTTCTTGCAACATTAAGACTATCAAGATTGCTTCTCAAAACAGACATCAAGAAGATTTAAGAAATATTTTTTAAAAGAGGCTCTTGTTGTTAGAATACTTTTGTAAGAATTCACTCCCACTCTTGCTTATTGTCCAGCACCTTTTATTCTTATAAACATGTCTTCAAATTTCGATAATACTGTTTATTTAGCACTTATATAAGTCTTGTTTCTATAGTATTTGCTACAGCAGCATCCCACTACCCACTATCCTGCTAAAGCATTTTAGGGGTCAACTACAACACACCTCTATATATGGGATTGATAACTACGTTAAAGGATTCAACACCAGTTTAATGAACTGTTAAAGCAAAATAGCTTGTTTTCAGTCTCATGACAGTGCCTTTGCATGTCAGTATGCTCGTAGAATGCATATTCTCAATATCTATGGATGAAAGAACAAAAACTTCCAGAACAATTATAGGAGAGAGAGACCTCCCAGTCATTGCAGAGTGGAAGCATCCGTTTTAGGTTGCTACACTGGGCTGCATATACAGCTGCTTCACATTTCCCTCCTTGCTCTGCTATTTTCTGGAAAACAAAAGTGCAATAGTTAGAAAATTTCATAACAACGGAATAACTTCAACAACTGGTATAAAGATCCTAAAATCTAAAACATTGACGGCATGAAAAAAAATGGTAAAAAAAGGGAGGGAAGAAAGTTTATTTTGAAGATATCTTATCCACTCATGTTCCATTTATTCCTAAAAAATTATTGTAAAATAAAGGCTTGTTTGGCGACCATATTCAGCATGATTTGATAAGCTAATGTAATACATTATGACTTTATCAGTGGTTTAGCACACTCACTATGTTGTGTCAGTTTATCCATTAAACCCCCTCTTACACTTCAAAATGATGGATAACTTATGGGTTCGATTAGGCTTGATTAAATTTCGAATAATATTATTCCCAATACACATTTTCATAGTGACTGAAATATATTAAAAATTACAACTAAATGACATTAGTGCCAAAAGTTTTAAGTAATAATAATAACACATTTGAATGAGTGCATAGCAAGCATTATGTATAAGCTTGTGTAAAAACATTATAATTACAATCCTAAATGCATTAATTTAAATTACTTTGTTTTTAATAAAAAAAATCTTAAACATCATCAAAAGTCAACATTTTCACACCGTAATTGTATAAACAAATAACAAAACGTAGTAACAAATCTGTTTAGCAATACATGTAAATTTTAAATGACATCTTTTAAACATAATCAATTATACATATAAATTATATAAAATAAAAGAATAAAATTAAAACAAAAATTACAAAAATAGTGCATAAAAAGGTGAAGAAGATTATTTAAAAATAATATTGCAGACACTTACATAACAACGATTTTATTAACTATTTAAAAATAATATCCCCTAATCAGCCAGGTTGTCATTAACTATGAGATCTATTCTTTTTAAAATTTTGCGAATATCAGTATCCAAAATATATGTTTTTTATTATTGAATGTCCACAGTCTATTTCTAGAATAACAAAATTCAATTAGTACACTTTAAGTAAAAAGTATTTTTGTCTTTCAATAAAAAAGTAAAAGTATTTTTACAAAAGAATAATTATTGTCCTGTCCAATGTTTCTATAATCATCAAATACAATATCATCCTATTATCTCATACAATATAATACCTTTTATAATGATACATCAGATGCTATAAAGTATTAAAAGTTATCATACTTAATCAATCAGACCTTATGATGTCATGAAATTCCAATCAGGTCCTAAGAATTTTTTAGGAATAACCGATTAAGATAGATATATTACAAGCTTTTCCTAAGAGAGCACATGCGGCATGACAAATTCCATTTCCAATAATAAAACTCTTAAGTGAAAATCTGGGGAGGAAGGTGTCAAAATACAGGTAGCACAAACATCAAATAAACCAACACAGAAAATTGTTCAATCAGTGTAAACATAGAACCCTACCTCTGATGCACAATATGAAGCCCATTTCCAAAGATGCCACTGATGACCAATGCCACTTTCAAATTCAACAGCTTGCAAAGTTCTATTTTTACCATTCTTGACCAGAACTTCAACAGAAGGAAACTGCTTCAAGCCTCCAAATGGGTAAATAGAAGAAGCTCTCCAAGGCTGCCAAAATAACAAGATGTTAATATGTAATGAAGTCCATAAACTTATCATGGTCAAAGTTATGTTCACCTGTCCAGCAGACCGGCAAAGTCCACAAGCCTCTTCTAGCCGTCCAGCCCTTAAAAGAGTCCACACATCTTCTAGAAGAGATTCATCTTGTTTCTGTATCCAAACAAACAAAACATCTTTGACACACTACATTATGGACTAACCAACCAGGAGCGTGGACACACCCTCACTATTCTATGTTATCATCAATAATTAGGAGATTACAACCTATCAGAGTATAAAACAGAATATTCTATTATCAGATTTTGTACAGTTGTACTGGTGAGGGCAGCTACTATAAATGCTCTCTATATTCTGTTTCCAGTGGGTTGAATAAAATGAAAAACTCTCTTCCGTTATTAAACCTATTACTATCAGGCTCATCATCACTCTTGTCTTCCTAATAATTGGCAGTTAATTCAATTGGATGTGAATAATGCTTTCTTTAATGGTTTCATAGAAGAAACAGTCTACATGATGCAATCCCTAGGATTTGATGTTGAAGACAAATCTCTTGTTTGTAAGCTAAAAAAGGAACTTTATGGCTCGAAACAGGCACCAAGGCAGTGGGATTACAGACTCAAGTTTACCCTCATTCAGTTCAGATTTCAATCTAGTACATGTGATCCATCTATATTCATATACAAGCATCAAGCACACGATTTTCATCGGATTCATGTGGATGCTATTACCATCACTGGAAGCTCACCTCATCTCATCCAGTAAATCACTGACCAACTTAACTTTCTCTCGAACAGCTAGGTCATTTGGACTATTTTTTGGGTATTGAGATCAAACATCTACCTGACAAATCTCCTTGTTATGACTCAAAGCAAATACATTAGAGACCAACTATACAGAACCAAAATAGCTGAAGCTCAACCTATTTCTTCTCCTATGACCTCTACCTTCAAGTTCTCTAAAAATGGTGGTAACTTGTTTCAGGATCTGACGGTTAATAGATCTGTAGTTGGTGCCCTGCAGTATGCTACTCTCACAAGGCCTAAAATAAATTTTGCAGTTAACAAGTTTGCCAGTTGATGGCAAATCCCATAGACTCTCACTGGCTGGCTGTCAAAAGAATTCTGAGGTATCTTAAGGGCACTCTCTCTCATGGTCTTCACATGCAATAGGCTGATGCTGGCGGACTTTAACAGTCACATATACGTGTGATGCTGACTGGGTCTCTGATATTGATGACAGAAGATCAACCTCTGGTCCTGCCATCAACTTGGGACCTAACGTGATCTCTTGGTGGTCAAGGAAACAACAGGTTACTACCAGATCCAGGCTGAGTATCTCAGTATAGCTCAAACTTCAACTGAGTTAACCCGGGTTCAGGCTCTGTTATAGGAACTTCAAGTTCTTTTTTGTACTCCTCTTCTGCTCTATGATAATCAAAGTGCAGGAACTCTCTCTCATGTAGGTTGATGTATTTTTTGTCCGAGAAAATGTTCTATCCATACAACTTCAGATTTACCACATTCCAACTCTGGATCAATGTGCGGAAGTGCTTACCAAACCTGTGTCTCCAGTCAGATTTCACTAGCTTAAAGTACAAACTCAATGTGAAGGGTTTTGCTGAAAAATCTTATCCTTGAATTTAAGGTGGAGGGTATTAGAGTATAATATGAAAAATATTACATTTTTATTTCCGTTATAAAACATAGTCTGTTATCAGCCTTTGTAAAGATGTACCAATGAGGGCAGCTACTAAAATGTCCCCTCTGTATTCTGATTTCAGTGGGTTGAATAACATGAAAAACTCCATCTCTCAATTTGGTCCCACTTATTTAGAAACGAGTCAATATAATCTTTTCCATCAAATTGATGATAACAATGTAACAAAAATAACATGTGGTAGGAAAACCTAACATAACAAATCATCAGTCAAAGTTCACTAGTTGAAGGAAGGGACATGTGGCATGAGCAACAAATGTCGCATGCCACTATAGTAATTACGTCATTGTGAATTTGACCGGAAGTATTAGATTGACTCGTCTTTTAAGAAATTGAGAACATTCAAAATAATGGGACCAAATTGAAAAAATCAACATAATAGATAAACCAAAAAACTTATTAAACATACACACACCTACATATATATAGATATATATACACGCACACAAATCAGCTAAGTACAACAACTCACTAATTTTTATTATTTAAATTCAAGTTTGAATCAAGAGCATTGTCGTCAGACCATCATTGTTTATTCCGACAGAGTTAGGTGTGACTTGAGCAGCATGACCCAACACTAGAGGTCACATGACCAAAAGCTCCACCACACACTGATCACCATCAGCCCTCATCAAGTGGGTGTGTCCCACGTGCCACCTTCCCGATGTTGGAATCTCACAAAATCACCACCATTCATCTTGTCAGCATCTTCTAGGAACATTTTGGCCCATGTCTTCTTAGTTCGAGTAACTTGGATGGTTGATCAAGGCTCACTCCTCACAACTTAGGGTTTTAACCCTTTCTCCTCAAATTTGTTTGTGGCTCTTTGTCAATGGAATGGCTTCCACTATCTCCACTTTTTTTGTTAGTCCTACTATTATTACCATGACAAAACTCAATTGGAAGAACAGCTTATCTTATTTTGCATCCATGGAGTTATGGTTCCTTGTTCAAGGATACCATGATCATTTGGAAAAGAAAGTCATTGTCGAATGGAGCTCTAATCTGTGCAGGTGAGGATCCGTCGTTCAAGTCACCTTGCCTTCTCCTCCAAATTTGTTGAATCGTACTATACTCACGATTTTAACACAATTGCAGCTACATACATACAGTTGTTGAAAATATGGAATGCATATTTCTTAAGAAATATAATTTGTTTATGAATCACCAATGAGCATACTTAGGTAATTAAATTTCAATAAAGTCAAAAGATAATATACCAGACAAATAAATAAGCATATCCCTTAATATAGATCATAGCAACAACCAAGTGAAAGGTGCAAAAGAATTGCAAGCAATGATTGTCCAATACCTTGTCATCAGGCAATAGATTAGCATTTTCACGAGTTGGGGCATCAAAGTCCAAATGATGAACAACATTCATGTCAAGAGTTCCTTTCTTCAGGTACCGCTGAGTATGATGCCAAACTCCACAGTTAGGGAGATAACTACCCACATGAGATCCACGCACCTGCATTAATATATGAAGAATCCAAAACAGTTAATGTTTAATCAAACAATGATATCTATGCAAATAAGGTAAAACAATATAAACTAAAATGGAGATAGTATGACTTTCACTTTAAAGGTGGACTTCCAACAAAGCCACTAATTAATTGTGTATCAGAAGGTATTTTTATCATATACCTAATCAAAACACCAAATGATTTCCAATTCTGTATTAACCATAAGTTGAGCCACCAATTACTTTTTTTTTTTTTGACAAAATAAGTAATGTCTCTCATATCATCAAATTTTTACTTTAACTTATAATAGTGAGGTAATGATAACTCTTACAAAATGAGTTTTAGACATAACTCAACCTCACAAAATGGTTTACAAGATAAGGTTTGCATCCATTTTTGTACTATAATTTGGTTATATATCTAATTAATGTCAGATTTTCAACGCAATCTCTCACATCAAGGATTGAACATCTCGCATGAGAATAAATATTTATGAACTGTCCACTAGCGACCTAATAACATGTGGAACAATAAGCCTAACAAATATCGCTAAAATAGGTTTCTAATAACATCTAAGAAAGTGTAGGTTTTAGGCCTAACCCAACCTAATAAAATCAGCTTGTAAGGTGAAATTTGAATCCACTTATGTTCAACAATTTGACTATATTTTTAGTTGATGTGGAATCTCCAAAATTAATCTCACAATCATAGTTTATGAACAGTGGTATTTCTTCACAAATACAGTTAAGCAAAGTTTTTTTATGATGTTTGGTGTTTAACTAATAATTCTTTACTGCATTTGATTGAAGTGGAATACTTGTTTCTTCAAGGGTTTCTCTTTCCAATCAAATGAACACATTGTTTCTTGACTTAATATCCTCACCTCTCCCAAATTATCCTTCCTTGTTAAGTACCTAACATTTTTTAATCAAAACTAGCATCCTACAATGCTTAGGATGATTAAATTTTTGTTCCTGGAATTATTTAAAATATAAAAGAGTTCAATTTTGAAACAACATTATAGTAAAAATATTTATTTTGTTGACCAATTAGAAATTATCAATAGAAGGCTTTTTAAATGATCATTACAAAAGCTAAGAATTTTCAATTATATGAGAATTTATGATTAGATGATAGTGTAAAAACTTTTTCATTATCAGCGTGTCCAATTAAATTGAAAATAAATAAAAAAGAACTATTATTAGTGAAAAAAACAAAAATCCATGCAGAAATAGCAGAAAACTACCTTTGCTTCCAAATCAAGTGCTTTAGAAGCTAAACCTTCTAACCACTGGACTATCCGAAGGCATAATTGAGCTGTATGATCCTCCGCAACAAACTCACAAGCCACCACATGTGAGGTTCCCGACACCTGTGATAATTTCAATAAGCCCATTTCTAGATTATGTCGTTTAGGTGGTTAAATAAAGTAGCATCACACAAGTATTACCAATATTTGATCTTTAGAGAGTTCTTCGGTCCCTGAAAAATAAATGAACTATCAGAAAAAAAGCACAAAAAAATGGAGCATCTAAAGAAAAGGCAACAATTAACATGTGGGAAAACGAACTATAGTTGTAGAGCCACTCCATTTCATGCCTCTCCTATGACAATTTAGCAAGTATTAATAAGAACTTACAGACTATTTATATATATGGGGGCAATTATTTTCTTTGGAGCAAACTTTGGAACTTTTTTATCTAATTAGTAGTGAGTTAGTGATTAAATAGAATAGGCTCTCCCAACATGCAAATTATATCTCAAGATTGAGATGAAGATAGCATTAAATACCATATTGAGTTTTTCATATATTTTAAATTCAAAAGCATGATAATCAAATCGGAAGCCTAACATCCAAAGAGTTGATTTGATTAAATAGAAGGATCAAATAGAAGAATGTCAGTGAATGAACTGATTTAAGGAAATAGATTTGAATAACCAAAAGTCAAGAAAGAATTTAGGTCAGAGACACAGTTGATCCTTAAAAACCCAAAAATATATGATTTGAGATATATTTCCTTTCCCATAAAGGAACCACAAGAGAGACCATGTTGCCGCTTCATCAAGCAAAAGTTGAGCCTTCTGCCTCATCAATTTGTCCTCAACAACACGATGCCTTACATTCAAACCATACCTACAAGAGAAAGGCCACAATAGTATTATAATCAAAGTAGTTTTGCAAGGAACAAGTACTCATACTATACTTCTCCAGTCTATACATTCATCAATGTAGTTTTAAAGTCCAATTTAATTCTCATTTTTCATTCATATTTCTTAGAAAGTGGATTTTAAGGTTAATTCAACATCCCAAAATCGGCTTATAAACCAAGTTATATACTATAATAAAGTCATATATCTAGTCAATACAAGATCCAACACATTCTCACACCGAGAACTGGACATTGCGAGGGTGGGACTACACAATAGATCTAACAGATTTGTTGGGATAGGTTTTGATACCATCTTAGAAATTGAACTTTAAACCCAACTCAACCTCACAAGTTGTAAGGTAAGTTTAACACACACTTATATACTATATTTTGATTTTATCTCTAGTTGATATGGGATCTCTAACAATATTTGTATTTAAGAATTCATTAGGGGAAAAAAGAGAAACACATGTAGAATGAGAACAAGAGTCCTCTAAAACAGCCAAGACAGCTAACCAAAGAAGTGCGTTATGAATCACAACAAAATTTCCTCCTTAACAGGTAAATAATGAGTTTACACTTCAAGTCAACCACAACAAAAAATGTAATCCTACTGAATATCATCTGTGTTTTCAAGTACAGCTACAAAATAAAATCAACAATAGCTCTAATAAGAGAATAATAACAGTTAATATCCTAGTTTTTGAAAGCTTTACCATGCAACATATATCCCTATATCTATACCCTATGTTCACACTATGTTCACCTCAAATTTACGAACAGAAAAAATTAAATCTTGCAAAGCAACAGTAGTAACTTTATGCATAGAAATATTTTTAACATTTAAACATCACCCTATAAATTTCAGTTATATGGCATAGATTAGAATGTGATCTTATAGGAAGAAATATGTAAAATATGTGGTACATCGTGCAAGGCTACCAATGGTGGAATATGGCACAAGGACAAAATTCAACCTGATAAACATGTCATTATGGCCTACAGAACAGCTGTAGGGGGCTTCCCTTCACAAATTGCCTATAGTGGAGGGGTTGGAAAACACCTTGTTATAGCATTATAGTCGCACTATAAGAGTTTTTAAACAACATTAAGTCTATGAGGTAATTTTTATGAGTAATGAAAATCTTCCTAAATGCATCTAAGAGAAAATCCCTACTTCTCTGTATAAACTTGAGAAACCCGGATAGAAAATAGAGTAAATGCAGGGAAAAGTAAGATAAGACAGAGAAAAGGCAATAAAAAATCAGAGAGAATCTGTGATTTCTGATATTATGGTTCATTCCAGACTATTAAAGCATCACACAGATATTTATGCATGCTACTGGTAACCAAAAATTACCAGTTAAGATTACAAGAGACTGGCAACTGTAAAGACTACCAACTATGACTACCTAATAGATGAGCAAATGATCTGAGACTAACTAGCAGTTATAGCTAAAAAAATTAATTACTATAACACTGAACACTAACTCCAGAGAAATTCATAGCTTTTTTATCATGTCTCTATATATAACATTAATAAAGTTGCAATTTACAATGACAAGTTGGAAACATCATAAAACAAAAATAAGTAAAGATAGATAAAAAAAGACTATATAGCATTAATAAAGTCACAATTTACAATGACAAGTTGGCAACATCATAAAACAAAACAAGATAGATGCATGTAGAACACTATTAAAAGAGAGGAAGATGGAGAAAGAGATGGAGGGCAGGAACTCTTCTTAAAACCAACTAAACAATAAAAACAGCCAAATCTAATAAAAATAAGACCACCCAAATGAGCTCTCTAGTTTCTTAACAAGTTCAGTTAAAAACAAATCTTGAATGAATATGCATAGATTCTCCGAAGAACCACAGTAAACAACTAACCATAATAAATAAATAAGAAAATAATAAAGTATACAACAATGTAAAATTAAAAAATAATGACTACCATCTATCAATCTCCAAGACAACAAAAACACATGTCTTAGAGCCTCATATAAGAATTAAGTTAGAAGTAATATACATCTTGAATGATTGCGTTATACAAATTCATATGCAAATATTTATGCTGTCTAGTAGCAAACAAACCTTATAGACTCTGAAACATTTCGACATGCATTCTCGACTCTTAGTATCAGATCGGCAATAGGCATCAGTCCTGTAAAAAAAATACAATAAACATTAAATTATTTCCTTTTTTTGTGCAGAATGGTAACAAAAAAATTGTAGTTGCACCAACAAGATCCATTCTTTGGCAAGGAGAAGTGGGAGCAACTAAAATGCCCAGGAAATAAACATATGAGCTTTATTTTTTCTTTGTTAACAATACAAAGTTTAATTACTAACAGAGAAAGAAATGGTGTTCGTCTTTAGAGTGTGTCAACCATTATGCTCCAGCAGATACCAAAAAAATAAAGGCGTAAGATAAAAACAAGGTTCCCTTATGTGAATTTCAAGCTTCAAAGCAATCATTTTGTATCTATATTTACAGAAATGAGAAAATGAAGATGAATGAAATCACTTTTTTCCAGGTACTACGGTACCAAAATAAACATACTTGCATTACCTTGCAAAGAAGAATCAAGCAGGGATGCAAACAAAGTAAAGATTGTGTCTGCACCATCTCCCAATGTGTCACCCTCTGTCTTACAAGCCTTTAATGAATAGCGTACAGAATCAAAACCAGGATCCACACCAGGAAAGTCGGCAGACAACCTCCTCCTAGTGGAATATGATGTCTTCTCTTCCAAGTAATCAGCATCAAGACTATCAACCTCTTGTTTAATATTTTCAAGAACAAGTGCCGCATTAGTAGGACTATGGATGCTTTGGCCATCATATAACAACCCAGTTTCACTCAACTTAGAAGCCAAGTTGTCCGGAGGGATTGAAGCACCTGAAGTTGAATGCCTCTTCCTGCAAAAATGCATTATAGAAAATTGACACAAGTTAAGAGAATACAATAAAATCCAAGCAGGACAATACTTTGCAGCCAGCCACAGAAGACGTAAAGATGCAGCAATAGATTAAATCACCATGTCCTCTCAATCAAAAACAGTGTTCTAAATGGCAGCCAGCCCCAAAAGAGCCATAGTTGAATAGCCACTATTTTGAAAAAATTTAAATAGTTTATATAATGGTTCAATATAGTCCGATTCCCTGACAGTTAGTTTGCTAATAACATTAATAATCTTCATAAATAACACCAACCCTCCACAATACACAAAATGAAGTTCGATAACTCAAGCGATGAAACCACAACAAATGTAGGCGAATTTAACAGCTTCATAACATGCAGTAATCCTTCTCCCTGCCAACTCTATCCCAGTCATTACTCAAGACATAATCAGAGCGTCGTTATATTATAAGCTTTCCTCTAGTCAAACCTTCAATACTAACCTCACTGCTTGGATTTCCCAATGTTTGGACAAACTTCTCTATAAGCTAAAATTAGTTTATCCACAAGTTCAAATATAAAAATTAGAAAAGTTTAATGGAGTTCTTCTACAAATCAGTTTATGCATAAACTAATTTTAATTTATGGAGAAGTACATTTCCTTTTTTTATTCCTTTCTTTTTCCTCTCCTATAAGTCGTTACAAAGAAACTTGCCGAGACAAATTCCAAAACAAAATTCACGAACTCTCGATTTGAACTTTTTCCCAGTTTTTTTCAAATTGACAAACTGAACTTAAACCCGATCGAGTGGTGAGAGGCATAAACCCTAATTGCACAAAACCCCGGCGCCTCCGAAGTAAAAGTAAAACATAGGGCAATTTGTTAAAATGCGAGTGACAAAGATTGAAGTTAAGAATTCGTTAATGAGAGAGTGAGATTGGTTTGAATGGATAGAATGGAATACGGTACCCGTATCTGCGAAACTGCTGTCGCGAAGAGAGGTTCTGAGGATCGAAGTAGCTGTCACCGGGATTGGGAGAAGTGTCCATCGCCATTTCTTCTTCCATTGGAATTGAGAATTTGAGGTGAGTGAGTGAACGAGTGAGCGAACGAGTGAATGAGCGAACGAGTGAGTGAGCTTAAACCCTCACTCAGCGCGGGAAGCAAATGGTTGAGGTTTGGTTAAAACCCTTCGTCTTCGTTTACGTTGCGCCTCGCGGATTCAAGTCGCGTCAACTTCACCCTCTCACTTTTCCATTCACATTCACGCGCCAATGTTTTTAAAGATTAAATTTACTTTACTGTTATTCACTTCACTCTATGAAATTCTGTAAAATTCATTCTCTGCATACACTGCATAACTAGGGTTTTATAATTATTTGCTGGCTCCCCTTCGTATTTCTCTATTTTATTTTTTTTAATAAGAGTGATAAGAAATTGATAAATGTCACCTTTATACAATCTTTTGATAACGTTGTGAGACAGGAAAAATAATTAATATTACCAAATATTTAACCAATCAAGATACTATGATAAATTCATTTATTATTAAAATCTGCCTTCGTTTATCCAGATTAAAACTACAATGTTTAAGTAACAACAGATAATATTATAATTAAAATGAATTTTGAAACTTATAACAATAACGACAGAGGAGATAATTTATAGTTAAAATGTTTTTTTTAAATGAGTTAAACTCAGAGTTTTGTCATATTTTTTCTTTGAAAGACACTTTCAAGAAATAAGGATTTATATGATTTTTTTTTAAGAAAAACACTTTAATAAAATAAGAGATGATTTTATATTTAAATTATTTTTAACTTTTACTCCTAAAAGATATGAATAGATATGAAATTACTAGTCATAGCCGAAGATTATTATCTACTACGGTTTAATATTATTATTCCTTACTTTTTAACCTTATTTTTTAGGTGTTAACTTGTTTTCTTTCTTGTTTTCTTTTCGGTTAGTGACTTTATCTATTATATATATATATATATATGATCAAGTTTTTGAAAGATATGAGACTTTTTTTTGTTGTGCCCTGTTTTATAATTCAAAAATAAGAGTTTCAGTTTCAATGATTTTTACCTCGTTTCAGGTTTCTTTTTCTTATCCTTTTAGTTTATTTTCGTTTATGAGATATCAAGAATCATTTTCAATATGGTAGAAAAAATGTCAATATCTATTTTTCCTCCTATTGCCAAATATAAGATGGAAAGTGAACAATTGAAAAAAGAATAACAGAAGAATATAAGGAGAGTGCAAATCAAGAACTCTCTCCTTATATTTGCTGGATAAAAATTCAAATTGTTCTTTGCTAAGCGCTTTTTTAAAAAGTAAAAATGTTGTCAGCTGCATCTTTGTAGAAAGATAACATGCATTTAAACTGAATTCATAATTTGTTTGAAAGAATGTATATATTTTTATATAGGCGTATTAGTAGGAGTTTGAAAAATAATACTTACTGATCCAAGCTGGGTACACTACCCTGTTTCTTCACTGGCTAAGAAAGACAGAAAAGAGCACAAAGAACAAACACACAACAAATATATAAAAGCTTCCAATAAAAATGAGAAAGATAGATATAAATCCACCTGAGGAAACTCCTGTTTCTTCAATGTAATGAACAACTGAACTTGTGGTTGGATATAATTTGTAAACAAAATTGGAAATACTTTTGAAACACAAAAAAGATCCCTCTAATTATATTCTAAAAGTTGCCCTGTAATACATCTTATAAAAACCCATTAAAGTATTGGAAGATATAAAGAACAATAAACAAACCCTTCAATCTAGCAAGCATTGCAGCCATTTTTTTGTTTTCTTTCTGTAAGTTGTCGCAAGACTTGAAGTCTTACGAAACTTACAAGACACAAATTTTGCATAACTCCTACAGAATTTCCACCATACCTAACCAATAGAAAAGTAAAGTCAAATATGCTTTTTTTGGGCTTAGCAAGTTATTGAGTGACAACAATGGCCTCAATGTTATTATAATGTTAAGCATTAACATAAATAACAGAATAGAATTAAACTCTTCTTCCACTAACTAATAGAAACATTTCATTTCACCATGACATATGCAATAAAGGTACACAGTACTATAATCATCAGGTGCAACATATGTACTAGATCTTTGTCATATAAGCTTAAACATACTAGAATTGTTGATATCATTATCTTTTTAATGACGAGTTTTCCACCCTTGGAGTCTTTATAACATTTGTTCTTAATTTTTCCTCAACAAGTAACACAAGGAATTTTTTATTTTATTTAAAGAAATAAAAATGAATAAATTGGGTAATAGTGATCATGATAGGAAAGTAAGCCATGGCTTTCACTACATCTTTCTTCTCAAGGATACCTACATCTTATATGTGAGTGAGGGAAAGTCTCTTGAAATTCAGTAGGGACCTCACCATATCCAGATATCAATGAGAGCCTCTTTGAGAAGATTGACATGTTAAGCATAATTATGGAACAATGACATCTCAACATGGGATGAGAGCCTGTCAACATCAATGACCATGGCTCCTCTGTATTCCCTGCACAGTTGGCTAGAGCCATCCTCTTGATGTCTACATACATTTTTGAAGGACCGACCACGGAACAAGGACACACACTAGACTCTATTAAAATAACAGAAAAATAGTGGTAGAGTAAAGCTATCAATCCATTACCATGTTGAAAAAAAAATATTTTAAGGATTAAACTGATAATGATTATATTACAGGGATGAAAATAAGATTTTGCTCCAAATTTTATGAACACAAATATGTGGATTATTTCACTAAAGGCAATTGTTAGAGCAAAAGAAAGCTAACTTTAATAAGAAGCAAAGATTACAATTTGCTACTTACTGCAAACAAGTTCCCAGGCACTGCAGTGAAGGGAGGCAGAAGCATGACTGTGTTATTTGATATGTACAGATTTGTAATAGAGTTGCAAAATTTGTCAGATGAGAAGAGCAAGTGCAGATGATCAGTAATGTTAGAATCAACGCCAAAAAGCAATCAAATTGAGGCTTCCAAATTTTGACACAATATACAATCCCCCATTCCATATCCTTTGGCCGCAAAAGGTAAAAAGAAATGATAAAGGAGGTGGGAATAGGCCAAAACTTGTAACCGTAAGAATCTTGTGCAGCAAAACTCACGGATCTTGGTAGAGACCAATAATTAAAACAGAAAGTGAAGCACTACAACAAATCAAGAGACTAATGCGAGCACAATAAATATGCAGTAAAATTCTTTCAAGACAATTTACCATACATCTTCAATCTATCTAAACAAAACACAACAAAAGACTTTCACTTTAATGCAAAGGAAAATCAATTACTTTTGAAGCATCATATTGATAATAAAAAAATATCAACAAAGATTGATTATATGGTAGATGGAACCCAAGAGTCAAAACTAAAAAGCACCACGTAAAAAACCTAAAACTAAAAAAACTAGAGATAGGACACAATTAAAAGTCCAACCATTTCTGATAATACTGGCAAGTTGTGGGAGATATAACACCATTGGGAGTACAAAATTTAATCCTAGGACAAACCCCACAAGGAATAGAAGCCATGGCACCTGCTTTAACATTGGTGCCCACCTTCTTCGCCAACCTAAAGCAAACTTCACCAGCAGGAACAGTTGAAAAATCCCCAAAGCCAGTGCTATTCACCTCTTGTACCTTATTTTCCATAACCAAAACTTTCAAAATTTGTTCCACCTGTCCAGAACTGACTCCACCGGGAAAAACCTCACTCCCTAAGGTTCTAGTCCACTCCAGGATCGCATCCCGAGTGGCGACTTTTTTTCGGGAAATAAGCTTCAAGCAGACGTCAGACAGAGCATCAATAAGCTGTGTGTCGAGCCTACCTTCAGTATACCACTCTCCACCAGTGATCTCCTTAGAGGGTTCGAATTCCATGGCCATCAACACCTTCTTGGATTTGTTTTGGATGTTTACAACCTCCTTGATAAGAGTCTTGGAGATTAGCAACTTGATGGATTTCTTCAACATGCTGTCAGGAATGTTAGTTTCTCTTTTGATATCCCCTTGCCATATCCCCATCTCCTTCTTCCCACGAATGATGTTGTAAACCGCCCTCTCCTCGTTTGTCATTGAGGCAGAGATTGTCGAAGCCAGGTCTTGGCGCTTGCGTTTCGCTTGCAAAATGCTCATTGTTCCTAATGACGCTAAGTCTGAAAACTGTGTATACAAAACATTCAATTTACAAATATACGATTGTAAGTATCCAATGATTGTGTTCTTGAATCAAAAGTCTCATAGATCAAGAAAATAGAACCTAAACATGATACCACAACATACCTTGAATGGTGATCACAATGCCGACACTGATAGAGACCGCGTAACCTGAAATCCCCTTTGTTTTCTGGTCACTGCAGTGCACGGTTACCCTAATCTGAGATCTAACTGTTAGTATTTTATTTAGATAATGTATGGATAGTGGGAAAACTTATTAATAAATTTTAAAAAATATACAATACAGAAAAATTAAATAAATTGAAGAAAGTTTTAAAATTCACAACTTATACGAGAATTCTCTAAAAAAAATAGCACATTTGTTATAAAATTGTTAATCAATTTTTATACTTTCATTCACATCTCCCACTCCTGGGCATAAAATTGAGAAGTTGCAGTATTGAAAGGTTGAAATAATTAGTTGGTTATTATTAAATGTTATTTCAAACACAACATAAGCGTACCAGCAACAGAAAAAGAAGAAAAGAAAGACAGTTAAAACTATTCTTCACTTGAAATTCCTCCAGAGAGTCTGAGATGAAATACATACAAAGATGATGCGCCAAGGGGACAAACATAACTTCATAGTCATTGACCATCCCAAAACCAAAAACACAACACCTTTCAAAGAGAATTGACAGCAAAGAGTAGGTAGATATGAAGTAACAAAAAGAAATCGAATAAAATAAATCACACAACCAGCTTCTGGAGCGGAGAAGAGAAATTAATGTCCGCACAAAACCCTAGGCATTGCAATCAATCCCGTAAAGGTAAAATGCGAGACTCGAAGAAGATCGAGACAACATGATATGATCGAAAATGGAGAGAGAGAGTGGGGTCCAACCTGAGGCAGAGCACGGAGGTCAGGGTGGTAGAGACTGCTGTTGGAGAAGGGCTTGCTGCATCGGAGTTTGTTGTTGCTGCTGTTGTTGTTTCAGCCAATGATTCTGCCTTTTTCTCTTCTCTTTTTCGTGTTCGAAGAAATTTTTCAGGGAAAACGAGTTTCTATGGAGATTATGGTTGAAAGGCCTCTTAGAGAGCACAGGCCTCAGAAAAACCAGAGACTACTCCATTCGCATCCACCACTACTTACATATACTATATGACTGTATATAAAATAATAAAATATGTCTATAACATTAATAAAGGATTTTTCCTTTTCTATAGACAAATTTTATTATAAAAATATTGATATTTTTTTTAATTTAATAATATCTTTTATTTCATAATTATCTGTATATATTATTTGATAATTTTTTTAATAATTTGTTTTTTCAAATTAAGCTCGCATCTAATAGGGACTTAATAAACAGTCCACAAAGGGGAGGGTACTCAGGGAATACAGAATATGACAATTCAATAACCACTATTGGACCTTCTGCTTCATCAGGATATTTCCCTTTTTTTCTTCCTGCACCCCACAATTTTATAAATCCCAAAACTAACCTTTACCTTTTATTTGAAATCGGGATCTTGGAGTGTGTTACGGATTCATCAATCTCAAAATGAAGATGAGGGAGTGTTCTGTAAGCAATATTTACATAAATTGTTGATTTTTGGATTGTTAAATCCGAAAGCTTAATTTCTATTACGGATTGGTGAATTCAAAATATTTTTTTTTTTAATTATGAATTTCAATCTGAAATGTATATTTTGAATTATAGATTGATGAATCCAGAATGATTTTTTTAATTATAGATGTTCCGTATTTTTTATTTTAAATTAACACTGTCATTCAAAATTTTACCGGCACCAATTCAAAAATTTATCAAATTTCCAAAATGTACAATTTTTATATAGACAGTTTTGTCTTTACGCAACATTGAGGTGGAAGAAAAATGTAGGGATGCTGGAAAAAACTGCTACAGATTAATCAGTCTTTTGGCAGGAAAAGCTGAAATTGACTTAGGTTTCGTCGTAGTTCTCAATATGGACATCATAACAAATTGTCATTTCGCCATTACTTTCTATTTTGGTTAAATTTTCGTACAATTTAACATTAAAATCTTCAGATATAAACTGAGATAAAACTTTCCTACTGTTTTATTTCAAATAATTTCCTTTAATTTTTACATAAAATTTGCCTGGTTGACAATGAAAAAAAAAGTTGAAACAAAAACAATCCTTATTGATAGATTACCATCATAATTTTCAACTTCATTGATTCATAAACTGCTCCTTTAGAACAGCTGTAAATTAAAATATGTATCAATTCTTCATATTTTTTTTTCCAGGTAAATCAACTTACAACTACCACCAGATTGATTGTGCAATGAAATATTTAATAAATATATAACAGGCTCTATAGACAGGATGATATTGATGACAACCATCGCATAGTAACACCCAAATGGGTGAGAAGAAAAATGTCAGGACAGAGAATCCCTCTTAAAATCATAAACACTCATCACTACTAAGTAGAAAACCGCATACATGATACAAACCCATACAAATGTTTGCTCATAATTATCTAATATGGTAGAAGGTGTAAAGTACCAAACCACCGTGAAGTGAAAAAGTAAAAAGTAAAATCTCCTAGAGTTTAACAGGAATCCATGTGCAGCAGGCAGGATATATATATAGATAGTTGCACTAAATCACATGAAGAGAAGCGCGGTGTGTTACTGGTAGTACATCATTTGCTGTGCAGCTGCAACATTCTGGAACCCACCATCATATATTGCCTGGCTGGCTCCAATGGCTGCTGCTTGTTTAAGAGGATGTTGCCCTTGGGGATGCATCAAGGCATGCACGCTCCCCATCTTACTTATTGCTAGCTGTCGCTCGTACACCATAAGATCGGTTGCAGACAGGCCAGGCAGAGATGTGGCAGCAGGTGGGGGAAGGGGATTTGAAGCAGTTCCAGGTGGAGTGGGCTTGCTCCCCCAAGAGCACTGTATTTAACATAATAACAATAGTCAGGGAGTGTTCGCAGGTAGAATGTTGAGATAGGAACTCAATTTAAGGTGAATTTAAAATTACTTGTTTGATATCAAACTCTGAAGAGTTCTTAAAATAACGGGGATTTTATAGAAATCCTTTTCATGCAAAATTTCAAATAACATTTATAGTGACAGAAATTAAACTACTTTATGCAATAAAAGAATTTCAATAGCTTTATCCAAACTAATACTTTAGAAATAAAAGGAATTTACTTGAAGTAATTAAATTTCTACGCATTTTAAATTCATTGAAAAGTTGAAATCTGTTATTCAAACACCATCAGATCGAAAATAAAATGAAGTAAAAATAAACAACTAAAAGAAATGAATAGGAGGGGACAAAAGGGTTCATAGGTAAAAAAGTAGCTTAAGCATCAAAGCTCCAAACAATTAACAAAATTACTATGCAAGAAACTACCATACATAACAGGGAACCGCCAGAACGGTATAAATGACAGTATTTGAAATTCAACTGTAGTAAAGGTCATATAAACCAACTAAAGATATTTTGCTTCTAAGTTCCAGATAGCCAATGAATACGTAACTATGAAATTCAGTGTGCAAACCACAGTCTGGATTCTCTAACTCAATGGATTGGAGGTAACTTGTGTTGTGACAACTAAAAAAGAGAGGAAATCAAGCTAAACAATTCCCCCATCCATATCTCTCTCCCAGTGAAAAGAATTAATACAGCTTGGTAACACAGCAAAGTTAGAGCCAGTAAAGTATGTCAATGATAAGAACCATGACCCACAACAAACTACAGAAAAATTACACAGCAAGTAGCAACAGCATCAAAAGTTCAATGACATTCACACCTTAATTTGTTTTCCAAGAAGAAGAGACTGGGCATTCCCCATCTGAATAGCCAGAGCAGCTTCAGCATGAGTACTGTACCTAACAAAACCAAAACCTTTATCACGCTGGACACGAACCTCCTCTATCACTCCAGCTCCAAGAGAATGGAAGTGTCGATGGAGATCAAGTTGAGTTACCTGTGGATCACCAGAGGTCGCAATGAATAAAATAGCACCAGATATTGCTACAGTAATCAAACATAACAACGCAGAAGTATATATGAAAATTTTGTTAAAGGAAACTAATTTGAAAGCTTCAATATTCTTACATTTATAACCTAACAGTCAATCAGAATAAGCTCACAAACTTTTCTACCAAATGGTGTTTAATGAATTTGTACTGTTCTAAATAAAAAAAGACAAATAAAGTTTCTTACCTCGGAAGCAAGGTTACCCACATAAACCGTAGTATACTGAGGATTGTTCTCCGGAGCATCACTGTTAGATATGTCTTTACCATCTTCTGTACAAAATAGGATAAACCATGTTGGTTAATTCATGCCTATTATAACATCAGTTGACAGGGAAAACAGAACACTTCACATTACAAGCTTCCAAGACATGATAGTTGAATCAGGATACAAATTGTCAATTGAAAGACCTATTTTTCGAATCATTAATCGAATTGTATCATAGGTCTATTCATGTAACAAATAATTTAATAAAACATAATATCTATATGCATAAAAGACATAAAAACACATTTATATTTTAGTTTCTAAAACGTCTTATTTGGGAAAATATATCTATTTACATTTAATTTAATTAAAATATAAAACTTGATTATAGTGCATCTAAATTTGTTTTTTATTTTATTTTAGCATGTTTTGATTAAAAGAAATAAGAAAGTCTTATATGAATATGGGTCCAGTAATTAAAATTAAAAGTTAAAACAACTATGTTAACTGACAGCCTGAACCCAAACACAAAAGTTAGTGAAAGTAAAAGATAAAAACACAGTACTGTGCTTTTTAAGATTAAGCATGTTTGGATAGACAATTTAACAATTTCAAGGAAATTAAAATGCATTTAATTTAAATTGCTTGTAATTCGAATTGTTTCAATTTTCAAATGTTTTTGTTTAAGATAAAACAAATCAAATTTATTAAATTTTAATTTTCTTATTTAAATAGAGGATTTCAATTACCACCAATATAAAAATATATTAACTATATTTAATAATTTGACAACATGTAGACCAAGGCAGAGTCTATGAAGCCTCAACCGAGAGTGAGTTGATGAGAGTATAAAGATAGGAGACATTGATTTGAAAGAGAATATAGAATCAAAATTTTAAATTCTTACTTTTTAAATAAAATCTGAATTTCTATAATTTTATGTAATCAATTATTTTACATCAATTTCTAAATTTTCATGTCTTTTGAAATTTTTTATGGAAAGGAAACAACATATTTCATCATGAACCATTTCAAAATCTCTATAAAATAAATTACCCTCTAAAATTTCTTCATTCAAACACACTATTAGGATTGTGAAAGGGTTCGTCTCTCTTCTCTAACCATTAACCAGAAGCACAGTCATAAGAGCAGGACAGTGAACTGCAGCACTGAAGCTGTAGATCTGGAGTGCGTGGTCAGATGCAACACAATGACCTTTAATAAACAATTTGTTAAATGATTCGTATTGCCAGCTTCATGACTGTACAATAATAACTACCATGTTATAGGATTAAATGTAAAAAGGTTGCAACAAAATGTTAGAAATCACCCAGCCAGGTCCACCCTCTAATCAAGAATTGTAGAAGCTAAAAATAAAATATTTAAATTCAACCATCTCTATCATTGTTTCATGAAATACATTATACTGACCAGATGAAGCATTTGTTAGTTCCACCACGCTTTTTGCATCTGAGTTTTGCTTCTCTTCAATACCACCAGCACCTTTTGTTGCCCAGTTACATCGTATTTGTCTACTTCCAAGCCATTTACCTGAAAGCATCCTAAATTGTGATTGGACCAATACAGGAAACACAGGTGCATAAGAAAGAACACGTGAGTTTGTGACTCGTTCAATTACAGAATGCATATACTCATAAGAGGTATTTCTCAAAATTCTATTAGCCAATTTTCCATCTTGATTGTAAAATACAAAAAGAACCCTAAAAGTCTGATTAAAAAAAAAACACTAAAGTCAACAAACCAATTCTTGCAAAAGAACCTAAATGCACAATTCCTTGTTGTAACATCAATTTTTGCATCAATTGGTATAGTAATATGAAAAAATATCTGAATTAAAAGTGGTTCAGATATAAGGTTGTTAAGCCAATAAAAAAATTCTTACCAGTCAAATCATTTATAGCACCTTGTGCATCCTACAAAAAATTAGAAAAGTACTACGTCAAAACCATCATAAAGAGCCTTGTTCCACCAAAAATTAAGATTTTTAAAGCCAAAATTGGACCTGTTGACTACGGAATGAAACAAATCCAAATCCTCTTGAACGCCCAGTCTTCTGATCCCACATAACCCTTGCATCTCTGGAGCCACCAAAAAGAAATAATTGATGATCCATGCTAAGTTACCATCGTACTTGTAAAAATATCATGTGATGATTTTTTTTTTTCCATTTAGGATGGATATAGATTGGTTAAAAATCCAAATACATAAAGAGGATGACTGTTTTACTAAGAAATCATGTGTGAAACTTACGAACAGCTAGAGTAGACAGAAAAGCATGCAAACAGTGTAGCATCAGTAACCTCTGGACTTAGATCACCAACAAAAATGTTGTAATGACCTGCAAATTAAAAGAACATGGTATATAAGAGCAAAAAGATCCCAAAGGATTGGACCTAGTTTGAACATTAATATCAATTCATTTTACTTAAATCTGAACCAACCTGATGTGTCCTCTCGCTGACCACTAGCATACGCCCAATTAACTTTGATAGGCTGGCCAAATCTGCAAAACATTGAATTAAATTTTGAATGCAAATTGAAATCAGTTTAAGACGTAAAGAACAACACTTACAAATGCCTTCCATTGAGAGATAATATGGCAAGAGCAGCAGATCTGCGATCAAAGTAATGAATGAATCCATATGATGACTGCAAAACAAAGACACCAGACGTTAAATATAAAGCTCCATTTTCTGCTAGTATTTAAAATTCAAAATAACTAAGTTAGAAAATATACCTTCTCCTTTCTGATAAGTTTACAACCTTCAACTGGGCCAGTACCAGCAAAAACTTCTTGCAGAAGCGGTTCAGTTACCTGTGTATGGATGTTCCCGACATACCTGCATTTTCTCAAAGATAAGGAAGCTACAAATTAAAAGAAAGGATGAAAAGATACAACTACGGAACAAGTAATTAATTTTAGTCATAGAATAAACAAAAAATTAACATATAAGTAGTTTTGGCACACTAAAATTGCTTTTAAGCATTCCAAAATATCTACTGAAGTAAAATATAAAATACCAGCAACTCAAATGCATTTAACACCAATCATTATTTGAAAAGGAGTAAATAGAAGATTGACGTAGCCTACTATTGTTTGAATGGCAATCATGAAACAAACAAAAATGGGATATAAAGTAAAAAGAAAAAAAATTGTCTAGACAAACACTCACACACTGCGGCAAGTACTTGGGTCAAAACCAGGAGGCAGATTTCCACTTGGAATTGGTTCAATCTGCAAAATGAAGAAGTGAAAAAGGAAAGAAAGGAAAAGGTGGGCAAATCAAGAGAGACAAGTTGTATTGCATCTACCAATACAGAAGTATGAAAAAACATTTATGGGAATGAAGAAATGATGTAGCCCAACTAATACCAAAAAATTGCATACATGAGTTAATTGCTAAGCCCGAAAAATGCTAATGAGAATGTTTTCACAGCTACCCAAACCACTCAGAATACATAGCAAAATACAAATTAATACCAAAGCAGTAAGGAAAAAAAAAACGAATAACTACATCTAGTTTTATATTCTAGAAACACCTAAACGAAATCAGACAGTAAACTCCATTGGCCAGACTATTCAGATTCCTTTCCCAAATAAACTTTCGATAAAATCATACTTCCTCTGGCCTTTTATATAAGAAACATATAGATGCAATTTTTTGTCCAAATTAAGAACCATAGACCCATTTTCAAATGTATTAATTGTTAATTTTATTTTATACACTTGATTTGTTGTGAATTCTCTTAACAATTTACGTCCCATCACACTTATTGTTTGAAAAATCATCCCTTCAATTACAAGTATAGTCATTAAATATATAACCACCAATTCATTCTGAGTATTCCTAAAATAAAATTTAAAATTGTGAATAATTAAAATTAATGAACTTGACTATATTAATCAGTTTAATGAATTAATTATTTGTTTCTAGCATGTAAAACGGCAGGTAATACCGTTTATAAACATGGCAAGCTTGCACGCCTTAACTCTATTTATGTAGATGTTTAGATAGTCCTTTCCCACAAAATTGAAAGTTGCAGTATTAAAGATTGAAATATATTGTTGATTACGTTTTGAATGTTATTCCAAACACAACCTAAAACCAGGTAGAAGGAACTCCAACAGAAAAGGAAGAAAAGAAAGACAGTTCAAATTATTCTTCGCTCCAAATTCCTAAAGTATGAGATGGCACATGGGTCATTACTCATTACTACAAGGCTTGGTTCTCAGTCACTACAAAGAGGCCTAAGCGCCATGGGGACAAACATAATCACCGACACAAATAAAATCCTTTAAACATAATTTCATACTCATTGACAACCGCAAAAACAAAAGCACAACATTGTTTTAATAACATTGTTCAACTAGAAGCCTTTCAAAGAGAATTGCAACCCAAAATTTCCATTTCCCTCAACACACGCTTCTGTTGATTTGGACAGACTAATGCAATGCAAAACCCTCCTCGCACAGCAGCAGGCAAACCAAATAACTCCACAATTCGGTTTATCCACAAGACCCAACACAGCAATGGGTAGATATCAAGTAAAAAAAAACGAAGAAACTAAAACAAAATGAACCACACAACCAGCTTCTGGAATGGATAAGAGAAATTAATGTCTGCAATAAAACCCTAGGCATTGCAATCAACACGGTAAAGGTAAAATGCGAGACTCAAAGATCGAGACAACATGATATGATCAAAGTAATGATCGGAAATGGAGATAGAGAGAGAGAGGGGTCCAACCTGAGGTGGAGCAAGGAGGCCAGGGTGGTAGAGAGACTGTTGTTGGAGAAGAGCTTGCTGCATCAGAGCTTGTTGTTGTTGTTGCTGCTGTTGTTTCAGCCTATGATTCTGCATTTTCCTCTTCTTCTCTTTTCTCCGAAGAAATTTTTCCGGGAAAATGGGTTTTCGGTGGAGATTAGGGTTCAAAGGGTCCCAAACTATGGCCCCTCACAGAGCACAGGCCTCAGAAAAAAAACCAGAGGACTCTACTCGATTCCCATCCACCACTATTTATATACCGTCATTCTTTTCTTTTCGATTATATATTAAATAATAAAGTATATAATAATAAAAAAATAATAATAAAATAAGAGAGAGAAGTGTTTACACACTTTTTTTTAGTAAACAGTCACTTTTATTTGGATAAATTTGATCATTAAAATTAAAAATTTAAATTTTAAAAAATGTAATAAATTTTGGAATTGATGGAACATAGTTTTCTTTTTTTGCAAATTAGTCTCTTGGTAATGCTTTTTCCCTTATTTTTTTAATACAGCATGCTTAATATGAA
>Ga0123341_1000035_pt1 | contig 62072 bp, 58 predicted proteins | sample Turbeapinknodule_FD_89959 | JGI IMG/M metagenome (GOLD analysis project Ga0123341, IMG submission 89959) | Root nodule microbial communities of legume samples collected from Mexico - Turtle bean Mexico pink nodule | ecosystem: Host-associated > Plants > Roots > Nodule | place: Mexico: Nepantla...
GAAGTGCCGCTCGATACCATCCCCGCCAAGTTCGTGCCGGTGTCGGAGTTGGACAAGATCGCCGCCAAAGCCCGCCAAGGTCACCGCACCTCCGCCTTCGCCTTCCGCCAGGCCGGCCTGGCGCTCGGCAACGGCCTGTCGCGCATGCTCAGCCTCACCGAACGCATGCCCATCGCCATCACCGGCCCCGGCACGCGCTACTACGACCTGCTGCGCCAGGGCATCGAAGAAGGCCTGGGCCAGTCCCATATCGTCCGCATGGAAGGCATGCCCGAAATCCGCGTCGTCCCCGACGAACCGATCCTCGTCTTCGAAGGCCATCTCAACCGGGCGCTGTCGGTGATCGACCAGGATATCGTGCTCTCAGGCGGGCAGGGCGGGGATTAGGGAGAAATCCTGCTGGCGCTTCGGCGTTGATGGCTGCCCCTCACCCTAACCCTCTCCCCGTAAGAACGCGGCGAGGGGACGTGCCCTGCGAGATGTGCGAGGGACGGAAAGGTCGCTGCATATCCCCTTCGCCCCGTGTTTACGGGGAGGAGGTGGCGGCAGCCGGACGAGGGGCAGCACCGTCACAAATCGGCCAGCCCTGAGACAAGGCCAAGCACAGCCAAACGCAAATGGCCGGGCAAAGCCCGGCCATCTCACAGTCCACTCGGCAGAGACCTCTCAGCCGATCTTGACCAGCTTGCCTTCCCTAACCGACTGAACCGCGGCATCGGCAAGCGCCAGCGCTGCCAGGCCATCGGCGCCGGAGGGGGAAATCTTCGTGCCTTTTTCAATGGCGGCGATGAAGGCGGCTATTTCGTTGGCATAGGCTTCCGTGTAGCGGGTCATGAAGAAGTCATGCAGCGGCGGGCGGGTGTAGCCGTCGCCGTCGGCCACTTCGATCGAGACCGGGCGCTGGTTTTCGGCTGCCGCCATGCCCTTGGCGCCGTGCACCTCGATGCGCTGGTCGTAGCCATAGGTGGCGCGGCGGGAGTTTGAAATGACGGCCTGCTTGCCGGATTTGGTCTGCAGGATCACCGAGACGCTGTCATAATCGCCGGCTTCGCCGATCGCCTTGTCCACAAGCACGGCGGCGGTCGCCACCACCGAGACCGGCTCTTCGCCGAGCAGGAAGCGGGCCATGTCGAAGTCGTGGATGGTCATGTCGCGGAAGATGCCGCCCGAGCGCTTGATGTAATCGACCGGCGGGGCGCCGGGGTCGCGCGAGGTGATCGTCACCATCTCGACATCACCGATCTTGCCGTCGTCGATCACCTTGCGCACCGCCATGAAATGCGGGTCGAAGCGGCGGTTGAATCCGACCATCAGCTTGGCGCCGGTCTCTTCCACCACCTTGATGCAGGCCTTGACGCGGGCGACATCGAGATCGATCGGCTTTTCGCAGAAGATCGCTTTGCCGGCGCGGGCGAAGCGCTCGATCAGGTCGGCATGAGTGTCCGTCGGCGTGCAGATAACGACGGCGTCGATATCTCCAGCGGCCTCGATCGCCTCGATGGTGCGGACTTCGCAGCCATAGGCTGATGCAATCGCCTCAGCCGCTTGCGGAAATGCATCGGCGACCGCAACCAGCTTCGCATTGGCGTCGCCGCTGACGGCTTTCGCATGAACCTTGCCGATGCGGCCGGCGCCGAGAAGACCAAATCTCACTGTCATCGTAAACCTCCCTTGAATTCGGAACAAATGAACCGAATTGCCAAAAATCTGGAATTTTCATTCCACCATCTCTGCGCCGCGTCAAGCCCGCGGCTCTTTCACATTTGCAAGATTCGAACTAAAGACAAGCGCGGCGCAGGCCGAAGGCAAGCGGCGCGTACTAAAGGCACGTGCGACATATCCGACCGCGGAGCAGGAATGCAACTCATCGATCCGAATCATCCGGCATACCAGCGCCTTTGGGTGCGCATTGCCATCGTTGCTGTCTGCTTCGGCTGGGCCGGGGTCGAGCTCGTCACCGGCGATCCGTTCTGGGCGGTGCTGGCGGGGGGCGCGGGCGCCTATTCCTTCTATATGCTGTTCTTGACTTTCAAGCCGAAGCCGCCGGTCGCCGCGGCAGCAGCCGAGGCCGACGCCGCGGAAGAGAGTGACGCCGAGGAGACGTCTGCGGAGAAGCCTTCCAAGGACGAGCAGGCGGAATAATCAGCGCAACCGCTGCAGCGCCTCGTCGATTAGCAGATTGGCCAGCATCATGCGCTTGGTCGCATTGTCGCGAAAGGGCAGGGCGACGCTATCGGGGTGATTGGCGCGGGCGAAGGCGCGGCGCTTTTCGCTGAGCGTCAGCGGTGTGTCGGCCGCCGAGATCGCCAGTTCGGCGGCAACTTCTTGCGGCGCCGTGCGGGTGAGATAATCCGGCATGACGGGCTCGGGCGGAAGCGCCGGCGCGGGTTGCTCGACGCCGGCGGCGGCTTCCTGTTCCAGATTGTCGAAATAGGCCTGGCCGACGCGCTGCGAGGCGACCGAAACACCCTCCAGGACATCGAAGGCAAGCCCGGTGCCGAGGCCGGAGACGCGATGGGCGGCCGGGGCCTCAGCCTCTTCGGCCGTCTCGTCCTCCGCCTTCAGCCGCTCGAGGACTGATTGAAATACCGACTGTCCGAACAGCATCCGCGTTCCTCAAGAGCATTGCGTTTTCTTCGAAACACCGACGTGCTCTAATTTTTCTTGGCAGTTTCCGGACGCAAAAACCGCCGCGTCTTGTGCTGGAATTGCTCCGGCGTGCATTAAAGATGGGCAAGATGGCGCCGGGCTTGCGGATTTAATCGTTGGAGCATCATGTCGCCCGAAAACCGCTGACACTTTTCGGCATCATGCTCTCTAGCCCGCCTGCTTCAGGCTCTCCTCCAGAATGATGTCGTAGAGCAGCCTGGCGCTCGGCGGCAGGGCCCGTTCTCTGGCGGTGATCAGGCTGTAGGGTTTGACGTTGATGTCGAAATCGATCGGCAGCATGCGCACGTCGGAAGCCTTGGCGCTTTGGCTCGCCAGGAATTGGGCGACGTCGGTCGCGACAGGAGCGATCGCGTCGGTTCCGCAGACGATGGCGCAGGTCAGAAGCAGCGACGAGGTGTTGACGATATTTTCCGGCAGCGCCACGCCGCGCGACAGGAAAATATCCTCGATCGTCCGGCGCAGCAGCGTGCCCGGCGGCTGGAACACCCAGTCGTAATCCCTGATGTCGGAAAGGCTGCTGGTCTTTTTCTTTTTTAGCAGCGGATGGCGGTTGCGCACGATCAGGCAGGCGCGCTCGATGCCGATCTCCTTCACCTCGAACAGGCGCGGGTTGAGGTCGTCGGGGATGCGGCTGATGATGAAGTCGTGGCGGGCGGCGAGCAGCTCGCGGGCCAGCACATTGCTGGTCTCCACCTGGATGTTGATCTCGATGCCGGGATAGGCCTTGCGCACCCTGTTGATCGCCGGCACGACGAGGCTCATCGCCGGCGCCGTCACCGCGCCGATGAAGACCGGGCCGCCCTTGCCACTTTTCAATTCGCCGATCTCGCGGCTCGCCTCGCGCAGCTCCAGCAGGATCTTTCGCGCCCGCCTGGCGAGCGCCGCGCCGAAGGTGGTCAGCACCACGCCGCGGGCGACGCGCTCATAGAGCGTGGTCTTGGTGATCGATTCCATTTCGGACAGCATGCGCGACGCAGCGGGCTGCGAGATGTTCAGAACTTCCGCGGCAGCGGAAATTTGTCCGCTATCTTCGATTGCGACGATCATCCGCAGGTGATTCAGCTTAAGTCCTGCACGCAGAAGGCCGTCGTCGCCGAAACTATCGCTGTGGATATCGACGTGATCCATCGAAATTGGCTCTGAAACAATCGTCATGGTTGCAGCCTCCTCGCCGCGCTCCATCAAAAGTAATACTTTTTAACGATATACCAAAATTGTTATGCACTTTACCAGTTATTCTATTTGACAGTTATAGGAATCCATACCAGTTTGCCGCCGTGTGCTGGTTGGCACTCAACACGTGTGAGATCGTGGAGGAGACCTACTTCGTTTCTCACCATCTGAAGTAACTATCCAATACGGAACCTGCCACAGTTTCGGGGCGGGCGGTTTTTTCGTCCGCTGCACTATTAACAAGGGAGAGAGAAATGAAGTCCATTATCTCATTGATGGCTGCGGCTGCCTTCGGCGTCGCTTCGTTCGTTGCGCCGGCAATGGCTGCCGACAAGGGCACCGTCGGCATTGCAATGCCGACCAAGGCTTCGGCTCGCTGGATCGACGACGGCAACAACATCGTCAAGCAGCTCGAAGCTGCCGGTTACGCCACTGACCTGCAGTATGGCGACGACGATATTCCGAACCAGCTTTCGCAGATCGAAAACATGGTCACCAAGGGTGCCAAGGTTCTCGTCATCGCTTCGATCGACGGCACGACGCTTTCCGACGTTCTGCAGAAGGCTCATGACGCCGGCATCAAGGTCATCGCTTATGACCGTCTGATCCGCGATTCGGGCAATGTCGATTACTACGCGACCTTCGACAACTTCCAGGTCGGCGTTCTTCAGGCTAACTCCATCGTCGACGGCCTCGGCCTCAAGGATGGCAAGGGCCCGTTCAACATCGAACTGTTCGGCGGTTCGCCGGACGATAACAACGCCTTCTTCTTCTATGATGGCGCAATGTCGGTCCTGCAGCCCTACATCGACTCGGGCAAGCTGGTCGTGAAGTCCGGCCAGACCGGCATGGACAAGGTCGGCACGCTGCGTTGGGATCCGGCAACGGCCCAGGCCCGCATGGACAACCTGCTTTCGGCCAACTACACCGACGCCAAGGTCGACGCCGTTCTGTCGCCTTACGACGGTCTGTCGATCGGTATCATCTCCTCGCTGAAGGGCGTTGGTTACGGTACAGCTGCCCAGCCGCTGCCGATCGTCACCGGTCAGGACGCTGAAATCCCGTCGGTCAAGTCGATCATCGCTGGCGAACAGCACTCGACGATCTTCAAGGACACGCGCGAACTCGCCAAGGTCACCGTTGCCATGGTCGATGCCGTCATGTCCGGCAAGGAGCCTGAGGTCAACGACACCAAGACCTACGACAACGGCGTCAAGGTCGTTCCGTCCTATCTGCTGAAGCCGGTTGCCGTCGATAAGACCAACTACAAGCAGATCCTCGTCGACAGCGGTTACTACTCTGAAGACAAGCTGAAGTAAGACGTTAAGCAAGAGGCCGGAGCCCGCGCTTGCGGGTTCCGGCCTTCGATTTTATGATCGCCAAGCCGCTTGGCGGCGCAAGGCGCTGGAACTTTGACTATGGACAACACCATCCTCGAAATGCGGAGCATCACCAAGACGTTCCCGGGCGTCAAGGCGCTGGAGAACGTGAACCTCAAGGTTCGCAAGGGTGAAATTCACGCGTTGGTCGGCGAAAACGGAGCCGGCAAATCGACCCTGATGAAAGTCCTATCGGGCGTCTATCCCACCGGAAGTTATGACGGCGACATCGTCTATGAAGGCGAGACGCGCAACTTCAAGGTCCTGAAGGATTCCGAAGAAATCGGCATCGTCATCATCCACCAGGAACTGGCATTGGTGCCGTTGCTGTCGATCGGCGAAAACATCTTCCTCGGCAACGAGAATGCCAAGAGCGGCGTCATCAGCTGGGACGAGACGTTCAACCGCACCAAGCAGCTGCTCAAGAAGGTCGGCCTATCCGAATCTCCGAACACGCTGGTGACCGACATCGGCGTCGGCAAGCAACAGCTCGTCGAGATCGCCAAGGCGCTCTCGAAGAGCGTCAAGCTGCTCATCCTCGACGAGCCGACGGCTTCGCTCAACGAACGCGATTCCGACGCGTTGCTGACGCTGCTCATGGAATTCCGCAAGCAGGGCATCACCTCGATCATCATTTCCCATAAGCTGAACGAGATCCGCAAGGTCGCCGACCAGATCACCGTCCTGCGCGACGGCATGACGGTCAAGACGCTCGACTGTCATGCCGACGAGATCAGCGAAGACATCATCATCCGCAACATGGTCGGCCGCGATCTCGAGGACCGCTATCCCCCGCGTTCGGTGCCGATCGGCGAAACCATTCTCGAAGTGAAGAACTGGAACGCCTATCACCAGCAACACCGCGACCGTCAGGTCCTGCACAATATCAACGTCACCGTCCGCAAGGGCGAGGTCGTCGGTATCGCCGGGCTGATGGGGGCAGGGCGCACCGAATTCGCCATGAGCTTGTTCGGCAAGGCCTATGGCCACAAGATTTCGGGCGAGGCGCTGATGCGCGGCAAGCCGGTCGACGTCAGCACGGTGCGCAAGGCGATCGACGCCGGTCTCGCCTACGTCACCGAAGACCGCAAGCAGCTCGGCCTGGTGCTCAACGACACGATCCTGCACAACACGACGCTGGTCAATCTGAAGGCGGTATCGAACGCCTCTGTTATCGACAGCGTCAAGGAATCCAGGGTTGCGACCGACTATCGGTCGAAGCTGCGCATCCGTTCCTCCAGTATCTTCCAGGAGACGGTCAATTTGTCCGGCGGCAACCAGCAGAAGGTGGTGTTGTCGAAGTGGCTGTTCTCCAATCCCGATATTTTGATCCTCGACGAGCCGACGCGCGGCATCGATGTTGGCGCAAAATACGAAATCTATACTATCATCAACCAGCTTGCCGCCGATGGAAAGGGCGTTCTGATGATCTCGTCGGAAATGCCTGAACTGCTTGGCACATGTGACCGCATCTACGTCATGAACGAAGGACGCATCGTCGCGGAACTGCCGAAGGGAGAAGCAAGCCAGGAAACCATCATGCGCGCTATCATGCGCTCAGGGGAGAAGAAACAATGACGCCGATCAATCAACCCATCGCTGAGCAGGGGCGTGTCGTCTCCATCGGAGACTACGTTCGCGGCAACATCCGCGAATACGGCATGTTTATCGCGCTCATCGCGATCATGGTGTTCTTCCAGATTTCGACCGGCGGTGTTCTCTTCAGGCCGCTCAACCTGACAAACATCATTCTGCAGAACTCGTTCATCGTCATCATGGCGCTGGGCATGCTGCTCATCATCGTCGCCGGCCATATCGATCTTTCGGTCGGCTCGGTCGTCGGTTTCATCGGCGCCATCGCCGGCGTGATGACGGTGCAATGGCACGTCAATTATGTCGTCGCAGGCGTCGTGTGTCTTGCCATGGGCGCGCTTGTCGGCGGCATCCAGGGATATTTCGTCGCCTATCACAAGATCCCGGCCTTCATCGTCACCCTGGCCGGCATGCTGGTCTTCCGTGGCCTGACGCTGTTCGTGATGACGGCATCGGGGACCGGCACCAGCATTGGTCCTTTCCCGCCGGAATTCCAGCTGATCAGCATCGGCTTCCTGCCGAACCTGTTCGACATGGGCGGCATCAACTCGACCTCGATCATCCTGACCGTCGTCGGTGCCGTCACGCTCTTCTATCTGGCGTGGCGCAAGCGCCTGTCGAACGAGAAGCATGGCAATGACGTCGAGCCGATGGGCTTCTTCCTCGCCCAGAACATTATTGTCTCGCTCGCCATCCTGGGGCTCGGCTACCAGCTGTCGATCTATCGCGGCTTCCCGAACGTGCTGGTCGTCATGCTCGTTCTGGTCGCAGCCTACGCTTTCATTACCCGCCGCACGACGGTTGGCCGGCGCATCTACGCCATGGGCGGCAATGAGAAGGCGACCAAGCTTTCCGGTATCAACACCGAGCGGCTGACCTTCCTGACCTTCGCGAACATGGGCCTGCTGGCTGGCCTCGCCGGCCTCATCGTTGCGCTGCGCCTCAACTCGGCGACGGCCAAGGGCGGTTTCGGCCTCGAGCTCGACGTGATCGCCGCCTGCTTCATCGGCGGCGCGTCGGCCCAGGGCGGCGTCGGCAAGGTGACGGGTGCGGTGATCGGCGCGCTTATCATGGGCATCATGAACAATGGCATGTCGATCCACGGTCTCGGCACCGACTCGCAGCAGATGGTCAAGGGTGCGGTGCTTCTAGCTGCCGTGTTCTTCGACGTCTACAACAAGAACAAGGGCTGAGCGCCTCAAGCGCAGCCCGGGCATTCGCAGTCATAAGAATGATCAACTCCGGCTCCCGAGGGAGCCGGACAGGCGGAGCTTTTTGTTAAGTCTCCGCCGGAACGAGAAGGATCAAAGTCGTGCTTATTTCCCAGATCAAAGGTGCCAACGGAGAGATCGTCGTCGCCGTGCGCGAGCAGGGCGGGGCGGCCAGGTCGGTGAAGAATGCCGGCAGCGTCTATGCGCTGGCGATGGAAGCCGCCGACGGCGGCAAGTCGCTTGCCTCAGTCATCGAGGCGCATGGTTACGGTGATGCCGTCGATCTCGATAAGGTCTATGCGGAAGGCCGCTTCCTGCCGCCGATCACCCATCCCGACGCCGCCCACCTGCATCTGACCGGCACCGGTCTGACGCATCTGGGTTCGGCCGCCACCCGCGATTCCATGCACAAGAAGACCAGCGAGGCGGCCGAGGAAACGCTGACCGACTCGATGAAGATGTTCAAGATGGGCCTCGAGAACGGCAAGCCGAAAACCGGCGAAAAGGGCGTGCAGCCGGAATGGTTCTACAAGGGCAACGGCTACGGCACCGCTGCCCCCGGCGCGCCGCTGGTCTCGCCTTCCTTCGCGCTCGACGGCGGCGAAGAGCCTGAAATGGCCGGCATTTACGTCATCGCCAAGGACGGCTCGCCGTTCCGCATCGGCTTTGCCCTGTCGAACGAGTTTTCGGACCACGTCACCGAACGGATCAACTATCTCTATCTGGCCCACTCGAAACTGCGCCCGGCCGCCTATGGTCCGGAAATCCGCATCGGCGCCGCACCCGACGATATTCGCGGCACCTCGCGCATCAAGCGCGGCGACAAGGTGATCTTCGAAAAGCCCTTCCTGTCGGGCGAAGCGAACATGTCGCACACCTTCGCCAACCTCGAATATCACCATTTCAAATACGGCATCTTCCGCGTTCCGGGGGATGTGCATGTCCATATGTTCGGCACGGCGACACTGTCCTTTGCCGACGGCATCAAGGCGGAAGAGGGCGATGTCTTCGAGATCGAAGTCGCCGAATTCGGCCTGGCGTTGCGCAATCCGTTGAAGGTCGCCGCCGAGGAAGAGATCGCCGTCAGGCAGCTCTGATTTTTGAGATCCGGCCGCCCTGGCGGCCGGATCGTGATGTAAACGGTAAAGGAGGCTTGTTCAGCCCATGACCATTTATCAAAACCTGATCGCCGGCGAATGGGTCGGCACGAACGCGACGAAGAACATCAACCCATCCGACACGAACGAAGTCGTCGGCCTCTATGCCGACGGCAGCGCCGAAGACACGAAGAACGCCATCGCCGCCGCCAAGGCGGCCTTCCCGGCCTGGTCGCGCTCGGGCATCTGGGAACGCCACGTCATCCTGAAGAAGGCCGGCGACGAGATCATGGCGCGCAAGGACGAGCTCGGCGCGCTGCTTGCCCGCGAGGAAGGCAAGACGCTGCCTGAGGCGACCGGCGAAGTCATCCGCGCCTCGCAGATTTTCGAATTCTTCGCAGGCGAAGCCCTGCGTCTGGCCGGCGAGGTCATCCCGTCGGTCCGCCCGAACATCGGCGTCGAAATCACCCGCGAAGGCCTCGGCGTCATCGGCATCATCACGCCGTGGAACTTCCCGATCGCGATCCCCGCCTGGAAGATCGCGCCGGCGCTCTGCTACGGCAACACCGTGGTCTTCAAGCCGGCCGAACTGGTGCCGGCCTGTTCGTGGGCGATCGTCGATATCCTCAACCGCGCCGGCCTGCCCAAGGGCGTGTTGAACCTCGTCATGGGCAAGGGCTCGGTCGTCGGCCAGGCCATGCTCGAAAGCCCGGACGTTCACGGCATCACCTTCACCGGTTCCACCGGCACCGGCCGGCGCGTCGCCGCCGCCTCCATCGAGCATAACCGCAAGTTCCAGCTGGAGATGGGCGGCAAGAACCCGATGGTCGTGCTCGATGATGCCGACCTCAACGTCGCCGTGGAGGCCGCCGCCAATTCCGGTTTCTTCTCGACCGGCCAGCGCTGCACGGCCTCGTCGCGCCTGATCGTCACCGAAGGCATCCACGACAAGTTCGTCGCAGCCCTCACCGACAAGCTGAAGACGCTGGTCGTCGACAATGCGCTGAAAGCCGGCACTCATATCGGTCCTGTGGTCGACGAGCGTCAGCTGAAGACCGATACTGATTATATCGAGATCGGCAAAAAAGAAGGCGCCAAACTTACCTTCGGCGGCGAGGTCATCTCCCGCGAAACGCCCGGCTTCTACCTGCAGCCGACGCTGTTTACCGAAGCGACCAACCAGATGCGCATTTCGCGCGAGGAGATCTTCGGGCCGGTGGTCTCGGTGATCCGCGCCAAGGATTACGACGAGGCGCTGGCCATCGCCAACGACACGCCGTTCGGCCTTTCGGCCGGCATCGCCACGACCAGCCTGAAACATGCGACGCATTTCAAGCGCAATTCCGAAGCCGGCATGGTGATGGTCAATCTGCCGACGGCAGGTGTGGATTTCCACGTGCCGTTCGGCGGCCGGAAGGGTTCGTCCTACGGTCCGCGCGAGCAGGGCAAATACGCCGCCGAATTCTACACAACCGTCAAGACCGCCTACACGCTGGCTTAAACAAAGTGTGATGACCCGGATCGTACGAGGCGGTCCGGGAATATGCTGAAGGACAGAGACGATGAAAAAGAAAGCCGAATGGCCGCGCAGGCTGAGGTCGCAGGAATGGTACGGGGGCACGAGCCGCGACGTGATCTATCACCGCGGCTGGCTTAAGAACCAGGGTTATCCGCACGACCTGTTCGACGGCCGGCCGGTGATCGGCATCCTCAACACTTGGTCGGATATGACGCCGTGCAACGGTCATCTCAGAGAGCTCGCCGAGAAGGTGAAGGCGGGCGTCTGGGAGGCCGGCGGCTTCCCGCTCGAGGTGCCGGTTTTCTCGGCATCGGAAAACACCTTCCGCCCGACCGCGATGATGTACCGCAACCTCGCCGCGCTGGCGGTGGAAGAGGCGATCCGCGGCCAGCCGATGGATGGCTGCGTGCTGCTCGTCGGCTGCGACAAGACCACGCCGTCGTTGCTGATGGGCGCCGCTTCCTGCGACCTGCCGTCGATCGTCGTCACCGGCGGGCCGATGCTGAACGGCTATTTCCGCGGCGAACGCGTCGGCTCCGGCACGCATCTGTGGAAGTTCTCCGAAATGGTAAAGGCCGGCGAGATGACGCAGGCCGAATTCCTCGAAGCGGAAGCCTCGATGAGCCGTTCGTCCGGCACGTGCAACACCATGGGCACGGCCTCCACCATGGCCTCCATGGCCGAAGCGCTCGGCATGGCGCTGTCCGGCAATGCCGCGATCCCGGGCGTCGATTCCCGCCGCAAGGTTATGGCCCAGCTCACCGGCCGTCGCATCGTCCAGATGGTCAAGGACGACCTGAAGCCCTCCGAGATCATGACGAAACAGGCTTTCGAGAACGCCATCCGCACCAATGCGGCGATCGGCGGATCGACCAACGCGGTTATCCATCTGCTCGCCATTGCCGGCCGCGTCGGCATCGATCTGTCGCTCGACGATTGGGACCGCTGTGGCCGCGATGTTCCCACCATCGTCAACCTGATGCCGTCGGGCAAATACCTGATGGAAGAGTTCTTCTATGCCGGCGGCCTGCCTGTCGTGCTGAAGCGCCTCGGCGAAGCGGGCCTGCTGCACAAGGATGCGCTGACGGTCTCCGGCGAAACGGTCTGGGACGAGGTCAAGGAGGTCGTCAACTGGAACGAGGACGTCATCCTGCCGGCGGAAAAGGCGCTGACATCTTCGGGCGGCATCGTCGTGCTGCGTGGCAATCTGGCGCCGAAAGGCGCGGTGCTGAAGCCGTCGGCTGCCTCGCCGCATCTCTTGGTGCATAAGGGCAGGGCAGTCGTGTTCGAGGACATCGACGACTACAAGGCGAAGATCAACGACGACAATCTCGACATCGACGAAACCTGCATCATGGTCATGAAAAACTGTGGGCCGAAGGGCTATCCGGGCATGGCCGAAGTGGGCAACATGGGACTGCCGCCGAAGGTGTTGAAGAAGGGCATCCTCGACATGGTGCGTATATCAGACGCCCGCATGTCCGGAACGGCCTATGGCACCGTCGTGCTGCACACCTCGCCGGAAGCGGCGGTCGGCGGCCCGCTGGCGGTTGTCAAAAACGGCGACATGATCGAGCTCGATGTGCCGAACCGTCGTCTGCATCTCGACATATCAGACGAGGAACTGGCGCGGCGTCTCGCCGAATGGCAGCCGAACCATGACCTGCCGAAATCCGGTTATGCCTTCCTGCATCAGCAGCATGTCGAAGGCGCCGATACCGGCGCCGACCTCGACTTCCTCAAGGGATGTCGCGGAAACGCGGTCGGCAAGGACAGCCACTGAAGCGAGATTTCGGCGAAAGGCTTCTCGATCGGCTTGAGATCTGGGGCGTATCGCCGAAGAATGAATATCCGGGCGCCATCCCTGCCGATGGCGCCCGGATATCGTTGCCGCAAAACGCTGCACGGTTTTGTGCGACCTGCCTTAGCTGGTTATCCGCGGTGCGCTGACGATCTTCAGGAACAGGGCCTCCATGGCCTCTTCAATGCCGTCGGTTGGACTGACCGCAAAATAGAAGCCGGGGGTGGCGCACTCTTCCATTTTCGTGGCGATCTTGCTCTCGAAAGGCTTTACCCAATCGTTGTAAAAGCCGTTGTCGGGCAAGGGCAAATAGGTCGTATAGAGGACGGCGACTTTGATGCCGCGGTCTTTGAGCTTCTTGCAATAATTGGTGTCAATGGGTTCGATGCAGCGTCCGCCGTTTGTTCCCTTGGGGCTGGTGCATCCAGCCGGCTTGTAGCTATCCCCAACACCGTCAGCGACAAAAAACACGATCTTCTGGCGGTCGGCATTGCTGGTGCCCGCGCCGATAGTGCCCTTGATTTCGCCTTCAACACCTTCCAACGCTTTGTCAAAGCTCGTCTGCTGGTCGTCATAGTAGTTCTGAAAGGGAATGCTCATAAGATTGATCATGTCGGTGGCGACCGCCACGGCGCCAAGATCATAGTCCAGGTCGGAAACCTTGAAGAGCTTCGCGTTTTTGGCGTCCTGGGCAGTCTTGCCGAACGTGTATGCGGCGACCCGGAATTGGTTCGGCATAGACTGCGTGTCCTTTGCCTTGGCCATCAAGGCTTTGATGGCGGCGGCCACTACGTCGATACGAATGGTCACGTTGTTCTCGCGCGCGACATTGTAGTAGCTCTTCTTATCCTCCACGCCTTTTTCAGAAACAATGTGGCATGCGAACGCGCAGTTTTTATCTTTGCCGCCATCGTGGCCATTGGCGGTCGCTTTTTTCATGGCGGTGATGTCGTCAGTGGTGGCCGCAACACCCATTGATGGGGTGTTATCCAACAGCATGAAGAAATCCATGTAGGACGGGGTGTCATACTGCGCTGTTGCCGTCCCGGAAACGGGGATCTGCGGAAATCCCAACACCTGCATGAATGTCGTCGGCATCTGGGCGCTAAAGGATACGGTCGAGGTGAGAGTAGCGCCCTTTTTTTGAACGCTGATGTCGACAGCAACGGGAACGTCGCCCTGTTTTTTGGACATCTGCGAAAAGAAGATCTTCTGGGCTTCGGATTTTCCGAGCGTGAGCGATCCGTCGCCTGACATCGCGGCGGCTTGCGTTGCCGCATCTGAAGTCTGCGAAATGGATCCCACCGCGGCGGCGTCCGCAGCGGCGTACAATTCGGTCCGAAGCGATAGGGCAGTGCCAAAATCAATGGCCGTACCCGCAGCACCTAGCAGCGGTATGACGAGTAGCGCCGTCATAATTCCGAAATTACCGGATCGGTCAAAAATAAAACGATGCAACATATAAGGCCGCTCTTCCCGGTAGCCGTGTTCGTGGCTGCGTCGCAACCAAATAGCTAGAAGGGATCACTAGCAGGGGAGCATAAACCAAACGAAAACACGTATGGTTGCGTTCTCATTAAATCGCATTCCGGGTGAGGCTGAAGCCCGGGACTCCGGCGCTTCCGCGCGAGATGATGTCGGCGCCTCCGCGATCGAGCTCTCGCAACGAGGACATCCTTGACCCGCCCCTGAGAAACATAAGATAGAAATAATAGGCAGGTTTATTGATGAGGCCAGCAATCTTGTTTTCCCAGTGGGATATCGACGTGCAGAACATGCAGCCGACAAGGTCACTGGAATCCAGAATCTATTCCGTCTATGCCGGCTCGGCAATTCCTCCTATCCCGAAGCCAAACGCCAGTCTGCTTCGCCTTCCGCCGCCGGTCAGCTCTGGCTCTGGCTTTGCATCTGTCCGCCGTCCTCGACCTTTACGGTGACTGACAGCGTTTCGCCCGGCGTGCCGATGCGCATGCCTGAAATCGGGGCGGCGTCGCGGTAGCAGAGACCGGAGGCGATCCTGATGTAACGCACATCCGGGCAGATCTCGTTGGCGGGGTCGAAACCGACCCAGCCGAGGCCGGGAATATGGGCTTCGGCCCAGGCATGGGTCGCCGCCTGTTCGACCTTTTCCTCCATCATCAGATAGCCCGAGACATAACGGGCCGGCACCTGAAGGGCGCGGGCGGCGGCAATGAAGATGTGGGCATGGTCCTGGCAGACGCCGCTCTTCTTCTCCAGCGCCTGTTCGGCCGTCGTCTCGGTGTTGCTGGTGCCCGGTCTATAGGCGACCGACTCATGGATTGCCGCCATCAGCGCATGCATGCGGGCGAGGTCGTTGTCGCCGCCGATGCCCTTGATCAGTTCCTTGACCAGCTTGCCGCTCCTGGTCAGCGGTGTCTCCCGCAGGAAGAGCCAGAGCGGGCAGAAGCCGGTATGCGGGCCGGTGACGCCGTTATTGTCCGCCGTCTCGACCTCGCCTTCGGCCAGAATGCGCGTCACATGCTGGGCGCCTTCCAGCGAGACCAGATTGACGTGGTTGCCATACTGATCGTCATATTCCACCTCGGGGATAGCGCCCTCGACGTTCAGCGACCAGCTGAGCACTTTCTGGACGGCTGAGGTCGGCGGCGTTAGCCGCAGCCGTTGCAGCGAGAATTGCGCCGGTTCGTCGTAGCGGTATTCGGTGAGGTGGCTGATCTTCAGTCTCATGTTCTGATCCGCTTAAACGTAGAACCGGTAGCCGTCGGAAATTTCGGCGCCGAGCTGATTGTTGCGCGAGACGAAATCCTCGAGGAATTCATGCAGGCCTTGATCCATGATGTCGCGGATCGCCCGCGTCTGCAGTGTGGTACGGATCGCATCGGCCGTATCGTGGGCAGGCAGTCGCGCCTCATAATCCTGGGCGAGATAGCCAAGATTACTGACGATCTTCTCGTAACAATAGGCAAGCGAGCGCGGCATTTGGACGTTCAGCGTCAGGAAGTCGGCGATGTTCATCGCCCGGTATTCGCCGTCATAGGCCCAGCTATAGGCACGGTGGGCGGAAACCGAACGCAGGATCGATTCCCACTGGACGTTGTCGAGCGAGGAGCCGACCGCCGAGACTGAAGGCAGCAGGACGTAATATTTCACGTCAAGGATGCGGCTCGTATTGTCGGCCCGCTCGATGAAGGTGCCGATGCGGGCAAAATTATAGAGTTCGTTGCGCAGCGTCGAGCCATGAAAGGCGCCGCGGATGAGGCCGGCGCGACGCTTGATGGCGTCGATCACCTCCGGCATTTCGGCCGGCTTCACGCGCTTTTCGAGCAGCGACTTCAGGTCGATCCAGCATTCGTTGGTCGCTTCCCAGGTTTCCCGCGTCAGCGCCGTGCGCACCATGCGGGCGTTGTTGCGGCCGGACTCGATGCAGGACATGACGCTCGACGGGTTGGCCCGATCGCGCAGCAGATAGTCGATTGCCTCGGCATTGGTTAGCTTCGTATGGCTTTCGTCATAGGCCTCGCGCACGCCGGCACTTTGCAGCACGCCATCCCAGTTGTCGTCGCCGGCGCTGCTGCGGGTCAGCGACATGCGCAGTCCGGCATCGACCAGGCGGGCGATATTTTCGGCACGCTCGATGTAGCGGAACATCCAATAGAGGCCGTTTGCAGTTCTTCCGAGCATCAGTCCTCCAATACCCAGGTGTCTTTGGTGCCGCCGCCCTGACTGGAATTGACCACCAGCGAGCCCTGCTTCAACGCGACGCGGGTGAGCCCGCCCGGAATGATCTGAACCTTGTCCGACACGAGCACATAGGGGCGAAGGTCGACATGGCGTGGCGCAATGCCCTTGTTGACGAGGATCGGCACGGTGGAGAGCGACAGCGTCGGCTGGGCGATATAGTTGTTCGGCTTGGCCTTCAGCTTCTCGGCGAAATCGGCGCGCTCCTTCTTCGATGCGGTCGGTCCCACAAGCATGCCGTAGCCGCCGGAGCCGTGTACTTCCTTGACGACCAGCTCTTCGAGGTGCTCGAGCACGTATTTCAGGCTTGATGGTTCCGAACAGCGCCAGGTCGGCACGTTTTCGAGCAGCGCCTTGCTGCCGGTGTAGAATTCGACGATCTCCGGCATATAGGAATAGATCGCCTTGTCGTCGCAAATGCCGGTGCCCGGCGCGTTGGCGATCGTGATATTGCCGGAGCGGTAGACATCCATGATGCCGGGGATGCCGAGCGCCGAATCGGCCCTGAAGGTCAGCGGATCGAGGAAATCGTCGTCGACGCGGCGATAGAGCACGTCGATCGCCTCGTAACCGCGGGTCGTGCGCATCTTCACCTTGCCGTCGATCACGCGCAGATCCGAGCCCTCGACCAGTTCGACGCCCATCATGTCGGCAAGGAAGGAATGCTCGTAATAGGCCGAATTGTAGATGCCTGGGGTGAGCACCGCGACGCGCGGCTTGCCGGCGCAGCCGGGAGGCGCGAGCGAAGCGAGGCTCTGGCGCAAGAGATAGGGATAGTCCTCGACGCGCTGCACCTTGTTCTTGTGGAACAGCTCCGGGAACATCTGCATCATGGTTTCCCGGTTTTCCAGCATGTAGCTGACGCCGGAAGGCGTGCGGGCATTATCCTCCAGCACGTAGAATTGATCCTCGCCGGTGCGCACGATATCGGTGCCGACGATATGGGTGTAGACGCCGCCGGGCGGGCGGAAGCCGATCATCTCTGGGATGAAGGTAACGTTGTTTTCGATCAGTTCGCGAGGCACGCGGCCGGCGCGGATGATCTCCTGCTTATGATAGATATCATCGAGAAAGGCGTTGAGTGCGATCACCCGCTGCTCGATGCCCTGGGCAAGCTTGCGCCATTCACGAGCGGAGATGATGCGGGGAATGATGTCGAAAGGAATGAGCTTTTCGGAGCTGTCGGCATGGCCGTAAACTGCGAAGGTGATGCCGGTCTTCCGGAAAATATTCTCCGCATCGCGGGACTTGGCAATCAGATGCGACCGGTCTTGACTGTTGTACCACTCAAAATATTTTTCATATGGCGGGCGAGGACTTTCGTCCCCGGTAATCATTTCGTCAAATGCCAAAGGTGCGGCTCCCCTTTTTTGTTCATTTGAATACAACGCAAATTGCAATGCAAGAACCATGCGCAGTTCGAGGAAAAGATTTTGCGTTGCGGGAAAAGGGGAGGATGCGGGCGTTTGAAGTGGTGCGGCGCAGTGGTTGTTCCGCAATGGCTGCGCAAAATGTGGGCAGGTGATGGTTTTTCGGTCGGTCGCGATGGTTAGGCTGGCGGAACCGCACACATCCTGTGACGAGGAGGGGGCACACGGCGCGCCCGTTCTGCACTCGTCACAGGAACCGCGCCGGTTCCACTCGTCGCTCGTACCCACCCATCAGCTAAATTTCAAATAAGCATCAATGCTTCGCCTTTGACTGCGACTGCCGGGTGCGGCTATCAGCACGGCGAAACCTCCTCTTCCCGAGCAGCCTTATGTCCCTCGATCGCCTTGCCCCCGCTCTCTTCGTCCTACTCTGGTCCACGGGCTGGGTGGTGGCGAAATATGCGGCGCTGCATTCCGAGCCCTTCACCTTTCTTTCAATACGCTATGGGCTGTCGGCGCTCGCTTTCCTGGCGCTTTGCCTGGTGGCGCGGGCGCAATGGCCGAAGAGCCGGGCGACGGCGCTGCGTGCCGTCTATTCCGGCTTCTTCCTTCACGGTTTTTATCTCGCCGGCCTCTGGTGGGCGATCGCCAATGGCGTGCCGGCCGGCATATCGGGCATCATCGCCGCGCTGCAGCCGCTGATGACGGCGATGGCGGCGCCTTTTCTCGTCGGCGAGCGGTTGCAGCAGACACAGAAATTCGGCCTTGGCCTCGGCTTCATCGGCATTGCCATCGCCATTTCGCCGAAGCTGTTCGATTCGGCGACTGCCGATCTCACCCATGCCGCTCTGCCGCTGGCGATCAACCTTATCGCCATGGGTTCCGTCACCTACGGCACGCTCTATCAGAAGAAACACCTGCAATCCGGCGACCTCCGGACCATCGCGACGCTGCAATATATCGGCGCACTGATCCTCACTTTGCCGCTGTCGCTGATCTTCGAACACCAGTATTTCGACGGTACCGCGCGGGCCTATGGCGCGCTCGTCTGGTCGGTCTTCGGCCTGTCGATGGGTGGTGTCGGGCTGCTGCTTTATCTGATCCGCCGGGGGCAGGTCTCTCGCGCCGCTTCGCTCATCTACCTGATGCCGCCAGCCGTCGCGCTCGAAGCTTTCATCGCCTTCGGGGAGCCGCTGACCCTGCCTTTGATTCTGGGGACGGTGGTGGTGGTGACGGGCGTCTATCTGACCAACCGTAGGACAGTCGAGTGTAGGCCTGCCGAGGCGTAAGAAAAGGCCGGGACATGCCCGGCCTTTCCGATTTTCAGTCAACTGAGACTCACGCGCGTTCGCGACGCTGGCCACCGCCATTGCGGGCGCCGGAGCCGCCACGGCGATTGCCGCCGTTGCCGTCGCGGCGTGGTTCGCCGCCCTGGGCCTGTTGCGGGCCGCGGTCCTCGCCGTGCTTGCGGGCCGGACGGCCGTGGGCATGGCGGCCGTTGCCGCGGTGATGGCCGCTCGGCTCGCCATTGGCATGGTGGCCATTGGGGCCGTTATGGGCAGGACGCTGAGGCTTCGCCGAGGGGCGGAAGTCGGAGGTCGAGACCAGATCGTTGTCGGGGCCGAGATTCGGGGCGGCTTCGCCGCGGCGCTGGCCGCGGAAATCCTCATTGCGAGCCGTGCGTTCGGGCCGCGGACGGCGCTCTTGGCGGTTGCCGCGATGCTCGGAGCGACCTTCGCCGCCGCGGCCTTCGCCACCGCGACCCTCGGCGCCGCGACCCTGGCCGTTGCCGCGATTGCGGTTGTTGCCATTGCCGTTGGCGCGGCGCGGGCCGGCGGCGCCGATATGTGCCGGCGCTTCGCCGCTGGCGACCGTGATGTCGATGCCCATCAGGCGCTCGATGTCACGCAGCAGCCTGGCTTCGTCAGGAGCGCAGAACGCAATCGCGATGCCGTCGCGGCCGGCGCGCGCCGTGCGGCCGATGCGATGGACATAGGCGTCCGGCACTTCGGGCAGGTCGTAGTTGTAGACGTGGCTGACGGCCGGAATGTCGATGCCGCGGGCGGCGACATCGGTGGCAATCAGCGTCTTGATGCTGCCATCACGAAAGGCTTTCAGCGCCCGCTCGCGCTGACCCTGGCTCTTGTTACCGTGGATGGAGGCGACGGAATAGCCGATATTCTCGAGATGCTTCATCAGCTTCTCGGCACCGTGCTTGGTGCGCAGGAAGACGATGGCGCGGCCGTCCGGGTTTTCGGTCAGCGACTTGCGGAGCAGTTCCGTCTTGTCGTTCTTGCCGCCGACGAAATGCACATACTGCTCGACCTTGTCGGCAGCCTTGCCGGGTGGCGTGACTTCGACCGTAACGGGATCAACCAGATACTCGCCGGCGAGATCGGCGATCGACTTCGGCATGGTGGCCGAAAACAGCATGGTCTGGCGCTTTTTCGGCACCAGCTTGGCGATCTTGCGCAGATCGTGCACGAAGCCGAGGTCGAGCATCTGATCGGCTTCGTCAAGCACGAGATAACGCACTGTCGTCAGCGTAATCGCACGACGGTTGACGAGGTCGAGTAGTCGGCCGGGCGTGGCGACCAGGACATCGGTGCCTTTTTCGAGCTGAAGCTGCTGCTTGTTGATCGAGACGCCGCCGACGACGACGTTGACGCGCAGATGCGACTTGCGGATAAACTTCTTCAGGTTTTCGGCGATCTGGTTCACCAGCTCGCGGGTCGGCGCGAGGATGAGGGTCCGCGTCGTGCGGTTGTCGGGACGGCGTTCGTCGGCGAGCAGCTTTTCGATGAGCGGCAGGCCAAAGGCGGCAGTCTTGCCGGTGCCGGTCTGCGCAAGGCCGATCAGGTCGCGGCCTTCAAGCAGGAGGGGAATGGCCTGTTCCTGGATCGGCGTCGGCGTTTCGATGCCGAGCTGGAACAAGGTGGCGACGATCGGCTTGGAGACACCAAGCGATTCAAAATTAGTCAAGGCATAACCTTTCGGGGCGCCACAACGACTAGCGCCGGAACGCACCATGCGATCCGGTTTCATTCTGGCGTCAAGAACCCCGCGTGAAGTGGGAACTTGCAAGTTGGAAAAAGCTTTCCAGCGCTTCTGGCCGCTCATTGGGAGTGCGGCGCTCTATCGAAATGCGCTTTTGTCCCTTCTTCCTGCGTTTCGTATTTTCTAGCAGGGGCACGCTCACGCGGCGGCCGGAAGGGTGAAAGCTGAGCCGCATTTGGGCTAGTTCGCTGGAAAAGTCAAGTGCAGTGCACAAAAAGCATTAGCTTCGTTCGGGCGAGGGCATTCTCAGGACGAAACTTTCCGATGCGCTTTCCGCGCCGTTGATCAGGATGGCGATGCGGTGTTCGCCGGGATAATAGCGCCGTGTCGTGATCGGGCGCATGGCGTGGCGGCGCTCGTTTGCGTGGCTCTGCCCGGGTGCCAGTGTAACCGTCTTGCATTTGAAGACCTTGGGCGAAAGAGAGCCGTCGGCCTTCACGTGGTGGATGGCATAGTCGATCATCAGCGAGTGCGCGGTCTCGCCGGCATTCGTGACGCGGATTTCGAAATCCAGCCCTTCGCCGAACATCACCTCACCATTGAGGAGGCGCAACTCGCATGCAAGTGACGCGGCCGCACCGAAACCGAAATTGGCAAGCGCCCTCGCATGGCCTTTCTTCAGGAGAGTGCGAGAGGCATGTTTCAACAGCCGGCGGCGCTCGGCGGACGCGCCCACGATGTGGTCGGCGATGAAGGCGGCGACTAGGTCCGGATGATCTTTGGCGATATCGTTCAGGCTGTTGGCGACCGAGCGGCGCACATAATCCTCCGGATCATCCATCAGCGCGGTCAGGATCGGCAAGATCGGCGCCGGGTCCTTCACCAGCTGCGGCAGGCGTATGGCCCAGGGCAGGCGCGGCCGCGTTCCCTCGCTTGCCAGCCGGCGCACATGATAGTCGGGATCGTCGACCCAGGTGGAGATGGTGGCGAGCGCACGCTGCTGGTCGCGATGGATGAATTGCCGGATGCCGAATTCCGCGGTGAAATGCGGCGTCAGCGCCTTGAGGAGATCGAGGCCGAGATCGAAATGATCGGGGCCGTGGGCGGCAATGAACTGGTTGACCGGCAGCAGCATCCAGCCGGAAAGTCCGGGCTTGCCATCGGCGGGCAGGCTCGCCCTCAGGATGGCGGCGGCGTCGGTAAAATCATCAGGAAGCGTGGCGAACAGGGCGTCGCGGATCAAGGCGGAGCGCTCCATCAGTTCCAGTGCCCCGAGGCCATCGGTTGCCAGCGCCACAAAACGGCTTCCGTCGTAGAAGGGTGCGTTGGCGGCGATGCGATCGGCGATGTCGGCGATCAGCGCTTCATGCAACAGGTTCTTGAGCGGTTCCGGCATGCTGCCCTCTCTCCATTCTTCAGCGTGCCGGCGCTGTCGATTTCCTTGGAATGAGTGTCGGAGCCGATATTCGGATGCGGTCGTCGTCTGAATCGTCACCCGCAAGAAGATCTAGGGCGTTTGAGGCAATTTGCTCGAACGGCACACGCAACGTCGTGAGTGGTGTGGGGAGGTGACTAACGATCGGAATGTCGTTGTAACCGACGATCGAGATGTCCTGCGGCACGGAAAGGCCAAGTTTCGTCAGCCCCGACAAGGCGCCGATGGCGGTATTGTCGTTGACGGTGAAAATAGCGGTGGGGCGTGGGCTGAGGTTCATCAGAGTCTCGACGGCGACCGCGCCGGACTCGATGCCGAATGTCGAGGGGATGATGTAGGCGGGAGTCGCAGACAGCCCCGCTTCTTCCAGTGCCTGCTTGAAGCCCTCCACGCGGCCTCGCGAGCTGGAGGCATAGGATGGGCCGGCAATGACGCCGATCCTGCGATGGCCGAGATCAAGGAGGTGGCGGGCCGCCAGATAGCCGCCCAGCCTGTCATCGCCGACCGACGAGAGGCTGTGGCCATCGGTCCGTAGTGCCAGCACGTAGGGAATGCCGCGTTTGGCCAGGTCGTCCGGAAAGTCATCGTCTTCCCGTGCCGTCGAAAGGATCAGTCCGTCGACGCCGCGTTTCAGAAGAGACTCGGCCGCCAGCCGGTCCGCCTTCGGTTTGTCGTCTGTGGTGGCGACGATCGCGAAGCGCCCGGTACGGCTGCAAGCCTTGGCGAGCGCTTCATAAAGCATTGCCATGACCGTGTCGGTGAGCCTCGGCACGATCACTCCGATGGTCATGGTGTTGCCGCGCCGGAGGCTCGCTGCAGAAACGTCCCGGACATATCCAAGCTCTTTGGCTACTTTGCGCACACGGCGCGCGGTTTCGCTGTCGGAGCGCGGAAGCCGCTCATCCAGAATGCGGGAAACAGTGGACTTGGAGACGCCGGCTGCGGCGGCCACGCTGTGAATGGTGATCCGCGGCTGACCGAAAATCTCATCTGCTTTTGAATTCATTGAACCTTTTCCGTTCGAGTCGGCAATCGACGTCCATTTCCGAAGATGCACCAAAAAAGACATTGACTCCAGGGAATTCAAGAACGATAGTGGGAACGTTCCCGCTAACGATCCTAATGGCGATTGCGGTGAACGTCGAACGCATAAGGAGGAGACCAAGATGCAACCGATGGATTTGCGCGGGCTGAGCCCGGCCCCCGTTACCGCTTTCATCCGAGATGGCGAAGTCGATCACAAAGCCAACGCAAAAATCGCCAAATGGCTGGTTTCGATAGAGGGCGTCAAAAGCCTCGTCATCCTCGGCCATGCCGGCGAAGGCACGTTCCTCACCGAAGAGGAGCGCCTTGCTCTCATTCACACTTATGTCGATGCGGTTGACGGTGCTGTACCGATCATTGCCGGAATTACCGGTGAAGGCACGAAAGTCGCTGCTGAAGAGGCCAAGAAGTGCAAAGCCGCAGGTGCTACCGGCGCACTCGTCTATCCCAACCACGGCTGGCTGCGTTTCGGCTTTCAGAAGGGGGCGCCCCAGGATCGTTATAAGGCGATCTGGCAGGAGTCTGGCCTCCAGTGCATCCTGTTCCAGTATCCCGATGCCACCAAGGCGTCCTACGATCTCGATACGCAGCTGGCAATCGCCACCCAGGAAGGCGTCGTTGCCACCAAGAACGGCGTGCGCAACATGAAGCGCTGGTACGTCGAAATTCCCGAACTGAAGAAGGCCAATCCAAATCTGCAGGTCCTGAGCTGCCACGACGAATGGCTGCTGCCGACCATGTTCGACGTCGACGGCTTGCTCGTCGGTTATGGCAATATCGCGCCCGAGTTGCTGATCGACCTGATCAAGGCCGGCAAGGCGCAAGACTATCCCGAAGCGCGCAAGATCTTCGAGCGCCTTCTCCCGGTGACGCGTGCCGTCTATCACCGCGGCTCCCACATGGAAGGCACCGTGGCCTTGAAACTCGGCCTTGTGCACCGCGGTATCCTTGATCACGCGACGATCCGCGAGCCGCTGAAAAATCTTGGGGAAAAGGCCGAAGCGGAGATCTTTGCTGCCTTCGGCGCCGCCGGTATTGGTCGCGTTGACCAATTCCTGGCTGCCGAGTGACCGATTTGCCGCCCCTGCACATGTCGCAGGGGCGCATTCAGATGGGGAGCAGGGAACCCATGGGAGCCCGCAGATGCCGGCACGGCAGCGGGCAAGCTTGAACGTCTGTGAGGCACCGGCGTCAGCGGCCCTGGAGCCCATTGCCCTGATAGGACGAACCGACACGCAGCAGTAACCATCAAGCAGGAGCGCGCCTGGCCGGGAGAGTGGTAGGCTACGGGGCGAGAAGGAGGAACCAATGAATGTCATGCAGCCTATGCAGGCTGACACGGCGAATGTCGCTGATCGTCAGGCCGAAATCAGCGCTCGTCTGGAGCGCCTTCCCATCACCCGCGAGGTCTTCTGGGCGCGCAACATTGTCGGCGCCGCAACATTCTTCGACGGCTACACCGTCATTGCCATCGCTTATGCCATGCCCGTCCTCGTACGCGAGTGGGGCCTGAACCCCGCGCAGACCGGCATGATCCTGTCAATGGGCTATCTGGGACAATTGATCGGTGCGATCCTGTTCGGCTGGCTCGCCGAGAAGGTCGGCCGGCTGAAGGTTCTTTTGTTCACCATCCTGATCTTCGTCAGCATGGATGTCGCATGCCTGTTCGCGGCCGGGGCCGGCATGATGATGGCCTTCCGTTTCGTCCAAGGAATCGGCACCGGCGGCGAGGTCCCCGTCGCCAGCGCCTATATCAACGAGTTGATCGGGTCCAAGGGACGCGGCAAGTTCTTTCTCCTCTATGAGGTCATGTTCCTTCTGGGCCTCGTTGGCGCCGGGCTGATCGGCTACTTCATGGTACCGGTTTACGGCTGGAAGGCGATGTTCGTCGTCGGCCTCGTTCCCGCAATCCTCATGATCCCGTTGCGCTGGTTCCTGAAGGAGTCGCCGCGTTGGCTAGCCGCAAACGGCCGCTACGAAGAAGCAAATGCTATTGTTACCCGCATGGAGGAAAGTGCCCAGGCAGCCGGCAGGGAACTACCGGAACCGAAGCGCGTGCAGATATCGGCCCATCGCAAGTCTGACTGGCGTGAGCTCTTCCAGGGCATTTACCTGAAGCGGACGCTCTCCATCTGGGCGATGTGGCTCACGGCCTATACAGTGGCCAATGGGACGATCACCTGGCTGCCGACGCTATACCGTCAGGTCTTCAACCTCCCGCTTCAAACGAGCATCCTCTATGGGTTCTTGACTTCGCTCGGAGGCGTGATCGCCGCCGTCATCTGCGCGCTGCTCATCGACAGGGTGGGGCGCAAGCGCTGGTACACTGGCGCCCTGCTTCTCGCTCCCTTGCCGCTTCTGGCTCTCGCGTGGCTCGGAGCAACTTCCGCCTTGCAGGTTCTGATCCTTGGCGGCCTTGCTTACGCCATCGTTCAGACCGTCACCTTCTCACTTTATCTCTATTCGGCGGAGATCTATCCCACCCGTCTTAGGGCGATTGGGACGGGAGCCGGCAGCTCCTGGCTTCGCCTGGGATCTTCGCTCGGACCGATCATCGTGGGCACGCTGATGTCTTCCTTAGGCATCCAGTATGTCTTCGCGACCTTCGCCGCCATTCTGATCGTCGGCGCCATCGTCACGATGTTGTTTGCCGTAGAAACCAAAGGCCGGGTTCTGGAGGAGCTTTCCCCGTAACAGATGGAGTTCTGGTCGGAAGCATCGATCTGGCGGGTCAATGCCCGTCGGATCAATTGGTCGTAGTCGGCGGCCCGGCGCCGCCGGGAGGTCAAGCGGCGCCGGTGGCGGCTTTATTTATTCCGGGCAAACTTTGACGCGGTAGGGGTTACCCCAATCGTCGTGCCGCCATTCGATATGGCAATAGGACGGCCGGTAGTAGGTCCGGTAGACCGGATAGGGGCGATAAACGGGGTAGGCAGGATAAACAGGGTAGGCGGGGCGGGTGGCTTCGGACAGCAGGGCGCCGCCGACGACGCCGGCGGCAAGGCCGCCCCAGAAGGCATCGCGCGGACGGGCATCGGCGGTGGTGGCGGTGGCGAGCGAGGCGCCGGCAAAGGTCAGCGCGATCAGGCCCGTCGCCATGGTCTTATGAAGAACGGACATATGCTATTTCCTTTCTAGACTGGCTTCCATAAAGCCAGGTTCAGACTCCGCCCGGATCGCGGCGGCGCGATGGCCGCGCAAGTGCTTCCCGCATTAAATTTTCGTCATGATTTCAACAGATACCGGCGTGCCCGGCATGTGGGATTGCCTGTCATGGCAATGTTCATTCAGTCTCGTGGAGGCCCGGGCTGCCAATGTGACGTATCTTCTGCGTGTTGAGCCGGCCCGTAAAATTTCCCTGCTGAAATTTATGGTTAAAACCTTGTTAAAAGCCTTGGCCTTATAGTCTTTGTAGTTGATATTTCATTCATTGCGGGAGCGACCATTTCTTGAAATCAGCCGGGGACATTCTGGAATTGGCTTGCCGCCGGATCGCCGATCTGGACACCCCGGCCTATGTCAAGAACAGCGAACTGCGCTATGTCGCCGTCAACGAGGCCTATGCAGATTTCCTCGGCCGCGAGATTTCCGATTTCATCGGCAGGCGCAGCCGCGAACTCTTCGACCGTCCCGAGGAAGAGGAGCGCGAGGACAAGGAGCGCCGCGCGCTGGTTTTCGGCACCGAGGAAAACGCCATCTGTTTCGATGCCGCGGGCCTCGGCCATGAGCGCATCCAGATCGAAAGCTTCTCGCCATCGCCGGAGCGGATCTATGTGCTCGGCATCTTTGAGGCCCGCGAGCGCCGCGCCGTTACCAATAAGGAGACCGCCGACAGCTCTCGGACTGTAAACGATTTCGGAATTGCCGCCGATTTCGCCCAGCTGCGCGCGGCGCTGGAAAAACTCGATCATCCGATCGGCATCTTTGCCGATGACGGCCGGCAGCTGGTCGTCAATGCCGCTTATCGCGACGGTGGAAGACCTGCGCCCGCCGGCGATTCGGCCTGGGGTGAGAGCGTCAACGAACTGGACGTTCTACGCACCGTGCTCGAGGACCTGCCGGTTGCAGTCTTCGTGCGCGACGACAGGCATCGCCTGGTCTACGCCAACAAATATTACGACACCTTCAGCGGCCATAGCCGTTCCGAAGTCCTGGGACTGACCGAATATGAAATGTTCGGGCGGGAAGGTGGTGAAGCGATCTACCAGGAAAACCTGCTGGCGTTGAAGCACGGCACGTCGGTTGAGATCGAGAGCGAAATGCCGAGCAAGAGCGGCCACCTCTATCCCGTCATCTCACGTGTCAACCGCGTCATGACGACGGATGGGCGAACCTATGTGGTCGGCTCCTTTTCCGATATTTCGGCGCTCAAGGAGCGCGAGAAGGCGCTGATCGCGTCGCGCAAGCAGGAAGAAGTGCTGCATCGGGATATCGAGAGCATCCTGCGTTCGCTGCCGGTCGGCGTGCTGATCCTCGATAACGATCACCAGATTCTCTACGTCAACGACGAATTCTACAGCATCTGGGAGCTGCCGCTCGACGATCCCTTCGACGGCCGCCCCTTCATCGACGTCATTCGCCGCAATTTGGAGCTCGGACGTTACGACGGCACGCAGACGCCGGAGGAGATCTACTCCTTCCGCAAGCATCTGTTCGAGGCCGAAGTGCCCGAGCCGATCGAGCTCGGTTGGGCGGGCGGCAAATCCGTCATCTTCGACAGCCGCCGCATCTCCAAGGACCGTATCCTGCTCACCTATGCCGACATTTCGGCAGTGCGCGAGCGGGAAAAGGAAATCCACGAAACCCGCGCAGCGCTCGAGCGGGTCGGCGAGATGATGCGCGATGCGACGCATGCGATGTCGCAAGGTCTTGCCATCGTCCAGGACGGCATCATCAAGATGTCCAACGAGGCAATGGCCAATATCCTGCAGATCCCGCCCGCCTATATCGAAGCCGGGCAGGGCTGGCTCGGCATGTTCGAATTCTGTGCGGCGCGCGGCGATTTCCACGACGCGGCGGCCGAGATCCTGCAGGGCTGGCGCGACAATATTGCCGCCAGGCTGCCGATTTCCACCGTCTTCCATGTCGGCGGCGAGCGCTGGGTGAACATGGATGCGACGATCAGCGCGGGACAGCATTGGGTAGCGCTATTCACCGACGTGACCGAGCTCAAGAGCCGCGAGGAGGAGTTGCGCCATCTCTTGTCGCGCGCCGAAGCCGCCGACCGCGCCAAATCCGAATTCCTCGCCAATATGAGCCACGAGATCCGCACGCCGATGAACGGCGTGCTTGGCATGGCGGAGCTGCTTGCCAAGACCAACCTCGACACGCGGCAGAAGACTTTCGTCGACATCATCGTCAAATCGGGCAATGCGCTGCTGACGATTATCAACGACATCCTCGACTTTTCGAAGATCGATGCCGGGCAGATGAAACTGCGCAAAGCCGCCTTCGATATCACCGAAGCGGTGGAGGACGTGGCGACGCTGCTCTCCTCGCATGCCGCCGAGAAGAATATCGAACTGTTGGTGCGGGCAGCACCGGATCTGCCCGCCGCCGTGATCGGCGATGCCGGGCGTTTTCGCCAGATCGTCACCAATCTCGTCGGCAATGCCGTCAAGTTCACCGAGCGCGGGCATGTCTTCGTCGATGTCGGCTTCCAGGCGGCTGCGGGCGGCGAGATCATGGCGAGCATTCGCATCGAGGATACCGGTATCGGCATCCCCAGTGAAAAGCTCGAATCTGTCTTCGACAAGTTCTCGCAGGTCGATGCCTCCTCGACCCGGCGGCATGAGGGAACGGGCCTCGGGCTGGCGATCACCGCCGGGCTCGTCGACCTTTTCGGCGGTTATCTCAACGTCGAGAGTGAATGGGGCAAGGGCTCGGTCTTCACCGTCAACCTGCCGTTTGCGGTGGCTGCGGCCCGGCTCGAGCCGAAGCCGCTGCCGATCAACGTGCAGGGGGCGCGCATTCTCGTCGTCGACGACAATGACGTGAACCGGCGCATCTTGACCGAACAGCTTTCGCTCTGGGGATTCGACGGCGTTGCCGCCGAGGGGGGCGGCACAGGTCTTGCGATCCTGGAGGCGGCGGCCGATCTCGGTATCACCGTCGATGCCGTCGTGCTCGACTATCACATGCCTGATATGAACGGCGCCGACGTCGCGCGCCGGCTGCGTGCCGATCGCCGCTTTGCCGAGCTGCCGATCATTTTCCTGACGTCGATGGATATTTCGGGGACGGAAAAGGAATTCGCGGCGCTGAACGGCCAAGCGCATCTGATGAAACCGGCGCGCGCCAACGTGCTGCGCAATACCGTCGTCGAAGTGGTGCGCGCCAGCCGCGTCAAGCAGGCTTCGGAAGCCGAGATTGCCCGGCTGCAGGCGCAAGCGGCCGCACCCGTACCGCCTCCTGCGCCTGCGCCGCAGCAGCGGGCGGCCGAATTCGTCGATGTGCTGGTCGCCGAAGACAATGAGGTCAACCAGATCGTCTTCACCCAGATCCTGCAGGGAACCGGCCTTTCCTTCCTCGTCGTCGCAAATGGCGAGGAGGCGGTCGCCGCCTGGGAGCGGCATACGCCGCGCATCATCATGATGGACGTGTCGATGCCCGTCATGAACGGCCATCAGGCGACCCAGACGATCCGCGAACGGGAAAAGGGACAGGGGCACCGCGTGCCGATCATCGGCGTCACCGCCCATGCGCTCGAAAGCGATCGCGAGCTCTGCCTCGACGCCGGCATGGACGACTATATGTCGAAGCCGATCAGCCCGGAATTGCTGGAAGAAAAGATCCGGCAGTGGCTCGGCAAGGACGAACAGCAGCCGGGGCGTACGAGCTACTGATTGGGGATAATTCGGCAGCGATGGTGGTGTCGAGCGTCAGCGCTTTGTGCCGCAGAGCATTTCGCGTTTGCCGGCAAAGCCCTGGCGGCGCTCGACGGCAAAACCCGCGGCGATGAGATTGCGGCGCACGAAGCCGGCCGCGGCATAAGTGGCGAAGGTTCCGCCCGTCACAGTCTTTTCGGCGACCTGTCGCATCAGTTCCTCCGACCACATGTCGCTGTTGCGCGATGGGGCAAAACCGTCGAGATACCAGGCGTCGAAGCCGGGCCTTGCGGCTGCAACGCCCTCAAGTGCTCGGCCGCAGACGACGCTGAGCCTGGTCTGGGCGTCGAGATCAAGCGAGACGGTATCGGCAGGCGTTTGCGGCCAGGCTGCTGTTAGCGCCTCGCGCTCGGCATCGATCTCCGGCCAGTGCGAGAGCGCCCGGCCGATTTCTTCGCCGCGCATCGGGTGGAGTTCGAAAGAGATGAAATGCAGATGCTGGCCAGCCGCGCGGTGCAGCTTCCATTGCCGCCAGGTCTCGGCGAAGTTCAGGCCGGTGCCGAAGCCGAGTTCACCGATGACGAATTTATGCCGGCCGTTCCAGCGTTCGGATAAACCGTTGCCGGCGAGAAATACGTGGCTGCATTCCAGCCGCCCATCGGTCTGGCAGTAAAAATGATCGCCAAAGGCGGTGGAATAGGGCATATCGCCGTCGCGCCATTCGAGTGGCTGCGGCGCGCCCGCGCCAATCTGATCGGGGTTCACGTCTGTCATGGGAAAAGCCGATAATCCTCAGCCGGTCTCAGGTCAATCATCCTCAGGACTGCTGATCGTCGGCGGCGGCATCATGGGCCTCTGGGCAGCCGTTCATGCCGAGCGCCGCGGCATCGATACCTTGATTGCGGATGCCGGCAGATTCGGCGGTGGAGCGAGCGGCGGCCTGCTCGGCGCGCTGATGCCGCATATGCCTGACCGGTGGTCCGAGAAGAAGCAGTTTCAGTTCGATGCATTGGTATCGCTCGAAGCCGAAATCGCCATGCTTGAAACGGCGACCGGGCTTTCCGCCGGCTATCGCCGTTCGGGCCGACTGATCCCGCTGCCGAAGCCGCATCTCAACAAAATCGCACGCGGCCATTGCGAGGACGCCGAACGCCATTGGCAAGCCGGCGACCGCCACTTCCACTGGCATGTGCTCGACGGCCCGCCGGTCAGCGGCTGGATCGACCCCTCTGCCGGCGAGAGCGGCTTCGTGCACGACACGCTCGCCGGTCGTGTTGCGCCCCGCTCGCTGATTGCGGCGCTCGTCGCCTTCCTGAGGCAGGCAAAACATGTGCGTATTCTGGAACATGCATCGGTTGTCGGCCTTGATCCCGATCGCGGCATGGCCGAGATAAACGGTGAAAGCATTGGGTTCGGGCATTGCATCCTGGCGGCCGGCCATCAGTCCTTTCCGTTGCTGCAGGGCCTGACGCCGGGGCTGAAGCGACCGCTCGGCCAGCCGGTCAAGGGACAGGCGGCGTTGCTGAAAGCCGACCTCGACCCGGCGCTGCCGACGATCTTTCTCGACGGGCTCTATGTCGTTGCGCACGAGGGCGGGCATGTGGCGGTCGGCAGCACCAGCGAGAACCGTTTCGACGATCCCACGTCGACCGATGCCCAGCTCGAGACACTGATCGAGATGGCGCGCTGCATCGTGCCAATCCTTCTCGACGCGCCTGTTGTCGAGCGCTGGGCCGGGCTTCGCCCGAAGGCGATCGACCGCGATCCGATGATCGGCCGCCATCCCGATCACCAACGCCTGATCGCACTGACCGGCGGCTTCAAGGTCAGCTTCGGGCTCGCCCATCGGCTGGCAGAGGCGGCGGTTTGTATCGCCAGCGATGCAGATTGCGGATTTTTGCTGCCGGAGAGCTTCGCGATATCAGGCCATATCGCGGCGGCTTCACGTTAAACGTGAATTCGTTGCAGCTTCGTTTCGTTATTCTGTCATGCAAATCACCTATTTGCTTGCGCATCGACAGCGCCTGAAATCACTGGCGCTGCTTTTCCTGATGGAGGAAATCGCATGCGCTATGCCATTTGCTTCACGCCTCCGGCGAGCGACCCGCTATCGCTCATGGCCGCCCATTGGCTTGGCCGAAACGCATTTTCAGGTGATATGCTGGAGCCTCCGGCAGTTCGTGGTCTGGGCATTCATGAGATCGCCTTCCATACGGCCGTGCCGCGACGCTATGGATTTCACGGCGTTTTGAAGGCACCGTTCCACCTGTCGTCGGATCTGTCCGAATCGCAACTCCTGCGCGATCTCATGCGTTTTTCCGGAACGGTCCTTCCCTTCCAGATTCCGCGCCTCGAAGTCGCCCGGCTCGGCAATTTCTACGGTCTGTTGCCGCACGTTCCCTGCGAGCAGATCCAATATCTCGCCTCGGTGATCGTGCAGGAATTCGACCGTTTCCGCGCGCCGCTCAGCGAGGCCGACATCGAACGCAGCGATCCGGATGGTTTGTCGGCGGCGCAGTTCTCAAACCTGCATCGCTGGGGCAATCCTTACGTTATGGAGGAGTTCCGCTTCCATATGCCGGTGACCGGCCCGGTCAACGCGATCGACATGCCGCGCATCGAGCCGGCGCTGCGGACGATTTTCGAGCCCGTGCTCAGGGAACCGGTCATGGTTTCGAATGTCGCGCTGATGATCGAGGAAGGCACCGGCGGACCTTTCCGGGTTCATTCGCTGCATCCCATGGGCAAGGTCAGCGCCCGCAAGATCGCTTGACTTCAGATGAGCTAACTTATTGCGCACAAAGGATAAAATTTCGCTGCGCAGTTTCCGTCTCGACATTCCGGCTGCGGATGCTACCGTTCTCCGTCTTTTCAGAAGGTGATTTGATGGTATCCGAGACTTATCCGCGCAATCTGGTCGGCTATGGGCGCCAGACGCCCGATCCGAAATGGCCGGGCGAGGCGCGCATCGCCGTGCAATTCGTCATCAACTACGAGGAGGGCGGCGAAAGCTGCATCCTCGAAGGCGACCCGGCCTCCGAAAACCTGCTGTCGGAGATCGTTGGCGCGGCCGCCTGGCCGGGGCAGCGCAACCTCAACATGGAATCGATCTATGAATATGGTTCGCGCGCCGGTTTCTGGCGGCTCTGGCGGATGTTCACCGGTCTCAAGGTGCAGGCGACCGTCTATGGCGTGACACTGGCGATGGCCCGCAATCCCGAGGCGGTCGCCGCTATGAAGGAAGCCGGTTGGGAAATCGCCAGCCACGGTTACCGCTGGCTGGAATACAAGGATTTTCCCGAAGAACTGGAACGCAAGCACATCCTCGAAGCTGTGCGTCTGCATACCGAACTCACCGGCGAGCGGCCCTATGGCATGTATCAGGGCAAGCCTTCCGACAATACGCTGCGGCTGGTGCAGGAGGAGGGCGGCTTTCTCTACTCCTCCGATTCCTATGCCGACGACCTGCCTTTCTGGGTCAAGGGCGTCGACGGGAAGCCTTTCCTGATCATTCCCTATACGCTGGAAACCAACGACATGCGTTTTGCCACGCCGCAGGGTTTCAACACCGGCGATCAGTTCTTCACCTATCTCAAGGACGCCTTCGATACGCTTTACGACGAAGGCAAGGACGGCAGCCCGAAGATGATGTCGATCGGCCTGCACTGCCGTCTCGTCGGGCGCCCCGGCCGGGCGGCAGCGCTGAAACGCTTCATCGAATATGTGCTGAAGCACGACAAGGTCTGGATCCCGCGCCGCATCGAGATTGCCGAGCACTGGCACAAGCACCATCAGCCGGACGCGATCTGATGCTATCGCGCGAGGATTTCGTTTCCCGCTTCGGCGGCGTCTTCGAACATTCGCCTTTCATCGCCGAGCGCGCCTATGACGCCGGCAGCGTGATCGAGCCGCTAACGGCATCAGGCGTGCATGCGGCGCTTGCCGCGGTCTTCCGCGCGGCAAGCCGGGAGGAACGCCTCGGTGTGCTTCGAGCCCACCCCGACCTTGCCGGGCGTCTTGCCATATCCGGCGAACTCACCGAGGACAGCCGCAGGGAACAGTCCGGCGCCGGTCTCGACCGCTTGAGCCCCGCCGAGCATGCCCGCTTCACCGAACTCAATTCGGCCTATGTCGAAAAATATGGCTTTCCCTTCATCATCGCCGTCAAAGGACTCGGCAAGGAGGATATCCTGGAAGCTTTCGAAACACGGATCGGCAATGGCCGGGACGAAGAATTTTCAACCGCGACCGCGCAGGTCGAAAAGATCGCGCTGCTGCGTCTGACCTCGATGCTGCCGGAGGCGCAATGAAGGAGAGGCGTGCCATCGACTATCTCAATGACATGCAAAAGGCGGCATCCGAAGCGCTGTCCTTCATCGGCGGAATGGATGAGGCGGCTTTCGCCGAGGACCAGCTCACTTTCAAGGCCGTGGCCTTCTGCCACTTCACCATCGGTGCTGCGGCATCCCGTCTACTGGTGACGCATCCCGAATTTGCCACCGAGCATCCCGGCCTGCCTTGGACGAAGATCTGCGGCACGGGCAATCGCATCCTCGACGATGTCTTCGATCTCGATCCCGCGGATATCTGGGAGGCGACCTATCGGACGCTGCCGGAGCTTCTTCGCGAGATCGATGCCGTCCGTAACTGGCATGCCCAAGGTGAGTGAGGCCATGCCCAAATTTCTCGACATACGCCCGCTCACCAGCTCCGCCTTCGCTCCCTTCGGCGAGGTGATCGAAGCCGATCCGGCCTCGATGCGGCTCATCAATGGCGGCACGACCGAACGGTTTCACGCGCTGGCCGCAGCGGAGGCGGCGGGCGAGGGCGCCCGCGTCATCATCAGCCTGTTTCGCGGCCAGCCGCGTTATTTCCCCTATGACGTCGACATGATGGAGCGCCATCCTTTCGGCAGCCAGAGTTTCTCGCCGGTTTCCGGCCATCCATTTCTCGTCGTCGTCTCCGAGGACGAGAGCGGACGCCCGGGCAGGCCGCAGGTGTTTCTGGCGCGTGGGGACCAGGGGGTGAACTACCGCCGTAACATCTGGCATCATCCGCTGATGGCGCTCGGGCAGGTCTCCGATTTCCTGGTCGTCGACCGTGACGGGCCTGATAATAATCTGGAGGAATTCTTCTTCGAAACCCCCTTCATCATCAGAGAGCCAGCCCTATGACCGGACTGACCACGCATGTTCTTGATACCGCCCTTGGCAAGCCGGCCGAACGGCTCAGGATCGATCTTTTTCAGCTCGACGGCGAGGTCCGCAGACATCTGAATACGGTCGAGACCAATGCCGACGGCCGGGTCGACGGCGGCCCTATTCTCGTCGGGGAAAATTTCCACGTCGGAACCTACGAACTTGTCTTCCACGCCGGCGATTATCTGCGCCGCACCGGCACGCCACTGCCGCATCCGGCCTTCCTCGATCTCGTGCCGATCCGCTTCGGCATTGCCGATGTCGCGGCGCATTACCATGTGCCGCTGCTGCTTTCGCCCTACGGCTACTCCACCTATCGAGGCAGTTAACGATGCGTTTTGCCGCGATCGCCGACATTCACGGCAACCATCTGGCGCTTGAAGCGGTGCTTGCGGATATTCAGGCGCAGGGCCTCGAGGAGATCGTCAATCTCGGCGATTTCTTCAGCGGCCCGCTGGAGGCCGCCCGGACGGCCGATATGCTGATGCCGCTTGGTCTGACCTCGGTCCGCGGCAATCACGACCGCTATCTGATCGAGCAGGATCCGGCCGCCATGCATGCCTCGGATGCGGTCGCCTACGGTCAGTTGACGCCATCCCATCTCGATTGGATCCGCAGCCTGCCGTTCGATGCCGTCTATCGCGGCGAGGCCTATCTCTGCCACGCGACGCCGAAGGACGACAATCTCTATTGGCTGGAAGCCGTCTCGCCGGAGGGCATCGTCTCCCTTAAGCCGATCGAAGCGATCGAGGCGCTGGCCAAAGGCATCGACCTGCCGCTGATCCTCTGCGGCCATAGCCATGTGCCCCGCGCCGTCCGCCTCTCCGACGGCCGGCTGATCGTCAATCCCGGCAGTGTCGGCTGCCCGGCCTATGACGACGTCCTGCCTTATTACCACAAGGTCGAAGCCGGCCATCCGCTGGCCAGCTATGCCATTCTGGAAAAGATAGCTGGGGGATGGACATGGCAGTTCAGGAACGTCGCCTATGACCATCTGGCGATGTCGGCACTGGCCGCCGAAAGGGGCCGTGCCGACTGGGCGAGCGCGTTGGCGGCAGGCTGGGTGAAATAGCCCGGGCTTGTCCGCGCTGCGATCACTCCTTCTTCGGTGCCGGCGGGATGATCGTCTGTGCCGGGGCTGCCGGCTTTGCCGAAGCCGTGGCTGGTATCGCAGGCTTTGCGGGAGCCGCGACCGGCTTTGCCGGTTTTGCGCTATCGAGATTTCCAAGGAGCGCTGAGATCGCGTTATCGCCGTCGAAGCCCGCTTCCCGCAGCAGTTTGTCGAGGATCGGCTTGTTGGCTTGGTATGCAAGCAACTGGCCGGCCAGTCCTTCGCCCATGCCGATGCCGCCTTCTCCGTTCGCGCCGTTTCCGCGGCCGAGCATGCCGCCAGTATCGAAGATCCTGATGTCGGAGATCTTCTCGATCGGCTTGACCGCCTCGGCAAGCGCCTCGGGAATGATGCGGATACGCTCGCGGGTGATCTCGAACTCGATGATGGTCTGGCTCAGCTTGTTGCGGGCTTCGTTGAGCAAAGCCTCGCTCTCAGCCTGAGCCCGACCGGTTTCGAGAACGCCCTTGGCCTTGATGATCGCCGCATCCGCTTCGGCGTTCGCCAGCGTCTTGATGGCTTCGGCCTGGTCGATCGCTGCCTGTTTCTCGGCCTCGGCGCCGACGGTGACGGCGGTCGCTTCGGTTTCGGCCTTCTTGCGCGCGTCGATCACGGCAATCTGTTTTTCGCGCTCGGCAATTTCGATCGCCTTGGCGGTGCCGACCTTTTCCTCTGCCGCGATCGCTAGCGCCCGGGCGGCTTCGGCGGTGGCCTTCGCCTCGGATTCCTCGCGGCTTTTATTGGCGACGGCGATCGCGCTTTCCTGCGCGACGATCTGAAGGTCGCGCTTGGCTTCGGTTTCGCGTTGCTGGACGGCGCGGGCCGCGTCGATGTTTGCGCTTTCGCGGGCCTGCTTGGCAGATGCCTCGCGTTCGGCGATCGCCTGTTCGGAGGCGATGCGGGCCTCCTCCTCGGCGCGTTTTGCCGCCTGTTCCTGCTGGGCGGTTTCGGCGCGGGTCGCTGCGGATTTGTTGGCGATGTCGCGTTCCTGGCTGAGCTCGGCTTCCCGCTTGGTCCGCTCAATGGTCAGCGATTGCTGCCGGGCTTCCAGATCTTTCTGGGCGATGGCGACTTCGGTGTCGCGAACGATCTCGTTGCGTTCCTTCTTGCGGCCCTCGGTGATGCGGGTCAGGGCGGCCAGACCTTGCGCATCGAAGAAGTTGTTGGCGTTGAAATGCTTGATATCGGTCTGGTCGAGGCGGGTCAGCGACACGGATTCGAGCTCGAGGCCGTTCGATTGGAGATCGGCGCCGACAGCTTCCTGCACGGCCTTGACGAAGTCCATGCGCTGTTCCTGCAGCGCGTCGAGGTTCATCGTTGCGGCCACCGAGCGGAGGCCGTCGACGAATTTCGCCTCGATCAGGATGCGGAGAGCCTCGGCGTCGTTGGTGCGATTGCCGAGTGTCTGAGCTGCCAGCGCAATCGAGGAAGCATCGGGTTTCACGCGCACATAGAATTCGGCGCCGATATCGACGCGCATGCGGTCCTTGGTGATCAATGCATCGCCTTCGCCGCGGCGAACCTCGAGCCGCAGGGTCTTCAGGTTGACCCGGGCGGTTGAATGGAAGATCGGCAGGACGACGGAACCGCCGTCGAGCACGACCTTCTGGCCGCCGAGACCGGTGCGCACATAGGCCTCATCGCGGCTGGAGCGCGTATAGAGAGAGGCGAGGACAAAGCCGATGCCGAAGATCAGAACGATGCCAATTCCGGCCGGCAGAATAATATCATACATCATGGCTTCTCCCTGAAAGATTGATTGTCCGCTGCGGCGGGGTCCGCCAGCGCGGGAATGGCGATAAATACATCTGCCGTGCGGTCGACGAGGAGAACCTCGGCGCCGACCTTGAGAGGCTCCTGATCTCTGGCGGCCTTGGCTCTCAGCACGTGCCAGTTTCCGTGCTGGTCCTTGACGCGCACGCGCCCGGGCAGCCCCTGATCGAGCGGGCCGAGCGAGACTTCGGCGGTCCGGCCGATCAGTGCGTCGAGATCGACGGCATAGGTCTCGTCGTGTGGAACGATCCGCGCCACCGTCCGGCTCGACGCCCTGACCATGGGGACGGCGACCAAGATGGCGGGAATGGCGGCGACGGTGGCAGGAAGCGGCGCCCAGAAGGCGTTGGCGACGGCCTGTATGGCAAAGCCCGTCATGGCGAAGAAGCCGAGCGCCAGCATGATGAGGATGAGCAGGGGAACGCCGCCGACATTGAGCCAGGATAGATAGCCCGAAAACCCGTCATGGCCATGGAAATCCGGTTTTCCCAGAAATTCCATGATCGAAAAACCCATGACGGTCGCGAGCATCTCGATCGCGGTCAGACCTGCGAGCACAGCGGCGGCGATGGCGAAGGGGGCACATTCGGGGGCGAAGAGAAGTGCCATCGGCGTTACCGGTTATCCGCCTTGAAGCGTGCGAGGCGCGCTTCGATCGCCTGTTCGCGGTGCAACCGGTCGAGTTCGTCCAATTCGGAACTATTAGCATGCTCACCCGAGGGAACGCCAGTCAGCCGCGAGACGGCCGCCGCAGCGCGGGCAGCATCGACACCTGGCGCGGGCCGGCTGTGACCGGGTGCGGCGTCTTCGGGATGCCTGGCGACGCTGCGCTTGAAGTCGGCAAGACGGGCGTCGGCCTCGCGGCGCGTGGCGAGCACGGCCTGCAGGGCTTTCTGACCTTCGTCCAGCTGTTGCCTGGCATCGGCCAGAGCCTTGTCGAGTGCGGCGATCTGGGATTCGAGATCGATCTGGCGGGCGACGCCAGCCTTTGCCAGGTCATCGCGTCCCGAAGAGACGGCGAGGCGGATCTTCGCATCGAGCGCGTTCATGTCTGCGACGATCTCGTCCCTGCGGCTCTGGATGCGATATTCCTCGGCGCGCGCCTTGCCGAGATCGGTGCGGGCTTCCTCCGCCGCCGCATCGATCTCGCGGATCGCCTGTTCGATGACGGCGATCTTGTTAACGCCTTCAGCCTTGTCGACCGCTGCATTGGCGATGCCCGCGATCAGGCGACCCATGCGGGAAAGAATGCCTTCATTCGTCATGTTTTCCTCCATCCGAGCGGAATTCGGCGTGACGCCGATGTGAATCTCGTAATGATCCTGGCCGGCCACAAGGTAGGCGGGAAAAATACTCTCCCACCCCTTGCTATAACCCGCGACATCGAAGGGCACGGCAACGCGTCCGTGCACCGTGGCGATGGTGAGGTCCGAGGGGCCCTTGATGGCGAAGAGTTTGTCATCGAGCGGCAGAAGCGGCGGATCGGCGGCCGCGCCGCGATTGGCAGCGAAATCGCGAAGGCCGAGCGTCACCAGCCGTGCCGGCAGGCCGGTCTCTACGCGGACGGTTTCATAGGCAATGTCATGCAGCACGACCAGATTGGCACCGGCTCTGTCGTCGATCAGTTCAGCCAGGATGTCGATCATCCTGCGATAGGCAGCGACAGTATCGTCCAGCGCCTGACGGGCATGATCATCCGGCGCCAGCGTGTAGCGCAGCAGCGAGGGATGCGGTGTTTTGCCTGTGTTCGCCATAGGGTAAACATAAAGCACCGCTTTAGTGCTTTCAAGATGGCGCGCTAAAAATACAACCTAAGTTTAACATGCAGTTAAAAGGAGAGAGCAAGTTGCGGCGATGGAACCGGCAGCGGTCGGCTCGCTCCCTATCGCGCGGCCGCCTGCGCCTCGCGAATACCGGCTCTGATGCGGTTGATGATGGTCCAGACGAGAAGCAGAGCCACCATTGCCCAAAGCCACGAACTCCATGGTGCAAACCTACCACCAACCGCGATAAAGATGCCGAGGGCGCCAAAAAGCACCGCACGGTCGCTCTTGCCCAGCGGCCCGTCGTAACGTCGGCTTGCGCCGACCGTTTGACCCAAAATGCCGGCAAATTCCGTCAGCGCCGAAAGGAATATGACTGCTATCGCCGGCATTACACCGTTCGGATCGATGAGCGCAAACGGCACATACAGTGCGACATCCGAGACGACATCACCGATCTCGTTCAGATACGCGCCCAAAATGCTCTTCTGCCCATGTTCACGCGCGAGCATGCCGTCGATCGCATTGAGGCCCATGCGCAGGAGAAACCACACAGGCACCAGCAGGAACCAATGCGGAAGTGGGGCGATGCTCAGGAAAAGGCCAAGTGCAACCGAGACGGCGGCGGCAACTGAAGTCACCTGATTGGCGGTGACGCCTCGTGCCGCGAGCGAGCGCACCAGAGGGCGAAGAATATTCTGAAACCGGGACTTCAATTGATAAACAGACATGCGACCTCAGTGGAATTTCGCGGCATTTGAACAGTCTATTCCGGCTCCGGCAGTGCAGATCGTCGTAACTGTGGGGAAGGCCGCAGTTCATATCGGTTCATGCAAAGGACTTATCATTTGCAACTAGACTTTTGCAATGAAAGCAACTCACTGTTGCCGCCAACGGATGCAACCTACCCACCGATTAGAATTGGAGACGACCGTGCTGCAGACTGCCGATAGTGTGCAACCGTCCTCGACGGCCAGGCCAATGCATGAATCCGAATTCGCATCGCATGATGGCACTCGACTGTTTTATCGGATGTGGCCTGCGACCGGTGCTTCACCGAAGGGCGCAATCATTCTTCTCCATCGCGGCCACGAACATAGCGGCCGCGTCGCCCATCTCGCCACCGAGCTCGGCCTCGATGATTTTGCCTTTTACGCCTGGGACGCACGCGGTCACGGTCGTTCACCGGGAGAGCGCGGCTATTCGCCGTCCTTTGCAGCCTCGGCGCATGATCTCGATTGCTTCGTCCGCCATGTCAGCGAGACCAGCGGTACTGCTGTCGAAGACATCGCCGTTATTGCGCAGAGCGTCGGCGCGGTGCTGGCCACCACCTGGGTGCACGACTATGCGCCGCCGATCCGTGCGCTCGTGTTGGCCTCACCGGCCTTCAGCGTCAAGCTCTACGTGCCTTTTGCCAGGGAAGGCATTGCGCTCTGGGAAAAGCTCAAGGGAACATTCTTCGTAAATTCCTATGTCAAGGCGAGGTTTTTGACTCATGACCCCGAGCGCATCGCCTCGTTCGAATCCGACCCATTGATCACCCGGCCGATTGCCTCCAACATTTTGTTGCAGCTCTATGAGGCGGCGGCCCGCGTCGTCGGCGACGCCCGCGCCATCACCGTTCCGACCCAGTTGCTGATCTCCGGCAGCGATTGGGTGGTGCGACATGCGCCGCAGCACCGATTTTACGAAAACCTCGGCAGCCGCATCAAGGAACGGCATGTGCTTGCCGGCTTCTACCATGATACGCTTGGCGAAAGGGATCGCGCGATTGCGCTCGCCGAGATCCGCCGCTTCATCGATGCGCGTTTCGCCGAGCCCCGGACGCCTGCTGACCTCAGTACCGCCCATATCCAGGGCTATACCAAGGACGAGGCTGACCGGCTTGCGAGCCCTCTGGACGCCGCATCCCCACGCGGCATCTACTGGGCGCTCAGCCGTCTCAATATCAGGCTCGGCGCGCTGGGCTCCGAAGGCATAAGGACCGGGGTCAAGACCGGTTTTGATTCCGGCTCGACGCTCGATTACGTCTACGAAAACAAGCCGCGCGGGCTCGGTCCTGGCGGGCGGATGATCGACAAGGTGTTCCTCGAGGCGATCGGTTGGCGCGGCATCAGGCAGCGCAAGCTGCACTTGCAGGAACTGATCGACCGTGCGCTGCAGCGCCTGAAGGCAGCGGGCCGCAGTACCCACATGCTCGACATAGCGGCCGGGCACGGCCGTTATGTTCTTGATGCGATCGAGACGGCAGCCGTGCGTCCCGATAGTGCGCGCCTGCAGGACTATTCCCCGATCAACGTCGATGCCGGTCGCAACAGCATTGCCGCGCGTGGACTGGGTGATTTCGTCAGTTTCCGCCAGCAGGATGCCTTTGACGGCGAGGGGCTGGCTGCAATCACGCCGGCTCCGGATCTGGCGATCGTCTCCGGCCTTTACGAGTTGTTTTCCGACAATGCGATGATCACCGCTTCGCTCGACGGGATCGCCCGCGCGATGCGGCCCGGTGGTCTGCTCGTCTACACCAACCAGCCATGGCATCCGCAATTGGAGATGATCGCCCGTGCGCTGACTTCTCATCGCGGCGGCGAGGCATGGGTGATGCGGCGGCGCACGCAAGAGGAAATGGACCAGTTGGTCGCGGCAGCCGGTTTCCGTAAGATCGAACAGCGCATCGACCAATGGGGCATTTTCACTGTCTCCCTGGCCGAGAGAATCTGAGGGCAAAGGGTGGAGAAGGCACGTTCTACTTTTTTGCAACCAGGGCCCGTCCCGAAGCGGGCGGCGCTCTGGCTCGTCTTCCTGGGGCCGTTCTTCTATCTGAGCTATGGCGGCGCCAATTGGCTGGCATCGCAACACGCTCCTGTGTCGAACGTCGCCTTCGCATGGGAAAGCGCCATTCCGTTCTTCGGATGGACGATCATTCCCTATTGGTCGATCAATCTGTTTTACGCGCTCTGCCTGTTCATCAACACGACGCCGCGTGATGTCGATGTGCTGGCGAGACGCTATCTGACGATCCAGATAATAGCCGTCACCTGCTTTATCGCGTTTCCGCTCGAAGCAATCTTCGTGCGGCCGGCAACGAGTGGCCTGCCCGGTTTCATGTTCGCCGTGCTCGGCGGCTTCGACAAGCCGTTCAACCAGGCGCCGTCGCTGCATATCGCGCTGCTGGTGGTGATTTGGGACCATCTGCGCGGCCGGCTGCCGCGCAAAGCTCGGCTTGCCTGGCACGTCTGGTGCTTCCTGATCGGTGCCTCCGTGCTGACGACCTGGCAGCATCACGTCATCGACATACCGACCGGCATGCTGCTCGGCCTGCTTGCCGCCTGGCTTTTTCCGCGCGATGCCGGTTCGCCTCTTGCGAATTTTGCAGCGAGCGGCGATCCGAAGTCGCGCCGTCTCGGTATCTATTACCTTTGCGGCGCTGTCGCATTTCTCGGCCTTGCAGCGCTCGGCACTCCGCTGTCGGCCGCAGCGCTGCTGCTGCTCTGGCCGGCTGTTGCGCTGGCGATCGTTGCGCTCGGATATTTCGGCGCCGGCCCGCAGATCTTCCAGAAACGCGTTGATGGCCGGGCGGCGCTCGCCAGCGGCTGGCTGCTGGCGCCCTATCGGCTCGGCGCTCACATCAACATCTGGCTCTGGACCCGGAAGATGCCAGCATCGGTGGCGATCGCCGACGGCGTCCATCTCGGCCGTTTTCCGCGTCGCCACGAGGCCGACCGTTTTGCCACGGTGATCGACATCACAGGCGAACTTCAGCGCCCGAGCGGGACGCATGCGCGCTGGTGCAGCTTTCCGACCCTTGACCTTACGGCCCTCGACAAGAACCAGACGATCGCCGCGGCGAACCTTATCGAGGTTGCGCGCCAGCAGGGACCGGTTCTCGTCTGCTGTGCGCTGGGCTTCCAGCGGAGCGCCTGCGTCATCGTGCGTTGGCTGCTGATCAGCCGACGTTGCGAAGATCCGGCCGAAGCCGTGCGGCTGCTCGAACGGGCGGGGCGGCGTGTTCATCTGGCCGCGGATAGTCTCCACGCCGTGACGGAGGGCCTGCAGTGACGCCATGGAACAGCACTGCCTCGGCGGCGGCACGAAATCTCGGCCGCAATTCGATCTTCTGCGGGCTGACAGCGCTGTTGCCGCTGATCGTCGGCCCGATCACCGCGGGATATCGCGGCTTCGCTCCATCGCTCGGCTGGCTCTTGATGGTCGTTTTCTGCCTGATTGTACTTGCGCTGGCAGCCCACCTTCTCTTCGATGCGCTGTTGTTTCGCCTCGCGTCGAGCCACGAGACCGAGGCGGCCGGTCTTGCCGCCGTCGACGACCTGCTGTGCCGGATGCAGCTTCGCAAGCCAGAGAAATCGCCGGCTGGCCTGGAGCGGCGGATTGCCGGATCGCGCCGTATCGTCTGGCGGCAGCGTTTTGCGCTCGCCGCCTGTCTCGTGATTTTCGCGATCCTGCTGTTCAATGCGGGCGACGGCCAGCCGCCGTGCTGAACGCATGCTGCTGCGTATATCGCAGGTTCTAACGATGCCGTCGGGCCGTTCAGCCCGCGCCGATTTCCCTCAGCCTCGCCCCCGATATGATGGACGCGTTCACGTGGTTGATGTCGCGCTTGCCGCAGAGCGCCATGGTGATGTCCATCTCCTTGCGGATGATGGAGAGCGCCAGCGTGACGCCTTCCTTGCCCATGGCGCCGAGCCCATAGAGGAAGGGACGGCCGATATAAGTGCCCTTGGCGCCGAGCGCCACGGCCTTCAGCACATCCTGGCCGGAGCGGATGCCGCCGTCGAGGTGGACTTCGATGCGGTCGCCGACGGCGTCGACGATGGCGGGCAGCATGCTGATCGAGGAGGGTGCGCCATCGAGCTGACGGCCGCCGTGATTGGAGACAACGATCGCATCGGCGCCGGTGTCGGCGGCGGCCCTCGCATCCTCCGGATCGAGGATGCCCTTGATGATCAGCGGGCCACCCCATTGTTCCTTGATCCAGGCGACATCGGCCCAGGAGAGCCGGGGGTCGAACTGCTCGTGCGTCCATGCGGCCAGCGAGGTAATACTGGAGACGTTTTTGGCGTGGCCGACGATATTGCCGAAGGTGCGACGCTTGGTCTGAAGCATCTCCAGGCACCAGAAGGGCCGAGTCGCCATCTGCCAGAGATGTTTCGGGGTGAATCTCGGGGGCGCCGACAGGCCGTTGCGCAGGTCCTTGTGGCGCTGGCCGAGGATCTGCAGATCGGCCGTCAGCACCAGTGCCGAGCATCCGGCGGCCTTGGCGCGGTGGATCAGTCCGAGGACGAAATCCTTATCCCGCATCACATAGAGCTGGAACCAGAAGGGGCGCGTCGTCACCGAAGCGACGTCCTCGATCGAGCAGATGCTCATCGTCGAAAGCGTGAAGGGAACGCCGAATTCTTCAGCTGCACGCGCCGCCAGCATCTCGCCATCGGCATGCTGCATACCGGTCAGGCCGGTCGGCGCCAAGGCCACCGGCATCGACACCTTCTGGCCGATCATCGTCGTTTCCAGCGTGCGGTCGGTCATATCGACCAGAACGCGCTGGCGCAGCTTAAGCTGACTGAAATCGCTCTCATTCGCCTGATATGTGGATTCCGTCCAGGCGCCCGAATCCGCATAGTCGAAAAACATCTTCGGGACACGGCGTTGCGCGCGCTTCTTCAGATCGGCGATCGTGAGCGGAGTGGCCATGAATTGAACTTTCACATCTGAATGCGGCTACCGGCCATAACATGAACTGCAAAAGGAGCGTTATGGGAAACTAGCCGCGTCGGACGGCTTTCACGTTCCGCTCTGGCGGCGGCCGAGATCGTCAAAGCCTTGCTTTCAAAGCAATGCCGGCCACATAGGTCTCGGCGACCGCCCGATCGTCGCCCATCGTTTGCAGCAGGAAGAGTTCCTCTGGCAACGTCTTGACCACTTCCATCTTCAGCGCCATGGCCGGGGTGGCCGCAGCATCGAGGACGACGAGGTCGGCTTCGGTGCCGGGTTCCAGCGTGCCGATCCGGTCCGAAAGCGACAGTGCCTCGGCGTTGCCGCGGGTCATCAGGTAATAGCTTTCCAGCGGGTTCAGCCGCTCGCCGAGCAGCTGCTGGATCTTGTAGGCCTCGTCCATGGTCTTCAGCATCGAATAGCTGGAGCCGCCGCCGATATCGGTGGCGACACCGATGCGGAGCGGCTTTTCGCGGCGCGCCAGCGCCTTCAATGGGAAAAGGCCGGAGCCGAGGAAGAGGTTGGAGGTGGGGCAATGGACGGCGACGGAACCCGTCTCGCTCATGGCATCGGCTTCACGCTCGGACAGGTGGATGGCGTGGCCGAAGAGGCTTTTCGGCCCGAGCAGGCCGTAGCGGGCATAGATGTCGGTATAGTCGATCGCGTCCGGATAGAGTTCGCAAGTGAATTTGATCTCGTCGTGATTTTCCGAAAGATGCGTCTGGATGTGCAGGTCGGGAAATTCGCGGGCGAGCGCTGCTGTCGCTTCCATCTGCGCCGGCGTCGAGGTGATGGCGAAACGCGGGGTGATGGCGACGTGGTTACGACCCTTGCCGTGCCAATCTGCTATCACCTGGCGGGTCTCGTCGTAACCCATCTCCGGCGTGTCGAGCAGACCCTGCGGGGCGTTACGGTCCATCATTACCTTGCCGCCGAGCATGCGCATGTTGCGTTTCATCGCCTCGGCGAAGAAGGCGTCGGCCGAGGTCTTATGCACGGAGCAATAGGCGACCGCTGTCGTCGTGCCGTGGCGGATCAGCTCGTCGTAGAAATGCGTGGCGATCCTTTCAGCATGCGCGCTTTCGACGAAACGGCATTCCTCGGGAAATGTATAGGTGTTCAGCCATTCGAGCAGGTTGGCGGCATAGGAGGCGATCACCTGCATCTGCGGAAAATGCAGATGCATGTCGATGAAGCCGGGCATGATCAGATGCGGGCGGTGGTCGATCTCGGCCGTGCCTTCGGCGGCTTTCGCCTTGACGTCGGAATAGCGACCGATGGCTGCGATCAGCCCGTCCTCGATCAGCAGGCCACCGTCTTCCTCGTAGAGATAACTCTGGCTGTCGGCGAGACTCAGCGGCGCGCGATGGAAAGAGAGGAGCCGGCCGCGGAGAAGGGTCGTCGTCATTGTTTCTTGCCTTCGACTGCGCTTTCGAACCAGGCGACGAGCAGCCTGCGTTCGTCCGGCGTAATATCGGTCACGTTGCCGGGCGGCATGGCATGGCTGCGGCCTGCCTGTATATAGATTTCTCGGGCATGGGCGGCGATTTCCGCGTCGTTTTCGAGGACGACGCCCTTCGGCGGCCGCACGATACCTTCATAAGCGGGCTCGGCGGCATGGCACATGGAACAGCGCGTCGAGACCAGCTGCTTGACGGCTGGAAAATGCGGATCGCCGGCGAATTGCTGGAAGGCGGGGGCGACTGCCGCCGCATCAGTTTCACTGGTCAGCTGTTTCGGCACGGTCGAAAGCCACATGATCAGGATGAAGAGGATGAGGGTGACGATCCAGGTCCAGGTCGGCCGGCCTTTTCTGGCATGGGTGGTGTTGAACCAGTGGCGGATGGTGACGCCCATCAGGAAGACGAGCGCCGCGATCACCCAGTTGAATGCTGTGCCGAAGGCCAGAGGGTAATGGTTCGACAGCATGAAGAAGATGACGGGCAGCGTCAGGTAGTTGTTGTGCAGCGAACGCTGCTTGGCGATCTGCCCGTATTTAGGATCGGGCGTGCGGCCGGCGATCAGATCGGCAACGACGATCTTCTGGTTCGGAATGATGATCATGAAGACGTTGGCCGACATGATCGTCGCGGTGAAGGCGCCGAGATGCACGAAGGCGGCACGGCCGGTGAAAAGCTGCGTGTAGCCCCAGGCCATGAAGACGAGCACGACATAGAGCAACGCCATCAGGCCCCAGGTGTTGCGGCCGAGCGGGGATTTACACAGCAGGTCGTAGACGAGCCAGCCAAACGCCAAAGATGCCAACGAGATCGCGATGGCGACCGGCGGACTGATATCGAGCACATGCCGATCGATCAGGAAGAGATCAGCGCCGCCGTAATAGACGATGCAGAGCATCAGAAACCCGGAAATCCAGGTGAAATAGCTCTCATATTTGAACCAGGTCAGGTGCTCGGGCATTTGCGCGGGCGCCACGAGATATTTCTGGATATGATAGAAGCCGCCGCCGTGGACCTGCCATTCCTCGCCATAGGCGCCGGGCGGCAGATGAGGGCGTTTGACCAATCCGAGATCGAGCGCGATGAAATAGAAGGACGATCCGATCCAGGCGATCGCGGTGACGACATGGAACCAGCGCGCCGCGAAGGCCAGCCATTCCCATGCTATGGCATATTCGTACATCGAGTTCCCCTATCTTCCTCCGACTCGTGACATTGCGAAAATTTTGGCGGAGAGGGAAGAGGAGATTGAGGACTGCACTCACGGGGCAACGTTTGGTGCGATCAAAGGAGCAATGGAATGATCACCGCGCTCTACAGCGATCAGCTCATCGCCGAAAACGCGCCGATGGACCGGCGGCTTGCCGCGCTCACCCGCTCGCGTGGTAACCGCATCGGCTATCTCGCCTCCGGCCCGGAGCCGCAGCGGGAGTTTTTCGACGAGAAACGGCAGTATTACGCCCGATAAGGGCTTTCCCTCGATCTCTTCGTCGATCTCGACGCGCTTTCCGGCGACGCGGAGATCAGCCGGCTGTTTTCCTGTGACGCCATTCATCTGACCGGCGGCCACACCGGCGATTTCCTGCGGCGGCTGCGTCAAAGCGGCATGCTGGAGAAACTTCGCAGATGGGCATTGGATGACGGCATCCTCGTGGGAACCAGCGCCGGGGCGATTTTGATGACGCCGACGATCGCTGCAGATGCGCTGTTTTCCGGCGGTTCGCCCGATGCGGTGCGGGATGGCGTGGCTCTCGATCTGGTGCCCTTCGAGTTCTTTCCGCATCTGAACGACGATCCCGGTTATCTCCCTGCGCTGCTGCGCTACAGCGAGACGACGGCAAATCCGATTCTCGCCTGCCGGGACGGCGAGGGTCTCATTCTCGGCAACGGGCTCGTCGAAATCTTCGGCACTCCGTTGACGATTTCGGCCGGGTTTGCCGAAGCTGCCGATCGCGTCCGGATCGCCGATCTACTGTCCCGTGCCTAAAAGCTGCCGAGAATGCTGTGCATTATCCCCGCCTTATACTCGATCTGCTAATGTAGCGGATCTTGAAACGATCAAGACTCGATGACAGTTATGTTTAAGGCCGCCGGAATAAATAAGAACAGTTAGATCATCGGCGGCGCATTCATCAACGGAGAAGATGCCCATGCGCAGCATTCTGACGTGTGTGATGATTGCATATGCGTCGCTGGCGACGGCCCACGACGCACCCTCGGGATGGAGTTATGACCCCTATTGTTGCAATGGCGACAGTCATAACGGCGACTGCCAGATGATCCCTTCGAAAAGCGTGGCGGTGACGCCGGGCGGATATCGCGTAACCCTGCTGCCGGGCGATCACCGGCTGGTCACGCATGCTCATGTCTTCCTGCTGCCGATGACGAAAGCGATGCAATCCGGCGACAACGACTATCATCTTTGTCTGTTCCCGAACGAGGATACGCCGCGCTGTTTCTATGCGCCTGAGATGGGGTATTGAGGGCCATCCACATGCATCAAGTGCTTCAGTTTTCGGCCGCCTTCATCTCTTCGAGGATCCAGTTGCGGAAGGCCTTGATCTTCGGCACGTTGCGGCGATTTTCGGGATAGGCAAGCCAGTAAGCCTTGCCGTCGCTGCGGGTCAGCTCGAAGGGCTGGTAGAGACGGCCGAGCGCGATCTCGGCCGCATAGAAGGCCGGGTTGAGGATGGCGACGCCATGTCCTGACATCGCCGCATCGGCTTCTACCGCCTGCGAGCCCAGCTGATTACGCGGGCGGCGATCGAGATCCGTCTCGGTGACGCCGGCTGCCTCGAACCATTGTTTCCACCAGATGTCGCCGGCATCGAAGAGATCGAACTTCAAGAGGTCGCGCGGCTCCTTGATGCCGCCGGCCGACTCCGCCAGCTTCGGGCTGAGCATTGGAGTGAACTCCAACCCCATCAGCCGGTGCAGGGTCAGCCCCGGCCAGTTGCCGTCACCCCAACGGATGCCGACATCGATCTGCTCGCGGGAGAAGTCGATGATGTCGGAGGTCGCCTGAAAGCGCACCGCGATCGCCGGATGCTTCAAATGGAAGGAGCCGAGCCGCGGCGCCAGCCATTTCGAGGCGAAGGTGTGGGTCGAGCTGATGGCGAGCGTGCCCTCGACGCTATCGCGCGCCGTCGCCATCGCGTCGTGCAACATGGCGAAGGCCTCGGTTACCTTCGGCGCCAGCCGCTCGCCGGTGTCCGTCAACTCGATCTGGCGGGGGCGGCGCAGGAAGAGCGGCTCGCCGACATTCTCCTCCAGCAGTTTGATCTGGTAACTGACGGCCGTCTGCGTCATGCCCAGCTCGTCACCCGCCTTGGTGAAACTGCCGAGCCGGGCGGCGGCCTCGAAGACGCGCAGCGCATTCAGCGGAAACTGTTTCGAGAGTTTCATGGATAAGTTCTCTTGATGCAGGCAGACGGTCGTTCGATTGGAATTGCAGCATTTTTGGCAGCAAACTGCAACTCATACCATCAATCTATCGAGGTGATGTCATGGATTGCTCTACGATCGAAGAGAACCGGCCGCAGCAGAGCACCAGTGCTTTCCGGCGGGTTGCCAGCTGGCTGGTCGGCAGCGCCGGCCGTGTCTGCCGTCTGCCTCGGCTCGATCTTTCCGTCATGCCGGACCGTGTCAAGCGCGACCTCGGTTTTCTCGATGGGCGCGATCCGTATTACGAGGACGAGCGCATGCGGTAGGCAGCAAGCGCCGTCAGGATCTCGGCGGCGGTCATGGCGGCGATCACTTCAGGGCGTTTGTCCCTGACGGCTGCGCCGCCGATCGGCAACGTCAGGCGCTCCAGCCAGCTACCTTCGCCGCCGCCTTCACGGGAAAGCCAGTTTGTGAAGGTGGCGCGCTTGGTCGCCGAGCCGATCATGCCGGTATAGGCAAGATCGGTTCTTTCAAGCGCCTCGCGGGCGATAAGAAAATCCAGCGCATGGTCGTGGGTGAGGATAACGACCGCGCCGCCGGCCGGAATATCCTTCACCAGTGCTTCCGGCATTGGCACGAGCCTGGTCGTCGTCTGCACCGGCAGATTGGTCAGTTCCTCCTGCCTCGTTTCAACGACTGTCACCGACAGCGGGAGCGGCGCGAGGGCCGCCGCCAGGGCCCGGCCGACATGGCCGGCGCCGAAGAGAAGCACTTCGGGCAAACGCTCGATCTCGCCAGCAAGCTTTGCTTCGAGTTCGTTTTTCAATGGCTGCGTCAGCCGCCGGAACCTAATCTGCGTCCGCCCGCCGCAGCACTGGCCGATCTCGGGGCCGAGCGGGATATCCATGGTTGTCGCGCCGCCGGTTCCCGCAAGCATCTCCCGGGCATTGCGGATGGCCATGAACTCGAACTGCCCGCCGCCGATCGTGCCCCATAGCGTGGTTTGCGAGACAAGCATGAAGGTTCCGGCCTCACGCGGGGTGGACCCTTGTGTGCCGGTAATGTCGACGAGGATGCTGTCGGGGTGGGTGGCGAGAAAGGTGGGGAGCTCGGTCATGGGAGGACGGCCGATGGGTGTGCGGCTGTGGCACCCCCCTCTGTCCTTTCAAACAACAAATCAGCCGGACGCATCCTACACCCGCTTCATCCGCTCCACCGCCATCAGCACCCGTTCCGGCGTCGCCGGCGCATCGAGCCTCGGGCAGACCTTATAGTCGGCGACGCTGGCCACCGCCATCGACAGCGCTTCCAGCACCGAGATCGCCAGCATGAAGGGGGGTTCGCCGACGGCCTTCGAGCGGCCGATGGTGGCCTCGGTGTTCTCCGACCATTCGGCGAGGCGCACGTTGAAGATCTTCGGGCGGTCGGAGGCGAGCGGGATCTTGTAGGTCGAGGGCGCGTGAGTGCGCAGCCGGCCCTTGTCGTCCCACCAGAGCTCTTCAGTCGTCAGCCAGCCCATGCCCTGGACGAAGGCGCCTTCGACCTGGCCGAGGTCGATTGCCGGGTTCAGCGAGCGACCGACATCGTGGAGAATGTCGGTGCGGTCGACCAGATATTCGCCGGTCAGCGTGTCGATCGAAACCTCGGTGCAGGCAGCGCCATAGGCGAAATAATAGAAGGGCGTGCCGCGGCCGGCCTTGCGATCCCAGTGGATCTTCGGCGTCTTGTAGAAGCCGGCGGCCGAGAGCTGGACCCGGGCGAAATAGGCCTGCTTGATGAAATCCGGGAAGGGGATCTCGATTTCGCCGACGCGCACGCGGTTCGGCAGGAACACGACCTCGGAGGGCGCCACATCCCATTTCTCGGCGGCAAAGGCCGTGAGCCGTTCCTTGATCTGCCGAGCAGCGTCATAAGCGGCCATGCCGTTGAGATCGGAACCGGATGAGGCGGCGGTGGCCGAGGTGTTCGGCACCTTGGCCGTCGTTGTCGCGGTGATCTTCACCCGAGAGATATCGACCTGGAAGCTGTCGGCCAGCACCTGCGCCACCTTGGTATAGAGGCCCTGGCCCATTTCGGTGCCGCCATGGTTCAGGTGGATGGAACCGTCCTGATAGATATGGACGAGGGCGCCGGCCTGGTTGAAGGCGGTCATGGTGAAGGAGATGCCGAATTTGACCGGCGTGAGCGCGATGCCCTTTCTGATGTAGCGGCTGTCGCGGTTGAAGCCGATGATGGCATTGCGTCGCGCCCGGTATTCGGCGGTCTCCTCGAGCTCCTCGACGACGCGGGCGATGATGTTGTCCTCTACCTCCTGGTGGTAGGGCGTTAGCGTGCGCCCGGAACCCGGCTGGCCGTAGAAATTCAGCTTGCGAATATCGAGCGGGTCTTTGCCGAGGGCATAGGCGATTTCCTCGATGACGCGTTCGGCGCCGAGCATGCCCTGCGGCCCGCCGAAGCCGCGGAAGGCGGTGTTGGAGACGGTGTGGGTTTTCAGCGGTTTCGACTGCAACTGCACATGCGGGTAGAAATAGCTGGAATCGGCATGGAAGAGGGCACGGTCGGTGACCGGTCCGGAGAGATCCGACGAGAAGCCACAGCGCGCCGCATAAGTGGCGTCGACCGCGTGGATGCGGCCTTCGGCATCGAAACCGACCTCGTAATCGACGAGGAAATCGTGGCGCTTGCCGGTGGCGCTCATATCCTCGTCGCGATCCGGACGGAACTTGATGGCGCGGCCGAGCTTCTTGGCGGCGATTGCGGCAAGGGCTGCGAACTGATTGCCTTGCGTCTCCTTGCCGCCGAAGCCGCCGCCCATGCGGCGCACGTTGACGGTGACGGCGTTGGACGGGATATCGAGCACGTGGCCGACGATGTGCTGGATTTCGCTCGGATGCTGCGTCGAGGACCAGACGATGACCTCGTCGTCCTCGCCGGGGATTGCCACGGCGATATGGCCTTCGAGGTAGAAATGCTCCTGGCCGCCGATGCGTATCTGACCTTTGAGCCGCATGGCGGCATTCGGCATTTCCGTTTCCGGCTCGCCGCGATGGAGCGTCATCGGAGCGATGACGAGAGGGCCGCCATTGGCGAGTGCGCCGTCGATATCGCTCCAATGCGGCAGGTCTCGATAGTCGATCTTGGCGAGCCGTGCGGCGCGGCGCGCCGCGTCACGCGTTTCAGCGATGACGGCAAAGATGGGCTGGCCGTGGAACTGAACCAAAGTTTCGGCGAGCAGTGGCTCGTCATGGCTGCCGTTGGAACTGGTGTCGTTGATGCCGGGCACGTCCTTGCCGGTGAAGACCCAGACGACGCCGGGATAGGCGGCGACCGCGGAAAGATCGATGCCGGCGATTTCGGCATGGGCCCGGTCGGAAAGGCCGAGCGCGCCGTGTAGCAGGCCGGCGGGTTCGGGAATATCGTCGATATAATCGGCAGTTCCGGTGACGTGTTTATGCGCCGAGTCATGGCGCAGCGAACCGTGCATCGGGCCTGATATGACGACCTTGCGGTCTTCGAAGGTGGATCTGTCCATCAGATCAGGCCTCCGCCGAAGGAGTGATGGTATGCGGCTACTCCGCACTCCCTCATTCCTGTGCTTGTCACAGGAATCCAGCCACCGCGCGTCGGCGCGGGGAATGACTCAACTGACCTTAAGAAAAAGTTTCCCGCGCCCAAGGACTTGGGCGCACTGGATTCCTGTGACAAGCACAGGAATGAGGGAGGGGAGGAGACCGCGACTGTTGCCATCAAAGCCTGCATTCCGGGCGTGCTGATTAGTGTATCCATCACGCCACCTCCTCGAACCGCTTCAGCTCCGCCGGCGCGCCGACCGTTTCCAGGTAGAACCGCGTCAGCAAATTCATTGCCGTCAGCTGGCGATATTCCGCCGTGGCGCGCCAGTCGGTGAGCGGTTGGAAATCGGTGTCGAAGGCGGGACGGGCGGCTTCGACGGTGGCTTCCGTCCAGGGTTTGCCGAGAAGTTCGGCTTCCACCGTGCGGGCGCGTTTCGGCGTTGCCGCCATGCCGCCGAAGGCGATGCGGATGTCGGTGATCGTCTCGGCGTCGTCGAGCGTCAGCAGGAAGGCGCCGAGCACGGCGGTGATATCCTCGTCGCGGCGCTTGGTGATCTTGTAGGCGGCAAAGCGGCTTGTTGCCTTGGGATAGGGCACGAAGACACTTTCGACGAATTCGCCGGGCTTCCGATCTTGCTTGCCGTAGGCGATGAAGAAATCCTCGATCGGCATTTTGCGCTGGCCTGCCAGGGAGCGCAGCGTCAGCGTCGCGCCGAGCGCGATCAGCGGCGGCGGGCTATCGCCGATCGGCGAGCCATTGGCGATATTGCCGCCGATGGTGCCCATGTTGCGCACCTGTTCGCCGCCGATGCGGTCGATCAGCCGGCCAAGCGCCGGGATCTTTTTCGAGATCGCCGCAAAGGCGCCGGTATAGCTGACGCCGGCGCCGATGGTGATGCCGTCCTCGCTTTCGGTGATTGACTGCAATTCGCTCAGGTGATTGATGAAGACGACGGGGCTCAGCCGCCGCATCTGCTTCGTCACCCAGAGGCCGACATCGGTCGCGCCAGCGACGACGGTCGCGTCGGGCTCCTGCGAGAGGATTTCCGTCAGAGCCTGGACCGAAGCCGGCACGATCAGCCGGTCCTCGTCCTTTCCGATCCTGATGGTGCCGCTCGCCTGCATCGCCCAAAGCCGGGCGACGATTTCCGAACGTGTCCGCTCCAGCGGGTCGAAGAGCGCGCTCGGCCGCGTCAGGCTGACCTGCTCGGCGGCTTTGACGATGGGCTCGTATCCGGTGCAGCGACAGAGATTGCCTTGCAGCGCCTTTTCGATTTCGCGGCGGCCGGGCTTTTCCATCGTCAACCACAGGCCATAGAGCGACATGACGAAGCCCGGGGTGCAGAAGCCGCATTGCGAACCATGACAATCGACCAGCGCCTGTTGCACCGGGTGCAGCGCTCCGTTCCGGCCGGCCAAGTGCTCGACCGTCACCACATGGGTGGCGTGCAGCGAACCGATGAAACGGATGCAGGCATTGACGGATTCATAGGAAAGCTTGCCATCGGCAAGTCGGCCGACGAGCACAGTGCAAGCGCCGCAATCGCCTTCTGCACATCCTTCTTTCGTGCCCGTGAGCCGTCGCTTCAACCGCAGAAAATCGAGAAGCGTCTCGGTCGGCCCGACATCGGTGAGCGCGATGTCCTCGCCATTCAGGATGAAACGGATGCTGTCTTTCATGATATTCCCGGTTGTTTTTTCCAAATGGTTAGGCCGCCGTCCAGCCACCGTCAATCGAGATGTGCGTTCCGGTCACCTGGCGGGCGGCATCGCTGGCAAGATAAAGCGACAGCGCGCCAATCTCCTCGGCCTTGACGAATTCACGGGTCGGCTGCGCCTTGAGGATGACCTCGCTCTTCACCTGCTCCTCGGTCATGCCGCGGGCCCTGGCGGTGTCGGGTATCTGCTTTTCGACGAGCGGAGTCAGCACATAGCCGGGGCAGATGGCGTTCACGGTCACGCCGAATTCGGCAAGTTCCAGCGCTGCCGTCTTCGTCAGTCCTAATATACCATGTTTTGCCGCGACATAGGCGGATTTGAACGGGGAGGCGACGAGGCCGTGGGCTGAGGCGATGTTGATGATGCGGCCGTTTTTCCTAGCCTTCATCAGCGGGATTGTAGCGCGCATGGTATGAAAGGAACTGGAAAGATTGATCGCGATGATCTTGTCCCATTTCTCGATCGGGAAATCCTCGATCTTCTCGACATGCTGGATACCGGCATTGTTGACCAGGACATCGACGGTGCCGAAGCTCTTTGCTGCCGTTTCGATCAGGTCGGCGATCTCTGCGGGTTTGGTCATGTCGGCCGGATGATAGATCGTCCGGCCTTTCGACACTGATTCAAGCCGCTCGACGATCGCCTTGATTTCATCGGCATTCCCGAAGCCGTTGATGACGACGTTGTCGCCGGTTTCGGCAAAGGCCGTGGCAATCGCAAGGCCGATGCCGCTGGTGGAACCGGTGACGACGACTGTTCTGCTCATGCTGTTCTCTCCTGAGATCGCGATGCTGCGTTGCAACGTTGTTGGCGAGGTTATGCCCAAAGGCGCCAGGCTGGCAATTCCGCTTTATTCGCTTTTCTCGCCTGCATCCGTGTCCTATTGATTTGTCACGATAATCGGTATGCTTGAGGAGGGATTTTATGAGCGGATATGTTCTGGCGATCGATCAGGGGACGACGTCGACACGGGCAATCGTTTTCGATGGCGACATGCATGTCGCCGGTAAGGGCCAGAAGGAATTCACCCAGATCTATCCGCGCTCCGGCTGGGTCGAGCATGATCCCGAGGAAATCTGGGATTCGGTCGTCTCGACGGTCCAGATGGCGCTGCGCGATGCCGGAATCACGGCCAGGGATGTTGCAGCACTCGGCATCACCAACCAGCGCGAGACGGTCGTCGTCTGGGAGCGCGAGACCGGCCGGCCGATCCAGAATGCCATTGTTTGGCAGGACCGGCGCACCGCAAGCTATTGCGATAATCTGAAACGGCAGGATCTCGAACGGCTGTTCACCAAGAAGACCGGCCTGCTACTCGATCCCTATTTTTCCGGCACGAAGCTTTCCTGGATGCTCGCCAACGTGAAGGGTGCCAGGGCACGCGCCGCCAGGGGGGATCTCTGCTTCGGCACGATCGACACTTTCCTCATCTGGCGGCTGACAGGCGGCAAGAGTTTCGTCACCGACGCCACCAACGCCTCGCGCACGCTGATGTACAATATCTCCGACAATGCCTGGGACGATGACCTGCTCGATATTCTGAGGGTGCCTGCCGCCATGCTGCCGGAGGTCAAGGATTGCGCCGCCGATTTCGGCACGGTGGATCCAGAGATTTTCGGCGCCGCGATCCCGATCCTCGGTGTTGCCGGCGACCAGCAGGCGGCGACCATCGGCCAGGCGTGTTTTGCACCGGGCATGCTGAAATCGACCTACGGCACCGGCTGTTTCGCGCTGCTGAATACCGGCGTTGATATGGTGCGGTCGAAAAACCGGCTGCTGACCACCATCGCCTATCGCCTGAACGGCGAGACGACCTATGCGCTGGAGGGTTCGATCTTCATCGCCGGCGCGGCGGTACAATGGCTGCGGGACGGGCTCGGCGTCATCGGCAGCGCCGCCGAGACCAGTGCGCTTGCCGAGAGGGCCGATCCGACGCAGGAGGTCTATCTCGTGCCCGCCTTCACCGGCCTCGGCGCACCGCACTGGGATGCCAAGGCGCGCGGCGCGATCTTCGGGCTGACACGCAACAGCGGCCCGGCGGAACTTTCCAGGGCGGCGCTGGAAGCCGTCTGCTACCAGACCCGCGACCTGCTCGATGCCATGCAGAAGGACTGGAAGAACGGCACCGACGACACCGTGCTGCGCGTCGATGGCGGCATGGTTGCCTCCGACTGGACGATGCAGCGGCTCGCCGACTTGTTGGAGGCGCCGGTCGACCGTCCCGTGATCCTTGAGACGACGGCGCTTGGAGCGGCCTGGCTTGCCGGCAGCAGGGCTGGGGTGTGGCCGGACAGGGAGAAGTTCTCGGCGACCTGGAAGCGTGATCGGCGCTTCGAGCCCTCGATGGACGAGAAGACCCGAGCTGCTAAGCTTCGCGGCTGGAAGAATGCGGTGAAGCGGACACTCAGCGAACTTTGAGGGATATCTGAGGTTAAGCTTCGGGGAGGCGGTTTTGCTGCCGCCTGCCTGTTCCCATCACTTCTTCAGCCAGGGCGTTTCCGTGCTCCAGAAGATCACGTTTGCGCCGAGATAGTCCTGGGCGAAGGCGGTGAATTCCTCCTTGGTGAAGGGCTTCTTGGTCGTCGGGTTCTTGTAGGTCAGCGTTGGCTCCTGCACGGCGAGGCCGACATAGGAAAGCCTGCCCTTGTACTTGTTGAAGTAGGGGTAGGAGTTCTTCATCTGCGCCTTGCGGTTCGGCACGATATCAGGGCCGCCAAGGCCAACATTGTTCCTTTCGGCGTAATCGAAGAGGCGGCCCATGTAATTATGGTCGTTCTCCCATTCGCAGGGCCAGAAGTTCACATATTGCACGACCAACGACTTTTCGAAGGCCTTGCGGGCGAAGGCAAGGTTTTCCATCTCGGCCGAGAAATAGGCATCGCACGAAAAACCCTTCGGTTCATGCTTGGGATCGAGGTCGATGGAGGTTTCCGGCAGGTTTATGCCGTAGACCTGCCCGTCGAACTTTTCGGCAAGTGCCTTCAGGAGCGCCTGGTACCGTTCGCGAACGGCTGGGTTCCACTGCTGGGCGACCCAGCCGGAACCCACAGGCTCGTTCTCGCCGGGATTGTCGAATTGCGGGGTCAGGCCGCCGTCATATTCCGGTTCGGTCAGCATGTAGTCCGGAATGTTGCGCGCCTTCAAGTCGAAAAAGCGGTCCTGCACTTGGATGAACATCTTCCTGTTCAGGCTTTTAGCGATGGCAAGGTCCTGTTCGATTGCCGAAAAATCATAATGCTCCTTCGCCGTTTCCAGGCTCTTCCAGTTATAGACGACCTGCACGCCACCGATATCGGGCCGGGCGAGCTTCGCCTTTGCGGCCACGAGGTCGCCGGAGCCCATATAGAGGAAGTTTTCCGGGGCGGAGGCGGCATGGGCAGCCTGCGTCGACAACACGAGTGTGGCAAGCGCAACGAGAAGTCTCGGAGATTTGTTCATGGGGCTCTCGAATGGAAAGGTGATGGAAAGCGCGCACAGCTCTCTGGACCAAATTGGGCAACTCAATGGCGGCGATTGCAGAGCCCTTGTGGATAGGTAAACGCGCTGCATTCATCAGACTTACTGATTCTAATTTTTTGATGCGGCCTGTCGGCCAAACGGTTACTCCTTCGTCATTCGGAAAGAGGAGCCACCGATGCTTTACGCAATCCTTTGCTACGCCAATGAGGAAACCGTCTTCGCCTGGACCGAGGAGGAAGAGGCTGCCGTCATGGGGAACCTCCATGCCGTGATCGAGCCGCTCGCCGCTGCCGGCAAGCTCGGCCCGACCGGCCGGCTGATGCCGACGACGGCCGCAGCAACCGTGCGCAAGGGCAGGGACGAGGCCTTCGTTGTCGACGGTCCGTTTGCGGAAACGAAAGAGGCGCTTCTCGGCTTCTATACGGTTGATTTCGAAACACTGGATGAGGCAATCGCCTTCTCCAAGCAGCTTTCCGCGGTCAATCCGGGTTCCACCTCTTACGAAATTCGGCCGTTCTACACCTTCAGGCCGGGAGAGATCGCATCATGACAGACATTGCCTGGATCGACCTCGCGCTTGCCTCGGCCCGGCCAAAGGCGCTTGGTGCGCTGCTGCGCTATTTCCGCAATCTCGATACAGCGGAAGAGGCGTTTCAGGAGGCATGCCTGAGGGCGATCCGGACGTGGCCGGAGAAAGGGCCGCCGCGCGACCCGACCGCCTGGCTTATCTTCGTCGGCCGAAACAGCGGGATCGACGCGGCGCGCAAGCGGGCAAAGCTTCAGGCGCTGCCGGATGAGGACATCATCTCCGATACCGAAGATGCCGAAAGCGATATCGCCGACCGGCTGGACGATTCCCACTATCGCGACGATATCCTGCGGCTTCTCTTCATCTGCTGTCATCCCGATCTGCCGGCGACCCAGCAGATTGCGCTGGCGTTGCGCATCGTTTCGGGCCTTTCAGTGCCGCAGATCGCCCGCGCCTTCCTGGTTTCCGAAAGCGCCATGGAGCAGCGCATCACCCGGGCCAAGGCGCGCGTTGCCAAGGCCGGCGTACCTTTCGAAACTCCGAGCCCTGAGGAAAGGGCCGAACGTCTGTCGATCGTCAGCACGATGATCTATCTGATCTTCAACGAGGGCTACAGCCAGGCCGATCCCAGCCATGAGGCGGCTGCCTTCAGCGACGAGGCGATCCGGCTGGCGCGGTTGATGCTGGGGATCTTTCCATCCGAACCGGAGTTGATGGGACTGCTTGCGCTGATGCTTCTACAGATCTCGCGCCGGCCGGCGCGCTTCAGCGACGAAGACGAGATCGTGCTACTGGAAGATCAGGACCGCTCGCTGTGGAACCGACCCTTCATCAATGAGGCCTTGGCGCTTCTCGACAAGGCGCTGCGACACCGCCGGCCCGGCCCCTATCAGCTTCAGGCGGCGATCGCCGCCATCCATTCCCGGGCAAAACGCGCCGAAGACACCGACTGGCTCGAAATCGATCTGCTCTATCGCGCGCTGGAGCGTTTTCAGCCATCGCCCGTCGTGACGCTCAATCGCGCGGTCGTGGTTTCCAAGCTGCACGGGCCGCAAGAGGCGCTCGATCTCATCGATCCGCTCGGTGAGAAGCTCGGCGGCTATTTCTACTATCACGGCTTGCGGGGCGGGCTGCTGAAGCAGCTTGGTTTGACCCGTCAGGCACGCGAAGCCTTCGACCGCGCCATCGCGCTTGCCCATTCGGCAGCGGAAGCCGCCCATATCCGCCGGCAGATCGATAAGCTGCAGGAAGAGACGACGATCGCCAAATAAAAAATCGATGCGCTGTCGGAACGGCGAGCTTCGACACGTCCTTGTAACAGCCTGACAGCAAACAGGTTTATTGAAACGGAGAGATGTCGCAATGACCGCCAGCACACAACATGAACTCGTCCTCGTTCGTGAATTCGACGCACCGCGCGAAAAGATCTACAAGGCATGGACCGATCCTGACCTGCTGAAGCAGTGGTTCGTGCCGCGTCCCTGGGGTGTGGCGGAAGCAACGCTCGACGTCCGCCCTGGCGGATCCAGCGTCGTCGTCATGCAGGATCCCGAGGGTAATCAGTATCCGAACCGTGGCGTCTATCTGGAGGTTATCGAGAACGAGAAGATCGTCTTCACCGACGCCTATAGCAGCGCCTGGGTGCCTGCCGAAAAACCCTTCTTCACCGGGGTCATCCTGCTCGAAGATCTCGGCAACGGCCGCACGAAATATACGGCCAAGGCGCTGCACTGGCGTGCCGAAGACAAGGAAGCCCATGAGAAGATGGGCTTCCACGAAGGATGGGGCAAGGCGGCGGATCAGTTGGCGGAAGTGCTGGCTTCAGGTAAGGTCTGAGGCGGCTTGGAAGATAATTCCGCCGGTGGTTGGAAGTCGTTGAATTCAGATTCGAATTGGTGGTTTCGGGTTCGTCGGTGTCTGTCGACGCAGGACTTATCCTAATGCCAATCTTCTGAGATGAAGGCTACGTCTACATCCTCGTATCCGGACGCAATGGCACGCTCTATACCGGCGTGACACGCGACCTTGCTGGCCGGCTATACGAGCATCAGAATGAACTGACGCCGGGTTTTACGTCGAAATATGGCGTCAAGATGCTGGTTTGGTTTGAGGAGCATGATTTGCTAATCACCGCGATCACCCGTGAGAAGACCATCAAGAAATGGCCGCGGCAGTGGAAGCACAATTTGATCGAAAGGGAAAATCCTGAGTGGGAGGATATTTCCTTTCATCTCTTGGGTCTGTGAGGGATGAGTCTCTTGTCGCGCAGACGCGCGACTGCTGGATTCCTGTGACGAGCACAGGAATGAGGGAGTTCTTAGCGTTCGTGGAGTTAAAACAACGATAGCCTACCCAATCCAGAATCCGACGACAATACTTTGAACGATAGGAGGTATGAGTGGCAGGGTGCTTACCCCTCCACCCTCACCAAGTCAGTTTATTCGAGTGCGATCATTATTTCATTTTGCTGCCGCAAGGCGTCTCTGACACGGGCGTTTGCGATGGTTATGATCTTGCGCATGATGGCGGTGAGCGCAACAC
>Ga0123341_1000036_pt1 | contig 61619 bp, 57 predicted proteins | sample Turbeapinknodule_FD_89959 | JGI IMG/M metagenome (GOLD analysis project Ga0123341, IMG submission 89959) | Root nodule microbial communities of legume samples collected from Mexico - Turtle bean Mexico pink nodule | ecosystem: Host-associated > Plants > Roots > Nodule | place: Mexico: Nepantla...
CGCCACCATGGTGGCGGCGAAATGGTTGCGGTCGTTGTGGATCAGCCGCTGGGCGTCGCGGTGGAGATAACCGTGCCGTTGCAGCCTGGCATAGAGATAGTCGATATAGGCCTCGACGCGGGTCGAGATACGGGCATTGACGATCTCGAGGCCGGGGCGGTTGAGATCGATGCCGGCGCGCTCGGCCGTTGCCCGGATCAGGTCCTCGCGGCCGAGCAGGATGGCGGTGCCGAGTTCCTGGTTGGCGTAGGACATCGCGGCGCGCAGGACCTGTTCTTCCTCGGCCTCGGCAAAGACGATCCGCTTCGGGCGGCGGCGCACCCGCTCATAGAGGCTGGCGAGCGTCGAGGCGATCGGATCGCGGCGCGCCGAAAGCTCGCGGGCATAACCGGCCATGTCGGTGATCACCTTGCGGGCGACGCCGGTTTCGATCGCCGCTTCGGCAACCGCAACCGGGATCGCCGAGATCAGCCGCGGATCGAAGGGGACCGGGATGATGTATTGCGAGCCGAAACGCGGCCGGTTGCCCTGATAGGCGGCAACCACGTCATCCGGCACATCCTCGCGGGCAAGGTTTGCCAGCGCCCTGACGGCGGCGATCTTCATCGCGTCGTTGATGGTGGAGGCGCGCACGTCGAGGGCGCCGCGGAAGATATAGGGAAAGCCGAGGACGTTGTTGACCTGGTTCGGGTAGTCCGAACGACCGGTCGCCATGATGGCGTCGTCGCGGATGCGGGCGACCTCTTCCGGGGTGATTTCGGGATCGGGGTTGGCCATGGCGAAGATGATCGGCCGATCCGCCATCGAGCGGATCATCTCGGCCGAGAAGGCGCCCTTCTGCGACAGACCGAAGACGACATCCGCGCCCTCCATCGCCTCTTCCAGCGTGCGCGCGTCGGTCTTTGCCGCATGCGCCGATTTCCACTGGTTCATGCCCTCGGTGCGGCCCTGGTAGATGACGCCCTTGGTGTCGCAGAGGATGATGTTGTCGGGCGCAAACCCCATCGCCTTGACGAGTTCGACGCAAGCGATCGCCGCAGCACCGGCCCCGTTGCAGACGAGCTTGGTTGACTTCAGGTCGCGGCCGGTCAGCTCCAGCGCGTTGATCAGGCCGGCAGCGGCGATGATCGCCGTTCCATGCTGGTCATCATGGAAGACGGGAATATCCATCAGTTCGCGCAGCCGGCTTTCGATGACGAAACAATCCGGCGCCTTGATGTCTTCGAGATTGATGCCGCCGAAGGAGGGACCAAGGAAACGCACGCAGTTGATGAACTCGTCCACATTTTCGGTATCGATTTCGAGGTCGATCGAATCGACGTCGGCGAAGCGCTTGAACAGCACCGCCTTGCCTTCCATGACCGGCTTGGAGGCGAGCGCGCCGAGATTGCCGAGACCGAGAATTGCCGTGCCGTTGGAAATGACGGCAACCATGTTGCCGCGGGCGGTATAATCATAGGCCGTCTGCGGATCGGCGGCGATCGCCTTGACGGGCACGGCGACACCCGGCGAATAGGCAAGCGACAGGTCGCGCTGCGTCGCCATCGGTTTGGTCGGGTTGATTTCCAGCTTGCCGGGCCGGCCCGTGGCGTGAAAATCGAGCGCCTCCTGGTCGGTAACTGATGTCGCCGGCCGGTCCTTCTTATCGATATCGGGCATAAATCCTCCAACGTCCTGTGGGCGACGCTTTGCTCTTCCTCAAATGCTGTTGTCATCTATAGCGGCGCGCGGATAGGGTTGGCACCTGTTTTTTTGGGAAAAACTGCACCTCCGTGAACGCACGAATAGACACAGAGAATGAAGCCTTTTCGGCTGCCGAGCTGGCCACGGCGGAAAGCCGTGCCTCGGCGACGCCGATGATGGAGCAATATATCGAGATCAAGGCGAACAATCCGGGTTCGCTGCTGTTCTATCGCATGGGCGATTTCTACGAGCTGTTCTTCGAAGATGCGCTGGAAGCCTCCCGCGCGCTCGGCATCACCTTGACGAAGCGCGGCCAGCACATGGGCCAGGATATCCCGATGTGCGGCGTTCCGGTTCATGCGGCCGATGATTATTTGCAGAAGCTGATCTCGCTCGGTTTCCGCGTCGCCGTCTGCGAGCAGGTCGAGGATCCGGCCGAAGCGAAAAAACGCGGCGGCAAATCCGTCGTCAAGCGCGACGTCGTCCGGCTGGTCACACCAGGCACGATCACCGAAGAAAAGCTGCTTTCGCCCTCGGAATCCAACTATCTGATGGCGCTGACCCGCATTCGCAGTGGGGCCGAACCGTTGCTGGCGCTGGCCTGGATCGATATTTCCACCGGCGTCTTCCGGGTTGCCGAGACCGAAGCCGCGCGGCTGCTTGCCGATATCCTGCGCATCGATCCGCGCGAACTGATCCTGCCCGAGACGATCTTCCACGATCAGGAACTCAAGCCGGTGTTCGACGTGCTCGGCCGCACCGCGGTGCCGCAGCCTTCGGTACTCTTCGACAGCGCCAGCGCCGAAGGGCGGATCGCGCGCTATTTCGGCGTCGCGACGCTCGATGGCTTCGGCACCTTCTCGCGCGCCGAGCTGGCGGCGGCCGCCGCCGCCGTCGCCTATGTCGAAAAAACCCAGATCGCCGAGCGGCCGCCGCTTGGGCAGCCGGAGCGGGAAAGTGCGGCGTCGACGCTGTTCATCGATCCTGCCACCCGCGCCAATTTGGAATTGGCCCGCACGCTGTCCGGCGATCGCAACGGCTCGTTGCTGAAGGCGATCGACCGCACCGTCACCGGCGGCGGCGCGCGGCTTCTTGCCGAGCGGCTGATGTCGCCGCTGACCGATCCCTCCCGCATCAATGCGCGGCTCGATTCAATCGGCTTCCTGATCGACGAGCCGTCGCTCTGCGGCAATCTGCGCGACACGCTGAAACATGTGCCCGACATGCCCCGCGCTTTGTCCCGGCTTGCGCTCGACCGCGGCGGCCCGCGGGATCTCTCCGCCATCCGCCAGGGCCTTCAGGCAGCGAACGAGGTTGCGGCGATGCTGGCAAGCGCGATGCTGCCGGAAGAGCTTGGCCGGGCGCTGTCCGGGCTGCTGTCCCTCCCCGCAGCATTGGAAACTCTGCTGGCCGAAACGCTAGCCGACGAATTGCCGCTGTTGAAGCGTGACGGCGGCTTCCTGCGCGATGGCGCCAGCGCCGAACTCGATGAGGTCCGGGCGCTGCGCGACCAGTCGCGCCGCGTGATCGCCGGGCTGCAATTGCAATATGCCGAGGAGACCGGCATCCGGTCGCTGAAGATCAAGCACAACAATATCCTGGGCTATTTCATCGAAGTGACTGCCGGCAATGCCTCCCCGATGACGGACACGGCCGAAGCCAAGGCCCGCTTCATCCACCGCCAGACGATGGCAAGCGCCATTCGCTTCACCACCACCGAACTCGCCGATCTCGAAAGCCGCATCGCCAATGCTGCCGATCGGGCGCTGACGATCGAGCTCGCCGCCTTCGAGAAAATGACGGCGGCCGTGGTGGCGGAAGCCGAAGCGATCAAATCCGGCGCCCGAGCGCTTGCCGTCATCGACGTTGCCGCGGGCCTGGCGCTTCTCGCCGAGGAGCAGGCCTATTGCCGTCCGCAGGTCGACGGCTCGAAGATGTTTGCCATCGAGGGCGGCCGCCATCCAGTCGTCGAGCAGGCGCTGCGGCGGCAGGCAGGCGGCCCCTTCGTCGCCAACAATTGCGATCTGTCGCCGAAATCAGGCGATAAGGACGGCGCGATCTGGCTCTTGACCGGCCCGAACATGGGCGGCAAATCGACCTTCCTGCGGCAGAACGCGCTGATATCGATCCTGGCGCAGATGGGCTCCTTCGTGCCGGCGACCTCAGCCCATATCGGCATCGTCGACCGGCTTTTCTCGCGTGTAGGCGCCTCCGACGACCTGGCGCGCGGGCGCTCCACCTTCATGGTCGAAATGGTCGAAACCGCGGCGATCCTCAACCAGGCGAGTGACCGCTCGCTCGTCATCCTCGACGAGATCGGCCGAGGCACCGCCACCTTCGACGGCCTGTCGATCGCCTGGGCCTCCGTCGAGCACCTGCACGAGGCCAACCGCTGCCGCGGCCTCTTCGCCACGCATTTCCATGAGCTGACGGTGCTTTCGGAAAAGCTTGGCCGGCTATCGAACGCCACGATGCGCGTCAAGGAATGGGACGGCGACGTCATTTTCCTGCACGAGGTCGGGCCGGGTGCGGCCGACCGCTCCTACGGCATCCAGGTCGCTAGGCTTGCCGGACTTCCGGCTTCGGTGGTGACGCGGGCTCGCGACGTGCTTACCCGCCTCGAAGATGCCGACCGCAAGAACCCGGCGAGCCAGCTGATCGACGACCTGCCGCTCTTCCAGGTGGCGGTGCGCCGCGAGGACACCGCCCGGGGACCCTCCAAGGTCGAGGAGGCGCTAAAGGGGATGAGCCTTGACGACATGACGCCGCGCGAGGCAATGGACGCGCTTTACGACCTCAAGAAGAAGCTGAAATAGGGCACGCACGCGATGTTCATGGAAAAGCTGATCCGCGAAACGGAGCGCCTCTCGCTCATCTGCTCCATGCTCGACACGATGCGGCGCGCCGACGGGGACCGCCATGCGCGCGGCTGGACCTCGCCGATCGGCATGCTGAAAATTACCCGCTGCTGCGCGATGATCTCAGAGCTCGGGACGTCGATCGCCAAGGCGGGCTATCGCGAGTGCGACAGGCAGTCGCTTGAGGAGATCATGAGCGAGACGCGGCAGGTGCTGTATTTGCTGAATGCGCGGGCCGCCGGCTGAGCTTCGCGGGAAAGCTGTCCTGCGCGGCTTACCAACACCATTTCGCCAAATTTAAAGGTTCTTGCAGTATGAGAGCCCGTGTCAATCGCCTGATAAAGGGGTTATAGCGCATGCGGACGAAATACGAGGCTGGCCCGGATCAGGCCGCCCGGCATGAACAGGAAACCGCCCCGGCGACAGCGATGCGCGATCTCGATTTTTCCCACATCCTCGACGTCGAGCTGTTGCAGAAGCAGTGCGACGCCGTTGCCGAGGCCAACCGCAACCGGCCGGACGTGCTGCGCGCCGATCTGCTGGCGACCCTGAAAAAAGCCAGCACGGAGGGCCGGCAGCAGGCGCGGGCCGCACTGATGGCCGACGGCGGCGGGCTGAATTGCGCCTGCCGGATTTCCTGGCTGCAGGACCAGATCATCACCGTCCTCTACAATTTCGCCACCGCCCATATCTTTCCGCAGCAGAAAGACAAGTTTGCCGTTACCGCCGTCGGCGGCTATGGCCGCGACACGCTGGCGCCAGGCTCCGATATCGACCTGTTGTTTCTCTTCCCGCCGCGGCCGGCGGAAGAGACGCACAAGGCGGTCGAATTCATGCTCTACGTGCTTTGGGACATGGGCTTCAAGGTCGGCCACGCCACCCGCACGGTGGAAGAATGCATCGCGCTTTCCAAGTCCGATATGACGATCCGCACCGCTATCCTGGAGATGCGCTACATCTGCGGCCTGCAGCGGCTGGAAACCGAGCTCGAGACTCGCTTCGACAAGGAAATCGTCACCGGCACCGGCCCTGAATTCATCGCCGCCAAGCTTGCCGAGCGCGACGAGCGCCACCGCAAGGCAGGCGACACGCGCTATCTCGTCGAACCGAACGTCAAGGAAGGCAAGGGCGGGCTTCGCGACCTGCACACGCTGTTCTGGATCTCGAAATATTATTATCACGTGCGCGACCAAGCCGAGCTGGTCAAGCTCGGCGTCTTGTCAAAGCACGAATACCGTCTGCTCGAGAAAGCTGACGATTTTCTCTGGGCGGTGCGCTGCCATATGCACTTCCTGACCGGCAAGGCCGAGGAGCGCCTGTCCTTCGACATCCAGCGCGAGATCGCCGAAGCCTTCGGCTATCACACCCGCCCGGGCCTTTCGGCCGTCGAGCGCTTCATGAAGCACTATTTCCTCGTCGCCAAGGATGTCGGCGACCTCACCCGCATCCTCTGCGCCGCGCTTGAAGACGAGCAGGCGAAGTCGATCCCCGGCCTTACCGGCGTCATCAGCCGCTTCACCCATCGCAACCGCAAGATCGCCGGCAGCGTCGAATTCGTCGAGGACCGCGGCCGCATCGCGCTTGCCGATCCCGAAGTGTTCAAGCGCGATCCGGTCAGCATCCTCAGGCTCTTCCACGTCGCCGATATCAACGGGCTGGAATTCCATCCGGACGCGCTGAAACGCGTCACCCGCTCACTCGCCCTAATCGACAACAAGCTCAGGGAAAACGACGAGGCGAACCGCCTGTTCATGTCGATCCTGACGTCGAAGCGCGATCCGGCCCTCATCCTGCGCCGGATGAACGAGGCCGGCGTGCTCGGCCGCTTCATTCCCGAATTCGGCAAGATCGTCGCGATGATGCAATTCAACATGTATCACCACTATACGGTCGACGAACATCTAATCCGCACCGTCGATGTTCTCTCCGAGATCGACAAGGCGCGCGCCGAGGATCTGCATCCGCTCGCCAACAAGCTGATGCCCAACATCGAGGACCGCGAGGCCCTTTATGTCGCCGTTCTCCTGCACGACATCGCCAAGGGCCGGCAGGAGGATCATTCGATCGCCGGCGCCCGCGTCGCCCGCAAGCTCTGCGCCCGCTTCGGCCTCTCGCAGAAGCAGACTGAGATCGTCGTCTGGCTGATCGAGGAACATCTGACGATGTCGATGGTGGCGCAGACCCGCGATCTGACCGACCGCAAGACGATCACCGATTTCGCCGACCGCGTGCAATCGCTCGACCGGCTGAAGATGCTGCTGATCCTGACGATCTGCGATATCCGCGCCGTCGGTCCGGGCGTCTGGAACGGCTGGAAAGGCCAGTTGCTGCGCACGCTCTATTACGAAACCGAGCTGCTGCTCGCCGGCGGTTTTTCCGAGGTTTCCCGCAAGGAGCGGGCAAATGCCGCCGCCGAGGCGCTGCATGCCGCCCTTGCCGACTGGAGCCAGAAGGACCGCAATACCTATACCAAGCTGCACTACCAGCCCTATCTGCTCTCGGTGCCGCTGGAAGACCAGGTCCGCCACGCCCATTTCATCCGCCAGGCCGACAAATCAGGCCAGGCGCTCGCCACCACCGTGCGCACCGACAGTTTCCACGCGATCACCGAGATCACCGTGCTGTCGCCCGACCATCCGCGCCTGCTCGCCGTCATCGCCGGCGCCTGTGCGGCGGCCGGCGCGAACATTGTCGACGCGCAGATCTTCACGACGTCGGACGGCCGGGCGCTCGACACGATCCATGTCAGCCGCGAATTTACCGACGATGCCGACGAGCTGCGCCGGGCCGCGACGATCGGGCGGATGATCGAGGACGTGCTGTCCGGCCGCAAACGGCTGCCCGAGGTCATCGCCACGCGCGCGCGCAATCGCAGGAAGAACAAGGCATTCGTCATTCCGCCGTCGGTCAACATCACCAACAGCCTGTCGAACAAGTTCACGGTCATCGAGGTCGAATGCCTCGACCGGCCGGGATTGCTGTCGGAGATCACCGCCGTGCTCTCCGATCTGTCGCTCGACATCCAGTCGGCCCGCATCACCACCTTCGGCGAGAAGGTGATCGACACTTTCTACGTCACCGACCTTGTCGGACAGAAGATCTCGGGCGACAGCAAGCGCGCCAACATCACCGCCCGGATGAAGGCCGTCATGGCCGAGGAGGAGGACGAACTGCGCGAGCGCATGCCCTCCGGCATCATCGCGCCGGCCGCCACTGCCCGGACATCGCCTTCCGCCGAAAAAAAAGCCGATTCCTCCGCATGAGTCCCCAAGCATGAGCCTCGTCAAGAAATTTGCCACCGTCGGCGGTGCCACCCTCGGCAGCCGCATCTTCGGCTTCGCCCGCGAAACCCTGATGGCGGCGGCGCTGGGCACCGGGCCGATGGCCGACGTCTTCTACGCCGCCTTCCGCTTCCCGAACCTCTTCCGCCGGCTGTTTGCCGAAGGCGCCTTCAACGCCGCCTTCGTGCCGCTTTTTGCCAAGGAGATCGAGGCGAACGGCACCGATGGCGCCAAGCGCTTTTCGGAGGAAGTCTTCGGCGTGCTGTTTTCGGTGCTGCTTCTCATCACCATCGTGATGGAGCTTACCATGCCGCTTTTGGTGCGCTTCGTCATCGCGCCGGGCTTTGCCGACGATCCGGAAAAATTCTCGATCACCATTCGCATGGCGGCAGTGATGTTTCCCTATCTGATGTGCATGTCGCTGACGGCGATGATGAGCGGCATGCTGAATTCGCTGCATCATTTCTTCGCCGCCGCGATCGCGCCGGTTTTCCTCAACGTGGTGATGATCGGAGCGCTGTTTTATGCGCTCTATACCGGCGCCGATCCACTGGCGACGGCCTGGTATCTCTCCTTTGGCGTCCTTGCCGCCGGCGTCCTGCAGCTCGCCGTTGTCTATATCGGCGTGCTTGCGGCCGGCATGAGCATCGGTTTCCGCTTCCCGAAGATGACCCCGAACGTCAAGCGGCTGCTGATCCTGGCGGTGCCGGCTGCGGTGACCGGCGGCATCACCCAGATCAACCAGCTGATCGGCCAGGCGATCGCCTCCTCCCGCGACGGCGCGATCGCAGCGCTGCAATATGCCGACCGGATCTACCAGCTGCCGCTCGGCGTCGTCGGCGTCGCCGTCGGCGTGGTGCTGCTGCCGGAACTTGCCCGGGCGCTGAAGGGCGGCCACCTGCGCGAGGCCGGGAACCTGCAGAACCGCTCGATCGAATTCGTGCTGTTCCTGACCATCCCCGCCGCCTTCGCGCTCTGGATCCTGTCGGACGAGATTATCCGCGTGCTCTACGAGCGCGGCGCCTTCCATCAGGAAAACACCGCCGTCGTCGGCGCGATCCTGGCTATTTACGGCATCGGCCTACCGGCCTTCGTGCTGATCAAGGCGCTGCAGCCGGGCTTTTATGCGCGCGAGGACACCAAGACGCCTATGCGCTTTTCGGCGATCGCGGTGGCGACCAACTGCGCCACCGCGCTCACCCTCTTTCCCTATATGGGCGCGCCCGGTATTGCCGTTGCCGAAGCCACGGCCGGCTGGATCAGCACCGTGCTGCTGTTCACCACGCTGTTGCGCCGCGGCCATCTGGCATGGGAATGGGCACTGGCAAAACGCACCGTCCTGTTGATCGTCGCTGCCGCGGTCATGGGTGCTGCCATCGTCTTCCTCAAGCAGTATTTTGCCCCCTGGCTTGCCTCCGGCGCGCCGCTTCTGACCAAGATCGGCACGCTGGGCCTGCTGATCGCGATCTCCATGCTGGTCTATTTCGCCGCCGCCTTCCTCATCGGCGGGGCGGATCTCGGCATGATCCGGCGCAATCTGAACCGCAAGCCGGTGAAGACGGAAGGATGAGGTCGAGACACGGGCCCGAGCAGCACTTTCAAAATCGCTCTAACAATCCACCCATCGCCGCTGCGGCCCGACATCGACATGGACGATACCGTTGCAATAGGTGCCGATGCCGCCAATGCCGGGCGCGGTTTTGGCGGCGGCGATGATGGTGCGTTCCGACAGGCCCGGCATCCTGATATCGGCGGCGAGGCATTTTCCATGCAGGGAACCATGACGGCGGGGATGTGGCCGGAGGCCCGACGTGATCATCGGCCGGCGTCCGGTTTTGGCGGCGATATGCGACAGGACCGCTCGAAGACGCTCGGGGAAACAGCCGGCGCGAACGCTGACGGTCTGGACCGTGTAGGCGAGGCGCGCTTCATGTTTCGGCAGGTCAACGGCCGGTCTTTTGCTGTCTTGACCGACGGCGCTGGTTGCGGACTGTAGGGCGATAAGGCCTGCCATGGCGAGCAAACTGGCGTTTTGCATGGGTCCTCCTGGCGGTTGACGAGTCGGTCATTGCCGCCCCCGCGCAGTTAAGGATTTTCAGTTCAATAAAAGCTTTTCTGTGAAATTTTATACTCAATTGTGAGTAAACGGCTTGATCACTTTGGCTTAAAATAACGGATATCGCCGATCCAAATGGGAATAAACATCTCAGTCAGGAGATATGCCATGACAATCCAGTCGCTTTTCCTCATCACCCTCGTCGTCGACGACTACGACCGGGCCAAGGTTTTCTATTGCGACGCCCTCGGTTTCGATTGCCTGCAGGACGAGCCGCAGCCGGAGGGCAAGCGCTGGGTGGTGGTGAAGCCCAGAGGCGGAGATGGCGCCGCTTTTCTGCTGGCGCAGGCGGCAAACGCGACGCAGCGGGCCGCGATCGGCAATCAGACGGGCGGCCGTGTCGGCTTCTTTCTGAAGACCGATGATTTTTCCCGCGATCATGCCGCGATGCTCGCCGCCGGCGTGCGCTTTCTCGAAGAGCCCAGGCACGAGGTTTACGGCACGGTCGCGGTCTTTGCCGATCCCTACGGCAACAGCTTCGATCTGATCCAGCATGCCCCAGCCGCAACCTCTTGATTGCGACCGGTTGGACGTGCATAAGCCGCGGCGTTAGGAACACAGGCGAAACAAGCCCGCTGCATAATTCCTAAACCGGAATCGATTTAGGAATTATGCAGCAGATTGAAGTGTTACAGCGTCCTTTGCGCGTCTGAAAAGACGCGCGGCGCTGTAGGCCCTCCACCAGCCTATTGAGGACGACATGAGCGAATTCAAGAAACTCGTATTCTCCGGCGTGCAGCCGACCGGCAATCTGCATCTCGGCAATTATCTCGGCGCGATCCGCCGGTTCGTGGCGCTGCAGGAAGGCAATGACTGCATCTACTGCGTCGTCGACATGCATGCGCTGACCGCCCAGCTCGTACATGAGGACATGCCGGGCCAGACGCGCTCGATCGCTGCCGCCTTCGTCGCCGCCGGCATCGATCCGGAAAAACATATCGTCTTCAACCAGTCGGCCGTGCCGCAGCATGCCGAACTCGCCTGGATCTTCAACTGCGTCGCCCGCATCGGCTGGATGAACCGCATGACGCAGTTCAAGGACAAGGCCGGCAAGGACCGCGAGCAGGCCTCGCTCGGCCTCTACGCCTATCCGAGCCTGATGGCCGCCGACATTCTCGTCTATCGCGCCACCCATGTGCCGGTCGGCGAGGACCAGAAGCAGCATCTGGAACTTGCCCGCGACATCGCGATGAAGTTCAACCTCGATTATGCCGAGCATATCGCCAAGACCGATTACGGCGTCGACATCACCGTCGGCAACGAGCCGGTGCATGCCTATTTCCCGATGGTCGAGCCGCTGATCGGCGGGCCGGCGCCGCGCGTCATGTCGCTGCGCGACGGCACCAAGAAAATGTCGAAATCCGACCCTTCGGACCTCTCGCGCATCAATCTGATGGACGACGAGGAGGCGATCTCGAAGAAGATCCGCAAGGCCAAGACCGATCCGGACGGCTTGCCGAGCGAGATCGACGGGCTGCAGGGCCGGCCGGAAGCCGACAATCTGGTGGCGATCTATGCGGCCCTTGCCGACAAATCGAAGGCCGAGGTGCTGGCTGAATTCGGCGGCCAGCAATTCTCCGTCTTCAAGCCGGCGCTGGTCGACCTCGCCATCCACGTGCTGGCGCCGATCACCGGCGAGATGCGCCGGCTGATGGACGATACCAGCCATATCGACGCCATCCTGCGCAAGGGCGGCGAACGCGCCAGAGCCCGCGCCGAGGTGACGATGAGCCAAGTGCGCGACGTCATCGGCTTCGTCTACTGAGCTAGATCTCTCCCCCGCCGGGGCTGAAGAGGAAAAACTGGGCTTGCAAATTTTCCGCTTCGGGTGTCAGAGTCCGCGCCATGGTATCGAAGCGACTCTCACGGCTCGAAGGTCATCGCCGCAAGTTTATGGCGGTGATCGACGGTACACCCGAATGCCAACGCGCCGTTCATTATGCCGGCCGGCGCGCGAAGAATTCCAATGGCGGGCTGGTGCTGCTCTACGTCATCCCCGATGGGGATTTCCAGCAATGGCTCGGAGTCGAGGCGATCATGCGGGCCGAGGCGCGTGAGGAGGCCGAGGCGGTCGTCGCCAAGATCGCCCAGATCGTGCGCGAGACGATCGGCATCGAGCCGGAGGTTGTTATCCGCGAAGGTGGTGCGGCCGAACAGATCAACGCCGTGATCGAGGATGACCGCGATGTGGCGATCCTCGTTCTGGCCGCCGGTTCGGCAAAGGAAGGTCCGGGACCGCTGGTCTCGTCGATCGCCGGCCGCGCAGCAGCGTTTCCGATCCCGGTCACCGTGCTGCCGGATACGCTGACCAACGAGGAAATCGACGCCCTCTGCTGATAATTTCTTGAGTAAAAATCTCTTGAATGGTGCCAGCAATGGGCTTATCTTCTTTTGAAGAATTCTAAAGACGGCTGTGCTATGGGCCGGCCGCATGGAGAACCAGATGTTCATTCAGACCGAAGCCACGCCGAACCCCGCCACGCAGAAGTTCCTGCCGGGCAAGGTGGTGATGGAAAACGGCACGGCCGAGTTCCGCAGCGCTGAGGAGGCCGAAGCTTCGCCGCTCGCGGCCCGACTGTTCGAAATCCCCGGTGTTACCGGCGTCTATTTCGGCTATGATTTCATTTCCGTCTCCAAGGACGATGCCGAATGGCAGCATCTTAAGCCGGCTATATTAGGCTCGATCATGGAGCATTTCATGTCGGGCAAGCCTGTCATGGGCGATGCTTCCATCCTCTCCGAAGACCTCGACGCCGGCGACGAGTTTTTTGACGAAGGCGACGAATCGATCGTGCTGACCATCAAGGAACTTCTGGAGACCCGCGTGCGCCCCGCCGTTGCACAGGACGGCGGCGATATTACCTTCCGCGGCTTCAAGGACGGCAAGGTCTATCTGAACATGAAGGGTTCCTGCGCCGGCTGCCCGTCTTCGACGGCAACGCTGAAGCATGGCGTTCAGAACCTGCTGCGGCATTTCGTTCCGGAAGTGCAGGAAGTGATTGCCGCTTAAAATTCTGGCGTTCGTCGGGCCGTTCATCTCTTGTTCGGCAAGACGAATTTATGATCAGGCGACAATAGATTTTTCGGAAATTGATGGCATGATTGTTCTGGCGCTCGACACGGCAGGTGTAGACTGCGCTGCCGCCGTTTACGACAGCGGCAGGAATACGGTGCTGGGGGAGGCATCGGACATGATCGGCAAGGGGCATGCTGAACATCTGATCGGTATCGTCGATCGCGCGCTCGATCAGGCTGATATGGAGCTTTCCGATATTGACCGGATTGCTGTCACCATCGGCCCTGGCTCGTTTACCGGTATCCGCGTCGGCGTTGCCGCAGCCCGCGGTTTTGCGCTTTCCCTCAATGTGCCCGCCGTCGGCGTCACCACGCTCGAGGTCATGGCATCAGCCCAGCGCGAAAAGACACCGCATCGCCCCGTGCTGGCGGCGATGGACGCCAAGCGGGACGAAATCTACCTCCAGTCCTTTTCATCGGACGGTTCGCCCCTCGACACGCCGCGGGCGTTAAGCGTTGCGCAAGCACAGGCTTTTGCCGAAGGCTTCGACGGCGAAATCGCCGGTTCGGCGACGGCCCTGCTGAAGCCGGACGCCGGCGGCGATCACACCAACACATTCCCGATCTCTGTGGTGGCGCGCCTCGGTGCTGCCGCCTCCCCCGATGCCGGAAAACCGAAGCCCCTTTATCTGCGCGGACCCGACGCCAAGCCGCAGGCCGGGTATGCGATTGCCCGACGAGTATGACGATGCTGGAAGCCTATCTGACGCTGAAGCCGGAATTCGAGATCATCGCCATGGAGCGTGAGGACTGCCGCGATGTCGCGGTCCTGCATGGCGAGCGTTTTGCCCGGCCCTGGGGCGATGGTGAATTTCACGGGCTGCTGATGCAGGACACCGTGTTCGGATTCGTGGCGCGCCAAACCAACGCCATCCTGAAAAAGCCGCTTCCCGGCTTTATCCTTGCCCGCCATGTCGCCGGCGAGGCGGAGATCCTGACGATCGCCGTGCAGGCGAAGGTCGCCCGCGCCGGGCTTGGCTGGCGGCTGATGCAGGCGGCGATGCGGGAAGCCCGCGCACGCGGCGGCGAGAGCATGTTTCTCGAAGTCGACGACGGCAATACGGCAGCGCTTGGCCTCTATCGCAAGCTCGGCTTCGAAAAGGTCGGGGAACGCAAGGGTTATTACAAGCAGGAAAACGGCGCCCTCTCCACGGCGCTTGTCATGAAGCGCGTTCTTCGCTAGTTCCCTGACAGAGAGATGACATGCTGGCCGGCGCCCAAGCCGTCCGGCATTGGCGCAATATGAATATATTTTTAAAGGCGGGCCATGACGGACGCAGCCAAGACCCTTGAGGAGCTTTGCACCGAACGCGGCATGCGCATGACCGAGCAGCGCCGCGTGATCGCGCGCATCCTCGAAGATTCCGAAGACCATCCCGATGTCGAAGAGCTCTACCGCCGCTCGGTGAAGGTCGATGCGAAGATCTCGATCTCGACGGTCTATCGCACCGTGAAATTGTTCGAAGATGCCGGCATCATCGCCCGCCACGACTTCCGCGACGGGCGCTCGCGTTACGAGACGGTGCCGGAAGAGCATCACGACCACCTGATCGACCTGAAGACCGGCACCGTCATCGAATTCCGCTCGCCGGAGATCGAGGCGCTGCAGGAGCGCATCGCCCGCGAGCATGGCTTCCAGCTCGTCGACCACCGGCTGGAGCTTTACGGCGTTCCGTTGAAGAAGGACGATCGCTGAAGCAATGGCAGCCCGGGAGAGCAGCATTTGATCGCCTGGCTGCGCATTGCCTGTGCTGCGGTCGTCATCCTGGCCGTCAGCATCGTGCTCGTGCCGCTGCAACCGCTGGCGCTGCGTTTCGACTGGCGGCTGCGCCGCCGGCTGCCACGCGTCTGGCACCGTATCGTCTGCTATTGTCTCGGCATCCGAGTCCGTGTCAGCGGCCGGCTGGAAGAGCGCCGGCCGCTGATGCTCTGCTCGAACCATTCCTCCTGGATGGATATCATGGTGATGTCGTCCGTTGCCGATGTGGCCTTCATCGCCAAGATCGAGGTGGCCGACTGGCCGATCTTCGGCACGCTCGCCAAGCTGCAGAAGAGCGTCTTCGTCGTGCGCGAGGAGAGGCGCCGGACCGGTCACCAGGCTAACGAGATCGCCGGGCGCATGGCCGACGGCGAAATCGTCGTGCTCTTTCCTGAGGGCACAACCTCGGATGGCAACCGGCTGCTGGAGGTCAAGTCTTCGCTGTTCGGCGCCGCCGCCATGGCCGTGCCCGCTTCGCCGACCGGAACCGTCGTGGTGCAGCCGGTGGCGGTTGCCTATACCAGGGTGCACGGCATCGCCATGGGGCGCTTTCACCGGCCGCTCGCTGCCTGGCCGGGCGATATCGAGCTGTTGCCGCACCTCCTCGACATCGTGCGCTGCGGCGCGATCGACGCCGAGGTCTCCTTCGGCGAGGCGGTGGAATATCGCGCCGACACCAATCGCAAGGAGGTGAGCGCTGCGATCGCCACCCGCATCCGCAGCCTGCTCAATACAAGCCTGCGCGGGCGAAATGTCGTCTAGAGCATGTCGCACAAAAGTGTCCCGCGGTTTTGCAGGAAAGACATGTGTAAAATAAAGACTTAAAGCGCAAGGAGCGGATCTGAAAGATCGCGACGCGCTTTAAACCGAGAGTCCCTTTTCTCGGACGGCAAAAACCACTAAATAGCGCGCCATGACACAGGACAGCGCCCTTCTCCCGGCTCCGGAACAGATACTCCGAGATGGCTCCAACAGCCGCAAGGTCTTCATCAAGACCTATGGCTGCCAGATGAACGTCTATGATTCCACGCGTATGAGCGACGCGCTCGCCCGCGACGGTTACGAACCGACCGAAGACATGGAAGAGGCGGACCTCGTTCTGCTCAACACCTGTCATATCCGTGAGAAGGCAGCCGAGAAAGTCTATTCGGCCCTCGGACGGCTGCGCGACATGAAAAAGAGGAAGGCGGCGGACGGACGGGAGATGATGATCGGCGTTGCCGGCTGCGTCGCCCAGGCCGAAGGCGAGGAGATCCTGCGCCGCGCGCCCGCCGTCGACGTCGTCATCGGCCCGCAGACCTATCACCGCCTGCCGGAGGCGCTGCGCCGGGCGAAGGAGGGCCAGCGGGTCGTCGATACGGAATATGCCATCGAGGACAAGTTCGAGCATCTGCCGATCGCCGAAAGCAAAAAGATCCGCGCCCGCGGCGTCACCGCCTTCCTGACGGTGCAGGAGGGCTGCGACAAGTTCTGCACCTTCTGCGTCGTGCCTTATACACGCGGCTCGGAAGTGTCGCGGCCGGTCTCTCAGATCGTCGAGGAGGCCGAAAAGCTCGTCGAAGGTGGTGTGCGCGAGATCACCCTGCTCGGGCAGAACGTCAATGCCTGGCACGGCGCCGGGCCGCAGGGCGAGGCATGGAGCCTCGGCGACCTGCTCTATCGGCTTGCCGAAATCCCCGGCCTTGCGCGATTGCGCTACACCACCAGCCATCCCCGTGACATGGACGACCGGCTGATCGACGCCCATCGCGATCTGCGGGCGCTGATGCCCTACCTCCATCTGCCGGTGCAATCGGGCTCCGACCGCATCCTCAAAGCGATGAACCGGCGCCACACGGCGGCCGAATATCTCAGCCTGATCGAACGCATCCGCACGGTGCGGCCCGATATCGCGCTGTCGGGCGATTTCATTACCGGCTTTCCGGGGGAGACAGACGCCGATTTTGAGGATACACTCAGGCTTGTGGAGGAGGTCCGTTATGCGCAGGCCTTTTCATTCAAATACTCGACACGGCCGGGCACGCCCGGCGCGGAACTGAAGGACCAGGTGCCGGAACAGATCAAGGCAGAACGGCTGGAACGCCTGCAAGCGCTTCTCCTGAAGCAGCAGCAGGAATTTGCCGAATCCTGCATCGGCAAAGAGATCGACCTGTTGCTGGAAAAGCCCGGTCGCATGCCGGAACAGCTGATCGGCCGTTCTCCCTGGCTTCAATCTGTGAATGTTGATGCAAAAGCATCGCAAATCGGTGACATTATTAAAGTGCGAATCACAGGAACCGGAAACAACAGCCTGTTTGCCGAACACGCAGAGGCTGCGGTTTAACCCAAGGAGCCCGACCGCTTGAACGGACAAGAATTGGTTTCTTCTTCACCGCGCCACCCCCGCACGCCGAGCGACTCCAATCACTTCGTCCTGACGTTCGAGAACAACCGCTTCGCCAGCGAGCTCTTCGGTCAATTCGACCAGAACCTCAAGCTGCTCGAGGAACGGCTCAACATCGATGCGCGGGCTCGCGGTAATTCCGTCGTCATATCAGGCGATGTCGTGACCACCAACCAGGCGCGGCGCACGCTCGATTATCTCTATGAGAAGCTTCAGAAAGGCGGCAGCGTGGAACGATCCGACGTCGAGGGCGCAATCCGCATGGCGGTCGCCGCCGACGATCAGCTCAGCCTTCCCACAATGGAGCGCAAGGCCAAGCTGACGATGGCGCAGGTTTCCACCCGCAAGAAGACGATCATCGCCCGCACGCCGACGCAGGACGCCTATATCCGGGCGCTGGAACGCGCCGAGCTGGTCTTCGGCGTCGGGCCGGCCGGCACCGGCAAGACCTATCTCGCCGTCGCCCATGCCGCCCAGCTGCTGGAGCGCGGGGCGGTCGAAAAGATCATCCTGTCGCGCCCGGCCGTCGAAGCCGGCGAGCGCCTCGGCTTCTTGCCCGGCGACATGAAGGAAAAGGTCGATCCCTATCTTCGCCCGCTCTATGACGCGCTCTATGACATGATCCCGGCCGACAAGGTCGACCGGGCGATCACTGCCGGCGTCATCGAAATCGCGCCGCTCGCTTTCATGCGCGGCCGCACGCTTGCCAATGCCGCGATCATCCTCGACGAAGCGCAGAACACCACATCGATGCAGATGAAGATGTTCCTGACGCGTCTCGGCGAGAATGCCCGGATGATCGTCACCGGCGACCCGAGCCAGATCGACCTGCCGCGCGGCGTCAAATCCGGCCTCGTCGAGGCGTTGCAGCTTCTGAACGGCGTCGAGGGCATCTCGATCGTGCGCTTCAAGGATACCGACGTCGTCCGCCATCCGCTGGTCGGGCGCATCGTCAGGGCCTATGATTCCACCTATGCCGCCGAAGCCGAAGAAGTCCGCCGGCAGGACTGATGGCAGAACTCGATATCCAGATCAGCGTCGACGACATCGGCTGGCCGGGCGAAGAGACGCTGCTGTCCTTTTGCGAACGCGTGCTCGGCGCGGCCGTCATCTATCTTCGCGACAGCGAGAAACAGCCCTTCCCGACCATGCCGCCGGAGGTTTCGCTTGTCTTCACCGACGACGCCTCGATTCAGGACATCAACGCCGAATGGCGCGGCAAGGACAAGGCGACCAACGTGCTCTCCTTTCCGGCCTTTCCGGTTCGGCCCGGCAAGATGCCTGGTCCGATGCTCGGCGACATCATCATCGCGCGGGAGACGGTGGAACGGGAAACCGTCGAGCTCGAAAAGAGTTTCGACGACCACCTGACCCATCTTCTGGTGCATGGTTTCTTGCATCTTCTCGGCTACGACCATATGAATAGTGCCGAAGCCGAAATTATGGAGGGGCTGGAGACTCGCATTTTGGCGCAGCTCGGCCTATCTGATCCCTACGAGGGTCAAGACCTTAAAATGGAACCATGAGCGACTTTACGACGAAGCCGGCGGCAGACGCCAAGGACTCCGAGCCATCCTCCTCTTCGGACGAGGCGGGCAGTAGTAGTCGGCCATCCGGCCGATCTCAATCCTTCTGGTCGCGCGCCGCGCGCATCCTTCGCCCGCAGCAAGGCTCGCGGCTGCGCGAAGATCTTGCCGACGCGCTGATGACCGATGCGGCCGGCGACGACGCCTTTTCGCCCGACGAAAGGGCAATGCTGCACAACATCCTGCGCTTTCGCGAGGTGCGCGTCGCTGACGTGATGGTGCCGCGCGCCGATATCGAGGCGGTCGACCAGAACATCACCATCGGCGAGCTGATGATCCTGTTTGAGGAATCCGGCCGCTCGCGCATGCCCGTCTATGCCGATACGCTCGACGATCCGCGCGGCATGGTGCATATCCGCGACCTGCTCTCCTATGTCGCCAAGCAGGCGCGCAACAAACGCCGCGGCCCGACGAAACCGGCCGTTGCCGTGCCGGCGCTGCCGGCGATCGAGGTTGCGCCCGAAAACATCCAGAAGACCACGCGTTCGGCCAAGCCGAATTTGGATCTCGCCCGCGTCGACTTGCAGAAGACGCTGACGGAAGCCGGCATCATCCGCAAGATCCTGTTCGTACCGCCGTCGATGCTGGCCTCCGACTTGTTGCGCCGCATGCAGGTGAACCGCACGCAGATGGCGCTGGTCATCGACGAATATGGCGGCACTGACGGCCTCGCCTCGCACGAGGACATCGTCGAAATGGTGGTCGGCGACATTGACGACGAACATGACGACGAAGAGGTGATGTTCAAGCGGGTCGCCGAAGACGTCTTCATCGCCGATGCCCGCGTCGAACTGGAAGAGATCGCCGCAGCGATCGGGCCGGATTTCGACATCAGCGAGCAGGTCGACGAGGTCGATACGCTGGGCGGCCTGATCTTCTCCGCGCTCGGCCGCATCCCGGTTCGCGGCGAAGTCGTCCAAGCGCTGCCGGGCTTCGAATTCCACATTCTCGACGCCGATCCGCGCCGCATCAAGCGGCTGCGCATTACCCGCAAGCGCCATGCGATCCGCCGCCGCGCCAAGGTGGATGGCGACATTCCGCCCGGCTCCGACCCCGGCGACGACCGGCCGGCGGAATCGACCGCCAACTGACAGGACAAAGAGCCGCTTTTTTGAAAGACTGCGAATGGGTTGATTCGCGGTTTGATGGGAGTGCGCATGGAGCGGCTTGCGGACAGGGTTATCCTCGTCTGGGGTTTGAAACGGTCGCTGCTGGCTATCGCCGCCGGGGCATTCGCCGTGCTGGCGCTGCCGCCCTTCGGCTTCTTCGCGGCAATGTTCGTCTCCTTCCCGCTGCTCGTCTGGCTGATCGACGGGGCGGCGGCTTCGCCTGACAGCGGCGTGGTCGGCAGGCTGTGGCCGGCCTTTGCCACCGGCTGGCTGTTCGGCTTCGGCTATTTCGTCGCCGGTCTCTGGTGGCTCGGCCATGCGCTGCTGGTCGATCAGGAGGATTTTGCCTGGGCGCTGCCGCTCGCCATTCTCGGCCTGCCGGCCGGTCTGGCGATTTTCTACGGGCTGGCGGCCGCCCTTGCCCGCATCTTCTGGTCCGACGGCATGGGACGGATCGCCGCACTGGCGGCCGGCTTCGGGCTGATGGAATGGCTTCGAAGCGTGATCCTGACCGGCTTTCCCTGGAACGCCATCGGTTACGGCATGATGCCGGTTCCGCTGATGATGCAGTCGGCGCATGTGATCGGGGCGATGGGAGTGACGGCGCTTGCCGTCTTCGTCTTTTCTGCGCCGGCCCTTCTCGGCACACGGCAAGGCGCGCTGGCGGGCATCGCGCTTGCCGTTCTGCTGTTTGCCGCCCATCTCGGTTATGGCGCCTATGTCCTCCATCTCGCGCCGCGGCCGGAAGCCTTGCCGCAGGACAAGCAGCCGGTCGTGCGGCTGGTGCAGCCTGATATCGATCAGGCGGCGAAGATGGACAACGACGCCGACCGCAATGCGATCTTCGAGACGCATCTGAAGCTGTCGGCCGAAGCACCGAAAAATGGCGGGCGCAAGCCAGACATCATCGTCTGGCCGGAAACCGCGATCCCCTTCATCCTGACCGACAACCAGGATGCGCTGACACGGATCGCCGATACGCTCGACGACAACCAGATCCTGATCGCCGGTGCGGTGCGCGCCGAGGAGATGGGACCGGGCACGCCGACGCGCTACTATAATTCCATCTACGTGATCGACGGCCGCGGCCAGATCATCGCCGCCTCCGACAAGGTGCATCTGGTGCCGTTCGGCGAGTACCTGCCCTTCGAAGACCTGCTTACCGAATTCGGCATCCAGAACGTCGTCGAGATGCCGGGAGGGTTTTCGGCAGCGGCGAGCCGGCACCTGCTGGCGCTGCCAGGCGGGCTCAATCTCTATCCGCTGATCTGCTACGAGATCATTTTCCCCGATGAAATGACCGGCGACATCAAAGACGCCAATGCGATCCTCAATATCACCAACGATGCCTGGTTCGGTGCGACCCCCGGCCCCTATCAGCACTTCCAGCAGGCGCGGGTGCGGGCCGTCGAGACCGGCCTGCCGCTGATTCGCGACGCCAATAGCGGTATTTCAGCAATTGTGAATACACAGGGGGAAATTATTGCCGGCCTTGATCTCGAACAAACCGGCTTTATTGATGCAACTCTTGATAGGCTCGGCGTAAAGGGTGGAACAACATTCCCCCGGCAAACATACTTCTGGTTGACCGAGGCGCTGCTCATTTTGATTGCGCTGGTTTCTCGTAGAGGTTTTATTTCTGGGTTGAATTGACCAAAAACCCCTAAAATTGCATAGTGATGACAATCGGCGTTTCGAATGTCTGTTCAAAGGTGGGTTCACACCGCTTGCAACGTGGCGTTTGGGATGGATCAGGGCATGCCGGTTAAACAGGTTGAAATTCTTAGCTAGGGCACGACCATGATTGAAAACAAAAAGAAGCCTAACCCGATCGACATTCACGTTGGCAGCCGCATTCGCCTTCGCCGAACAATGCTGGGCATGAGCCAGGAAAAACTCGGCGAAAGCCTCGGCATCACCTTCCAGCAGATCCAGAAATACGAAAAGGGCACCAACCGCGTCGGCGCAAGCCGTCTGCAGAATATCTCGAACATCCTCAATGTTCCGGTTTCCTTTTTCTTCGAGGACGCGCCCGGCGAACATTCCGGTGCCGGCGGCGGCATGGCCGAAGCTTCGAGCTCAAATTACGTCGTCGATTTCCTCTCCTCTTCCGAAGGCCTGCAGCTCAACCGCGCCTTCGTGAAGATTTCCGATCCGAAGGTTCGCCGCAAGGTCGTGGAGCTGGTCAAGGCTTTGGCTGCTGAAGCCGACGCCGACTGAACCACCTCCCTCGCAAAATCCGAAAGGCGGTCGAAAGGCCGCTTTTTTGCGTTTTTGGGGCAAAATTTGTCACTTTGACGCAGATATAAAGATATATTTATGTCCTTCTGCGCTTGTCATCGAGCCGCGAACTGAGTACCTACTAGCTAGCTTTTTGTTCTTTGAGGGGAATCCCGGAATGCGCGCGAATTATCTCTTTACCAGCGAATCTGTTGCCGAAGGTCATCCGGACAAAGTCTGTGACCGCATCTCCGACGAGATCGTCGATCTGGTCTACCGCGAAGCGGCCAAGACCGGCGTCAATCCGTGGGGCGTGCGCATTGCCTGTGAAACGCTGGCGACCACCAACCGCGTCGTCATCGCCGGCGAAGTCCGCCTGCCGCCGAGCCTGATGAAGAAGGACAAGGACGGCAAGGACGTCATCAATCCGTCGAAGTTCAAGGCCGCCGCCCGCCGCGCCATCAAGGATATCGGCTACGAGCAGGACGGCTTCCACTGGAAGAAGGCCAAGATCGACGTGCTCCTGCACTCGCAGTCGGCCGACATCGCTCAGGGCGTCGACAGCGCCGCCGACCAGCAGGGTGACGAAGGCGCCGGCGACCAGGGCATCATGTTCGGTTACGCTTGCAAGGAAACGCCAGACCTGATGCCGGCTCCGATCTATTATTCCCACAAGATCCTGCAGCTGCTCGCGGTTGCCCGCAAGAAGGGCGACGGCGAAGTCGCCAAGCTCGGTCCCGACGCCAAGAGCCAGGTGACGGTGCGTTACGTCGACGGCAAGCCGTCGGAAGCAACTTCGATCGTGCTTTCGACCCAGCATCTCGACGAGAGCTGGGATTCGACGAAGGTCCGCGCCGTCGTCGAGCCCTATATAAGAGAAGCGCTCGGCGAACTGAAGATCGCTGACGATTGCAAGTGGTACATCAACCCGACCGGCAAGTTCGTCATCGGCGGACCGGACGGCGATGCAGGCCTCACCGGCCGCAAGATCATCGTCGACACCTACGGCGGTGCCGCTCCGCATGGCGGCGGCGCATTCTCCGGCAAGGACACGACGAAGGTCGACCGTTCGGCCGCCTATGCCGCCCGCTACCTCGCCAAGAATGTCGTTGCTGCCGGCCTTGCCGACCGCTGCACGATCCAGATTTCTTACGCGATCGGCGTTGCCCAGCCGCTGTCGATCTATGTCGACCTGCACGGCACCGGCAAGGTCAGCGAAGATCAGATCGAGGCGGCGATCCGCAAGAACATGGACCTGTCGCCGACCGGCATCCGCCGCCATCTCGACCTCAACAAGCCGATCTATGCGAAGACCTCCGCTTATGGCCATTTCGGCCGCAAAGCCGGCCGCGACGGCTCGTTCTCCTGGGAGCGCACCGATCTGGTGAAGGCGCTCAAGGAAAGCGTGAAGGCCTGAGATAAAGCATGACTGATATGGAACGCCGCGGCCGGGCGACGGAAGCCTTCTTCGGTCGCCGCAAGGGCAAGGCCCTGCGCGAACAGCAAGCCGAAACGCTGAACAGCCTGCTGCCGGCATTCCTTATCGATCTCCCGGCGGCTCCACCGGAGCCGCTGACATCCCTCTTCCCGGCTCCGGTCGAAAAATTGCGGCTGGAAATCGGTTTCGGCGGCGGCGAACACCTGATCCACCGCGCCCTGGAGAAACCCTCCATCGGCTTCATCGGCGTCGAGCCCTTCGTCAATTCCATGCAGAAACTGCTGTCTCGCATCGGTGAGACCGGAGCACGCAATATCCGCGTCTATAACGACGACGCGACGCAACTGCTCGACTGGCTGCCGGACGCTTCGCTCGATCAGATCGACCTGCTCTATCCCGACCCCTGGCCGAAGCGGAAGCACTGGAAACGCCGCTTCGTTTCGAAGACCAATCTCGACCGCTTTCATCGCGTGCTGAAGCCCGGCGGCCTGTTCTGCTTCGCCTCCGACATCGACACCTATGTCAACTGGACGCTGCTCAAATGCGGCGACCATAGCGGCTTCGACTGGATGGCCGATAATGCAGCGGACTGGCTGACGCCTTACGAGGGCTGGCCGAGCACGCGTTACGAGGCCAAGGCCCGGCGTGAGGGCCGGTCGTCAGCCTATCTGACGTTCCGGAAGATCTGAATCCGGCGCTGGAAGCTGTTGAAGGACGATCGTGAAGCCGTGCCGTGCGGCACCAACGACGATCAGTTTATCCCGAAGCAGCATCGCTGCAAATGCCTGATGGCATTTCGTTTTTCATAGTCCTGTAAGGCGATATGTCGCGACATCCGTCGCGAGCACCGCTAATCGGCTACAACGACCACGCACCGCAAGAGCGGTGAAACGCGACAGGCACTATTGAACGGTCAGTGCAGACTGACCGTCTTCAGCTCGTCCTCGGCAGCCTTGAAGAAGGTGCTGGAGCGGTTGTCCGTCAAGAGGGTCGGCGTGCCGTCGGCGCCGAAGAGTGCCCAGAGATCGACGTTCGGATCGATATCCGGCGCCTCTGGAAAACACTTGGCGACCTCTTCGGTGCGCATCTTTCTGATATAGGCGACCTCGCCGCTGCCGATGTGGGCAAGCTCGGATTTGGTCAAGTGAGACGTGGCTTCTTTCATCAACATTCCTGTTCCTCCGGAAGAAGGGACCAACGGTTCGACAAACCGTTGTGCTACTGTGAAACCGAAATGTTAATTTTCTTGACCATGCGCGCGGGTTCCGGACGAATTAGATCGACGGAGAGCAGACCGTTCTTCAGACCGGCTCCCAACACCTGCATGCCGTCGGCAAGAACGAAGGTGCGCTGGAACTGGCGGGCGGCGATGCCGCGATAGAGATAGTCCCGTTCCCCCTGTTCCACCTGACGGCCGCGAATCAGAAGCTGGTTCTCCTCGATGGAAACATCGAGTTCCTCCTCGCCGAAACCGGCCACAGCCAGCGTGATGCGCAGACGTTCCGGCGCGCCGCTATCGGCGCCGATGCGTTCGATATTATAGGGGGGATATCCGTCGCTCGCCTTGGAAATGCGCTCCAGTGTCTTTTCCATGGCATCGAAGCCCAGAAGCAGCGGGCTGGCGAAAGGGGTAATGCGGCTCATCTTTTTTCAAGTCCTTGATGCAAGCGACCATCCCGGACCTTAAGCGCAGCATCCGGATGCCGCTAATATGGGGACAGCAACCCGGCGCTGCAAGGCACAGGCGGCCGGTTGGCGCCGCCTGATCGATTTAAGCCTTCTCGATTTTAAGATGGCCGCTGGCGTCCTTGCTTGACAAAGAGCTGGCTGCCTCGCATCAAAACGTGCCGGCGCGAAATGTGCTGATTTGTGACGGGAAATGAATAAATGCTGCATGCCGAGACAACCGGCATAGCGAGGGATGGGACGATCGAATGACAAGCGTGAGAAAGATCATCATCGACACGGATCCCGGCCAGGACGACGCGGCCGCCATCATGCTGGCGTTCGGCAGCCCCGACGAGCTTGAGGTGCTGGGGATCACCACGGTTGCCGGCAACGTGCCGCTTTCGCTTACCAGTCGCAATGCGCGCATCGTCTGCGAGCTCTGCGGCCGGCCGGAGACCAAGGTTTTCGCCGGCGCAGACAGGCCGATCGCCCGCAAGCTGGTGACCGCCGAACATGTGCACGGCAAGACCGGTCTCGACGGTCCTGAGCTCGCCGAACCGACGATGGCGCTGCAGCCCGGCCATTCCGTCGACTTCATCATCGAGACACTGCGCCGCGAGCCTGAGGGCACGGTGACGCTCTGCACGCTCGGACCGCTCACCAATATCGGCATGGCCTTGCAAAAGGCCCCCGACATTGCCCCGCGCATCCGCGAATTGGTGATGATGGGCGGCGGCTTCTTCGAGGGCGGCAACATCACGCCAGCGGCCGAATTCAATATTTATGTCGATCCCGAGGCCGCCGATATCGTCTTCCGCTCAGGCGTGCCGATCGTGATGATGCCGCTTGATGTGACGCACCAATTGCTGACCCGCAAAGACCGGGTAAAGCGCATGGCCGAGATCGGTACGGCGCCTGTTAAGGCGATGGTCGAGATGCTGGAATTCTTCGAGCGCTTCGATATCGAGAAATACGGCTCGGACGGCGGGCCGTTGCATGACCCGACCGTGATCGCCTACCTGCTGAAGCCGGAGCTTTTCAATGGCCGGGACTGCAATGTCGAGATCGAGGTCGGCTCCGAACTCACCGCCGGCATGACGGTCGTCGACTGGTGGTACGTCACCGAGCGCAAGCGCAATGCAAAAGTCATGCGCCATGTCGATGCGGACGGCTTCTTCGATCTTTTGATCGAACGTTTCGCCCGCATCTGATTTCGGCGTCCTTCAACAAAGGGAAATGGTCTCAGGCGTCCTTCTCGTCAAAGACGGAATTGGTTTCGGCTTCGGCCGCCTTCGGGCCGCCCTTGGCGACGCCGACCATGGCCGGGCGCAGCACGCGCTCGCCGATGGAAAAACCTGCCTGTACGACCTGGACGACCGTGTTGTTCGGCACCTCGGGGTTCGGCACCTCGAACATCGCCTGATGGAAATTCGGGTCGAACTTCTGGCCGATCGGCTCAAGCTTGCGAACGCCGTGGCGCTCGAGCGCCGACAGCATGGCGCGCTCGGTCATCTCGACACCCTCGATCAGGGTGGTCAGGCCGGCATCGGCCGCATCCTTGGCCTCCGGAGGGATCGCATCCAGCGCCCGGCGCAGATTGTCCGAGACGGCGAGCATGTCACGCGCAAAACCGGCGACGGAATAGGACTTGGCATCCTTCACCTCGCGCTCGGTGCGCCGGCGCAGATTGTCCATCTCGGCGGCTAGGCGCAGATAGCGGTCGCGCAGCTCGCCGTTTTCGGCTTTCAGAAGCTCGAGCGGGTCCGGCTGCGAGGCCTCTTCCTGCGCAATATCGTTCTCGACGTAGGCGGCAGCGTCGGCTGCGGCATCGGCCGCAGTTGCGTCAGGTCCGTTTTTCGTCGTGTCATCGGTCATGACGGTCTCCGGTTGGTGTCTTCAGATGCGCCCGATATCGAGGTTTGACCAAAAAAAATCAAGTCTGCGTGACAAAGAAGCGAAAATTCCGCCGTCTTCGTCAAACTGTCAAAGCGGATTGCGCGAAAGCCGGGAAACGAGCTGGGCGGTATAGTCCACCATCGGCACGATGCGGGAATAATTGAGCCGCGTCGGGCCAATGACGCCGACGGCGCCGACGATGCGATCGTCATCGTCACGATAGGGCGCGACGATGAGCGACGAGCCGGAGAGCGAGAACAGCTTGTTTTCCGAGCCGATGAAGATGCGCACGCCCGAACCGGTTTCGGCGAGATTGAGGATCTCGATCAGGCTGTCCTTCTTTTCGAGATCGTCGAACAGCAGGCGGAGCCGGTCGAGATCCTCGGCGCCGGCGAGACCTTCGAGCAGGTTGGCGCGGCCGCGGATGATCAGCTGCGCCGGCTTGCCCTCGTCCGGGCTGCCGGCCCAGACGGCGATGCCGCGCTCGACGAGATCCCGCGACAGGGCATCGAGTTCGTGCCGGACGTTATCCTTCAGCTGGCTTAATTGTTTGCGCAGCTCCGGCAGGGTCTGGCCGGACATGTGGGCATTGAGAAAATTCGCCGCCTCCGCCAGCTGCGAGGAGGTGACGCCCGCCGGCAGCTCGATGATGCGGTTCTCCACCTGATCGTGATCCCCGACGAGCACGGCCAGCGCCTTTGTCGGTTCCAGCCGGATGAACTCGACATGTTTGAGCACCGGATCGCTTTTCGAGGTGATGACCAGGCCGGCGCCGCGCGAAATGCCCGACAGCATGCGGCTCGCCTCGTTCATCATCGATTCCACCGGATTGCCGCCGCTTTCGGCCCGCACCTGACGGTCGATGCTGGCGCGGTCCTCGGCCGAGAGGTCGCCGACCTGCATGAAGGCATCGACGAAGAATCGCAGGCCGATCTGGGTGGGCAGCCGGCCGGCGCTAATATGCGGCGAATAGATCAGGCCGAGATCTTCGAGATCGCTCATGACGTTGCGCACCGAGGCCGGCGACAGCGACATCGGCAGCAGGCGGGACAGATTGCGCGAACCGAGCGGCTCGCCGCTCTCCAGATAGCCTTCGACGATGCGGCGAAAAATTTCCCTGGAGCGCTCGTCGAGCGCAGCAACGGCATCCGAAACCGATGTCGACCTGATGCCCATGAACCTCTCGAACCCGCGCTGATGATACTGCCCAAAGTTAAGTCAAACTTGCACCCGTGGCAAAAGGGAATTTGCAAATGAGCGCCGCCAATCGTAGAAGCGGTCAACAAACCCCAGGAGATAAGAATGCGGCCTTCAGGCAGAAAAATCGACCAGATGCGCAAGGTTTCGTTCGAGCGCAATTTTTCCAAGCATGCGGAAGGCTCCTGCCTGGTGAAGTTTGGCGATACGCATGTGCTTTGCACTGCGAGTCTCGAAGAAAAAACGCCGCCATGGCTGCGCAATACCGGCAAGGGCTGGGTCACGGCCGAATACGGCATGCTGCCGCGGGCGACCGGCGAGCGCATGAAACGCGAGGCGGCCGCCGGCAGGCAGGGTGGCCGCACCCAGGAAATCCAGCGGCTGATCGGCCGGTCGCTGCGCGCCGTCGTCGATCTGCAGGCGCTCGGCGAGCGGCAGATCACTCTCGATTGCGACGTCATCCAGGCGGATGGCGGCACCCGGACAGCCTCGATCACCGGCGGCTGGATCGCGCTTTACGACTGCCTGAAATGGATGGAAAGCCGCAACATGATCAAGGTCGACCGGGTCCTGAAGGATCATGTCGCCGCCATCTCCTGCGGCGTTTTCGCCAGCCAGCCGGTGATCGACCTCGATTACCTCGAGGATTCTTCGGCCGAGACCGACGCCAACTTCGTGATGACCGGCGCCGGCGGGATCGTCGAAATCCAGGGGACGGCCGAAGGCACGCCGTTTTCCGAAGAGGAATTCACCTCGCTGATGGGTCTTGCCAAGAACGGCATCGGCGAGCTCGTCGCCCTGCAGAAACAGGCGATTGCGGGATGAACTCCATGCTGGAAGGCATGCTGGAAACGGCGCTCTATGCGCGGGATCTCGATGAGGCCGAGGCGTTCTACGAGAACGTTCTCGGGCTTGAAAAGATTACCCGCGCTGCCAACCGGCATGTCTTCTTCCGCTGCGGCCCCGGCGTTCTCCTGATCTTCAATCCCGAGGAAACGGTGAAGCCGCCGGCGCCCGACGCGCTGCAGGTGCCGCCGCACGGCACGAGCGGAAATGGCCATGCCTGCTTCAGGGTCTCAGGCCGCAATATCGATGCCATGGCCGAGCGGCTGAGGGCGGCGGCCGTTGCGATCGAATCGGAAGTGCATTGGCCGAATGGCGGCCGCTCGATATATTTCCGCGATCCCGCCGGCAACAGCCTGGAATGCGCGGAGGCTAAAATCTGGGGCATCGAACAGGATATCTGAATGCGCAAGCTCGAAACGAAGACCATCGTCGTCGCCAGCCACAATGCCGGCAAGATCCGCGAGATCCAGGAACTGATCGGCCCGCTCGGCTTCACCGCCAAATCGGCGGCCGAGCTGAATTTCGTCGAACCTGACGAAACCGGCACGAGCTTCGAGGAGAATGCGACGATCAAGGCGGTCGCCTCGGCCAATGCTGCCGGCATGCCGGCGCTTTCGGACGATTCCGGCCTGGTGGTCGACGCGCTCGGCGGTGATCCCGGCGTCTATACCGCCAATTGGGCGGAGACATCCAACGGCACGCGCGATTTCGACATCGCGATGGCGAAGGTGGAAAAGGCGCTGCAGGATGCCGGCGCGACCAAGCCGGAACAGCGCACCGCGCGTTTCGTCAGCGTGCTCTGCCTTGCCTGGCGGGACGGTCACACGGAGCTCTTCCGCGGCGAGGTAGAGGGCAATGTCGTCTGGCCGCCGCGCGGCACGCAGGGCTTCGGCTACGATCCGGTCTTCCAGCCCGAGGGATATGGCGTCACCTTCGGCGAGATGAGCGGCGAGGAAAAACACGGCTGGGCGATCGGCAAGCCGCAGGCGCTGTCGCACCGGGCCCGTGCCTTCAAACTCTTTGTCGAAACCTGCCTGGAGGCATAAGGTCGGTTCGTGGACAATTTCGACACGCCAAGCCTTTCGCGAGACGCCGCACTTCTGCCCGATACCGGCGAGCCCGGCTTCGGCGTCTATGTGCATTGGCCCTTCTGCGCGGCGAAGTGTCCCTATTGCGATTTCAACAGCCATGTGCGTCATCAGCCGGTCGATCAGGAGCGCTTTGCGGCCGCTTTCCTGAAGGAGATGGCGGCGGTCCGGGCCATCAGCGGCCCGAAGACGGTCACCAGCGTCTTCCTCGGCGGCGGCACGCCCTCGCTGATGAAACCGGAAACGGTCTCGGCCATTCTCGACGGCATTGCCCGGCACTGGCATGTGCCTGCCGGCATCGAGATCACCATGGAGGCGAACCCTTCGAGCGTCGAGGCCGACCGCTTCCGCGGCTACCGGGCGGCCGGCGTCAACCGCGTCTCGCTCGGCGTGCAGGCGTTGAACGATCGGGATCTGAAATTCCTCGGCCGGCTGCATGACGTCGCCGATGCGCTGAAGGCGATCCGGCTGGCGCGTGACATTTTTCCGCGCATGTCCTTCGACCTGATCTATGCCCGACCGGAGCAGACGGTCGAACAGTGGGAAAAGGAACTCAAGGAGGCGATCTCCTATGCGGTCGACCACCTCTCCCTCTACCAGCTGACCATCGAGGAAGGCACGCCCTTTTACGGCCTGCATAAATCGGGCAAGCTGGTGGTGCCGGATGGCGAGCAATCGGCCGTGCTCTACGAGGCGACGCAGGAGATCACCGCACGCGAGGGCATGCCGGCCTACGAGGTCTCCAACCACGCCCGGCCGGGCGCCGAAAGCCGGCATAACCTGACCTACTGGCGTTACGGCGATTATGCCGGTATCGGCCCGGGCGCGCATGGAAGGCTGACGCGCGGCCCCGAAAAAATCGCGACGGCGACCGAGCGCAAGCCGGAAGCCTGGCTCGAGATGGTCGAGCGCGACGGCCATGGCATTCTCGACGAGGAACGGCTCGGCTACGAGGAACAGTCCGACGAATTGCTGCTGATGGGACTGCGGCTGCGGGAAGGCGTCGATCTTGCCCGCTGGCAGCAGCTTTCCGGCCGCGACCTCGACCCGAAACGCGAAGAGTTTCTGCTCGAACACAAATTCATCGAGCGGATCGGCAATTCACGCCTGCGCTGCACACCCTCGGGCATGCTGATCCTCGATTCCGTCGTCGCCGATCTCGCCTGCTGAGGTCCATGGGACCATTGGTTTCGAGTGCGGCGGCATCGACATCGCCGCCGCATCGACAGGCGTTTTCAGCCGTGGCTGGTGGCGCCCGCCTTGAACAGGCTGCCGGTCGGCGTCTTCAGGAACATCTCCAGCGGAATATGCTCCTGGTGCAGGAAGCCGGTCGCCGGCAGCAGGCCGTCGCGGACCATTTCGATCACGGCAACGACGGAGGCCGACGTCGTCCAGGCGATTGCCGTGCGGCGCGCGCCGGCAATCTCGATCGGATAATAGGCGCGCACGAACTCCTTGCGGCGCAGGCTGCCGTTCTCCGTGCCTTCGGCTGCGACATGCACATAGACGACGTCGTCTTCAACCGGCGGCTTGGCGTTGGTCAGGATTTCGCCGGCCAGCTTGCGCTTGTCGCGCATCAGAAGCTCATGGAAGAAGAAGTTCATCAGCTCCATGTGGCCGGGATAACGCATGGTCTTGTAGTCGAGATTGTCGATCTTGCCGAGCATGGTGTCGCACATGGTGCCAAGGCCGCCCGAGGTCGTGAAGGCTTCGAGCTTGACGCCGCCGACATAGACGGTTTCGTGCCATTCCATCGGCGAGACGAGCTTGCGCGTCCCGCCCTCGATGACCTCGCAATCGTTCAGATATTCGTTGACGACGCCTTCGGGCGACCAGTTGAAGGCATAACCGAGCAATCCCGTCGGATGCTGCGGCAGGGCACCGACGCGCATGCGGATCGAACGGCAGCGCTCGAAGCCGTCGGCTAGGCTGGCGCCGACGATGCCGACGAAACCCGGGGCCAGGCCGCATTGCGGCGCCATCAGGCCGCGGGCAGTCTTCGACAATTCGATAATGAAATTCGTTGTGGGAACGTCTTCGGTCAGATCGAAATAATGAATGCCGGCGAGATGGGCGGCGCGCGCCAATTCGATGTTCAGATGATAAGGCAGGCAGGAGAGCACTGCCTCGACATTGGAGAGCAACTCGCGGATCACCGCAGGATCGGAGATATCGCCGGTGCGGCACTTGAACGGAACGTCGCCCAGCGGCAGTTGCGCATCGACGCCGATGACCTCGAAGCCACCTTCATGCAATAGCGTTGCCGCCAGCCGTCCAACCTTGCCGAGGCCGAGAACGGCGATCTTTCTGAAACTCATCATTCCTCCCGTTGCGCCCTTTTCGGCGCTTCTTCGTCTTATGTCACATTCCAAAACCGCTGCGCCCTTCCGGGCGACCGGCATTGGATGGCCGGAGGTATAGAATAAAAAGCTTATAAAAGAAAACGGCCGGAATCGCTTCCGGCCATCGAATGTCTGCAACGCCACGCGTCTTTCCAGACGCGCAAACGACACTGGAACACTTTGAATTCTATTCGTTGATCAGCCGCTTCAGCAGCTCGACTTCGTGCGACAGCTTGGTGTCGCCGGAAATCAGCTCTTCGATCTTGCGCACGGCATGCAGCACGGTCGTGTGATCGCGCCCGCCGAAACGGCGGCCGATCTCGGGGAAGGAGCGCGGCGTCAGCGTCTTCGACAGATACATGGCGATCTGGCGCGGCTTGACGATGACGCGGGTGCGGCGGTTCGAAACCAGTTCCTGGCGCGAGACGTTGTAGTGCCTGGCGACGATGCGCTGGATGTCCTCGATGCGCACGCGGCGGGGTTCGCCGGAGCCGACGAGATGAGCAAGCAGTTCATCGACGCGCTCGATCGACAGGTTCGGCTCGAAGGAGCGCCGGAAGACCAGCTGGTTGAAAGCGCCTTCGAGTTCGCGGCCGCTGGCCGTGACGTTGCGGGCGACATGCTGGAGCAGCTCGGCCGGAATTTCCAGCGACGGATCTTCGAGCCGGGCTGCCGCAAGGCGACGCCTGAGGATCTCCAGGCGCATCTCGTAATCCGGCGCGTCGAATTCGATCGCGACACCGCCCTGCAGGCGCGAACGCACACGGGGATCGAGCGATTCCAGCTCCCAAGGGGCGCGGTCGGCGGCGACGACGACCTGCTTGGCGCTGTCGAGCAGCATGTTGAGCAGATGGCAGAATTCATGCTGGATCATCTTGCCCTGGAGGAACTGCATGTCATCGATGATCAGGAGATCGATGTTGCGCAGCGAATCCTTCAGCGTTAGCGCGTCATTGTCGCGGATCGCGGTGGCGAAGCGCCACATGAAATATTCGGCCGTCAAATAGACGACGCGCAGTGCCCGCGGATTCTGCACCGCCGCATTGGCGATTGCCTGCAGCAGATGGGTCTTGCCGAGGCCGACCGTCGAATGGATGAACAGCGGATTGAAGCGCACGGCGCCGGAACCGGCTTCGGCGATCGTCTTCGCCGCTGCAAGCGCGACGCGGTTCGAGCTGCCTTCGACGAAGGTGTCGAAGGTGAAGCGGCTATCGAGCGGCGAGCCGAAGAGCGGCGAGCCAAAGCTTGCGGGCCTTGCCGCAGCAACGGAGGAAACCGCCTGCTGGACGGCCTGGCCGGCCGGCTGGGCGCTTGCGGGGCGGCGCGACTGGGGGGCAACGACCGGCTCGGGCTGGACCGCCTCATCGAGCGTCTTCGTGCCGCTGCGTGTCGCCGTGCGCACCAGGACTTCGATCTTTAGAATTTCCGGATCCTCGGCCTGGAACAGACCGGTAATGAGATCGAGATAACGATTATTGATCCAGGATTTCAGAAAGGTGGTGGGAACCGACAGGCGAACCACGCTCTTCGATACCGAATGAAGCTTCAGCCTGGCGAACCAGCTGGCATAGACGTCAGGGCCGACCTGCGCCTTCAAGCGAGCGCTGACGCGCTCAAACAAGATGCTGTGCTGCATTTCCGCCTTTGCTTCTCCCACTTCAAGGCGAATGGAGCCAAACGTCTGCGGCGCCACTTCCCCATTGTCGAGCCCGCCCGCCGTCATCGTATTCATCTGCATAATGCCGCCTTTCAATTCCACCGGGCGGCTTCCGCTAAAATAGCCGCCCGATTATTCCCCGCTTTGGCGAGCTGACGGCATCCTCATGAAGCCGCTTGCCTGCCGGTTCACTCAAACACTGCCCCCGAAGGGACCGGCACAGAATTCCGTTGCAGGGACCGCAGTCATGCGGCAACCTTCATCGGCTTTCCGTGCCAGGCTGGCGGTCGATCCTCGTTTTCGGCCGACAGCCCGAACGCAATATCACTTTAACCTTCTCCGACGACCTCGCCTTAAACGTGTGGCCGCTGAAGGCACAAAACATCCCTGCCCGTAACAGCCACGTTACGGCCCAAATCCGTCGAGTGCTTGAAAAAACGGAAGCGCAAGGCCCCGTAACAAATGGCACAAACTTATCGCCCTGCCGACGTGGCAGTTAAGACCGAGCCTCTGCAGGTGATGTCCGCGCCCTTTGTTGGAGGCCATTTAGGCAGGATCAAAAGGCAATATCAACGATGAATTTTACGCAAAATTAAGAAGCGGGCATTGACTCCGCCGGCCCTTTTCGGGCGTCACACCAGCGTCAAAAAAGAATCGCTTTTGAATCAAGGAGATTCCCCGTTCGGGCTATTTTGACACGCATGGAAAGAAAAAAAATAAAAATCTGCTTGACTCCCCCCTGGTTCCGCAAGCGTGGGGCAGAGTCGCGTAGCGTCGAAGCATCCTTGCGCAAGTCTTTGTTTTTAAACGTTTTTTCCTGTCATGGTGCTGACACGAAACAGTCGTGAGATTAACCATACAGGAGCTGATCGGCGGAATCGAAAAAGCCCGGTAAAATTACCGGGCTAATCATAAAGATGAAGGCGTTAACGGAAGATTACGCGGTCGCGGTGACCGAAAGAGCCTTCACACGAGCGGCGAGACGCGAGACCTTGCGCGATGCCGTGTTGGCGTGCAGCACGCCCTTGCTGGCGGCGCGGGCAAGCTCGGGCTGAGCCGCCAGGAAAGCTTCCTTCGCCTTGGCGGCGTCGCCGGATGCGATAGCCTCTTCGACCTGGCGAACGAAAGTACGAACGCGCGAGCGACGAGCCTTATTGACGTCGGTACGGCGGGCGATCTTGCGGGTCGCTTTTTTCGCCGAAGTTGTATTGGCCATGGATGCCTCTCTCAAGAATTCGAACAAACTCCGCCATTACCGCGGGCCCTGCGGCCACAAAATCCAGCAATGCGGGAGCAATCGCGGAAAACCAAACCGGCTTTCCGAACCGTGGGCGGGCATATAACTCTAAAGCCGGCCCACGTCAACGCGGATTTTCAAGCTTTGCCGCGGGAACCGCCGAAAAGCATTCAGCGGTGCCTAAAAGCCGGTTTGCGCTTCTCGACAAAGGCCGCCATGCCTTCTTTCTGGTCGTCCGTGGCAAAGAGGCTGTGAAACAGCCGGCGTTCGAAACGCAAGCCCTCCTCCAGCGTCGTCTCGAAGGCGCGGTTGACCGCCTCCTTGGCCATCAGGACCGAGGGCTGAGACAGCGAGGCAATCTTTTCGGCCGCGGCAAAAGCCTCGTCGAGCAGACGATCGGGCGCCACAACACGCGAAACGAGTCCCGAGCGTTCGGCCTCCGCCGCATCCATCATCCGGCCGGTCAGGATCAGATCCATCGCCTTTGCCTTGCCGACGGCGCGCGTCAGCCGCTGCGAGCCGCCCATGCCGGGAATGACGCCGAGGGTGATTTCCGGCTGGCCGAACTTCGCCGTCTCCGAGGCGATGATGAAATCGCACATCATCGCGAGTTCGCAGCCACCGCCGAGCGCAAAGCCGCTGACGGCGGCGATCACCGGCTTGCGGGCCTTGGCAACCTCGTCCCAGCCGCTGATGAAATCACTCTTATAGATATCGGCGAATGCAAGCGGCTGCATCTCCTTGATATCGGCACCGGCGGCAAAGGCGCGTTCGGACCCGGTCAGCACGATGGCGCCGACCGCCTCGTCGGTGTGAAAGGCGGCATAGGCCTGCTTCAATTCCTTCAGCACGGTGGAATTCAGCGCGTTCAGCGCCTGCGGGCGGTTCAGCGTGATGAGGCCGACATTGCCTCGGGTTTCGACGATCACGGTCTCATAGGCCATGCTGTTCTCCCGGTTCTCTCTCATTTCTGGCAGGTGGCGCAGTAAAAAGTGGAGCGGCCCGCCTGGACGATACGGGCGACCGTACCGCTGCAGCCGGGCGTGCGGCAAGCCTGACCTTCGCGATCATAGACGGAGAAGGAATGCTGGAAATAGCCGAGCGATCCGTCGGTCTGGATATGGTCGCGCAGCGACGACCCGCCGGCGGCGATTGCATCGGCGATGACGTTGCGGATTGCGGCGACGAGCAGGCTAAGCTGTGCCTTCGGCCGCCCGCCTGGTGTCACCAGCGTGCCGGCGGCCCGGATCGGCGAAAGATGCGAGCGCCACAGCGCCTCGCAGACATAGATATTGCCGAGACCGGCAATGTTCTTCTGGTCGAGCAGCGCGCTTTTCAGCGGCTGCGCCTTGTCGCGGAAGCGTTCGGCCAGATAGGCGGCGCCAAGCTCGTTTCCGGTCGGCTCCGGGCCGAGATCGCGGAAGAAGGGATGGCCAGCGAGCTCGGCACGCCCCACCATATCCATGAAGCCGAAACGGCGCGGATCATTATAGACGACGCGGCGCGGGCCGCCTGAACCTTCGAGATGAAAGACGACGTGATCGTGCTTCTCGTCCTTTGCGCGGGCATGGTGGAATTCGCCAGGCGTGGCCGAGGCGCCACCCTCCTCGACACGGAAAGAACCGGACATGCCGAGGTGGGAAATCAGCGTATTGCCGTCGTCGAGATCGACCAGCAGATATTTGGCGCGACGACCGAGCCCGACGATGGTGCGGCCGGAAACCCTGTCGGCGAAAGCGTCGGGAAAGGGGAAGCGCAGATCGCCGCGGCGCAGCTCCAGCCTTGCGATGCGAGCCCCCTCCATCGCCGGCGCCAGGCCGCGTTTGACCGTTTCGACTTCTGGCAATTCCGGCATCTTAACCCATCTATATCTAACGTGTTTCAACCGACGACGATGTGCGCTATAGCGCCAGAGTGCCGCGGAGAGCGCGGCCCAGTGATAACGTCGCGCGCGGTCTTTCGCTATGGCCGCCGCAGCGATCTTCAAGGAATGGAGCAGCCTGATGTCAGAAAGCCGCACCTCCGCCGATGGCGGCATGGAGACCTCCTACGGCTTCCGCGAGGTGCCGGGCGGCGACAAGCAGGGCCTGGTGAACCAGGTGTTCCACAAGGTCGCCAAGCGCTACGACATCATGAACGACGTCATGTCGATGGGCATGCACCGCGCCTGGAAGGATGCGATGATCTCGGCGCTCAACCCGCGCAAGGAGCCGGGTTACAAGGTGCTCGACGTTGCCGGCGGCACTGGCGACATCGCCTTCCGCATCGTCGAGGCTTCCGGCCGGCAGGCGCATGCGACCGTGCTCGATATCAACGGCTCGATGCTCGGCGTCGGCGCCGAACGGGCCGAAAAGAAGAAGCTTTCCGGCAATCTCACCTTCGTCGAGGCGAATGCCGAGGAACTGCCTTTCGAGGCGGCCAGCTTCGACGCCTATACGATCGCCTTCGGCATACGCAACGTGCCCCGGATCGATGCGGCGCTGTCGGAGGCTTATCGCGTGCTGAAGCGCGGCGGTCGGCTGCTGGTCCTGGAATTTTCCGAAGTCGACATGCCGCTTCTCGACAAGATCTATGACGCCTGGTCGTTCAATGCCATTCCGCAATTCGGCAAGGCAATCACCGGCGATGCCGAACCCTACCAGTATCTGGTCGAATCGATCCGCAAATTCCCCAACCAGGAGAATTTCGCGGCGATGATCCGCCAGGCCGGCTTTTCCCGCGTCACCTACACCAATTATACCGGCGGCATTGCCGCGCTGCATTCCGGCTGGAAGCTCTGAGGGAATGAAGAAAAGAAACACGGACCTCCCTCGGCGGGGCACTGCCGCATGAGCACTTTCGGAGCCTATTTCCGCCTCTGGCGCGTCGGCTGGGTGCTCGTGCGTGAGGGCGTCGTGTCGGCGCTTCCTTCCGAAGGCCTGCCGGCGCCGATCGCGCTTGCCAAATCCTTCATTACGATATTCGAGCGGAGCAAGGCGCGGCATCAGAAGCGCAGCGACCGATTGGCGCAGGCCGTCGAGCGGCTCGGCCCCTCTTATGTGAAGATCGGGCAGTTCCTGGCGACGAGGCCGGATGTCGTCGGCGTCGAATTCGCCAACGACCTGTCGCAGCTTCAGGACCGGATGGCCTTCTTTCCCTCGGCTGCCGCCAAGGCCAATATCGAAGGCTCGCTCGGACGGCCGATCGGCGAGCTCTATGCGAGCTTCGGCGATCCGATCGCCGCCGCATCGATCGCCCAAGTGCATCCGGCCGAGGTCGAGACATCAGCAGGCCGCAAGAAGGTCGCCGTCAAGATCGTGCGGCCGGGCGTGCGCCAGCGCTTTGCCCATGACATCGAAGCGATGTATCTCGTCGCCTATATGCAGGAGCGTTTCCTGGCCTCCAGCCGGCGGCTGCGGCCGGTCGAGGTGACGAAGACGCTGGAACAGACGACGAAAGTGGAGATGGATCTTCGCCTGGAGGCGGCAGCACTTTCCGAAATCGCCGAAAATACCGAGAGGGATCCCGGTTTCCGCGTGCCGAAGGTCGACTGGGAGCGCACCGGCCGCGACGTCATCACCATGGAGTGGATCGACGGCACGAGGATGTCCGATGTCGAGGGCCTGCGGGCAGCCGGCCACGATCTCAACCTGCTTGCCGATACACTGATCCAGTCGTTCCTGCGCCATACGCTGCGCGACGGTTTCTTCCATGCCGACATGCATCCCGGCAACCTCTTCGTGGATGCGGACGGCATGATCGTCGCCGTCGACATGGGCATTGTCGGGCGGCTCGGCAAAAAGGAACGGCGGTTCCTCGCCGAAATTCTCTATGGCTTCATCACCCGCGATTATATCCGCGTTGCCGAGGTGCATTTCGAGGCGGGTTATGTGCCGGGACACCACAATGTCGAGAGTTTTGCCCAGGCGATCCGGGCGATCGGCGAGCCGATCCACGGACAGCCGGCCGAGACGATCTCGATGGGCAAGCTCTTGACGCTGCTGTTCGAAGTGACCGAACTCTTCGACATGGCGACGCGGCCGGAATTGGTGATGCTGCAGAAGACCATGGTCGTGGTCGAGGGCGTGTCGCGCATGCTCAATCCGCGCTTCAACATGTGGAAGGCCTCCGAGCCCGTCGTCGGGGACTGGATCCGAACCAATCTCGGCCCGAAGCGGATCGCCACCGATCTCAAGGACGGGCTGAAGGCGGCGGTAAAGCTCGCCGAAGCCGTGCCGGAAATTGCAGCAAAGACCGAAAAATTCCACCATCAGCTCCTGCATATGAGCGAACACGGCTTACGTTTCGACGCTGAGACCGCCGAAGCGATCGGCAAGGCCGAGGCGCGGCATAACCGTTCGGCCAGGATTGCGCTGTGGATCATCGCATTGACGCTTCTCTATATTGCCTGGATGCTGAGCTGACTGCCTTTCGATAACATGCTGTGTTCGGCATTTAGGATATCCCATCTTAGGGAGGGCTCGCTTAGTCTCGCAGTTTAGGAGATACGGCACATGCAGCACGAACGCCCTGGCATCGAACTTTCCGGACGACCGCTCGGTTTTGCCGAGATGGCGGCGATCGGTGCAGGCAAGGCGACGATTTCGGCTTCGGCGACCGGCATGGCCCGCATCGCGATCGCCCGCGAGATCGTCGAGGATGCGATTGCCTCCGGCATGCCGGTCTATGGCTCGACGACGGGCGTCGGCGCGATGAAGGATGTCGAGTGGTCGGCCGACGAGCTCGACACGTTCAATCTCGGCCTGGTGCGCGCCCATCATTTCGGCACCGGCACGCCGTTTTCCTGCAACGTCGTGCGCAATGCCATGGCGATCCGCGTCAACACGGCGCTGACCGGCCAGGTCGGCTGCACGCCGGAGCTGATCCAGGCCTATATCACCATGCTCGAAGCCGATCTCATCCCGGTCGTGCGCCGCACCGGCTCGATCGGCTGCGCCGATATCGGGCTGATGGGGCAGATCGGCGCGGTGCTGACCGGCGTCGGCGAAGCAGTCTATCGCGGCCAGCGGATGCAGGCGGCAGAGGCTTTCCGGGCGGCGGGCCTGCAGCCGGTGCGGATGGCGCCGCGCGACAGCCTCGCCTCGCTCAGCATCAATGCGGTGAGCTTTGCGGCGGCGGCGGAGACGACGCGCAATGCGGCGGCCTCGATCCGTATCCTGCTGGCGACGGCGATGATGGCTGCCGGCGCGCTCGGCGCCTCCCGCGATCCCTGGAAGGCGGTCCGCCATGTCGGCACGGCGCGCGAGGCGCTGATCGGCGCCTGGCTTTGCAATGCTTCCGACGACTGGAACTGGCCAGTTGCAACGCACGTGCAGGATCCGCTCAGCCTGCGGATGATCGCCCAGGTGTTCGGCGCCGTGATCGAAAACCTGCTTTCAACAGGCCATAAGATCCTTGCGGCCACCGGGCGTTCGGACGACAATCCCGTCGTGGTCGAGGGCCGGGTAATGACGTCGGGCGGGTCACTGCCGCTCGATGTGACGATCCTGCTCGAATCGGCAGCACTCTGCATGGCGCATGCGGCGCGCAACGCCTTCAACCGCTGCGTTATCCTCGGCAACGGCCAGCGGCGCGACCTGCCGGTCAATCTCGTGCCGCCGGGGCGGATCGCCACCGGTTTCGGGCCGATCATCAAGCTTGCCGGCGAGATTTTTTCGCGCGTGCTGTCGATGTCCAATCCGGTTTCGGCGCAATCGCTGGTGGTGGCGGCCGGGCTGGAGGACGAGGCGGCCTTCCTGCCGCTGGTGATCGAGCGCTTCGAGCGGCAGATGCAGGCGCTGAAGCGCCTGGCAGCACTCGAAGCGCTGCTGTCGGCCCAGGCGATCGACATCCTCGGTGACGAACCGAAGGGTGTGGCCGCCATGCTCTACGAGGTGGTGCGCAAACATGCAGATTTCTATATCGTTGACCGGCCGCTTTCGGCGGAGGTGGAGGCGATCGAGGAAGAGCTCGGCTCGGACGACTTCCTCTCGAAGCTGACCGAGCAGGTTCCGATCGCGTCCTTCGACGATTTCTTCGCGCTCGGCTCGCTGGATCGCATCGAGGAACGGCTGACCCGCCAGGAGCCTCTGATTTCAGCTTAGGAAGGGAATCGGCATGGATTTCGATCTCGTTCTGCAGGGCACGGTGGTGCTGCCGGACCGCATTCTCGAAGCGGGTTATGTCGCCGTGCACGACGGTAAGATTGCCGAGGTCGGCCTCGGCGTGCCGCCTGCGGCGCGTGAACGCCATCTGCTCGGCAAAGCGTTGATCATGCCCGGCGCGATCGACGCGCAGGTGCATTCGCTGTCCCAGAAGAACCAGGAGGACTTCATCTGGTCGACGCGATCGGCAGCCGCCGGCGGCGTGACAACAATCGTCGACATGCCTTATGACGAGGGCGATCTCGTCTGTTCGGCGGCGGCGGTCAAACGCAAGATCGAGCATGCCGGCAGGCAGGCGCGCGTCGATTTCGCACTTTACGGCACCATCGATCCGGAAGAAGGCCCGGCGCGAATTGCCGAGATGGTCGAGGCCGGTGTTGCGGCCTTCAAATTCTCGACCTTCGGCACCGACCCCAAGCGTTTTCCGCGCATTCCGCCCGCCCTGCTCGACGCCTGCTTTGCGGCAATCGCTCCGACCGGGCTGACGGCCGGTGTGCACAATGAAGATGACGAGGCGGTGCGCAGCTATATGGAGCAGGTGAAGGCGAGCGGTATCACCGACTGGCGGGCGCATGGCCTGTCGCGGCCTGCGATTACCGAACTGCTGGCGATGCACACGATCTTCGAAACGGGTGCGAGCACCGGCTGCCCGGCCCATGTGGTGCACTGCTCGCTCGGGCGCGGTTATGACATCGCCCGCGCCTATCGCCGCGACGGCTTTGCGGCGACCGTCGAATGCTGCATTCACTATCTGACGCTCGACGAGGAAAACGACGTGAAGCGCCTCGGCGGCAAGGCGAAGATCAATCCGCCGCTGCGGCCGCGCGCCGAGGTGGAGAAGCTCTGGCGGAAAGTGGCCGACGGTGATGTCTGGCTGGTCTCGACCGATCACGTCAGCTGGTCGGAAAACCGCAAGACCAACCCTGATATGCTTGCCAACGCCTCCGGCGTTCCCGGCCTCGAGGTGCTGGTGCCGCTCTTCGTCAAAGGCGCGATCGAACGTGGCATTCCCTTGACCTGGGCAGTCCGGCTGATGGCGGAAAATCCGGCCAGGCATTTCCGGCTCGACCATATCAAGGGGGCGCTGACGCCGGGCAAGGATGCCGATATCACCGTGCTCGAACCGACGGAGAGCGTCTATGACGCGTCGGCAAGCGGCAACAACATCGTCGGCTGGAGCCCTTACAACGGCATTCGCCTGCCCTGGACCGTTGCCGCCACCTATCTTCGCGGCGAAAAGATCGCCGAAGGCGGAAATGTGCTGGCCGAGCCTGGCACCGGGCAATTCATCCGGCCGCTGCCACGCCAGGTCATTGCGGGAGGCGGTGCATGAACCGTAATCTGCCCGTCAATGCAGAACGGATCGCCGGGGATATCGAGGCGCTCGCCGCAATCACCGAGCCGGGGCATCCCTGGACGCGGCGGGCTTTTTCGCCGCTCTTCCTCGACGGCCGGGCCTATATCGAGGCGCGGATGAAGGCGGCGGGGCTGGAAACCCGGATCGATGCCGCCGGCAATCTGATCGGCCGGCGCACCGGTCGCAAACCCTGGCTCGGCACGATCATGCTCGGCTCGCATTCCGACACGGTCCCGGACGGCGGCCGCTTCGACGGCATTGCCGGGGTGATCTCGGCGCTGGAGGTGGCGCGCGCGCTCGCCGACCAGGCTATCGAACTTGACCACGATCTCGAAATCGTCGATTTCCTTGCCGAGGAGGTCAGCATTTTCGGCGTCTCCTGCATCGGCAGCCGCGGCATGACCGGGCAATTGCCGGAGGCCTGGCTTTCCCGGGTCAGCGATGGGCGCGACCTTGCCGAAGGCATCGCTGAGGTGGGTGGCAGGCCAGGTGTGCTGGCGCAGCAGAAGCGGCCGGATATAGCAGGCTTTCTCGAGCTGCATATCGAGCAGGGCCCGGTGCTCGAAGCCGGAAGGGAGGATATCGGCATCGTCACCGCGATCTCGGGCATCACCCGGATCGAGATCACCGTCGAGGGGCGCGCCGACCACGCCGGCACGACGCCGATGGACCGGCGGGCGGATGCCCTGGTGGCGGCCTCGCAGCTGGTGCTCGACATCCGCAATGCCGCCGCCGAGCTTGCCAGGACGCCAGGCCATTTCGCCGCGACGGTCGGCGAATTCCGGATCGAGCCGAATGCCGCCAATGTCGTGCCGTCGAAAGTGGTGCTGCTGATCGACGGCCGCGCCGAAATCCGCGCCGACATGGACGCCTTCTGCCGCTGGCTCGACGGCCATGTCGAAAAGCTGGCAACAGCCTACGGCGTGACCATCGGGACACCGAACCGGGTTTCCGACAATCAGCCGACACCCGGCGATGCCGGCCTGCTCTCGACGCTGGAGGCTGCCTGCGAACGCGCCGGCGCAAAACATCGGCGCATGGCCTCCGGTGCAGGACACGATACGGCCTGGATCGCCAAGGTGGCGCCGGCGGCGATGATCTTCGTGCCCTGCCGGGAAGGCCGCAGCCATTCCGCCGACGAATGGGCCGAGAATGACGATATTGCGCTCGGCGCCGCCGTGCTTTTCCAAGCAGTGCGCGAGATGGATAAGGCTTTGAACGAGGAGACGGCCAATGGGGCGCATACTGGTTGAGAAGGATGTGGAAGCCGCCGTCAAGGGCGGCTCCGTCTATGCCGCCGGCGGCGGCGGCTGGGCCGATCATGGCCGCATGCTCGGTTATGCCGCCGTCAATGTCGGCAAGCCGGAGCTGGTCTCGATCGACGAGCTGCAGGACGAGGACTGGATCGCCACGGCAGCGGCGATCGGCGCGCCAGCCTCGACCACCCCCTGGGAAATGCAGGGCATCGATTATGTGAAGGCAGTGCAGCTCTTACAGGAGGCGCTGGGCGAGAAACTCTCCGGGCTGATCATCGGCCAGAACGGCAAATCCTCGACGCTGAACGGCTGGCTGCCGTCGGCTATCCTCGGCACCAAGGTGGTCGACGCGGTCGGCGATATCCGCGCGCATCCGACAGGCGATATGGGCTCGATCGGCATGGCCGGATCGCCCGAGCCGATGATCCAGACCGCGGTCGGCGGCAACCGGGCGGAGAACCGCTATATCGAGCTGGTGGTGAAAGGGGCGACGGCGAAGATCTCGCCGGTGCTGCGCGCCGCCGCCGATCAATCCGGCGGCTTCATCGCCAGCTGCCGCAATCCGCTTCGGGCGTCCTACGTTCGCAGCCATGCGGCGCTCGGCGGCATCTCGATGGCGCTTGCGCTCGGCGAAGCGATCATCGCGGCGGAGAAACGCGGCGGATCTGCCGTTATCGACGCGATCTGCAAGACGACCGGCGGACATATCCTCGCCGAGGGCGCCATCACCCGCAAAGAGGTCGTCTACACCAAGGAGGCCTTCGACATCGGCACGATCCGCGTTGGCGCGGGCGAGAAATCGGTGACGCTGCATGTGATGAACGAATATATGGCGGTCGACGATGCCGATGGCGGGCGGCTTGCCACCTTCCCCGCCGTCATCACCACGCTGTCGACGGAGGGCGAGCCGCTCAGCGTCGGCCAGCTGCGCGAGGGCATGCCGGTCTTCATCCTGCACGTGCCGATGGAGATCATTCCGCTCTCGGCAAGCGTGCTCGATCCGAGCGTCTATCCCGTCGTCGAGAAGGCGATGGGGATCGAGATCGCCCGCTATGCGTTGGCGGCGAGGGCCTGAGCCGTGGCGCGCGATCGGGGACTGGAAGAACTGCTGCGCGAGGAACTCGGCGATCGGCCGGGCCTAGCCGAAAAATCCATGTTCGGTGGCTGGGCCTTCCTGCTGAACGGCAACCTTCTCTGCGGCGCCCGCAGTGACAGCCTGCTGGTCCGTCTCGGCAAGGGCAATGACGGCTGGGCACTGGCGCTGCCCGGCGTAATCCAGATGCTGATGGGCGAGCGGGTCATGCACGGCTGGGTGCGCGCCAATGCCGAGGTTTACGGTGACGATGCGCTGAGACGGCGTCTGCTCGATGCTGCGCTTGCCTATGTGGAATCGCTGCCGGACAAGTGACGCCATTCTCTCTACCCCAGCGGGGAGAAGGGAAAAAGCAGAGAACCAAGCGAGGAACCAACGATGCCGAAGGCCAATCCACGTCATCCGAAATTTCCGATTCCCGGCGGGCCGGAGCTGCGCGCCAAGGGCTGGCGGCAGGAGGCGCTGCTGCGGCTGCTTGAAAACGTGCTTGCTGTCGGCGAGGATCCGGAAAACCTGGTCGTTTATGCCGCACTCGGCAAGGCTGCCCGCAATTGGGCGGCGCATAAAGGCATCGTCAAGGCGCTGACCGAGATGGACGAGGATCAGACGCTGCTCATCCAGTCCGGCAAGCCGATCGGGCTGGTGCGGACGCATGCCAAGGCGCCGCTGGTCATCATGGCGAACTGCAACATCGTCGGGCAATGGGCAAAGGCCGAGGTGTTCTACGAACTGCAGCGCAAGGGACTGATCTGCTGGGGTGGGCTGACGGCCGGCGCCTGGCAATATATCGGCAGCCAAGGCGTCATCCAGGGAACTTACGAGATCTTCATGCGCATTGCCGAGCGTCGCTTTGGCGGCGATCTCGCCGGCCGCTTCGTGCTGACTGCCGGCCTCGGCGGCATGGGCGGGGCGCAGCCGCTCGCCGGCCGCATGGCCGGTGCGGCGATCCTCTGCGTCGACATCGATCCGGAGCGTGCCCGCAAGCGCCAGCAGATCGGCTATCTCCAGGAGATCGCACCCGATCTCGATACCGCCCTTCAAATGATCGATAGGGCGGTGAAGGACCAGCGGGCGCTGTCCGTCGGGCTCGTCGGCAATGCGGCTGAGGTCTATCCGGAAATCGCCCGGCGCGGCATCGTGCCCGACATTGTCACCGACCAGACCTCGGCGCACGACCTCGTCTACGGCTATGTGCCGAAGGGCATGAACCTCGACCAGGTCAAGGGGCTGCGCGACGACGGCCAGGGGCAATTGATGGCGGCCAGCCGCGCCTCGATCGTCGAGCATGTCAATGCGATGCTGGAATTCCAGAAGAAGGGCGCCGAAGTCTTCGACAACGGCAACCTGATCCGCACACAGGCGAAGGAGGGCGGCGTCACCAACGCTTTCGACATCCCGATCTTCACGGAAGCCTATCTCCGGCCACTATTTGCCCGGGCGATCGGGCCGTTCCGCTGGATGGCGCTGTCAGGCGAGGAGAGCGATATCGCCCGCATCGACGATCTGCTGCTCGAAATGTTTCCCGACAACAAGATCATCACCAACTGGATCCGCCTGGCGCGCGAGCATGTGCCCTTCGAGGGGCTTCCGGCCCGCATCGCCTGGCTCGGCCACGGCGAACGCACTATGCTGGCACGGCGCGTCAATGCGCTGGTTTCGAGCGGCGAACTCGAAGGGCCTGTCGCCTTCTCGCGCGACCACCTCGATGCTGGCGCCATGGCGCACCCCAATATCATGACCGAGCGGATGAAGGACGGCTCCGATGCGATTGCCGACTGGCCGCTGATCGATGCGATGATGCTCTGCTCCTCGATGGCCGACCTCGTCGTCGTCCATTCCGGCGGCGGCGGATATGCCGGCTACATGACCAGCTGCGGCGTCACCGTCATCGCTGACGGCACCGATGCCGCCGACGAGCGGCTGGATCACGCGCTAACCAACGACACGGCGCTTGGCGTCATGCGCTACGCCGATGCGGACTACGAGGAGGCGCTGGACGAGGTCGCGAAGAAGGACGTGCCCTATATAAGGCTCGGTTGAACTGGATCGCGAATTGCTGCAATCATTGTCATATCTCATCGGGGCCATGACATGGAAACAGCAAAGATCTTCTGAGCACGAGGTGGTCGAGACGGTCGATGCGGATCATGCCTATCTCCTGGTCAGCTGTTGAGCGACACAGGCTGAGATAAAGGCCAGCGCCAGCATGGCAATCGTGAAAATGACGACGGCGGCCCAGCCTTCGGCGGCAAAGAACCAGCCGCCGGCCGAGCCCATGAGGCTGGAGCCGACATAATAGGCCAGCATATAGAGCGACGAGGCGTGCCCCTTGGTGCCGAGCGCCAGTCTGCCAACAAGGCCGCTGGCGATGGAATGGCTCATGAAGAAGCCGGTCGTCAGCACGATAATGCCTAGGATGATGGATGGCAGCGAGGCAGAGAGTGTCAGCGCGCTGCCGCCGGCGGTCAGCGCCAGGCCGAAGAGAAGCACGCGAAAATGCCCGATGCGGTCTCCGATGAAACCGCCGATCGAGGAGGCGCCGATGCCGAAGAGATAGACGGTGAAGATCAGGCCGAGTTGGGTCTGGTTGAGGCCATAGGGTGGCGCCACCAGGCGGAAACCGGCATAATTGTAGATTGTCACGAAGGAGCCCATGGCCAGGAAGGCGATGGCGAAAAGCAAAGGCAACGCCGGATTGGCGAGATGGCTGAGCCAGGCTTTTGCATGAAAGCTGGGATCGAAGCCCGGCCGGCGGACGAAATTCTTTGACGGCGGCAGCAGGGCGATGAAGCCGATCGCGGCGGCTAGGCCGATGGCGCCGATGAGGAAGAGCGCTGGCCGCCAGCCGAAATACTCGGCGAAGATGCCGGTGAGCACCCGGCCGGACATGCCGCCGAAGGCCGTGCCGCCGACATAGAGGCCCATGCTGGCGCCGAGGCCGCGCGGATCGATTTCCTCGGCTAGATAGGCCATGGCTACGGCCGGCACGCCGCCGAGAACGAGGCCCTGCAGGGCACGGATGATAAGCAGCAGGTGCCAGTTCGGGGCAAAAGCCGTGGCGATCGTCAGGAGCGCCGCGCCGACCAGCGAGATCGACATCAGGCTGCGCCGGCCGAGACCTTCCGAGACGGCGGCGGCGCAGACGATGGCAAGCGCGAGGAAGCCGGTGGAGAGCGACAGGGACAACGAGCTTTCGGCCGGGCTGACGGAGAATTCCTGCGCGAAGATCGGCAGCAGCGGCTGGACGCAATAGAGCAGCGAGAAGGTGGAGAAACCGGAGAGAAATAGCGCCAGGCTGGCGCGGCGATAGGCGCCGGTGCCGCGCGTCAGGTAGTATTTTTGTCCTGGCATCGCGGTCTGCACGGAAGTCTTCACGGCATGTGCTGCCGGCATCTCATCATCCCTGCCTTCTGAGGTCATGGGTCAGCCCGCCGGATCCCAATAGGGCGGATCACCGAAGCTCTTCTTCAGGTGATCGGCGATGGCCCGCAGCTTGGCGGAGGGATTTCGCCCCTCGGGATGGGCCATGTAGATGAATTCGGCTTCCGGCCGGCGACCGACGTCGATTTCGGCAAGCCGGCCCTCGCGGATGGCCGGGCCGGCAATGAAGGCCGGCAGCAGCGCGATGCCGAGGCCGGCAATCGCAGCGTCGCGCAGCATATCGCCGTTGTTCATGCCGAGCGCCAGTTTCGCGCGGACGACGACCGCGCCCTCCGGCGTCTGGAAGCGCCAGTCGGCGACGCCGCGATTGGTGTAGAAGATACCGCGATGGCTGTTCAGGTCGGCAAGCGACGACGGAATCCCCCAGCGCGCGAGATAATCCGGCGACGCACAGAGAAGACGGCGACTCGGCGCAAGCTTCCAGGCGACCAGCCGGCTGTCGGCGATCGGTCCATTGCGGATGACGGCGTCATAGCCGTCCGAGGCGGCATCGACACGCCGGTCGTCGATATCGAGCGTCAGTTCGATATCGGGATGTTCGGCTAGGAAGGGATAGAGCGCCGGTCCAAGATGCATGCGGCCGAAGGTGACGGGCGCGGCGATACGGATCGGTCCCGACAGCGTGCCGCGCCGCTCGGCCATCGCGGCCGTGGCCTCGTCGATCTCCCGGACGATGCGCCCGGCGTGCTCCAGAAAGGCCGCACCATCCTCCGTCAAGGTGAGCTTGCGCGTCGTCCGGTGCAGCAGGATGCCGCCGAGTGACTTCTCCAGTTCCGCCAGCCTTTCGCTGACGACGGATTTGGAGAGCCGCAGCCGCCGGGCGGCCTCGCTGATCGAGCCTGCCTCGACCACGGCGACGAAAGCCGCAATGCCTTCGACCTTGATCATCGTTCGGATTTTCCGAATTCGAGTTCCATCATCTGGAGACTAATCCGAACGAAGGGAAAATGCCATCTTCCATTCAACGAAAGGGACGGCAAGGGCCGCCTTAGCGCAAACACAGGAGATGGAAGCATGAACCGCTTGAACAACAAGGTCGCGATCGTCACCGGCGCAAGCTCCGGCATCGGCCGCGTCACGGCAAAACTCTTTGCCGCCGAAGGTGCGAAGGTCGTCGTCGGCGCTCGCCGCGAGCGCGAACTCGACAGCCTCGTCGCCGAGATCAAGGCAGAAGGCGGCGACGCCATTGCGGTTGCCGGCGACGTCCGCTCGGAAGACTATCACAAGGCGCTGGTGGCGGCCGCCATCACCAATTACGGCAAGCTCGATATCGCCTTCAACAATGCCGGTATCATCGGCGAAGCCGGTCCGAGCACAGGCGTCTCGGAAGCAGGCTTCAGCGAGGCGCTGGCCGTCAATCTCACCGCATCCTTCCTGGCTGCCAAACATCAGATCGGCGCGATGGCGGAAAAGGGCGGCGGCTCGGTGATCTTCACCTCGACCTTCGTCGGCTACAGCTTCGCCTTTCCCGGTATTGCCGCCTATGCCGCCAGCAAATCCGGCCTGATCGGCCTGACGCAGGCGCTGGCCGCCGAATTCGGGCCACAGGGCGTGCGCGTCAATGCGATCCTGCCGGGCGCCGTCGATACCGACATGTACCGCGATGTGAACGATACGACGGAGAAACAGGCCGCCGTCACCGCTATGCATGCCTTGAAGCGCGTCGCGACACCGGAAGAAATCGCCCGCTCGGTTCTCTACCTCGCCTCCGACGATGCAAGTTTCGTCACCGGCACGGCTTCGCTGGTCGACGGCGGCGTTTCGATCACCCGCAGTTGAGACGGCGAGGACCGCCATCGACCCCGAAAAAGCCCCTACCCAACCCCTCCCCCAAGGGGGAGGGTAACACGTTGCACCAACTGAGACAGACATCAGCCTTTCTGCGGATGAGACGATGAAAGGGATATGGGCGGCGCGGCATCTTTCTTTCGACGCAAGCGGACGCCGGTCCGAGCAGATCCGATGCCTTTCTCTCGGCGATTGCATGTTCTCCGCCAAAGGCTTAGGGTCGGGGCCGGTCAATAAGGCGACGGGAAGAAAGCCATGGCTCTCAGCGGAAAACGCATCCTCCTCATCATCTCCGGCGGCATCGCCGCCTATAAGAGCATGGATCTGATCCGCCGGCTGCGCGAGCGCGGCGCGAGCGTTCGTCCTCTCATGACCAAGGGGGCGCAGGAATTCGTCACGCCGCTTGCCGTCGGCGCATTGGCGGCGGACCACGTCTTCCTCGATCTGTTTTCACGCCAGGACGAACAGGATGTCGGCCATATCAGGCTGGCGCGCGACTGCGACCTGGTGATCATCGCCCCCGCCACGGCCGACCTGATGGCCAAGATGGCGAATGGGCTTGCCGACGATCTCGCCTCGACGGTGCTGCTGGCGACGGAGAAACCGGTGCTGGCCGCCCCGGCGATGAATCCCAGAATGTGGGCGCACCCGGCGACGCGGCGCAATGCGGCGACGCTGAGAGCCGACGGCGTGCGTTTCGTCGGGCCGATGGCCGGCGAGATGGCAGAGAGCCACGAGGCCGGGCTCGGCCGGATGGCGGAGCCGCTGGAGATCGTCGCGGCCGCCGAAACCCTGCTCGACGACGGAATTAAACCACTGAAGGGACACAAGGCGATCGTCACCTCGGGGCCGACCCATGAGCCGATCGATCCGGTGCGCTACATTGCCAACCGCTCCTCCGGCCGCCAGGGCCATGCGATCGCCGCAGCGCTTGCCAAGCTCGGGGCCGAGGTGACGCTGGTATCGGGGCCGGTGACGATCGCCGATCCGGTCGGCGTCAACGTCGTGCATGTCGAGCGGGCGGAGGAAATGCGTGATGCCGTGCTTTCGGCGCTGCCGGTCGATGTCGCCGTGATGGTCGCGGCGGTGGCGGACTGGCGCGTCGCATCGGCCGCCGACCAGAAGCTGAAGAAACATCCGGGCGAGTCCATTCCGACGCTGGCGCTGACCGAGAACCCGGACATTCTGAAAACTCTGGGACATCACACGATGCGGCCGAAGCTGGTGATCGGCTTTGCCGCCGAGACGCAGGATGTGGAAAGCAATGCGAAGGCGAAGCTTGAAAGAAAAGGCGCCGACCTGATCGTCGCCAACGACGTTTCGCCTGCGACCGGCATCATGGGCGGCGGCCGCAACAGCGTCAAACTCATTCGCCGCGACGGCGTCGAGCAATGGCCTGACCTCGCCAAGGAAGAGGTTGCCGAAAGGCTGGCGGCGCTGATCGCCGAACGGCTGCGCTGACGTCAGAGCGTTTCAGGCCGAGATCGCCACGCGCTGCGGCTTGGCGCCGCTTCGCTTTTCGGGTCGGAAGTCGGCGACGTCGAAACCATTTTTGCCGATGGTGACGGCGCTGCCATTCGGAATTTCCGCCCAGGCATCGCCATCATCGTTCAACGGCTCGGAGACGAGGCAATAGCCCGCACCCACCGGAGAGGCATAGAGCGTCGGGGCCTTGCGATCCGTGGCATAGCGGATCGCATAAAGCGCGTTGCCGTCGGAGAAGGCGGCGGTAAAGCGCAGCAGGATGGATCCAATGAGGTTTTCGGCCAGGTCCTCGACGACACCGACCATTTCGGCCATGGCGGCGATCGGCGCCTCACGCAGGCCGAATTGCAGCGCCAGCAGGAACATCAGCTCGGAATCGGTGGTGCCGCCGCGGGCATTGAACAGCTCGTCGTCAAGCATCGCCTCCATCGGCCGGCGCAAGCGCTCGAAGCCGGAGATCTGGCCGTTATGCATGAAGGACCAGATGCCGTGGGTGAAGGGATGGCAATTGTCGCGGCGCGTGCCGCCGCCGGTGGCAGCGCGGACGTGGGCGAGGAAGAGCGGCGAGCGGATCTGCCGCGCCAGGCTCTTCAGATTGCAATCCGACCATGCCGGCAGAATATCGCGGTAGCGGCCGGGCTCGGGCCTGTCGCCATACCAGGCGATGCCGAAGCCATCGCCGTTGGTCGCCGTCTTGGCGCGGGTGGCGCAGTGGGATTGCTCGATCAGCGAATGGGCGGGCGAGGATACCAGCTCCTCGAGATAGAGAGGGTCTCCGCGATAGGCTGCCCAGCGACACATGGCTTTCTTGCTCCGGAACCCGCCGCCGCACCGGCGGGCATGCTCTAAATTGTCGAACGCTGAGGCTAATAACAGCTTAACGCGCCGCCGGTTTGCAAGCGCAAGATGACGGTTTCATGACCCTTGCTATGTTCAAATTCGGCGAAAGCCTGTCTTCTCTTGTGAACAGTTGAGCTGGCCGCGGCGAGACTCTGCGAGGATTTCTTCTTGCATCTCGGACGAATCGGCCTACCTTTGGGCTATCAGCAACAGAACGAAAGGAAGGTGATCCAATGTCTAATGAGATTTCGGACCTCGTAACGGGCATGGGAGAGGTGAAGAAAGCGAGGCAGCCCTCGCTGTAATCCCCGCCTTCCCTAGGGCTGCATTAGACAGTCTAGGCCAGTTTGAGGCCAAACTCATGGAAAGGGTCGCCGAGGCGGCCCTTTTTTATTGCCTTGATGTGAACGCGTTGACGGAAGAGCAAAATCCCATTACTCATAAAGTCATCTGATGACTTTATGAGTAATGGATGCGCGCCCTCAGCAAGACCAATCTCGCCGATGAGGCGATCGAGGCAATCCGCAGCGACATTCTCGGCAAACGCTGGGCTGTCGGCGAGAAATTGCCGAACGAAGCCTCGCTGTCGGCGATGCTCGCCGTCAGCCGCGGTACGGTGCGCGAGGCAGTGCGGGTTCTGGTATCCCAAGGTTATCTCGAAACACGCCAGGGCTCTGGAACCTATGTGCGTTCGACTCGCGATGCCGGCCGGCCGTTGACCATGGCGCGACGGGCCAGCCTGCGCGACCAGTTCGAAGCGCGCCTAGCGCTCGACGTCGAGGCGGCCCGGCTGACGGCAGTCCGCAAGACGCCGACGACGGTCGCCGGGCTTCGCCGGCTGCTTGGCGAACGCGGCAGTTACGACGGCGGCAACCAGGCCGCCTTCATCGAACGCGACCTCGCCTTCCACAAGGCCATCATCGCCGCTTCCGGCAACCGGGCGATGATCGAGATCTACGATTTCTTCTCCGCTTCGATCGCCGATACCATCGCGGCGACGCTCGGCAAGGATATTCCCGAACCGGATATGCAGGCGCATGCCGATATCGTCGACGCCATCGAGACCGGTGATCCCGACCAGGCGGATGCGGCGGTGCGGCGCTTCATGGCGCCGGTTCTCGCCGCCCTCGACCGGATGATCCTGTCATGACCATGCCCTCCACCGATATCAATGCGCTCGACGCCGCCGACGACCTGCTTGTAGACGCCGAGGCCGGCAGCCTGCTGCCGCCGCTGCAGGCAACACCGGTGCGGGGTGCCGCAGATCGTTTTCTGCTCGGCGCCAGCCTGGTGCTGATCGCCTTCAACCTTCGACCGGTCTTTTCAAGCGCCTCGGCGCTGCTGCCGGAGATCCGCGCCGAACTCGGCCTCACCACGCTCGGCGCCAGCTTGCTGACGACGCTGCCGGTCGTCTGCCTCGGGGCCTTTTCGCCGCTTGCGCCGCGCCTTGCCCAGCGCATCGGCACCGAACGCACGCTGCTCGGCGTTGTCCTGCTGCTGGCGCTCGGCACCGCGTTGCGCGGCTTTTCCTCCGTGCCGCTGCTCTTCATCGGCACGGCGCTTGCCGGCGCCTGCATCGCCGTCGGCAACGTGCTGCTGCCGGGGTTGGTGAAGCGTGATTTCGCCGGGCGCGCGGCGTTGATGACCGGCTTCTACACGATGGCGCTCTGCGCCGGTGCGGCAAGTGCCGCCGGGCTGACGCTGCCGATCGAGCACGCGCTCGGCGGCTCTCTCGAAGGCGCGCTCGCCGTCTGGGCGCTGCCGGCGCTCGTCGTCGGTCTGATCTGGCTGCCGCAGGTTCTGCGGACCGGCGGCCAGGCCAGGCGAAACGGCTTTCACGTCAAAGGCCTGTGGCGCGACCGGCTTGCCTGGCAGGTGACGCTGTTCATGGGACTTCAATCGGCGCTTGCCTATTGCGTCTTCGGCTGGCTGGTTCCGATCCTGCGCGAACGCGGCCTCGATGGCGTCACCGCCGGGGCGATCGTTTCGCTCTCGGTGATGGTGCAGGCGGCATCCTGCCTCATCGTGCCGCATATCGCCGTACGCGGGAAAGATCAGCGGCTGATCAATGCCAGCCTCTGCGGCGTCGCCGTCATCGCGCTGCTCGGCCTGCTGTTTGCGCCGCTGTCGACGGTCTGGCTGTGGGCCCTACTGCAGGGCATCGGCCAGGGCGGGTTGATCGCCGCGGCGATGACGACGATCGTGCTGCGCTCACGCGATCCCGATGTCGCCGCCCATCTGTCCGGCATGGCGCAATGCGTCGGTTACCTGCTTGCCGCCATCGGGCCGCTGATCGTCGGCCTCATTCGCGGCTGGACGGGAAGCTTTTCCTGGTGCGCGCTCCTCTTCGTCGCGCTCGGGCTCGGCGCCGCAATCAACGGCTGGAAGGCCGGCCGGGCGGTGGAGATCAATGTGTATGCTGAGAAGGCGCCATGAGTCGCCCCTTCAATTCGCTCGCTTATTTCCTTCACTGGCCCATCACCATCTCTTGATGCCCGTCGCCGATCGCGGATGCTACGCTATTTCAAGCTCACATCCCGCACCGCCGGAGGAGAAATCTTGCGTTTACATCCACTGTTTCTGCTTGCAGCGCTCGCGGCGTCCCTGGTCCCTGCCCTCTCCCCTGCGCAGGAAAACGCTCACTCCAAGGCAAATGTCGAGAGCAGTGCACGCGACGGCGTGCTGAAGCTGCTGCCGGCCGATTCCATCACCGAGCACGGGTTGACGATCGGCGGCCGGAAAATCGCCTATACCGCCACCGCCGGCACGCTCGATCTCTTCGGCCAGGACGGAGCGCAGACCGGCGCGATCTTCTACACCGCTTACGTTGCGAAGGACTCAGGGCCGGACCGGCCTTTGACCTTCGCCTTCAACGGCGGGCCAGGTGCGGCTTCCGCCTTCCTGCATCTCGGGCTGGTGGGGCCTAAGGTGCTCGATTTCGGCCCTCAGTCCCGCGACGGCGCCCATGCGAAACTGGTCGACAACCCGCAAAGCTGGCTGGATTTCACCGATCTGGTACTGATCGATCCGATCGGCACCGGCTGGAGCCGGACGGTGAAGGCCGACGACGCCTCGAACTATTACAACGTCAACTCGGACGCCCAGAGCATCGCCAAGGCGATCGCCCTTTATGTCGCGCATGCCAACCGCTCGAATTCGCCGAAATATCTGCTCGGCGAGAGTTATGGCGGCTTCCGCGCCGCCAAGGTCGCCTCAGCGCTGCAGGAAAGCCAGGGCATCATCGTTGCCGGCGCGGTGATGCTTTCGCCGCTGCTCGAGGGCCAGCTGATGTTCAACGCCGATGAGTTCCCATTCGGCGCCGCGCTGGAGCTGCCGTCGCTGGCTGCGGCCGAACTCGACCGGCACAATGCCTTTGACGAAGGCAAGCAGCGCGAAGCCGAAGCCTTCGCGCTCGGGAACTATCTGACGACGCTCGCCGGGCCGCCGCCGACGGGTGCCGATGCCGCCGCTTTCTATGGCAGGATCGCGAAACTTACCGGAATTCCCGAGGATATCGTCAGCCGCAATCGCGGCTTCCTCGGCAATTCCTTCGTCAAACATTCCGACGCCGGCAGCGGCGCGGTGACGAGCCCCTACGACGCCGCCTTTGCCACTCCCGACCCCTATCCGGAATCGGATTACGATCGCGGCGACGACGCCATCCTCGACGGCTTCGTCCGCGCCTATGGCGGCGCCTTTGCCGACTATGCCCGCAACGACCTCGGCTTCAAGACCGAGATGACCTATTCGCTGCTCGACAGCGATATCAGCCGGCGCTGGGAATGGGGCGGCGGACGCGGCGGCGGATCGCGCTTGCAAGCCAGCGCCACCGACGACGTCAGGCAGTTGCTTGCCTCGAACACGGCTTTGCATCTGCTGATCGCCCATGGCTACAGCGACCTGGTGACGCCGTACGGGGTCAGCCGCTACGTGGTGGACCACCTGCCGCCGTCGCTCGCCCGCGGCCGGGTCGGGCTGAAACTTTATCGCGGCGGCCATATGTTCTATACGAATGCCGATCAGCGGACCGCCTTCACGGCGGATGCCAAGGCCTTCTATGCCACACGCCCGGCCGCTCCGCCGGCGGATTGAGGATTGCCGATGCATATCACCGGGGGATGCCATTGCGGAGCGATCCGCTACCAGGCCGAAATCGATCCCGAGCGGGTGTCGATCTGCCATTGCACCGATTGCCAGCGGCTGACGGGCGCGGCTTACCGCATCACCGCACCGTCGCAGCCCGGAAGCTTCACACTCCTATCAGGCGAGCCACGCGGCTACACGAAATATGGCGATAGTGGCGGCCTCAGCCGGCAATTCTTCTGTCCGAATTGCGGGTCGCCGCTCTACCGCACCAACGGCGACGGCGGCGCGATCGGCATCCGTCTCGGCGGCATCGACCAGCGGCGGGACCTGGCACCGAAGAAACAGATATGGTGCCGGTCGGCTTTGCCCTGGGTGGATAATATCGAGCCGCTGCCGCGGTTCGATGGCGAGGACTAGGACGGGCTGGCATCACCGGCAACCGAGTGCATCTCCTCGCGACTGGCTCGTCGAGATCGAGATCATCGCCGCCGCACCGCGAAGGTGCGACGGCTGCGGCGATCAGGCCGCTTGTTTCAACAGGCCGATTGCCTCGGTCAGAGCAACCTCGCCGAGGAAAGCGCCGCTGCTTTTTGCCTCCTGCCGGTGCTCGATCGCATGCGCAAAACGCACGGCCGGTTGCTGCTGCATCCGCTCATAGAGGCGGTGCAGACTGGGAAATTGGCTTCGGTCGACGACCTTGTGAAAATCGTTCCAGCGAGCAATCCCGACGAAATAGGCCTCGGCCAGGCTCGGGCCGTTGCCGACAAGCCATTCGCGGCTATCGAGCAGACGTTCCAGCGTATAATGCGCCTTTTCGACTGCCGCGATGCCATAGGCCGCGAGGGTCTGCTTTTCATGCGGCTCCAGCGCATGTTCGAACGCATACCAGAGCGGCCCGAAGGCCTTGAAGAAAGTCGTGTTGAGAAAGGCGAGCATCTGGTTCAGACGATCGAAATCCTCCGATCCTTGCACAAAACCCCGGCCGCTGCCGATCGTGCGGGCGCCGATATGCTGGAGGATCGCCATGCTTTCGCTGATGACCCTGCCATCGTCAAGCAGCAGCGATGGTGTTTCGCCGACCGGGTTGATCCTGAGGTAGTCATCGCCGGAGACCATTTCCGGCATCTCGACACGGCAAAGCCGATACGGCAGACCGGACCATTCCAGCGCGACGATCGAGCCGAAGGAGCAGCCTTCCGGGACGCCGTAAAACAATATGGGTGACATCAATCGTTCCTTTCAGAAATGAACGCTTTTGGACGCGATCAATGTGCCAATGTAGACGATCATGCGGTAGACGCTATAAATGCATCGCAATGTCCACAAATCTGGAAGCTGGCGATGGCGCTTTTCAACCTCAACGACCTCCATCTTTTCGTGCAGGCCGTCGACAGCGGCAGTTTTACCGCCGCCGCCAGACATCTCGGCATGCCGAAATCGTCGGTGAGCAAGCGGGTTGCCGAGCTGGAGGCACGGCTCGGCGTCCGGCTGATCCAGCGCACGTCGCGAAGCTTCGCGCTGACCGAGCTCGGCCGGGAATTCTTTCAGCATGCCCAGGCCTCGATCATCGAGGCAGAAATGGCCGAAGGCATCGTGCGGCGGCATCTGGCTGAACCCGCCGGCAGCGTTCGCCTCACCGCCTCGGTGCCGACGGCGCAGTTTACCCTGACGGAACATCTGCCGGCGCTGGCTGTGCGCTATCCGAAGCTCCGGCTCTGCGTGCACGTGACCGACCGTTTCGTCGATATCGTGCAGGAAGGTTTCGATATCGCACTGCGCAGCCACCGGACGCCGCTGCCGGATTCGGCGCTGGTCCAGCGCAAGCTCGCCAGCCATCCTTTCTTCATCCTCGCCTCTCCGGATTATGTGAGTGCCCATGGCGAACCGCGCCGGCCGGAGGAGCTGGCACAGCATGCGACGATCATGACCAGCCTGACGGAAGACCAGTGGCGGCTTCATTCGGGTGGCGACGAGGTTCTCGTCACCCTGCATTCCGTCATGGCCGCGGATGAGCCTTATGTCTTGATGGAAATGGCCATGTCGGGGCTCGGCATCACCTGCCTGCCAACATCCGTCTGCCACAAGGCGCTGGCAGAGGGGCGACTGGTGCGGGTGCTGCCGGAATGGACGGCAGGCGGCATCGACACGACGATCCTGATGCCGCACCGGCGCGGCCAGCTGCCGGCAGTGCGCGCCGTCGTCGATTTCCTGGCGGAACGGCTCGGCGGCTAGCGCCGCTTCACACTTTTCCCAGGCGATCACGCCGCCTTGGCGGCGTGATATTCCTTGATGGCGACCATCTTGATTGCCGGATGGCGCTCGGACTCGTAACGCAGCGAGAACCCGTCCTGAGCGAGGAAGACCGGATCGCCGTCGAGATCGCGGGCGATGTCGCCCCGTTTGACGGTGAGGAATTTTTCCAGGTCGGCCGGCTGATCGGCCGAGATCCAGCGGCAGACGGAGAAGCGCGACATTTCGAAGGAGACCGGCAGGCCGTATTCGGCCATCAGCCGCTCCTTCAGGACGTCGAGCTGCAGGGCGCCGACGACGCCGACGATCGCCGGTGAGCCGTCTTCCGGCGAAAACAGCTGGACGACGCCTTCCTCGGCCATCTGCTGCAGCGCTTCCTTGAGCTTCTTCGCCTTCATCGCATCTTCCAGACGCACGCGGCGCAGGATCTCCGGCGAGAAGTTTGGCACACCCTGGAAGACCAGCGATTCGCCCTCTGTCAGCGTATCGCCGATGCGGAGCGTCCCGTGATTGGGAATGCCGACGACGTCGCCGGCATAGGCAGTGTCGGCGAGCTGGCGCTGCGAGGCGAAGAAAAATTGCGGCGCCGTCAGACCGAGCTGTTTGCCGGTGCGGGCAAGTCTTGCCTTCATGCCGCGCTCGAGCTTGCCGGAGCAGATGCGGGCAAAGGCGATGCGGTCGCGGTGGTTGGGATCCATGTTGGCCTGGATCTTGAAGACGAAGGCCGTCATCTTGTCGTCGGTCGCGTGCACGGTCCTGGTATCGGCAACCTGGTCACGCGGCGGCGGGGCAAAATCGCCGAGTGCGTTGATGAGGTCGCGAACGCCGAAATTGCGCAGCGCCGAACCGAAGAAGACAGGCGTCATATGGCCTTCCAGGAAGGCCTGGCGGTCGAAGGGGCGGCAGGCCTCGATCGCCAGCTCGGTCTCCTCGACGAAGACCTGGCGTTCGTTTTCCGGCAGCCTGTTGGCAACGCTCTGGGGGCCGTTGACAGGCGTTCCCTCGATTTCGGTATCCGAGCCGCGCACCGTGTTGGCGGCGATATTATAGGAACCGCAGAAGGTCTTCGAGCGGCCGATCGGCCAGGTAATCGGCGCGGTGTCCAGCGCCAGCTTCTCTTCCACCTCATCGAGGATCTCGAAGGGATCGCGGCTTTCCCTATCCATCTTGTTGATGAAGGTGATGATCGGGATATCGCGCATGCGGCAGACTTCGAAGAGTTTCAGCGTGCGCGGCTCGATGCCCTTGGCGGCATCGATGACCATGACGGCGGCGTCGACGGCCGTCAGCGTGCGATAGGTGTCGTCGGCGAAATCCTCGTGACCTGGTGTGTCGAGGATGTTGAAGACATTGTCGTTATATTCGAAGGTCATCACCGAGGTGACGACGGAGATGCCGCGCTCGCGCTCGATCTTCATCCAGTCGGAGCGCGTCTGCATGCGATCCTTCTTCGCCTTGACTTCGCCGGCAAGCTGAATGGCACCGCCGAACAGCAGCAGCTTTTCCGTGAGCGTCGTCTTGCCCGCGTCCGGGTGGGCGATAATAGCGAATGTGCGGCGGCGGGAGACCGCCTCGGCGAGACTTTCGGCCATACTATGAATCCTGTGGAATTGCCGCTTAACTAGCGACTAAAGCCCGGCTTTGCAATTGACCTTGCTCTCCCGCGCGCAAAGTAATGACCCATGACCATTCATCACGACACGCGTCCGACGCTGAACCTCATCCGCCTGACCAATGGCGAGGGCCTTGACCTGCCTGCCTATGAAAGCAAGGGGGCGGCCGGCATGGACCTGCGCGCCGCCGTCGACGGGGCCACGCCGCTGATGCTTTCGCCCGGCCGACGGGCGCTGGTGCCGACCGGCTTCATCTTCGAAATCCCCGAGGGTTTCGAAGGCCAGGTGCGGCCGCGCTCCGGCCTGGCCTTCAAAAACGGCATTACCTGCCTGAATACACCAGGCACCGTCGACAGCGATTATCGCGGCGAGGTGAAGGTGCTGCTCGTCAATCTCGGCGACGAACCCTTCGTCATCGAGCGCGGCATGCGCATCGCCCAGATGGTGATCGCGCCGGTAACCCAAGTGCGGGTGGCCGAAAGTGCCGCCGCAAGCGAGACGACACGCGGCGCCGGCGGCTTCGGCTCCACCGGGGTATGATGCCGAAGGGCGTCAACAGCGCCGACCTGACCTTTCGGCAGGATTACTTCGACGACCCCGCTGGCTGGGCGGCATTGGTCTGTCTGCTCAAGGATATTTTCGGCATCGATATCGGCCCGCTGCAGCAGCTTGGCGGACCGGATGCCACCAGCATGCCCTTCGGTTGGTTTGATGTCGAAGGCGAGTTGGCCGCCAATATCACGGCCTTTGCGCTGCCCTTCGTCCTCAACGGCAGGATCGTCCATGCCGCCGGGCTGCAATCGGGCGCGGTGCGGCCGCCATGGCGGC